>Ga0209835_1000781_pt1 | contig 19489 bp, 20 predicted proteins | sample LakKivwa52mmetaG_FD_184138 | JGI IMG/M metagenome (GOLD analysis project Ga0209835, IMG submission 184138) | Anoxic lake water microbial communities from Lake Kivu, Rwanda to study Microbial Dark Matter (Phase II) - Lake Kivu water 52m metaG... | ecosystem: Environmental > Aquatic > Freshwater >...
TCATATACCGATACCTTACCGTATGGTTGTATACGGTCAAATACCCCTTAATCCCTCTGTATGTGCAATGTGTTTTCATGTTGCGCCCATTTGGTTAATGAGTGCAATATGTATGTGAACTTAGTCATTGTATGAACAAAAAAACGCCCAGCGGGCGTTTTTTTGTTTGTCCGATGCGTGTTTTTATGTAATGTGTGTGGGTGAGGTTGTCTTTTGCGCGAGGATGGCGGGTGAAAGTGTCAATGTTGTGCCGGGGGTAATAGTCCCCGCGATGATGCCATCAGCGATGTATTGTTCAATTGTTTGTTCAATATAGCGTTTCATAGGACGTGCACCAAAACCGGGGTCATACCCTTCTTTGGCAACATGGACAATCATATCATCGGTATATGATACAGTGAGACTCTTTTCCTTGCGGAGACGTTCGGAAAGTCCATTAAGCATGATGCGCGCGATAGCACGAAGTTCATCTTCGGAAAGTGGATGAAAGAGAATAAGATCAGTAAAGCGGTTGAGGAATTCGGGACGAAAGATACCTGATGCAATGACGCTTTGGATGAATGCATCGCGTTCGCTCTCGAGGTCTTTCCCCTCTTTTGTCATATTCCAAATCATGTCAGAGCCAGCGTTAGACGTTGCGATGAAAAGAATATTTCTTGCATTGACGCGTTCGCCACGGACATCAGTGAAAAATCCTTCATCAAGAATCTGCAAGAACAAATCGTGAACGTCTTTGTTTGTCTTTTCAAATTCATCAAGGAGAAGAACGCCATAAGGGGTGTCGCGAAGCATATTCGCAAGAATGCCAGATTGTCCGTTGGGAAAGCCGATGAGACGAGAGAGTGCGTCACCCGTGCGGTATTCGGACATATCAAGACGCATGAGCGCATGCTCGTCATGAAACATCGTACGTGCGAGCGCTTTTGCTGTTTCTGTTTTTCCAACACCTGTGGGACCAAAGAACAGAAATGAACCGATTGGCTTGCTAGCGCTACCGACACCAGCACGTGAGCGCCTGAGTGCGCGAGCAATCGCATCAAGTGCTTGAGACTGCCCCACGACATGTTTTTTGAGTTCTGTTTCAAGATTGAGAAGGGTGTCTTTTTCTGCCTCTCCTATCGCTCCTGTGGGAATATCTGTTTTCTCAGAAACGAGCGCAAGAATAAGTGCGGGAGTGATGAAGTGGTCACGTGACGATTCCGCGCGTGCAGCAGCTTCGGCGAGGAGGTCGGTTGCAGTGTCTGTGGTATTGTTGCCTGAAAAATATCGTTCTGCCGCACGTGCCGCTTCGTCTATTGCGGGATATGTGAAGAAAACTCCGTGTACGTGCTCAAGTGCTGAAGCGTCACGTGTCAGAAGCGCAGTGAGCGTTGAGGAGTCAGTATCCTTTACCGTAAGTACATCAAACCGGCGCATGAATGCCTCTTCTCGTACGATATCTTCACGATATCCTTTGGCACTTGCGGTAGCAATGATGGGGAGTGACGTGTCAGCAAGAAATGGATCAAGGATTGAAGCAATGTCAGTCCCTATGGTACGCGCGGATGCAATAAAAGATGGCGTGTGCTCAATCGCGAGAATAATATTTCCCGCAGTGCGTGCTTCTTGTAACAGTGAACGAAGTGCTTGCTCAAGAGTAGTTTTGTCTCCAGTCTTAGCAATGAGGAGATTGGCATCGAGTGCCATAAGCGTTCGTCCGCGGAGTCCTTCAGGCGCGCGCGCAGAAGAGAGAAATCCTTGAAACTCTTGCAAGATGCTTCGTGTGTCATAGACACCAACGAGAAGGACGTTTGACTCTTTTGCCTTTGAAATGGTCGCTGTCATGCGAGTGAGAAGTTCAACAGACGCATCGTCTGTTGTTTCACGTCCAGCAAGTGGCGAGGCATAGGTATTGAGGAGGAATGTTTTTCCATAATGCCAATCCGTTCCCAGCCCTGGTATTGTGCTGAGATGTTCTTTTGTCCACCAACGGAGAGACTCAAGATTACGTACGCGTTCATCAGCATACCAACGGGCTGCACCCCGCAAGAGTTCTTTCGTGATACCTCGGTTTCCGAGAAATGTAGCAAAGTCTTTATCAGAAAGAAAGAGGTCTTCAGCAAATGCGTCAAGCATGTACCATGTGCCTGTACGACCTGGGTCGTTGAAGACGACAGGTTTTGACCCTCGTGTAGCGAGAAAGTCCGTGATGTCTTGAGCGGGAAGACCAAGCCGTGAGCATATAACTTCTCCCGCACGCGATGTTAAAAATGCGCGAACCGTATCATTTTTGTGAGAACGCTCCACAATGGTGAGCACTTCAAGACTCCAGATAGGAGCCGTGTTTTCGGAAAAAGATATATCACGCGTTCGGAAGTACAGTGAGCGAAAAAAAAGTTCTAAACAATACGCAATGATTGATACTGAGAGAAAGAGAAGTGCTAAAGCAAAAAACGTCTGCCCAAGAGAGATGCTGCGTAATCCGAGAGATATGAGGAAAAGAAGAAGTGCGCCACCACCCGCTTCCTTGTACAAGGCACGTCTGCGTGTGCCTGAAATCGTACGCTCGAGAATAACGAGTGGATACAGGTCGCTTGAACGAATATCTTGTGGAGAAAGTGTTGACATATATCAAGAAAAAAGAAGATATATACCTGACCCTATCATCCACACAAGGATGAGTGGGGCGAGTATCCATACAATGAATGCGAGCATGTACAGAAGGGAGGAGATAAAAAGAGCAATAAGTCCGATGAGAATTAGTACTGTACGTGTGATCATGCCAACTGCGCGCATGAGGGTGTTGACGATGAATGTTTCAATGAAGGGGCCGATATCAATAATAGATGGGTACGCTTCTGCCATACGTTTCCACGGAGAAAAGAATGTACGGATGAGTGTGCCGATTGAGAAGAAGTGTCCCACAAACCAGATGAGCGTTGCGCCCGTTGTAGCAAGTTCAGTGAGCGCACGTGTATAGTGCCAGATGGCGTATCTACCAAAGAAAGAGACATGGGAAAGCATACGTATAGTATAGCAGATGAGTTGCGAGTTGCGAGTTGCGAGTTGCGAGTTGCGAGTTGCGAGTTGCGAGTTGCGAGTTGCGAGTTGCGAGTTGCGAGTTGCGAGTTGCGTTAATAATTATGGCGGGGAGTTTTAAAAGTCAAGTTTTAGGGTAAAGAAGAAAAGGCGGGGGCGGGCTTCGCCCGCCCCCGCCGTCGCTCATTACCGTCGTACCCGCCGACATCTCGTTTCTCCCATTTTTCTCTCCCTCATTCAATTATCATTTCACTATCTTTCCCCGCCCCCAATCTCCTTCTCCTCCAACAGCATACCGTGTCATATATATGTACATGCTACACACAGAGCGTCATTTTTCCTACGTTTAGACATGTCCGCATCCACTATGGGAAAACTTGACTTTTTAACGTTTTTGGTGTATAAGTAACAACAATCTATAGTTCTACTAAAATTAAATAATATAATAACATGTCAAAAACAATCGTTTTTTGGGTTATTGCTCTTGCAGGTATCAGCGCGGTCATTGGGCTGATTATCTGGGCGATGAAGCACACACGGCCGCAGATTGTGGCGTCTGTTTCGTCGGAGGCACCTAACTCGAACACGTCTGACAATGATATCCCCGATGAGGGGAGAAACCGCAAGAAGTTCTACTCAGGACTTTTTGTTGTTCTCGGGGTGTCTTTTATAGTCACTCTGGGGACGTTTCTGATTCCCGACATCTCTGTTAAAGGGCATGTCGTTTGGAGTTGGGGATGGTTTTTCACCATTTTGTGGCTCTACGTCTTTGTTGTGTATCCGTTTCTTCCTTTGTGGTGGGAGCGTGGTGATGCGGGTGCGATGGACGAGGAGGACAAGGATCAAGACGTCGCGTCAGGTGTCGCCAGTCGCATTGGTGATTTCACCCTTAAACAACTGGAAGAGCGAATGAAGTCTGAAAAGTATCCAATCCTCGAATCAACGGATTGGGGGGCTCTCTGGTTTGCGGGAGAATATCTTTTTCGCGTAAAGGCCGGCTTTAAATATTTGCCGCCGTTTGCTACCTTGGTACGTTCGCCGAAAGGACGTTTGCAGTTTCAGATTCCGGGACGAAGCGAGGATCTGTGGTTGAACGAACCTAAAGATTGTCCGAAAGGGAAAGTATTGCCAATTTTCTTTACGTTGGCTGGGAAACCGGGTAGTTCCAGCAAGGACGAGGATGTGGAGCCACTCGAACGTCAGCTGACATTAAAAGGCAGTGTCCAAGGCGTCATTGAGGTGGATGGAGGGAACCTGTATGTCTTTCAGACAAAGTTCTTCAAGAATTTGCCATACCTTGAGCAGGTTGCAAAAGATATTCTTTCGGGTTGCTCCCTTGCTGTTCTTGGTTCCAAGAACCCGAGCGAGGCGATTCGTACAAAGAAAAACGTTGATGCTGAAATTAGAGAAGATTTCGGTGATGCGGTTAAAGGTATGGGTGTTGTGGGGACAAACGCCTCTTTCCCCGATCTTGTCTTGGGTCGTACGGTAAGTGAAGAATTGCAAAATGTTTCGGCGGAGCAACTTAAAGCGCAGGCAACTGTCATTAAAGCGCTTGCCGAGAAGAAGAAGCTTGAACTTGAAGGTCAAGGCGAAGCATTAAAACAGCAATCAATTGGCGATGCGAAAACCGCTGTTTTGGTGAAACGGACAGAGGCACTCAAGGTTACTGGTGCTGAGGTGCTTGGTGCCGAGACGGCCGGTGATGTTGCGAAAAATGTCAAGGACCTTACTGTCCTAGATGGAAGTATTGGTTCCGAAACGTTCCGTTTCGGAAAACTTTTTGACAAAGGTGCGAAATCAAACGAAGGAGGTGCTAAATGAAGGGGTTAATATCTTGGCTCCCTTTTTTGATGCCGGTGTTTGTTGTGACATTGATATTTTTTAGTTTCCTTTTTCTTTCAAGAGGTAGTTCGACCGCTTCAAGGAGAAAAAAGAAAATGAGAAATAATTCCTCTCCCACGCCACAGTCCCAGTCGCAATGGGTGAAATATCCCCGCTGGCAGTTTTGGCGGTGGTGGGTATTTTACCCTTCGTCACCTTTTACACCCACGTGGTATAAAAGGATGACGACCTGTAACCCCTTGCGGAACAGCATGCAGGTGAGGTTTGCCATCGAAAATTGGATTATGATGGCAACCATTCTCTTCATGCTCTACATGGGGTTTCCAGGACTGCGGGGGTATTATGTACTTCCCCCGTCGGAGGCGGTCTCTGCCATTGTTGGAATTCTCATCCTCGCGCCACTTGGTGCGGGATGGGCGGGACGAACGATTATGGTAAACCGCCTGCGGGCACCACTACGTTTTATCGTGGTGGTAACGCTGGGGGTTGTTCTTTGGAAGATTATTTTTTGAGTGAGTGGCGGGACGCAAGTCCCGCCTTTTTGTTATGTTGAGATGGACAGATTCTATGTATCCACCAACAAAGACACAACAGAGAACCGCCCTTCTCTTTTCTGAAACTCAAAAGGCGTTTCATTAGTTGTTCTACGAACCAAGAACTATGAACTAAGAACTATCCTTTCGTTTCTCGTTCTTCGAACTCTTCCAGTCATTCCTTTTGTCTCTCGACACTCGACACTTAATAACTCGAAACTCGTTTCGCTGTCTATCGTTCCACGAACTAGTTTAGCACCATAGATCTTTTGCAAAAAAACGGAGTATTCTTGCAGCTCGACACTCATAAATCAGTTCGTTTTTTGTATCCTTTACCAGTAACCAGAGACCAGTAACCAGCGTTATCCCCACCCCCATTGACTGCGCAGATGAGCGGTGTATACTCGTACATACGCCTGACATGCCTGTACGAAAGCTCCCCGATCAAGAAGTCAATGAACCGGTCAAAAACGGCCTCATTGAGCCATCTTGTGAAGGAATCCGCACGTAAGACACTCCCACATCGGCTTATCTTACCCTCTCTACAAGAGCCCGAAAGCGTTATTATTTTGCTTGACCGGGTGAACATAGTGTATGCACGTCGTTCCGCTACCATCAAAGCGATTGCGGTAGCATGCTCTCTCTCAGTCCCCTTTTTGACACATGCGGGCGTATTTTCTTTTGTTTCTGGGCTTTTTGGACAGCAGGCCATGGCAGAAGAGATGATGTCTGAGGACAATTCTCAGACAATGGACTTGCTGTCTCCTGCGATTCATACTGACCCCAATCCTGCAAAAGGTGGGGGTGATATCACTATTGTAGAAAACGTTGCTCTTTTGCCCGACTCAGGACCTTCAGGGACTCTCGCTGACGTTGAGGAATCAAAACCAAAATCAGACCATATTAGCATCTATGTTGTCCGTCCTGGAGACTCACTGTCACAAATTGCGGATATGTTTGGCGTAACTCCCGATACCGTGAGATGGGCAAACGATATGAAAAAAGGTACGTCTATTCAGCCAGGGCAAACACTTGTCATTCTCCCTATTTCTGGTGTGCGCCATATTGTTGGCAAAGGAGAGACACTTGTATCTATTGCCAAGAAATATGGCGGTGATGTGGATGAAATTATGGATTTCAATGGCATATCAGGAGCTGTGCTTGCTGTAGGTGATACAGTTATTATCCCCGATGGAGAAATTGCTATTCCCGCGCAGGTAAAATCTTCCGTTTCTTCAACAAAAAAGACCACTACATCTTCTGGCAAGACAGATACGGCGTCATCTTCTGGATATTATATGCGTCCAGTGAGTGGCGGGTATCGTTCTCAAGGTCTTCATGGATATAATGCCATTGATATCGCTGCACCGATTGGTACTCCTGTTATGGCATCTGCCTCGGGAACGGTCATTATTGCAAAAGGTTCAGGATGGAACGGAGGATACGGAAGTTATATTGTCATCAAACATGAAAATGGTACGCAAACACTGTATGCGCATGAAAGTTCTGTTATTGTGTCTGTCGGACAATCTGTTGTAAAGGGGCAAGTTATTGGATATGTCGGTTCAACAGGAAAGTCCACAGGAGCCCATTTGCACTTTGAAGTTCGTGGTGCGGTGAATCCGTTTTAAGTTAGTATACGAGTATATATGAGTAGGTTAGGAGGTTAGTATTGCATAGTATAAGGAGATGAGTAAGCAAAGACAAAAAAAGGCGGGGCGCTTGACCCTGCTTTTTCTCTACAAATACAAAATCGTCCGCGTGTTATGCGGACGATGGGACGTGTTAATGAGTTGAGTATACTACTCTATACTCTGCTCCAACATTTTTTTCCATCCCCAGATAGAGAGGGGTCTCTTGTAAAACAGTTTTCCCTTTTCGTACTTCAAGAGTAAGAAAATCTGTTTTAATTGATGTCCCACGGAGGGTACTTGCCAGTGTTTCCAAATTCGCTGGGCTCATTGTCTTCCCTACTGCGATATGAAATGTCGGGCAAAGATGATTGAGATATTTTTTGAACGTCCCTCTATGCGCGACATAAGGGAGTATTGCTGCGGAAAGCCTTTTCCGCAATTGACGTAATACCCTCGCGTCTTCTCTATCTATGAGGAGACAATTCATTTGTGTAATACCATGCCCCGCACATCCATCTATAGTGGCGCAGAGAGGGGCAATGTGGTAGGAGAGAAGTATCTCTGATAGATCCGCTTTTATCACAGAAGGTTCAATGTATGAATTGAATCCTAATATCGTAATATGGGGCTCTTGTGTCCACTGCGAGATTTCTGCCATGTGGTGTTGGAGAAATGTATATTTCCGCATCAGTGGATTTATGAGAGAAGATGCGGGAATTGAGAGAAAGAAATGATAGGGCTCATTCATAATACCTCTCTTTTGTTAGTATATTGGGGATGTTGTTAGTGAACGCTTTCTGTATCCTATATGTACGAAGAAGAAAAAGCAAGGTATCTCCTCATGTGGAACAAACGCACCTACTCTGAACCCTACATGGTGCAGGAGAACTTCGCGGGTCGTACACAGAAAAAAGAAATATCAGGACATAGGCAACTTATGTGTATGTGTGTTTGGATGAGAAAAAAGAATAAATAACCAGCATACTTCTAAACCTTATCTAAATTGGATGTGGATAACATGGATAATGGAGATATGGAAATCAGAAAAAAATTGAGTGCGGGGCAGAATGCCCCGCACTGTTGTGTTCTGAAAACTTGCAACTGACAACTAACAACTCGTTACATTTCCCACACGCGTGGTCTGTAGCGCAATGCTTCAAGAATATGTGTTTCTTCCACAGAGTCCTTCCCTTCCATATCGGCGATGGTGCGTGCGACTTTAATAGTCTTGTGATATGCGCGGGCAGAGAGTCCTAGCGCGCGTGCCGAATCAACAAGTGTCCCACGTGCATGTTCTGAGAGTGTTGCACGCTCGTCTACATCACGCGCTTTCATATCCGCGTTTTTTGAGACGTGCGCAAGGTCGGTAAAGCGCGCGCGTTGCACGTCGCGTGCCAAAGCTACACGCGCGCGAACGGCATCACTTTCCTCTCCTTGTGGCGCGGCAGTATCGAGTGTCGCATGGTCAACCGCATCTACATGAAGCCAGATATCAATACGGTCCATAATGGGACCAGAAAGTTTTTTGCGATACCCGATGAGTTGAGATTGTGTGCACGTGCAACGTTTTGCTGAACCAAAGTTACCACATGGACAGGGGTTCATCGCCGCGACGAGAATGACATTTGCGGGAAATGTCTCGGTGCCTTTCACGCGTGAGACGGTAACGATATTATCTTCAAGAGGCTGACGAAGTGCTTCAATGACACGTTTATCAAACTCAGGAAACTCATCCATAAAGAGTACCCCGTGGTGCGCGAGCGTAACTTCTCCGGGTTTAGGAATTGATCCTCCACCGATAATAGAGGTATGTGACGCGGTATGATGCGGTGCACGAAACGGTGCTGATATTTGTACTACATCTTCAAGTGTTCCCGCGACAGAATGGATGGCGGTTATTTCAAGTGCTTCTTCCATATCAAGAGGAGGGAGAAGACCTGCGAATGCGCGTGCAAGCATGGTCTTGCCAGTTCCTGGTGGTCCATACATGCAGACATTGTGTCCACCTGCTGCCGCGATTTCTAAGCCCCGTTTCGCAGACTCTTGTCCACGCACATCAGCCATGTCTGTCGCGCTTCGTGAAATGGTGGGCGTTATCGTGCGGTGTGGCTCAGCGACAAGCTCTGTGCGTGCAATATTCTTTCTCTTCCCATCTTTTTTTGTAGGGTCTGTTTCATCAATATGTTCAACGATTTCAGCAAGTGTGCGCACACCATACACAGCGATGCCTTCAATAAGTGCAGCTTCCGCGACATTTGCTTCGGGAACAAAAACGTCCGTGAAACCGCGTTTTTTTGCTTCACGCGCAAGAGGAAGGATGCCTTTTCCTGGACGAAGTCCTCCATCAAGCGCAAGCTCTCCAAGAAAAAGCATGCGCTCCGAGTTGCAAATAATTTGTTCATCTGCCAGTAAAAAACCAATTGCCAGAGCGACATCAAAGATGGGACCTTCCTTGCGAATATCTGCTGGAGCCAGTGAGATGATTGTTTTTTGTTGACTTGATTTGGGTGATGCAAAACCAATATTTTTTATTGCCGCGGAGACACGGTCGCGCGCTTCTTCAACTGCCTTGTCGGGAAGTCCGACGATAGAGAATGCATGCAATGTGTTTTTTACGATATCTGTTTCAACACTGATAATGTGCGCGGATAGTCCAACCGTTTGCGCCGCGTACACGCGTGAGAAGTGGTTTGTCATGGAGATAGTATACCAAATAGAAAAGGAGGTGAGAAAGATAGTATGTGAGTATATGAGGAAGTTAGGAGATGAGCACACACATATGTGTAAAAGTTAATATGAAGAGAGAAAAGAACGTTTACACTTTTTATGGCGATAGAAAGATAATCGTCTTGGTATGTATTCGCCGCATCATCGGCGGGTTTTTGTCTGGAGATAAGCACACTAAGCGGCTTCTTTTTTGTGAGATGTGTACTCTCGGAGAAGAAGCATCGCAAGGGTGCCTGAGTTTTTGTGATTGAGCGTGGCGATATCAAAAGGTAGTGTATATCCTGCCTCAATAAGGGTATGAAGAGATGTTTCAAATGCATCATGCGCTTTTGTCTCTTTTTTGTGCCAAGGGGAATCAGGTGCAGTTTCTTCAAAAGAAAGCGTTGTTGCTTCTTCTACACATGCGACGAATGCATGTGCTGTGCTATACACCGTTTCAACCATACGTGCTTCTTCTTCACCGCCGATGGTTGCGATTGAGTCAAGTGCATCAGAAAGGCGCGTTGCATCTTCCTGTGTGAAGTGAACAACTTGCTCCATGACAATTTCTTCAGATGTGTGTTCTGGTGTCATAAGAAAAAATATGATGAATAATATATTTTGGAAACGCGCGCGGGCATAGTGCCCGCGCGCGTCTTTTGCTTATTTGGTATTGATATGTTCTTTGCATGTAGTTGCCGCAGGGTTTGCTTCCAAGCGGTCTTCTTCAATTTCTTTTTCGCAAATTCTACATGTGCCATAAGTACCTGCTTCGATACGTTCAAGTGCGTCATTGACTTCAACAAGGCGTTCTTCAAGTGGTGCGGTAACGCCGACACGTGTTACGAACTCTTCAACAGCGTCTGCGCGGACATTGAGATCAGGGTCGTTGATATCAAGTTCTTCATCCGGCACGGGTTGCCAATCATCTTTGTTTTCTGGATTGATACGACCGATACTGTGAAGTTCGGATTCAAGTGTTGCCTTCTCTTCGAGAAGTGATTGTTTGTATGTGTCAGTATTCATGATACAAATACTATAGCATGAGGTAAAAATATCGTCTACAAGTGGGTGTGTTGATGATATTAAGCGTATCTTTTTATATGTCTTCTCGTTACATGTCTCGATATTTGCTATACTGAAACAAGAAATTATGCTTGCAGATGATTCTACTATATCAGATACAAAAGAAACACCACGTTTGCCAGAACAAGGTAAAATGGTCTCTTTTGATGTGTCTCATGGAGGCGAAAGTATTTCTGATACATATCGTGAACCAGTTGATTTGGAAAACATGCTTTATAAAGGAGACATTCCTTCGAAATTGAATGTATCTCCTTCTCTTGCAGAAAATGTTCTAGAACACAGTATTCCTTCTGATACTTCCCCCATATCACCTACATCAGCGGTCTCTGAAATATCGTCTATTTCGCATACTCCTTCCATGAGTATTCCTGATACTTCTACAGCAGCAGAATTGCGAAGGAAAGAAAATGCTTCTCCTATTGAACGAGGTCCAGCGCCCCGTGTTGAGAGTATTAAAGAAGCTCTCGCTCGCGAACGCGCGCTCTTGAAGTCCGAAGAGATTATCCAAAAAACCGAGCCGGGCAATCCTCTTTTTGCTGCATCTGTCATGGCATCGCAGGAAAAAACCCCTGAAGAATACAAGGAAGATGAAAAACGAGAGAAAGAGGCACTTGAGCGTGGGCAAGCGCTTGCCGATGAAGCTGGGGAAAAAAGAGATATGAAATCTTTGCGCACGTTTCAGTCTGATTTAGCAGAAGCGATGCGTGGTAATAAACAATCAATGGTACAAGGTATTTTATCTGAGCATGGGAAAGAGTTAGAAAAAGAAGAAAAACTTGTACAAGTAAAAAAGAAGAATGCGGTGTTTACCTACGCGGGGGTATTTTTTGGCATCCTTGGTCTTGTGGTGCTTGCATTTGGAGGAGGGTATGTGTACTCATTATTAGGGACATTTTCTGGTACAGGAGGACATGGAGATGTTGAAGTCCCAGGGTTTTTCTCTGTTGAAGAAAAACGAGAGTTGGATGTAGGTGGGCTTGGTGAGTATACTGTTCGTACCTATGCGGGAGAACTTGTCTTGAGTACAGACATGCTTATTGATTCATTCGCGCAATTATATCCTGTGGAATGGACAGAAGATACAGCAACAAAAGAAAAGATTGTGAAGGTTCTCTCTACGTCTGAATTCCTTTCACGTGCCGATATGTCTGTTCCCCCACGTCTTGTGCGTACACTCGATGAAATATTTATGTTTGGTGTTCATGTGTGGAATGGTAATCAAGGATTTTTGGTCTTTCGTATTGCGACGGGGGTATTTGACGATGCATTTTCGAGTATGTTGGAATGGGAAGATGATATGGCAGGATATGTTCTTCCTCTCTTTGGGGTAACTCCCGATGCGTATACACTGAATGCGAAATGGTCAGACACAGTCATAAAAAATCGTGATGTTCGTGTCTTGAAAAATGAATTAGGAGATATTGTTTTACTCTATACATTTTATGATCGTAAGACACTTATCATTTCAACAAGCCCAGATACAATGGATGAGATTATTGGAAGGATATTGCAAGCAAAACGAAAATAGTCTGTGTGAAGTGTGTTGAAAAGATACCAACATAGGCGGGGCGCAAGCCCCGCCTATGTTGATGCTAATGCTCAGAACTATAGAAGTTCCAGATGCATACATATCATTCGTATAATGTATATTGGTGTATTTTCTTGCAACTTGGAACTTGCAACTGATAACTCGTTTTCTATCGTCCTCCAAATCGCCTCCGATGTTCTTCGGGAGACATGCCACCGTATCGCGGACCGCGGCTATCCATGTCTCTTCCGTGTGGGCGGTCTCCTCCTGCGGGCGCCGACGTTGGGTGCACACCTTTTCGCGTTGCATAGTCAGGGTCTGCTTGGCGCAGTGATAGACGGAGTTTATTCGGATCATCAGACTCTTTAACGACGACCGGAATCACATCACCCTCTTTCACGACATCAGCGACATTTGCGATACGAAACGGTGCGAGTTCTGATACGTGCACCAATCCTTCCGTGAATGCATTGATTTTTACCAATGCCCCAAACTCAAAGAGTTTAATGACCGTCCCTTCAAAACGTTCACCGGGAAGATATTCGCGGGTCATATCGTGGATGATTTGTTGTGCTTTTTCTGCTGTGCCGTTTTTACCAGTGATAAAGATTGTGCCATCATCTTCAATATCGATTTCTTCTACACCGCTATCAAGTCGTATTTTCTTTATCGTTTTCCCTGATGGTCCAATAACTTGACCAATCTGATCTTCAAGGATGCGCATGCGGATAATACTTGGCGCAGACGCAGGAAGTGTAGCCCGTGGCGCGGGAATTGCATCCGTAATGACCTTGAGAATATGAAGCCTCGCGTCTTTTGCGCGCGCCAGTGCTTCTGTGAGTATTGCGACAGGGATACCGTCAACCTTTACGTCCATTTGAATCGCGGTAACACCCTCTGTGGTACCTGCAACCTTAAAGTCCATATCACCATGATGGTCTTCAGGGCCTTGAATATCGGTGAGCACTTTATAACGAGACATATCGGATGGGTCAGACATAAGTCCAATGGCGATGCCCGCGACAGGTCTTTTGATGGGGACACCCGCATCCATGAGCGCAAGTGTTGAACCACAGACTGATGCCATGGAAGTAGAACCGTTGGATGCAAGAGACTCAGAGACGATGCGAATCGTATACGGGAATGTATCTGTGTCGGGGATGACGTATGAGAGTGCTTTTTCTGCAAGTGCGCCGTGTCCAATCATACGGCGATTCGTGCCGCCCATGCGTCCTGTTTCGCCACTTGAGAATGGTGGAAAGTTGTAGTGATGCATGAAGCGCTTGCTTCCCTCTTGTTCCTCCATAGTATCTACAAGTTGCGCATCTTTGGGACCACCCAAGGTAAGCGCGGAAAGCACATGGGTGCCTCCCCGATAAAAGATACCTGTGCCGTGAATGGAAGGAGCAAACCCTCCTGCTTGCGCAAAAAGTGGACGTACTTCATCAAATGCACGATTATCGGGACGCTTATTATCTTCAAGAGCACCGCGATGAAGTTCTTTGTCCGTTGCGTCTTCATAGTATGCGTCCGCGAGCGCACGAGGTTCATCGGGGAGATGTTCAGCAACAATTGCCATCCACTCATCTTTGAGTGTATAAATACCATCCTTCCCTGCCTTGCCAGTAAAGACTGCGGAATAAAGTTTTGGCGCAATACGTTCAGTAAAAAGTGTTTTTCCTGCTTCGGATAATGAGGTAAGAGAAAGAACTGCTTTTTCTTTGCCGATTGTTGCAATGATATCTGTTTGAAATGCTTGAAGATGCTCAATTTCCTCTGTCGCGCGTGTGAGCGCAGAAGCAACAATATCTTCATGTACTTCTGCTCCCCCTGCTTCAATCATATTGATATTGCCGTTTTTCCCACACACGGTAAGTTCAAAGAATGCGTCTGTGCGATCGGTGTATGACGGGTTAACGAGGATATTACCCTCTACATTTTTTTGAACAAGACGTACGGCAGATACGGGACCATGCCACGGAATACGTGAAGTCGCGAGAGCAAGTGATGCAGCGTTTACTGCGAGAATGTCAGGGTCAGTATCACCAAGTGAAAGTGTCGTGATGACAACTTGCACTTCATTGCGGATACGTTGGTCAAACAGCGGACGAATGGTGCGATCCACGATACGTCCCGAGAGAATGGCATTGTCAGAAGGTTTTCCTTCACGGCGCATAAAACGGCTTCCCAAGATTTCTCCTGCCGCGTAAAAACGTTCTTCATAATCAACAGTGAGTGGAAAGAAATCACCATCGCGGACGTTACTGGACATAACGGCGGTCGCAAGGACAACAGTGTTACCATAACGCAAGATAACAGAACCATCAGTTTGGTCGGCGAGATCAGAGAACTCAGCAATGAGTTTTTTCCCACCGATTTCTGTTTCAAATGTACGTGTGTGCATAGCATATGTCCTCTCGTCGCCACATGACGGCGTTGAAAGATTTCAATGTCGAGCATGTGGCGACGAGAGAGAAAATAGTAAATGATAAACGATAGACTTTTAAGGATTAATGATACATGACAATCGTTAAACAAGTGAATGTTGATAACACATGTTTGAGCGCGGCGCTTCGCGCCGCGCCACCATATACAACACCCCAAGTATACCCCGCCAAAGCAGTACTATGAAAGCCCTTGATTTTAATGATTTTATATGCTATAATATATATGTAAAAGTTCTATAAAATAACGAGATTGTGGTATTTATGGAGTTTCGTAATTCACAGAAATAAACTACCCCGCAGCTTGCTGCGGGGTAGTTTATTTCTCTTGCACGGTATTCCTTTTTCGTATATTCTCTTCAGGAGGTGTTTTTTGATGATAATAATAAAAAAGAATACACATGAAAAGATACGCATATATGTATTTGTCCCCTGAGAAATTGCCTGATGGAGCAAGTACAGTGAGGGGGTGTGTAAATATGAAAAGATACACACGCTTTCGTGATTTCACGGAGTGTTATGTTTATCAGAGAGATGAAAATAGACGGACAAACTTTGTCTGTCCGAGCTCGGAATGTACCATAAAAAGAAAGACGAATCCGTATTTTTGTAACCGCATCCTTTCCCTCTGGCGTCCGATTACTGGGGGAGAAGGGTTCGTTGCGATGATGTGTCAGAACTGCGGCATGATCGTTCAATGGAAACGATCCACGGTGATTGAGACGGTGGAAACATTTATCCCCAAAGGGAAAAAGACGTTTCGCCTTCCGCCCCTTTGAAGGAAATAATATAAACGGCCTCGCGCCGTTTTTTGTTGAGAGAGACAATCATATTGTATGAAAAAATAAAAGGGCACGTGAACGCCCTTTTATTTTTTCCGCAGTTGCTCGTATCTTTCGGGTGATATATCAATATCCTTTAGTATTTTCCGCAGGAGTCCGCGGCTGATTTCTTTTGCATGTATGGGAATAACAGTTGTCCTCCCATCGCTGTGTTTAAAAAATACATGTGACCCTTGCGCGTCACGTTTTACAAAACCAATATTGAGAAGTATATCCGTCAGTTCTTTTGGTGTGATAAGAGTGAGTTTCGGCATGTTTTTTAGATGTGCGCGACAGTCAATTCTTTTATTCCTACAAAATGAGTGGGAGAGATTTGTTTTTCGTCACTATTGCGTAAACATAACAATAATACTTCTTCAAGATTTGCGAGAAGTTTTTCTTCTGTTTCTCCCTGTGTATGACATCCTGGCACAGATGGAACAGAGCCGACAAACATGCCGTCTTCATCTTGTTCAATATATGCAATGTATGAATGAGTATCCATGAATATACTGTAGGGCACATACATGAGTAAGTCAAGTAAAATGAAAAGAAGAAAGGGCGCGCAAGCGCCCTTTAGTATTGTTCTGAGTACAATACATTTGATTGGTGTATGGCAGACTACGAACGTATCTCACCTTTTTCTTGTTCCGATGAGATACTTTTTTGGTTCTTTGTCCATGTCAAGAAAATCATCCGCTACCTCTTTCAGTTTCCCTGATGCCGAGCGGCCAAATGCCGCAACCTCCACTTGGCAATTGTTTTTAAGATATTCAACAAGCGGCACAAAGTCGCCATCGCCTGAGACGAGAACGATAGCATCAAGTTTTGGCGCAAGACGAATAGCGTCTACGGCAATGCCGACATCCCAGTCCCCTTTTTTTGCCCCACCATAAAAGATTTGTAAATCTTTGGTACGAGCTTCAATACCGAGTTTGACAAGAGCATCAAGAAACGTTTTTTCTTCCCCCGATTCTGTGGTGATAGCGTACGCAATGGCACGCACAATTTGACGTCCGCCGACAATTTCGCGCATGAGCGCTTCAAAGTTTACATTTGCTTTATACAAATGCTTGGCACTGTGATAGAGGTTTTGTGCGTCAATGAAAATACCGACGCGCTGTTGTCTGTGTTTGATGATAGACATAATGATAGGAGGTTAGTATGTTAGGAGATTAGTATACGAGAAAGTTACGAGGTTAGTATAGAAAGTTACAAAGACCTGGCGTGCGATAACTTGCGCACGGTAGAGAAAAAATAAATCAAGAAAAGAAACGTGAAAAAAGTAAAAATAAAAAGTGGGTACCCTTTTACAACTATATGTTGCTTTCAATGAACGTATATACAGTATATCATCTTTTTGGTGTCTTCTTGTGCACACCCCGAATGCAAATGCAAACAACGCCTTGCGGCGTCGATGCAGAATTGAGGCGATATCGCTTATTCGGACTTGAGACCGAGTTCTTTGACAACCTTCGCGTACTGTTTTGCGTCACTCTTTTTGAGATATTTAAGGTGTACACGACGATCAGCAACCATCTGAAGGAGACCCCTGCGAGAATGATTGTCCTTTTGGTTTTTCTTGAGGTGAGTAGCAAGTTCATCAATACGCTTGCTCAAAATGCCAATTTGGACCCCCGCGGAACCGGTGTCTTTGTCATGGATTTGGGTTTTGGCGATAATATTGGCCTTTTTCTTTACTGTTAGCATAGAAAGAGCATACCATAGACGGACGATATGTGCAAGCGCACGTGGTTTTAGGAAATAGGTTAGGGGTGAGAGGTTAGAAATATGAAAAACGGAATACAGAAAGACAAATATAATGAGAAAATGACAAACGCTTTATCTTTTAGACATGTTGACGTATCATCAAAGTAGATTGTTTTCCGTAATAATTTTTTATGGAGGAATTATCATGTCAGCTGAGAAAAGAGAAAAACCTAGGTCAGGTGTCTCCAGAATTTTTCGAGTAAAAGAAGGTGTTCCTCATGTTGCATGTATGGGATGTGGGGCAATAATGCTTGTGCACACGGACAATATACCATCTGGTATCGCGAACCATATTCCTGTTGATGAATGTGCGGATGTTCTTGTTAAGATAAAGATTCCGTTTAGTCCCAATATCATGCAGACGTATGCTTATCAAGGATTTGTTTCTGAGTGCCCGTTTTGTGTGTTTCAACATGATGAGCATATTCGGAACATGCTGAGCGCTCTTGGTATTGTGATGATGTGAGAAACTTGCCCCGTGAGGGGCTTTTTTGTCATTGTTTGTTATACAGAATATAGATGGTAAACTTTTTCTACGAACTACGAACTACGAACTACGAACTACGAACTCATGTCCGACACATAGCAGGCTGAAAAATCTATTTTTGTTGAGAAGAGAAAAGAGTTTTATGGTAATATATTTGTATGTCGCACAATATTGACGAACAGGTTACGCGCTTTCTTGAGTATATAGAGATTGAGCGTGGACGGAGTTTAAAAACGGTTGCCAACTATGACCGCTATCTCCGTCGCTTTGTCGCATTCTCTGGCATTTCTTCTCCCGCAGATATCACTGATGAAACAGTGCGTCGTTTTCGTTTATGGCTTAATAAACAGGAGGTGCATGACGGTGGTACAATGAAAAAGAAAACTCAGAATTATTATCTCATCGCGCTCCGGAGTTTTCTCAAGTATTTGGCGAAACAAGGAATTGATTCGCTTGCACCTGAACGTATCGAACTTGCGTCTGTTGGCGCACGTGATCTTGACCTTATTTCATCGCAAGAACTTGAGCGATTACTTACTGCTCCCGAGGGAGATTCTCTCACTGCACTCCGTGACCGTGCCATTCTTGAACTCTTTTTTTCAACAGGGCTTCGTGTGTCAGAACTTGCGTCATTGTCGCGAGATATTGATATTGAAAAAGACGAATTTTCCGTGCGTGGAAAGGGAGAGAAAATTCGTGTTGTTTTCGTCTCCCCTTCTGCCCGTAGTGCGGTAAAGCAATATCTCAAAGCGCGCAAAGATATGGATGACGCACTCTTTATCCAACTTGGTCCTCGTGCAAGAAACGCGGACGAGATGCGTCTTACTCCACGGAGTATTGAACGCATCGTGAAACAGTATGCCATCAAGGCGGGTATCTCGCGCAAGGTTACACCGCACATTATTCGACACTCTTTTGCGACAGATCTGCTCCGCAATGGCGCAGACCTTCGCAGTGTGCAAGCGATGCTTGGTCATGCAAATATTCAAACAACACAGGTGTATACGCATGTTACAGATAAACAATTACGAGAAATACATAAAGCATTTCACGGAACTACGCGGAAGAAACGCTGAATAGACGTGTCCATGCATCACGTAGGGTGCACGGTGGAAACGTTGGAGAACTTTGAAGACTCATGTTGTTTCTTGTTCACAAGAGATATGCGTTGACAATAAGTAGTGGTATGTATATGCTGACAAAAAGTTCCTGAAACATTAAAGAGAAAACGTATGCCTATCTTAACATTGGAAAAAGATGGAAGTATCCAGGAACATGGTCTGGGTACAATGGGCGGTATTGTAATGCCTAAAAGACCAACTCTTGAGGATGCGCGATTTTTCTGTCCTCACGTTGATACTGTTGAATGTGCAGTGTACGTTATGATGAGTTCGCTTGAGGTGGTGATATTGAAAGGGGGCTATGTAATCCCGTTTCTCCCCATCCTTAACAGAAAGTTTCCGGGGTGGAAACTCAAAGCGGCATGATGTCGCTTTTTTTATTGACATACAGGACATCTCCGTGTATGGTGATATTCGAAATCGTATCCAAAAACCTTAAGACGATACACATATGCAACTTGTCTTTTATGTCAAACAATCGGGAGAAGTCGCGTAC
>Ga0209835_1000783_pt1 | contig 19482 bp, 19 predicted proteins | sample LakKivwa52mmetaG_FD_184138 | JGI IMG/M metagenome (GOLD analysis project Ga0209835, IMG submission 184138) | Anoxic lake water microbial communities from Lake Kivu, Rwanda to study Microbial Dark Matter (Phase II) - Lake Kivu water 52m metaG... | ecosystem: Environmental > Aquatic > Freshwater >...
CGGGTGGAACAGCTTTACCCGGTGGCAGACCTGGAATTCCAGGCATTACTTGCGCGTTATGCAAAAGCCGGAGAGATCGTCTGGGCTCAGGATGAGCCCAGAAATCAGGGCCCCTGGCGTTTCATGGCGCATCATCTGGCGCGCCTTTGCAAGACTCCCCTGATTTATGCCGGTCGACCGGAATCTTCAGCGCCCGCCACGGGTATCGCCAGCCTGCACAAGAAACAGTTGGAAGAGATCCTGGCAATCGCATTGAACTGATCCGGCATCGCATAAAAAAGCCCCGCATGACGGGGCTTTTTTTATTGCACGAGCTGAATTCAGATTCTGCAGGAATCCAGATTGCCGCCCTGTTTCTCCAAATCCACGACCCAACCCGGGCGACGGCCGCGGCCGGACCAGGTCTTGCCACTGGCGGGATCGCGATACTTGGCATTGCCGCCACGGGCACGGCCCTTGCCAGTCTTGCCACCCAGGTCCTCCAGGGTAATGCCGTATTCCGACATCATGCGCTTGATTTCGGTGACGGTGGCGGCCATTTCCTGCTTGCGGGCTTCCTTCGCTTTCAGTTTCAGCTCTTCGATTTGTGAAAGGATTTCCTGATATGAAGCCATATGTGCTCTCCAAAGAATGTCAGTGCCCAAACGGACGACGAATCATAATGAAGAGCAGTGAAATTATGCAAGACCACATTGCTGAGTAATTCTGTTAGGGAAACTCTGGTCGACCCGTCACCCCGGCGCAGGCCGGGCTCCAGGACGTAGATTCCACTTAATTCAGGTTTCTCCCCTTCCGTGGACAAGCAGCGGAAGGACAAATACGGAATTGCAATGGATTGGCCACGCGAAAACCAATACCTTCAAGATCGGGATTTCAATAACACCATTACCGCGCCGCCCCCTCCATCCATGGGCCGGGCCTGGACGAAGGCCAGAACTTCCTCGCGCAGGGTTAGCCAGTGCCGCACGTGATGCTTCAATACCGGTTCGCGGTTTTTCGAGCGCAATCCCTTGCCATGAATGATGCGCACGCAGCGGACGCCACGCCGCTTGCATTCGTGCAGGAAATCGGCCAATTCCAGCTTGGCCTCGGCCTTCGTCAAACCATGCAGGTCCAGTTCGGCCTGCGAGATCCAGTCTCCGCGTCGCAGCCGCCGCAAGGTTTGCCGGGTAATTCCCGGCCGGACATAAGCCAGTTCTTCGCCGGTTTCCTTGTCCTCATGCCATTGCACGGGATCGTGCAGGGATTCGTGGATGACTTCCCGTTCATCCCGCAAACGGCTCAGAGGGATGGGCGGTAGGCGGGTAGGGGGATGCAGGAAGCGGCCGTGAGGCGTGATGGGTTCCACGTCCGGCAGGGCGGATCTGAACAACTCCAGATCCGCCTCCGGCATATCGCGCGGATCGCCATTCCCGCCTTGAATCATGTGGATAGTTGTGATTGTTACTTCAGATTATCAAGATAGCGCTCGGCATCCAGCGCGGCCTGGCAGCCCGCTGCGGCACTGGTAATGGCCTGTTTGTAGATCATGTCCTGCACGTCTCCGGCGGCGAATACGCCTTCGATGCTGGTCATCTGCGCATTGCCATGCCGGCCGCCGCGCGTGACGATATAGCCACGGTCGAGTTCAAGCTGGTCCTTGAACAGGTCCGTATTCGGCTTGTGGCCGATGGCGATGAAAATGCCGGAAAGCTGAATGTCCTTGGTTTCGCCGGTTTGCACCTGTTTCAGGCGCATGCCGGTGACGCCGCTTTTGTCGCCGAGGACTTCATCCAAAACGCTATTCAATTCAAGGATGATTTTGCCTTCATTCACCTTTTGCATGAGATGGTCGACCATGATCTTCTCGGCCTTAAAGGTGTCGCGGCGGTGCACGAGGGTGACCCTGGAGGCGATATTCGCCAGGTAAATGGCTTCCTCGACCGCGGTATTGCCGCCACCGATGACCGCCACTTCCTGGTTCTTGTAGAAAAAGCCATCGCAGGTCGCGCAACCGGACACCCCGCGTCCCATGAATTCTTGTTCGGAAGGCAGGCCGAGATACATCGCCGATGCACCGGTGGCAATGATCAGCGCATCGCAGGTATAGGTGCCGGTGTCGCCGACGAGGGCAAAGGGTTTTTCCGTCAGTTTGGCGGTATGGATCGTGTCGAACACGATTTCCGTGCCGAAACGCTCGGCGTGTTGCTGAAAGCGGGTCATCAGCTCAGGGCCCATGACACCGTTGGCATCGGCGGGCCAGTTATCCACCTCGGTTGTGGTCATCAATTGACCGCCTTGCTGCAGGCCGGTGATCAGCACCGGCTTGAGGTTGGCGCGCGCCGCATAAACCGCGGCGGTATAACCAGCGGGACCGGATCCCAGGATGAGAAGGCGGCAATGCTTGATGGACATATGGACTCCAGAGCGAGAGGGCGAAAGGCACATTTTAGCGCCGGGTCAGTCGATTCACCCAGATCACATACTTAACATAATATACATTCAGAGTTATTTCGATCTGGCGGGATAACGCCGGAACGGCTCTTCAATATGACCAGTCCTCCACGCATGGAGGGATTTCCAGGCATCCTTTATAGTGCGCGGCATGTTAAGCAAGTCCTCCTCCCGCCGCTGCGCGGTCAGCAAACCGACGCGGCGCAAGCCGTTGGCGCCGCGGGTCGTCGCTCTGCTGCGGGAAGCATGGTGGTTGTCGGCGGTGGCCCTGGCGCTGTATCTGGGCATGATCCTGCTGACCTACGATCCCGGCGATCCAGGCTGGTCACGTACCGGACAGGGTCAGTCCCTGCACAATGCCGGAGGGGCCTTCGGGGCCTGGCTGGCGGATCTGCTGCTCTATCTCTTCGGCGTCTCGGCCTGGATCTGGGTCGTCCTCTCCCTCTTCCTGGTCTGGTGGGGATACCGGCGCATCGGCGAGGACGAAAAGGAACACCGGCACGGACTGTCGGTGACCTTGGTCGGATTCTTCATCGTCCTGTTGACCAGCAGCACCCTCGAGTCGCTGCGTTTCCATTCGCTGGTCACCACGCTGCCGCTTACCGCCGGCGGCGCTTTCGGCGATTCCCTGGCGCGCCTGGTGCAGAACGTGTTCGGTTTCGATGGCGGCACGGTGATCCTGCTGCTTGTCTGGGGCGCCGGCATCAGCCTGTTCACCGGTCTGTCCTGGATCGCTCTGGCGGAAAGGACCGGCGCCAGCCTGGAGGCGCTTATTGCCCTGTCCTGGCAACGATGGCAGGCCCACCGCGACCGCAAGGTCGGCGAGGAGGCGGTCAGCGAACGCGAGGCCGTGGTCCGTCAGGAACGCAAGCGCATGCGCGCGGAAGCGCCGGTGCACATCGAACTGGCGGCTGCCCCGCTGGAGAAATCAGAGCGTGTGGAGGTGGAACGCCAGGAATTGCTGTTCCGCGACAGCCCGGATGTGCAGCGCCCGCCACTGCGCCTGCTGGATGAGCCGCCGGAAGCCACCAGTCAGGTGGACCAGACCGCGCTGGAAGCCACCTCGCGGCTGATCGAACGCAAGCTGCGCGAGTTTGGCGTCGAGGTGAAGGTGCTCGGGGCCTATCCCGGCCCGGTCATCACCCGCTACGAAGTGGAGCCCGCTTCCGGTGTCAAGGGCAGCCAGATCACCAACCTTTCCAAGGACCTGGCGCGCGCCCTGTCCCTGGTCAGCATCCGCGTGGTGGAGACCATACCAGGCAAGAGCTGCATGGCCCTGGAACTGCCTAACAACCTGCGTCAGGTGGTGCGCCTCTCCGAAATCCTCTCCACGAAACTCTACAACGACATCCCCTCCCCGCTCGCCCTGGCCATGGGCAAGGACATCAGCGGCAATCCGGTGGTCGTCGATCTGGCCAGGATGCCGCATCTGCTGGTGGCCGGCGCCACCGGCTCCGGCAAGTCCGTGGCCATCAACGCCATGACTCTTTCGCTGCTCTATAAGTCCACGCCGGACGAGGTGCGGCTGATCATGGTGGACCCGAAGATGCTCGAATTGTCCGCCTACGAGGGCATACCGCACCTGCTGGCGCCGGTGGTCACCGACATGAGGCTGGCGGCCTCGGCGCTCAACTGGTGTGTCGGCGAGATGGACAAACGCTACCGCCTGATGTCCGCCCTGGGCGTGCGCAACATCGCCAGCTTCAACGAAAAACTGCGCGAAGCCGAAAAGGCGGGGCAACCGATCGGCAATCCTTTCTCCATCACGCCCGAGAGTCCGGAAAGGCTGGCTACTCTGCCTTACATCGTTGTGCTCATCGACGAATTGGCCGATCTCATGATGGTGGCCGGCAAGAAGGTGGAGGAACTCATCGCCCGCCTGGCTCAAAAAGCCCGCGCCGCCGGCATCCATCTGGTCCTGGCCACGCAGCGCCCCTCGGTCGACGTGATCACCGGGCTGATCAAGGCGAACATTCCGACGCGGGTCGCCTTTCAGGTCGCCAGCCGCATCGATTCCCGCACCATCCTCGACCAGCAGGGCGCGGAATCCCTGCTCGGCCAGGGTGACATGCTCTACCTGCCGCCCGGCCACGGCGTACCCACCCGCGTGCATGGCGCCTTCGTCTCCGACCAGGAAGTGCATCGGGTATGTGCTTGGCTGAAGGAACTCGGGCCGCCGCAATATGACGAAAGCGTATTGGAAAACCTGGATGACGAGGATGGCAATGGCGATGCCGCCGACGACGCGGAAGCCGACGCGCTCTATGACGACGCGGTGGCCTACGTGCTGAAGACCCGCCGCGCCTCGATTTCCTCGGTGCAGCGGCAACTCCGCATCGGCTACAACCGCGCCGCCCGACTCATCGAGGCCATGGAAAAGGCCGGCCTCGTCTCTCCCATGCAAAGCAACGGCAACCGTGAAGTGATCGCCCCCCGCCATGATGCGTAACCTGCTCCTCTCCCTCCTTCTTTTCGCCCTGCCCGCGCCGCAGGCCATGGCCGACGCCCAAGAACGCCTGGAATCCTTCATCCAGGGCACGAAAAGCCTTAAGGCGCGCTTCACCCAGACGGTGAGTGACAAGACCGGGCGCAAGACCCAGGAGGCGACCGGCAACCTGTTCTTCTCACGACCCGGCAAGTTCCGCTGGGTCTACCAGAAACCTTATGCCCAGCTAATCGTCGGCGATGGCAGCAAGCTTTGGATCTACGACGAGGATCTCGGCCAGGTCACGGTGCGCGCGCTGGACCAGGCCCTCGGCGACAGCCCCGCCGCCCTGCTGGCCGGCGACAATGACATCGCCAAGCTGTTCAATCTGAAGGAAACCGGCGTCAAGGATGGGCTCGACTGGCTCGAGGCCACGCCCAAGAGCAAGGAAAGCGGTTTCGAATCGGTGCGCCTGGGATTCAGGGGCAAGGATATCCAGGCCATGGAACTGAAGGACAACTTCGGCCAGACCACGCTGCTGCGCTTCAGCAATCTGGAACGCAACCCGACCCTGGGCGGCAGTCTGTTCCGCTTCACCCCGCCCAAGGGGGTGGATATCCTTGGCGAGCGCTGACACCGGCGATCTGTTCGGCGCTCCCCCCTCGCCGAAAGCGAAAGCCAACAGGCAAGCGGACAACGTACCCCTGGCCGAGCGCCTGCGTCCGGCCCGTATCGACGAAGTCATCGGCCAGGATCATCTGCTCGGCCCCGGCAAGCCGCTGCGCCTGGCTTTCGAGGCCGGCAAGCCTCACTCCATGATCCTCTGGGGTCCGCCCGGGGTCGGCAAGACCACCCTGGCCCGGCTCATGGCCCATCACTTCGACGCCGATTTCATCCAGATCTCGGCGGTGCTGGCCGGCGTCAAGGAAATCCGCGAGGCCGTCGAGCGCGCCCGGGTCAATCTTGGCATGAGCCGGCAGACCATCCTCTTCGTCGACGAGGTACATCGCTTCAACAAAAGCCAGCAGGACGCCTTCCTGCCGCATGTGGAGTCGGGCCTCATCACCTTCATCGGCGCCACCACCGAGAACCCCTCCTTCGAGGTGGTGGGCGCCCTCCTCTCCCGCGCCCAAGTCTATGTGCTGAAGTCCCTCGACGAGGCCGGCCTGGCGGCCTTGCTGGAACGGGCCTTGGCCCTGGGCGGGCTGGGCATTGCCCTGGAGGAAGAGGGACGGAAGCTGTTGCTGGCGCAGGCCGACGGCGACGGCCGCCGCCTGCTCAACCTGCTGGAACAGCTCGCCACCGCCATGCGGGCGGCGGGACGTGCAAGCGCCGACGCCGCCTTCGTCGGCGAGGCCCTGGCCCCTTCCCGGCGCCGTTTCGACAAGGGCGGCGACGCCTTCTACGACCAGATCTCCGCCCTGCACAAGTCGGTGCGCGGTTCCAATCCCGACGCCGCCCTGTACTGGTTCTGCCGCATGCTGGATGGCGGCGCCGATCCCCTCTACCTGGGCCGGCGCATTTTGCGCATGGCGGTGGAGGACATCGGCCTGACCGATCCGCGCGCCCTCACCACCGCCCTCGAAGCCGTAACCACCTACGAGCGCCTGGGCAGCCCGGAAGGCGAGCTGGCCCTCGCCCAGGCGGTCATCTATCTCGCCTGCGCCCCCAAGAGCAACGCCGTCTACGCCGCATTCGGCGCGGCCAAACGTTTCGTCGCCGAGGACGGCTCCCGTCCGGTGCCGGTGCATCTGCGCAACGCTCCCACCAAGCTCATGAAGGAACTCGGCTTCGGCCGGGAATACCGGTATGCCCACGACGAGCCGGAGGCCTATGCCGCCGGCGAACGCTATTTCCCCGACGAACTGCCGCGTGCCCCGCGTTTTTACCAGCCCACGCCAAGGGGCGTGGAAGCACGCATCGGCGAGCGATTGGCCCACTTCCGGCAACTCGACCTGGCCGCCGGAAAGCAGGATGCCCGAGAGGACGACTGATCCCTTGCGGCTTGCCTCGATCCCCCGCCGCTGCTAGAATCCGCGCGCTTTGCGTCCGGCATTCCGCCGGACCGGCAAATCCACACATCCGCGCCCGTTAAGGTGCTCCGTCCGGACTGGCGGAGTTCTTCGCGGATGGAGGCTCAACCTTAACCAAGGAGTTGTTCATGTCCGTGACCATGCGTCAAATGCTGGAGGCCGGTGTCCATTTCGGCCATCAAACCCGCTACTGGAATCCGAAGATGGCCCCGTTCATCTTCGGCCACCGCAACAAGATCCACATCATCAACCTGGAAAAAACGCTGCCGCTGTTCAACGACGCGGCCGCATTCGTGCGCCGTCTGGCGTCGAACAAGGGCAGCATCCTGTTCGTCGGCACCAAGCGCCAGGCCCGCGAGATCATGGGCGAGGAAGCCCTGCGCTGCGGCATGCCGTTCATTTCCCACCGCTGGCTGGGCGGCATGCTGACCAACTTCAAGACCGTGAAGCAGTCGGTCAAGCGCATGAAGGACATGGAGGCGCAACTGGCCGACACCGCCTCTCTTTCCAAGAAGGAAGCCCTGCACGTCCAGCGCGAGTACGACAAGCTGGTCAACAGCCTGGGCGGCATCAAGGACATGGAGCGCCTGCCCGACGCCCTCTTCGTGGTGGACGTGGGCTACCAGAAGATCGCCATCACCGAGGCCAACAAGCTGGGCATCCCGGTCATCGGCGTGGTGGACTCCAACAACACCCCCGCCGGCGTCGACTATGTCATCCCCGGCAACGACGACTCCAGCCGCGCCATCCGCCTGTACGCCCGCGGCATTGCCGATGCGATCCTGGAAGGCAAGTCTCAGGTCATCGAGGAAATGGTCTCGGAAAGCCAGGACGAGTACGTCGAAGTGGAAGATTCCGGCGAAGCCGGCGCGTCCTGAGTGTTACGCAATATCTTCGGCCGGAGCTTTCCGGCCGGACTTCTCACCGCTTCATGACGCCCCGCCCAACGGGGCGTTTTTCAATACGGAAAACAGGAGTTTGAAATGGCTGAAATCACCGCATCCATGGTCAAGGAACTGCGCGAGCGCACCGATGCGCCCATGATGGATTGCAAGAAGGCGCTGTCCGAGGCCGCCGGCGACATGCAGAAGGCCGAGGAAATCCTGCGCGTGCGCTTCGGCAACAAGGCCGCCAAGAGCGCCGGCCGCATCGCCGCCGAGGGCGTGGTGGCCATCCAGATCGCCGCCGACGGCAAGTCCGCCGCCATGGTGGAAGTGAACTGCGAGACCGACTTCGTCGCCAAGAACGACGACTTCCTGGCCCTGACCCGCGCCCTGGCCGAGATGGTGCTGAAGCAGAATCCCGCCGACGTCGCCGCCCTCTCCGCCCTGCCCTACAAGGGCAAGACTGTCGAGGAAGTCCGCACCGAACTGGTCGGCAAGATCGGCGAGAACATGTCCGTGCGCCGCTTCGTGCGTGTCGATGGCCAGGGCAAGTTCGCCAGCTACATCCACGGCAACAAGATCGGCGTGCTGGTCGACATCAGCGGCGACGAAGCCATCGCCAAGGACATCGCCATGCACATCGCCGCTTCCAAGCCCAAGTCCCTGGATGCCTCCGGCGTCTCCCAGGACCTGATCGACACCGAGCGCCGCGTCGCCATCGAGAAGGCCAAGGAAGCCGGCAAGCCGGAAGCCATGCTGGAGAAGATCGCCGAGGGCAGCGTGCAGAAGTTCCTCAAGGAAGTCACCCTGCTGTCCCAGCCCTTCGTCAAGGACGACAAGCAGACCGTGGAGCAGGTGCTGAAGTCCAAGAACTCGCAGTGCCACGGCTTCAGGATGTTCATCGTTGGCGAGGGCATCGAGAAGAAAGTCTCCGACTTCGCCGCCGAAGTGGCCGCGGCCGCCAAGGTCTGAGATGCAGCCGGTAGCGAGTAGCCTGTAGCGCGTAGCTACAAGCTCCGCTACCCGCTACGAACTACCCGCTAGCAGCCAGCCCCATGATCACCCGCATCCTGCTCAAGCTCTCCGGCGAGGCCCTGATGGGCAGCGACGCCTTCGGCTACAACGCCGAGACCATGGCCGGCATCGTCGGTCAGATCAAGGATGTGGTCGATCTGGGCACCGAGGTCGGCATCGTCGTCGGCGGCGGTAACCTGTTCCGGGGCGCCACCGGCGCCCTCGCGGGCATGGACCGGGCCACCGCCGATTCCATGGGCATGCTGGCCACCGTGATGAACGCCCTGGCCCTGAAGGACGCGCTCCAGGCCGTGGGCGTGGAGGCGCGGGTACAGACCGCCGTCACCATCGCCCACGTGGGCGAGCCCTTCGAACGGGACAGCGCGGTGCGGCATCTGGAAAAGGGCCGCGTGGTGATCTTCGGGGGCGGCACCGGCAACCCCTTCTTCACCACCGACACCGCTTCCGCCCTGCGCGGCGCCGAGATCGGCGCCGACCTGATGCTCAAGGCCACCAAGGTGGACGGGGTCTACACCGCCGACCCGAAGAAGGACCCGACGGCCACCCGTTACGAGAGCCTGACTTTCGACGAGGCCATCGAGAAGAACCTGGGCGTGCTCGATACCGCTGCCTTCGCCCTCTGCCGGGAACAGAAGCTGCCCCTGACCGTATTCAGTATCTTCAAGCCCGGCGCGCTCAAGCGCGTGGTCCTGGGCGAGCCGGAAGGCACCCGCGTGGTGCTCTAATCGAGGAGAGAAAGATGATCGCCGACATCAAGAAATCCGCCGAAGACAAGATGAAGAAATCCGTCGAGGCCCTGCGCGTGGAGTTCACCAAGGTGCGCACCGGCCGGGCCCATGCCGGCATCCTCGACCACGTCAAGGTGGATTACTACGGCAGCCCCATGCCCATCAGCCAGGTGGCCAACATCAGCGTCATCGATCCGCACACCCTTGGTGTGCAGCCCTGGGAAAAGAAGATGGCCGCGGCCATCGAGAAGGCCATCCGCGATTCCGACCTGGGCCTCAACCCCGCCTCCATGGGCGAGCTGGTGCGCGTGCCCATCCCCGCCATGACCGAGGAGCGCCGCAAGGAGCTGGTCAAGGTGGTGCGCGGAGAAGCCGAGGGCGGCAAGGTGGCGGTGCGCAACATCCGCCGCGACGCCATCGCCCATCTCAAGGAACTGCTGAAGAACCACGAAGTGGGCGAGGACGAGGAACGCCGCGCCCAGGACGAGATGCAGAAGATGACCGACAAGTACATCGCCGAGATCGACAAGCATCTGGCCGACAAGGAAAAGGATCTGATGTCGGTGTGATATAGCGGGTAGCTCGTAGCGGGTAGCTTGTAGCTATCATTCAGCGCGCCGAAGGCGCGGGAGCATTCAGCTACCGGCTACCCACTACCGGCTACCAGCTCGCCCCATGATCAAGCGCTTCCTCAGCTCCACCGCCACCGTCCCGGAAACCACGCAGGTTCCGCGGCACATCGCCATCATCATGGACGGCAACGGACGCTGGGCGAAGAAACGTCTCATGCCGCGCGTCGCCGGGCATGCCCAGGGTGTCGAACGCGTGCGCGACGTCGTCGAAGCCTGTATCCGCCGCGGCGTCGGCTACCTCACCCTGTTCGCCTTCAGTTCCGAGAACTGGCGGCGTCCGCAGGACGAGGTCAGCCGCCTGATGGAGTTGTTCGTCATGGCCCTGGAGCGCGAGGTGGAGCGCATGGCGGACAACGGCGTGCGCCTGAAGGTGGTGGGCGATCTGTCCCGCTTCGAGCCCCGTCTGCGCGAGCTCATCACCCAGGGCGAAGCGCGTACCGCCGGCAACACCCGCCTCACCGTTACCGTCTGCGCAAACTATGGTGGCCGCTGGGACATCCTCAACGCCATGAATGCCTGGCGGCGGGAGCATCCGGACGCCACCGAGATCGGCGAGGCGGAACTCGCCCCCTATCTTTCCATGGCCTACGCGCCGGAACCCGATCTGTTCATCCGCACCGGCGGCGAACAGCGCGTCAGCAACTTCCTGCTCTGGCAACTGGCCTACAGCGAGTTGTATTTCACCGATACCCTGTGGCCGGACTTCGACGCCAAGGCCCTGGATCAGGCCATCGCCTCCTACCGCAAGCGCGAGCGCCGCTTCGGCCGCACCAGCGAGCAGCTCCTTGAGCGTTAGAACCCGCGTTCTCACCGCCGCGCCCCTGATCGGCGGCTTCCTTGCCGCGCTGTATCTGGCTTCTCCAGCCGCCTGGATCGGCCTGACCGGCCTGGTGCTGCTGCTCGCGGCCTGGGAATGGGCGGCCATGGCGGGGCTGGGCCGGCTGCACCGCTTCCTCTATGCCACCCTGCTGTGCGCCGCCAGCCTGAGCCTGGCGGTAGCCCGCCCGGACATGCTGGAGCCCTATTACCCGGCGCTGGCCTTTTGGCTGCTGGCGCCCTTGCTGATGGCCAAGGGGGTCGTCATCCGCCCGCTTGCGCTGCATCTGTTGCTCGGCGCCCTGGTCCTGATCCCCACCCACCTGGCCATGGTGGCGCTGCGCGCGGATAGCCCCGAACTGTTGCTGTTCGTGGTCGGTATCGTCGTCATCGCCGACAGCGCCGCCTACTTCTCCGGCCGCCGCTTCGGCAAGCACAAGCTCGCCCCGCGCATCAGCCCCGGCAAAACCTGGGAGGGCGCCGTCGGCGCCGGCCTGGCGGTGACGGTATATGGCCTCGTCGTGCATTTCCTCGCCCCGGCGAATTGCGGCATCGCCTGCCTGCCCCAGATCCTGCCGGTGTTGTGGGCCCTGTTCGTGCTGTCTATCGTCGGCGACCTGTTCGAGAGCACACTCAAGCGCCAGGCCGGCATCAAGGACAGCGGCAATCTGTTACCCGGGCATGGCGGCGTGCTCGACCGCATCGACAGCCTGACCGCGGTGCTGCCCGCCGCCGTCCTGTTCTGGATGTGGCTGAAATGAGCGTACGCAACCTCACCATACTCGGCGCGACCGGCACCATCGGCGTCAACACCCTGGACGTGGTGGCCCGCCACCCGGACAGGTTCCGCGTCATGGCGCTCACCGGCCAGAACCAGATCGACAAGCTGGCCGAGCAATGCCGGCGTTTCCGCCCGCGTTACGCCGTGGTCCTCGATGCCGACAAGGCCCGCGCGCTGCAGCAGGCCCTGGCCGGCGAGGACACCGAGGTTCTGCACGGCGTCGAGGCGCTGGAGTTCGTCGCCGCCCTGCCGGAAGTGGACAGCGTCATGGCCGCCATCGTCGGCGCCGCCGGCCTGCGCCCGGCCCTGGCCGCCGCCAAGGCGGGCAAGCGGGTGCTGCTGGCGAACAAGGAAACCCTGGTCATGGCCGGCCGCTTCTTCATGCAAGCGGTGCGCGAACACGGCGCCACCCTGCTGCCCATCGACAGCGAGCACAACGCCGTCTTCCAGTCCCTGCCGGCCGGCTATACGGGCGACCCGGCCGCCCACGGCGTGCGCCGCATCCTGCTCACCGCCTCCGGCGGACCCTTCCGCTCCCGCGCCATCGAGACCCTGAAAGACATCACGCCGGAAGAAGCGGTGGCCCACCCCAACTGGGTCATGGGCAAGAAGATCTCGGTGGACTCCGCCACCATGATGAACAAGGGTCTGGAGGTCATCGAGGCGCGCTGGCTGTTCGACGCCCGCCCCGAGCAGATCGAGGTGGTCATCCATCCGCAGAGCATCGTGCACAGCATGGTGGAGTACCTGGACGGCTCGGTTTTGGCGCAGCTCTCCAACCCTGACATGCGCACCCCCATCGCCCACTCCCTGGCCTATCCGGAGCGGGTCGAGGCCGGGGTGAACTGGCTGGATCTGGCGAAGATCGGCAGCCTGAGCTTCGAGGCCCCGGACCTGCGCCGCTTCCCCTGCCTGGGCCTGGCCTACCAGGCCCTGGCCGCCGGAGGCGCGGCAACCGCCATCCTCAACGCCGCCAACGAGGAGGCCGTCGCCGCCTTCCTGGAGCGACGCATCCCCTACCTGGCCATCGCCGTCACCCTGGATCAGGTCCTGCAGCGGATGTCCGGGCAAAGAGCGGATTCCCTGGAAGACCTGCTCGCCGCCGACGCGGCCGCCCGCCAGGCCGCGCGGGAACTCATCGCCGCCGCGGCCGTCGGCACGGTATGACCACCCTGCTCGCCTTCCTGGCCACCCTGGCCATCCTCATCGTCTTCCACGAGTTCGGCCACTACCTGGTGGCACGCCTGGCCGGCGTCAAGGTCCTGCGATTCTCCGTGGGCTTCGGCAGGGTCGTCGCCAGCCGCACCGACCGGCACGAAACCGAGTGGGCGCTGTCCGCCATCCCCCTGGGCGGCTACGTCAAGATGCTGGACGAGCGCGAGGCGCCGGTGGCCACCGAGGCCCTCGACCAGGCCTTCAACCGCAAGTCGCTGGGCGCCCGCGCGGCCATCGTCGCGGCCGGACCCCTGGCCAATTTCCTGCTCGCCATCCTGCTGTTCTGGGGCTTGTTCATGGCTGGCACCCCGATCCTGAAACCGGTACTGGGCGAGCCGCCGGCCGCATCGGCCGCCGCCCAGGCCGGCATCCGCGCGGGCGACACGGTGCTTGCCGTGAATGGCGAGCCGGTGGAAAGCTTCCAGGACCTGCACTGGCTGGTCCTGCGCCATGCCGTCGGTGGCGCCCCGCTGCGCCTGGACACGCGCGACGCGCACGGCCATCTCGCCTTCCGCACCCTGAGTCTGGCCGAGGCCGACGCCAACCTGGAGCAGTCGCCTCTGCAGGTCCTCGGCCTGCAGCGTTTCCGCCCAAGCTTGCCCGCCGTGCTCGGCGAACTCAGTGGCGACGGCGCGGCGGCACAGGCTGGCCTGCAGGCGGGCGACCTGGTACTGGAAGTGGATGGCCAGGCCATTGAGGACTGGGAGGCCCTGGTCGATCGGGTGCGAGCCGCGCCAGGACGTCCCCTCGCCCTGCTGATCCAGCGTGACGTCGAAACCCGGACCTACACCGTGGTGCCGGCGGAGGTCGCCAGCGCCGGCGAGCGCATCGGCCGCATCGGCGTTGCCCCGCGCATGGATCCGGATCGGATGGCGCCCTACCTGGGCGAGGCGCGTTACGGCCCGCTCGATGCCCTGCAGCGCGCCGCCGCACGGACCTGGGAATTGTCCGTGTTCAGCCTGGAAATGCTGGGCCGCATGATCGTCGGTCAGGTCTCCCTGAAGAATCTGTCGGGGCCCATCACCATCGCCGACTACGCCGGCCAGTCGGCGCAGACAGGCATGGCCTCGTTCGTCGCCTTCCTGGCCCTGGTCAGCGTCAGCCTCGGCGTGCTCAACCTGCTGCCGGTGCCGTTACTGGATGGAGGGCACTTGCTGTATTATCTCGCGGAGTTTTTGACGGGCAGGCCCGTACCCGAGCGGGTGCAGGAAATCGGCCAGAGGATCGGCATCGGTATTCTGGCACTGCTCATGTTCTTCGCGATTTTCAACGACCTCCAGCGACTCTTCCTCGGATAAGCCTTCCCATGGTTTCCTTTCGCCCCAGCCTGCTGGCCGTCGCCTTGCTTGCCGCAACCCAGGCGCAGGCCTTCCAGCCATTCCAGATCAAGGACATCCGTGTCGAAGGTATCCAGCGTACCGAAGCCGGCACGGTTTTCAGCTACCTGCCGGTCAAGGTTGGGGAAACGCTGACGCCAGATAAAGCTTCCGAGGCCATCAAGGCCCTGTATGCCACCGGCTTCTTCAAGGATGTTCGACTGGAGACCGGCAACGACGTGCTCATCGTGATGGTCGAGGAACGCCCCGGCATCGCCAGCGTCGACTTTACCGGCATGAAGGAATTCTCCAAGGACGACATCAAGAAGGGCCTCAAGGATCTCGGTCTGGGCGAAGGCCGCATCCTCGACAAGGCACTGTTGGACAAGGCCGAACAGGAACTCAAGCGCCAGTATTTCAACCGCGGCATGTACGCCGTGCAGGTCAAGGCCACCACCACGCCGCTGGAACGCAACCGTGTGGCGGTGAACTTCGACGTCACCGAGGGCGGTGTGGCCAAGATCCGCTCCATCAACATCGTCGGCAGCCAGGCATTCAAGGAAAAGGACCTGCTCAAGCTGTTCAACCTCACCACCCCCACCTGGATGTCGTGGTGGAGCAAGAACGACCAGTATTCCAAGCAGAAGCTCGCGGGCGACCTGGAGACTCTGCGCTCGCACTACCTCAACCGGGGTTACCTGGAGTTCGCCATCAAGTCCACGCAGGTCTCCATCACCCCGGACAAGCAGGACATCTACATCACCATCAACGTCAGCGAAGGCGAGAAGTTCACGGTGTCCGATTTCCGTCTGGCGGGGGAGATGCCCATCCCCGAGGAGGAACTGAAAGCGCTGGTCACCCTGAAACCGGGCGACGTGTTCTCGCGGGAAAAGCTCAACGAGTCGGCCAAGAAGATGAGCGAGCGCCTGGGTAACGACGGTTATGCCTTCGCTAACGTCAACGCGGTGCCGGAGATCGACAAGGAGAAGCGCTCCGCCAGCTTCACCTTCCTGGTCGATCCGGGCCGCAAGGTCTACGTGCGCCGCATCAACGTCACCGGCAACACCAAGACCAAGGACGAGGTGGTGCGCCGCGAGATGCGCCAGATGGAAGGTGGCTGGTATGCCGCAGACAAGCTCACGCGTTCGCGCGAACGTGTGGAACGGCTGGGCTTCTTCAAGGAAACGACCGTGGAAACGCCGCCGGTGCCAGGCACCACAGACCAAGTGGACGTCAACGTCAACGTCGAGGAAATGCCCACCGGAAACATACTGCTCGGTGCGGGTTTTTCCAGTTCCGATGGTATCGTCCTGTCCGGCTCCATTTCTCAAAACAACCTGTTCGGTACCGGCAACCGGCTGGCCGTGCAGATCAACAGTGGCAGCGTCAACACGGTGTACTCGCTGTCGTTCACGAATCCCTATTTCACCAAGGATGGCATCAGCCTGGGCTATGACCTCTTCCGCAGGAAGACCGACACCTCTGAACTGGACGATGTAGCCGACTACGATACCGACACGGTGGGTCTAGGCTTCCGCTTTGGTATTCCCATCGCCGAGAAAGAGACCATCACCTTCGGTCCCACCTTTGAAAGGACCAAACTCACCCTGCATACCGAGGCTCCCGACGTCTACTACAGGCACGCTGGTCAGTACGCCTCTGACTGCGCCGCCCAGGTCGGGGTCACGCCGAAAACGGGGTGTAAATCCACCACCGACAACCTGCGCCTCGACGTCAGTTGGGCGCGTGACAGCCGCGACAGCCTGCTCTACCCCACCAAGGGCAGCCTGCAGCGGGTTTCCCTGGAAGTGGGCACGCCGGTGGGGGATCTCAACTACTACAAACTCAATTACCAGTATCAGTGGCTGACCCCTCTTTCCAATTCGGTGAGTCTGATGCTGAACGGTGAGTTGGGCCTTGGTGGCGGCTACGGCGGCAAGGATCTGCCCCTGTTCCGCAACTACTTTGGCGGCGGCATGAGCTCGGTGCGCGGCTTCGAGTCCGGTGCCCTCGGTCCTAAGGCAAGGGACGCGGCCGGCGATATCTTTTCCATCGGCGGCGATAAACGCGTCATCGGCAACGCGGAACTGCTGTTCCCCATGCCCGGCATGGGGAACGACCGCTCGGTGCGGCTGTCCGCCTTCCTGGACATTGGTGCGGTGGCGGGCCCGGACGACTATCGCGGACGCTACGAGAAGATATCCGACACCGACGCCTGGCGCTATTCCGCCGGTCTGGCGGTGACCTGGCTGTCCCCCATGGGACCGCTGAAGCTGTCGCTGGCAAAACCCATCAACGCCGAAGACGACGAAACCGAGGAAGTCTTCCAGTTCCAGTTCGGCAGCGTGTTCTGACGAGGTGCCCACAATGAAACACCTGATCCTCATCCCCCTGCTCCTGCTGATTTCCAGCCTGGCATTCGCCAATACCGGCCTGAAGATCGGCTACGTCAACACGGAGAAGGTGTTCCGCGAATCGGCCCTGGCCGTGCGTGCGCAGAAGAAGCTGGAGGCGGAATTCAAGAACCGCGAGCAGGAAATCCAGAAGCAGGTGAAACAGGCGCGTGACCTGCAGGCCAGCCTGGAAAGGGAAAGCCTGACCCTGTCGGAGTCGGACCGGCGCAAGAAGCAGAATGAGCTGACCAATCTGTCGCGCGAGCTGCAGCAGGCGCAGCGCGATTTCCGGGAGGATCTCAACACCCGCAAGAACGAGGAGTTCGCCGCCGTGCAGGATCGGGCGCGCAAGTCCATCGCGGAGATCGCCGAGAAGGAGAAGTACGACCTCATCGTCGAGAATGTCATCTTCGCCAGCCCGAAAGTGGACATCACCGACCGGGTGCTCAAGGCGCTTGATCGCTGAAATCCCGTAATTCATTTCCATAGGGACAGGTTCCTCACGTTCATGCCCGCCCTGACGCTGGACGAACTGCAGGCCCGCCTGGGCGGCACGTTGCGCGGCGACGGCGGCATCAGCCTGCGCGGTGGCGCCTCCCTCGAAAGTGCGGGCGGGGACCAGCTTGCCTTCCTGGTCAGTGCAAAACACCTGGCCCAGGCGCGCACCTCCCGCGCCGGCGCGTTGATCATTCCCGACTCCCTGACCGAGAACCTGCCGCAGCCCTGCCTGGCGGTCTCCAATCCGCATGCCGCCTTCGCGCGCGCGCTTGGTATGTTGCATGTCGAGCCCGGCCTGCCGCCCGGCCGCCATGCCAGCGCCGTCATCGCCGGGGACGCGAGGGTGCACCCGGAGGCGCGCATTGGCCCGCACGTGGTGATCGGCGCGGCGGCTTCGATCGGTGCGCGCAGCGTGCTGCATGCCGGCTGCAGCGTCGGCGCGGGCGCGCGCATCGGCGACGATTGCCTGCTGCATCCGCGCGTCACCGTGCAGCACGGTTGCGTCGTCGGCCATCGCGCAGTGCTGCACGCGGGTTGCGTCATCGGTTCCGACGGCTTCGGCCTCGCCTGGCAGGCGGATGATTCCGGAGGGCGCTGGCTCAAGGTGCCGCAGATCGGTCGCGTGCTGCTCGGCGACGACGTCGAGGTCGGCGCCAACACCTGCATCGACCGTGGCGCCCTGGACGACACGGTGATCGAGGACGGCGTCAAGCTCGACAACCTCATCCACATCGCCCACAACTGCCGCGTCGGCCGTCACACCGCCATGGCCGCCTGCGTCGGCATCGCCGGCAGCACCCGCATCGGCGCCTATTGCCAGATCAGCGGCGCGGCCATGATCAGCGGCCATCTCGCCATCGCGGACCGGGTGACGGTATCCGCCGGCACCCTGGTGGCGAAGAACATCCCGACGGTGGGGGCTTATACCGGGGTCATGCCCTCCATGCCGCACGCCGACTGGCTGCGCAACGCCGCCCACCTGCGCCACCTCGACGGCCTCGCGAACCGGCTGAGGGCCCTGGAAAACCGTATCAACGCCTTGGATAAGGACGACGCATCATGATGGATATCACCCAGATCATGAAATTCCTGCCACACCGTTACCCGTTCCTGCTGGTCGACAGGGTGCTGGAGCTGGTACCCAACGAGCGCGTGGTGGCGATCAAGAACGTGACCATGAACGAGCCCCACTTTCCCGGTCACTTCCCGCATCACCCGGTGATGCCCGGCGTGCTGATGATCGAGGCCCTGGCGCAGACCGCCGGCTTGCTCGCTTTCAAGAGCTCCGGCAAGGAAATCACCGAGAACTCCGTGATCTATTTCGTCGGCATCGACGGCGCCCGCTTCAAGCGGCCGGTGGTACCGGGCGACCAGTTGCGCATGGAGGCGAGCATCCTGCGCCACACCCGCGGCATCTGGAAGTTCGCCACCAAGGCCACGGTGGACGGCCAGCTCGCCTGCGAGGCCGAGTTGATGTGCACCCTCAAGGAACTGGACTGATGCCCGGCATCCATCCCACCGCCCTCGTCCATCCCGGCGCCAGGCTGGGAACGGACGTGGAAATCGGCGCCTACAGCCTGGTCGGCGAGCACGTCGAGATCGGCGACGGCACCCGCATCGGTCCGCACGTGGTGCTGGCCGGGCATACGCGACTCGGCGCGGGCAACCGCATCTTCCAGTTCTGCTCCATCGGCGAGGAGCCGCAGGACAAGAAATACGCCGGCGAACCCACCCGTCTGGAGATCGGCGACCACAACGTCATCCGCGAGTTCTGCACGCTCAATACCGGCACCGCGCAGGATGCCGGCGTCACCCGCCTCGGCCACCACAACTGGATCATGGCCTACGTGCACATCGCGCATGACTGCGTGGTCGGCGACCACACCATCTTCGCCAACAACGCCACCCTGGCCGGCCACGTGCTGGTCGGCGATTTCGCCATCCTCGGCGGCTTCACCGGCGTCCACCAGTTCTGCCGCGTGGGCGCCCACGTCATCACCGGCATCGCCTCGGTGGTGCGCCAGGACGTGCCTCCTTTCCTCACCGTCGCCGGCAATCCGCTGGCGCCGCACGGCGTCAACAGCGAAGGCCTGAAGCGCCGTGGATTCTCCGCCGAAGCCTTGGCCGGCCTCAAACGCGCCTACAAGACACTGTACAAATCGGGCCTGGGTCTGGCCGAAGCCCAGTCCGCGATCGCCGAGGAAGCGCAGCGCCTGCCGGAACTCGAACCCCTGGCGAACTTCCTGGCCACCTCCGGACGGGGCATCGTGCGGTGAGGCGCGAGGCGGAACAC
>Ga0209835_1000785_pt1 | contig 19398 bp, 11 predicted proteins | sample LakKivwa52mmetaG_FD_184138 | JGI IMG/M metagenome (GOLD analysis project Ga0209835, IMG submission 184138) | Anoxic lake water microbial communities from Lake Kivu, Rwanda to study Microbial Dark Matter (Phase II) - Lake Kivu water 52m metaG... | ecosystem: Environmental > Aquatic > Freshwater >...
TGTTTTCTGATTTCCCGCTGACGGATCTTGGTGCGCATCAGGCCGGCATTATCAATGAAAGTGTAGAGCGTAAGTTTATCCTCGATGGAATGAAAGCGCTCCCTGAAAACAAGAACGATGTTATTCTTCAATTGCCTGGCCCGCTCCATCTCGTTATCAATCAGGGCAATATGCTCTCTGATTAGCGTAAGCTTTTCTTCTGGCGCAGGATATTTAACCGATTTTCCATCCGACTCCGGGTTAAGTCTGAAATCGAGGTTCCGGGATATTTCGTTGGTAGTGGTCTTGATGTACATCAGCTTTTCCGAAACTTTGCTGATGGATTCCTGAACAGTATCCGCAAATTCGCTTTGCAAAAAGTAATCGAGCATGCGCGAAACATAGATCGTTTGCGTGCTTACATTCCTGAATTGCACCTCATCGAAATTCCTGAGCGATTGAGCATCAATTACTTCAACCTTTTCTGGAAGCATTTTGCTGGCCTCTTTAATTTTGTTGAAGGTGTTTTGAATCAGTTGGTTAAACAGCTCCTGGATCATCATACTGTGCTCAAGTTCGGGGATGTTGATCAGGTTAAATTCCAGTTTGGGATTTGCAGAAAGTTTTTTGAGATAGTCCTCCAGGTACTTCTTAATATCTTTCTGACGCTGAATGATTTGCTCCTCAAAAACCTGCTCAATGTCGTTCTCAGCCTCGATAAAGGATGTTCTGAATTTGGTGAGGAGAGAGAACAAATTAAGCTCAAGAAGCAGGTAATCTGCAATCAGTTTTTGATTGTTTTTCGATCGTGCCGGCAATTCATCAATCATCCTCCTGAAGGCCATTCCCTGGGTTTGGTGTAAGCGTTTCCTGAGGTAGTAATTGGGTTTAAAAGTGGTCAGCTCTGCCGTTAAATCCGTGCTTATGCTCACCGAGCCATCCGCGATGACCTTTGAGAATTCGGCCAGGTTTTCGTTGTTGATCTTAAGCAGCAGGGTCATCCTTCCGGCCATCTCCGATTTTTTCTCACTAATCAACTGCTCAACGGATTTCTCCTCTGATGGCACATTAACGGAGAGAATCCCGTAAATATCACTGAAGATGGATTTTATCATCAGCAGCATGTGCGAAGAAATGTTACCCCAGGTTTTCATCATGTTGAGGTGCATGACAATGACCCTCTGGCGGGTAAATTCTTCGAGAATGTTGCGGAAAGCAAGGTTGTATCCCGGCTGTTTTTTGGATGAAAAGCTGTTGAAAAATCTGATTTTGTTCTTAATCAGTTTTTCCCCGAAAGTATCGCCGTCAGTGGTTCTCAGATCCCACTTACTCAGCGTTATCCTGATGAAGGGCGACGCCTGCACAACCACCTTGCTGACCTCTTCTCTGTAGATGTTAATGCTTTCGTGGAGCGATTTCTCCATTTCGCTGAGGGTTTCATCCCGATAGTCGCTGAGCAGCCTTCGCAGCCTGAACCACAGAATGGCATTGTACTTCGCAATGATAATATTGATGTCTTCTCCTCGTTCGGCATTCAGCTTTTTAAGCAATCCTGAGAAATGTTTCTCTACAGCTTTTGTCACATCCTCAACAAGCGAATTTTGCTGCCCGGCAAGCAGTGCAAAATATTCAGCCTGCTGGCGGTGTGCAATGGCGGTAAGTTTTTCCTGCAGCGATCCCAACTCCAGCGACAGTTCCACTTTCCCGGGGATTTCGGGCAGCGGCGCTTTGGGTAGTTCTGGCTGGAGATCTTCTTTGGTGGGAGCGGTAATTTCGCCCTGGCTGATCTGGATGTTTTTAGCCCCAATGTTAAGCTCCTTGAAGGCTGTAGATGCTTTTACCAGAATCACCGTGCCGATATCCTGGCAAAGTTTATTGGTTTCGTCAACAAACTCTTTTTCCTTACCAGGCATAACATTGGGCAGCCCAAGAAGGATGAGGTCGGAGCGGACTGATTCCAGCTGAACGATGTCGTAGAACGATCGTTTTTCGACCTGGTTGTTGATGATTTTAATTTCGGCCTTTATCCTCATGTTGTCGAGGATATCTTTGGTTTTCCAATAGATGATGTGCCTTTGGTCGTTTACCGGGTTAACAATGAGAATCCTTGCTTTGGCCTTACTCCATTTGCTGGACATCCACAGGAATTTAAGCAGCAGGAGCCCCAGATTTCCATTGTGCTCGGTGGTTCGCCACCAGATGTCTATCTGGCGGTAATTTCCAAATCCCACACGCTTGTCATAATCCATGAGCAGAATATTGAGGTCGAGGGCAGAAATGTAGTTGATGGTTTCGATGAATTTTTCGGGTTCCTGGCTCTGGCGTCCCCAGCCGAGCATCACGGTATTTGGTTCTATTCCCGAGAATCCGTAAATACTCGAAATTGTCCGGATTCCTTCGTAAATATCATTGCAATAATGTTTTCGGGAAAAAAATCCTTTGCTGGTATCGCGGCCATTGAAAGGAAGTATCTGTTTGTGCCGCGGCACGATGGGGTCGTTGCTGTCGGTTTGGATCAGGTCGAAATTTGAAAGAAGTCCCTGGTTACCGATCAGGTTTTTTCCAAACTCAATCAGGTGCGGCCTGACTTCGGAGCGCCCACTGAAAAGGATGATGTTGGGGTGCCAGTTACGTTCCTCAATGCCTTTTCGGGCTATCTGAATCAGCGACGACCTTACGATTGACGACCATACACTTTGCCATACATCACCATAATCCAGCCGGAGGTCTTTTTTGGAAAGGAAAAAATAGAGCAGAAACATCAGCACCACCGCGATGGTCATGGCCAGCGCATCCAGTTTGAACATCACCGCAAAGCAAGCTACAAATCCCAGAACCCCGACCCATCTCGGTATTTTGAAACTTGGACGAAAATCGGGACTGGCCCAGCTCTCCAACACATAGCTCAGGTTGATAAACCCGTAAGCGAGCATGTAAAACATAGAAGCAATGCGCGCCACCACGTTCAGATCGCCGATCAGAATCGCCATCTGGGCAATGGCGAATGTGAGCAACAGAGCGTTTCGGGGTTCGTTGTTGATCCCGGTTCCGCGTCCAAAAATCCTGGGCATCAGTTTGTCGTTTGCCACTGCCTGCATCACCCGCGGCGCACCCATTATCGCTCCAAGGCCTGACGACAACGTTGCACCCCAGACCCCGGCAATTACCAGCGGCGACCAGAGGGCTATCCTGGTGAGGAAATTATAGTCATCAACAAGCATCTGACGGTGAACCATATAAGCAAATAAAATAGCAAGAATAACATAAATAACTAGGCTCACAAGAATAGCATACATGGTTCCGCGAGGGATGGCAGTTTTCGGATCTTTCAAGTCGCCTGACATGGCCACACCAACGGTAAATCCGGTGGCTGCTGGAAAAAAGATGGCAAAAATGGTTTCAAACGGCAGTCCATCAGGTCTTTTGAGCAGCGCTACCTCGTCAGGACGAATATCTGTATTCATTAGCAAACCCACAACAATGGCCAGGAGAGATAAGATAATGGCTGTGAGGATGATAAACTGCGATTTGACCGCCAGAGAAGTACTGATAAATGCAATGATGACGAGCACGAGAATTGCGGCCGTACCCACCACCCGAATGTCGTTGATGGTCGTACCCAGCCCGAAAAGATTTCTGATTTCCGCTACTCCGGTGAAGTTTTCGGCAAAACCAATCAGGTGCAGGGCAATGTTGAGCGACATTGCAATGAAAATAGTGATTCCGATAGCGCCGCCCATCGGAAGTCCAAGGCTGCGCGAAAGCATGTAATAAATACCCCCGGTTTTGATTTTTTTGTCGGTAGCAATAGATGAAATGCTCAATCCGGTCGGAATCGAAATTACATGAGCCAGTAATATGATTGCCAGAGCGTTGATTAAGCCGGCCTCGCCCACAACCCATCCCAGGCGCAGGTACATAATGACCCCGACAATGGATAAAAACGACGGTGTAAATACGCCGGCAAAAGTCCCGAATTTCTTGGCCTGCGACATAGGAAAAAGTGTTTTGTTTGTAAAAGTAGAAATTTAAATCATTTCAGAATGTAATTTTTCAGCCCGGGCTGAAATGGGAGGAAGTTCGGCCAATTGGTTTATTCAATTCTGAGCTAAAGTTTCATTCAACTAAATGCGCCCTTAACAAATCCGGCATTTGTGTGTAAGTGGAAGATGGATTCCAACAGCCGAAGGTTGCCAATTGCCCGTAGGTTTGATTTTGGTGCTGAATAATTTCAGGGGCAGATTCACAAGATAATTCATTTCTTGGAAAAAATTCAGTCCTTTGTACCAATTCCAATTTTCACCAGGCAACCCTGAGAAAATTGTAACTCTTTACTTTCCAGTGCCGAAGATTACATAAAAAATAATTATCCACCAAGTTCAGAACACAGGAATAATCTCTGCCTTGCAAATGTCAAATGTTACTCGAAAACTTAACCATTTACTCGAATGAAACAATTTCTCACTACCATTGCTGCCATACTGCTATGGACGCTTACCAGCCCTGCACAGAACCTTCCCCAGATGTTTCACTTCAACGACGACAGCCTCAGACTCATAAGAGGGGGCGTTGCGTCAACAGACCTTTATGATGAAAATGTAATTGATACCGTGTGGCTTTACTTCGACCAGCCCAACTACTGGCAACTGCTGGTGGCCAATTACTCCGGGAAAATCAACATACCGGCCACACTTGTCTATAAAGGAACCACTTACGATAGCGTTGGTGTAAGATTCAGAGGACAAACATCCTACCAGTTCATTCAGGCTTCGCAGAAAAAGTCGTTTAATGTTACCCTCGACTGGGTGCATGAAGACCAGGAAATTGATGGTTATGAAACCCTCAACCTGATCAATGGATATGAAGATCCGTCATTTTTGCGGGAGGTAATCTATCAGAAATGCAGCCGCAACCACATTGCCAGCGCAAAGGGAAATCATGTTCAACTCTACCTGAACGACCAAAACTGGGGCATTTACATCAATGTTCAGCAACTCGACCGGCAACATGCCAAAGAGTGGTTTGTTGACCGCGATGCAACTCGCTGGAGAGCCGAGAAGACAGGTGGCGGCGGCGGCGGCGGTTTTGGTGCGGGTTATTGTTCGCTCAACTGGCTGGGCTGGGACACTACCACTTACAAGAGTTACTATTTGATGAAGAAATCCTACAAGCCAAATCCATGGCAGGATTTGGTAAACACATGCTTTGTTCTCAATAACACGCCGTCCAATTTGCTGATGGATTCGCTGGCCAACACAATGGATGTGGATGGTACGCTGTGGTTTCTGGCTCATGAAATTCTCTTTACCGACGACGACAGTTACGTGAATAAAGGCGGAATGGATTATTACCTCTATTACGACATCGGCACCAACCGGATGATCCCGATTGAATATGACGCCAATAGCAGCCTAAGTATTCAGAAAGCAACGCAATGGACTCCATTTTACCGCGAAACGAATAACGATTACCCGCTGATGAATAAGCTGATGGCCGTGCCGGAAATTCGTCAGCGCTATCTGGCTCATGTCAGAACAATAATGAATGAATCTTTCGACCTTACCGAAATTAATGCATTGATTGATGCATGGTCGGCAAGGATCAGCACCAATGTGCAGAATGACCCTAAAAAGCTCTATACTTTTAACCAGTTCCAGCAGGAAATTCCCAAACTAAAACAGTTTTTCTCCACCCGGCGAAACTATATCCTGAACAACACCGAGGTTAACCGAACCGGACCTTCTATTACCAATGTAGTTTACAGTGTTGACGGTCAGCCTTTTGTAAAACCCAATCCGGAACAGTCTGTTGATGTTACCGCTTCGGTTTCGGCCACCCAGGGCGTTTTCAGGGTAAATCTTTACTATGGAACTGGTTATATGGGAAAATTCATCCGTCTGCAAATGTTTGACGATGGAAATCACAACGATGGCGCTGCAGGAGATGGCACTTTCGGTGCTCAGATTCCTGCCCATCCATCCAACGCGTGGGTAAGATTTTATATCGAAGGGCTGGCCAACGATACCTGGAAAACCGCCAAATATGAGCCGGAAGGCGCCGACCATGACGTTTACATTTATCAGGTTATTCCCGGACAGATCCTCGACAGCCCGGTAAGAATCAACGAACTGATGTCGGATAATGCAACTGCCGTTCCCGATCCGGCAGGGGAGTTTGACGACTGGATTGAGCTGTACAATAATTCAGCGGAACCTGTAAACCTCAGCGGCTATTATCTCTCCGACAAGGAAGACCAGCTTAACCTTTGGCAATTTCCTGCAGGCACCACCATTGATGCAAATGGCTACCTTATTGTCTGGTGCGACAGCGACGCTTCTCAACCCGGCCTGCATGCCAGTTTTGCTCTTTCCAAAAACGGAGAAGAGGTTTATCTTTCTACACCGGCACTTATGATTGCCGATGAGGTGGAATTCGGCGCTTCCGATCCCGATATGGCCTACGCCCGCATACCCAATGGAACCGGAAATTTCGTCTGGCAGCAGCATACATTCAACGGGCCAAATGACCCATCGTTTGTATGCAGCGTGGTTATCAATGAGCTGATGCCGCAAAATAACACTTCGGTGCAGGACCCGGCCGGTGAATACGATGAATGGATTGAGCTGTACAATATTTCACCTGACACCTGTGATCTCAGCGGATATTATCTCTCCGATAATGCAGGTCAGTTGAATAAATGGCAATTCCCTTCAGGAACCACCATTGCAGGCTATGGTTACCTGATAATCTGGTGCGATCAGGATGCCGGACAGCAGGGACTTCACGCCAACTTTTTGCTCAACAGCAGCGGAGGAAACCTTTACCTTTCGTCAACCACACTGCAATCAGCCGACCAGGTAACTTACGGAAGCAGCAATCCTGATATAGCTTATGCCAGGGTACCCAACGGCACCGGAGATTTTACCTGGCAGCAACACACCTTCAACGAACATAACGGGCCATTTTTCGACTGCCAGGTGGTTATCAATGAGCTGATGTCTGATAATGTTTCAGCGGTGCTTGACCCCGATGGTGAATATGATGACTGGGTGGAGTTATTCAATAATTCCACAACACCATTTGACCTCACCGGATTTTTCCTTTCCGATAAAGGTAACGAGCTAAACCGTTGGGAGTTTCCGGCAGGTACAATCATTGATGGGTTGGGATATCTTATCGTTTGGTGCGACAGCGACCTCACACAAACCGGCCTGCATGCCAATTTCTCATTGTCAAAAGATGGCGAAAGCGTATTCCTCACCTCTCCTTACATCCAGATTATTGATGAAGTCACATTTGGCGCTGGAGCAACCGATATGGCCTTTGCCCGCATGCCCAACGGAACGGGTGATTTTATGTGGCAGGAACACACTTTCAACGCATCCAACGACGGAGGTGTTGGCGTTAAAGAACCTGCTTCCAAAACTCTTCTTTCCATTTTCCCAAATCCCGCCTCCGACAATCTCACTATTGTAGTGAATGATGATAATCCTGTAAACATTACTATTTACAATTTACTTGGCAATGTGGTATATGAGGGTTGGATTGACCATCAGCAGCAGATCAACACTGCCGGTTTACCCCGCGGGATGTATTTCGTCAGTTGTCAAAACGGGAAGGTTGAAAAACTGATTTTGCAATAAAAAAAATGATCGTGTTTCATAGTTAAAATTCCGGCTTCTCAAGGAGCCGGTTTTTTTTGCAAAATCCGCCAGGAACAAAACTTCACTCACTTTGTTTGAGTGAAACACTTCCATAAAATTCTCAAAACAATGAATGATTTGCTGTTCCAGCCCTATCAACTGGGCGATATTACACTCGACAACCGTGCAGTGATGGCGCCCATGACCCGTCGCCGTGCCACCCTTCCGCACCTTATTGCCAATGAAATGATTGCCCTTCATTACGTTCAAAGGGCATCCACCGGGTTACTCGTTACCGAGGGAAGCCAGGTTTCGCCGGAAGGCTACGGATATACCGGCTCGCCCGGATGCAACACCCCCGAACAGGTGGAGGGATGGAAAAAGGTCACTCATGCAGTGCATGAACATGGAGGCAAAATTTTCCTTCAATTGTGGCATGTGGGACCCTTTTCACATCCCACACTCCAGCCAGGTGGCCTGCTGCCTTTATCTGCATCACCTGTAAAGCCCGGTGGCGAAGTGCTGACACCCGGCGGTCATAAACCGTATGAAACATCCCGAGAAATGACCCTCGATGAGATCTACAAAACGATTGTTGATTTTGGGAAAGCAGCCAAAAATGCCATGGAAGCAGGTTTTGATGGTGTTGAAATTCATGGGGCTCATGGTTATCTGATTGACCAGTTCATCATGGATGCTACCAATCACCGTAAGGATGAGTTTGGTGGAACGGTTGAAAACCGGGCAAAATTCCTATTCCTGGTCATCGAAGAAATTCTGAGAAATATCCCATCTACCAGAGTTGGGCTAAGGCTTTCGCCGAAAAGCGCCCGGCCTGAAATGAGAGATTCAGATCCGGAAAAGACATTTGGCTACATCATTGGCAAGCTCAACGATTACCACCTCTCTTACCTGCATCTGAGCGAATTTCCTTCGCCGGAAGACCGGCTCAATCACCCGGAGAAAAGCATAGCACCCTTTTATCGAAAAATTTACAAAGGAACCCTTATCTCCTGCGGATCTCATTCTTTAGAAAGTGCTTCGGGAATGCTTCAAAGAGATGAAGCCGATCTGATTGCTTTTGGTAAACCACTGATCTCCAACCCCGATTTGATCAATCGCTTTAAAAATGGCTTCCCGCTTACGGAGCCCGACAAGTCTACTTTTTATCATGGCGGATCCAAAGGATATGTGGATTACCCGGTTTATTAAGCGCATTGAAATTCAAAAAAAATCACCAGATGAAAGTCACCTGGTGATTAGTTTTTTGAAATTAATCCTGTTAATTTTACCTTTTTATCATTACCTTAACTGACGCTGCCTGAATCCCCTGGTTGATCATTTGCAACAGGTAAATTCCTTCAGGGAGGGCTGATACATCCACAGTCGTGCCTGAACCCTGCACTGCTTTGAATTCCATTATCCTTCGTCCCAGCATATCGCTGAGGAGATAATCTCCTTCAGCGGCCTGCACATTGAGCACATCTGCAGCAGGATTCGGATAAACATTTACCGGTAACGGCTTTTCATCAGCCACATTCGCCGACTCTTCGATAAGGTAATCAACGCCATAAGCCTCAAAATTTCCATTCACTACATCGCCATAAATGGAATGGATCATATAACGGTGATCGTTCCAGTACCAGGAGTAATCAAGCGATTGGTACCCATCTTTATTAAAAAGGATTCCGTTGTAATAAATAAAAGTGGAATCAATGGTTTCTACTTTTAATCTCAACACGTTTTCGTAAGTACCTGTGGGATTGGTGAGCGTGCCCCAGGCATCGGCTGTTATGGTTGACCACATTTTGGAGATAGATTGCATGCCTTCGAAGCTGTATTCCATCTGACCATAAGTCTGGTAACTGTCGCCGTAGGCAAACGGATAGACCATTTGCACCGGTGCAGGATTATATTCATTGTACATCAACGGAACACCCTCCATCATTATTCCGTATCCGTTTACACTCAGATTTTGCTGAGTGGAGGAGAAATATGCGTAACCGGTATCCTCATCATCAGCAATTTCGATAGCAAGATTTACGGTTTCACTGATGCTGTCGGCAAAAGGAGTTTGCGCAGGGTCAATAAAAGTGATTGTTTCGTCTTCATTTCCGGCAAAAGCGCTGAAGTTCCAGGTCACATTTGTTCCGGCTGGGCCTGGATCAATTTCAAGTGGGTTCATCGAGCTGTAAAGTGCTTTTAGCCCGATTGTCTGGCCAATTTGTGGCGAATGCTTGGCATAGGTGATTACAGTCTGGCTGCTGACTGTCATAGCCATCATCATGGTGATGATCAGGCTAAGTAACTTTAAACTTTTCATAAATATTAGTTTTAGTTTGTTGAAATTATATTGGGCAAAGATACTACAACTGTAGAAGATTTTTCCTGAAATCGTTTACAAAATGTTTCAAGGTATACTAATGTTTGATTGCTAAGAGGGTAAAAATTGCATCTGAATTAGTTTTTTAAAAAGTTTCATATCAGCTAATTAGTACTTTTGCGCCACTATTTTTTGTGGACAAGTGAGCAATCAGGTTTATCAATTGTTTGTTAAACAAAACTTTAGCTTCACTTAGCCAGCCTGATTAAGATAAATGCCTGAAACACATGGACAAGCCGTTTCCTTTCGTGCAAAGATCAACCTATGTACTTCTTTTCATTATTGCATTTTTCTTCATTCTTATCATAGCCCGCGATTTTCTGGTACCGCTGGCATTCGGTTTTTTGATTAGTTCGCTGCTTTTTCCCGTTTGCCGGTTTCTTTGCCATAAGGGATTACCCAAAGGTGTCGCCATTTTTATTTCGGTGATAATCATGATTGTGGTATTTGGAGGGATAACTCTTTTATTCGTTAGTCAGATTGCCGAACTCGCCGCTGATTTTCCGGATCTTCGCAGCAAAGCCATGGAGAATATCACCGATGTTTATCAGTACATCGAAGATCAGTTCGGGTTGGCAGTTGACTGGCAAAAGCATTGGGTAAAGGGCCGGGTGGACAATCTTTTTACCACGGGAAGCGAGTTTTTCAACAGGCTGCTCAACGGCGCTGCAGGCACTATTTTCAAGGTGTTGATGATGCCGGTTTACGTTTTTTATATCCTTTATTACCACGATCGTTTCCGCCAGTTCATCCTCAGATCAACACCCGAAAGACACAAAGAAACGGCCAATAAAATCCTGAAGGAGATTTCGTGGGTATCTCAGCGGTTTTTTGGCGGAGCATTTATTGTGGTGATGATTTTGGTGGTAACCAATTCGCTGGGGCTATATTTGATCGGGCTAAAGTATCCCATCTTTTTTGGTGTGATATCGGCTGTTTTCAATCTCATCCCTTATTTCGGGACATGGATCGGCGCATTTTTTCCGTTTCTGTTCGCCCTGCTGACGGGCGACTCCGTGAACCTGGCCTTGTCGGTGCTTGTATTTTTTGCATTTATCCAGTTTACCGAAAACAATATTCTCACTCCGCATATCACCGGCGGTTATGTCAGATTAAATCCATTTTTCACCATAATCGGGCTGGTTGCAGGTGGCATGGTTTGGGGAGTTGCCGGTATGTTGCTGGTAATCCCTTTTATGGCGAGCTTAAAAATAATCCTGGAGAATATCGAATCCACCAAAAATCTTGCTTTCCTGATTGGCAGATCGGATGATGAAACTATCGGAAAAATCAGGAAGAAGATCAGGGCATTCTTTCAATCAAAACGAAAACCAACACCATGAACGGCAAAAAACCAGTACTCATCATCAAAAAAGACAAACCGGCCTTAATTAAAAAATCAGCCCTTCAGGACTCGTCAAATAGGCTGATTGCCAAAACCCTGGCAGGTCTCGAAGAGATTTTGAGGGACGAAATCCGGGAAGCTGGTGGGAAGAAGGCGGAGATTCTCACCCGAGCTGTAGCCTTTGAGGGCGATCTGGCCTGTATGTACAGAGTGAATTATACCTGCCGCACAGCATTGAGGGTGTTGAAAATCATCGGGAATTACCGGGCCGGCAACGAACATGAGCTTTATCAGCGTATTCTGGAGGTGGATTGGTCGGATTACATCAGCATAAACTCAACCTTTGCTGTGGATGCTTTTGTATCCAACTCCAAAATCACCAACTCGCATTACGCATCGCAGAAAGTGAAAGATGCCATTGCGGATCAATTCCGGCGAAAAACAGGCGAGCGGCCATCGGTTGACATCGAAAACCCGGATTTGCGGATCAACCTGCACCTTAACGGCGACCAGGCAACGCTTTCGATCGACAGTTCCGGCGATTCACTGCACAAACGCGGCTATCGCCGGTGGCAAGGCGAAGCGCCACTTAACGAGGTTCTTGCTTCAGGAATGATAATGCTTTCAGGCTGGAGCGGTCAAACCCCGCTTTACGATCCGATGTGCGGCTCGGGAACCCTGCTCACCGAAGCAGCCATGATTGCCGGAAATGTGCCCTGCGGATATTTTCGGGAAAAATTTGGATTTATGAACTGGCGCGATTTCGATTCAGCATTGTGGAAGAGGGTTCAGGAAGAAGCCGATGCCGGGATTATTGCAGTAAATCAGGTTATTACCGGATCAGATGTCAATCCGAAAACCCTGGCCTCGATGCAGCAAAACATGACGAAAGGCGGTTTTGAGGAGGTTATCACGCTCAGGCAGGTCGCTTTTGAAGATAGCTCTCCTCCGGAAGGTCTTACCGGAACCATCATCACCAATCCTCCTTATGGCGAAAGACTTCAGAAACAGGATCTTAACGCCTTCTATAAAATGATCGGTGATGTACTGAAGCAAAAATATGCCGGGTGGGATGTATGGCTGATCACGTCGGATTACAATGCGCTGAAATCGGTTGGATTGCGAACCTCGCGGAAGATAAAACTTTACAACGGCCCGCTGGAATGCAGGTTTGTTAAGTATGAAATGTATGAGGGAACCCGGAAAAACAAAAATTCCGGGGATTAGACTTTAATTGCGGCGGCGGCAGCCCCGTCGTAAGCCCATTTCAGGTAGATGGCGCCCCAGGTGAATCCACCACCAAATGCAGCCAGAATGACATTATCGCCCTTTTTCAACTTCTCTTCCCATTCCCAGATACAGAGAGGAATAGTGGCGGAAGTAGTGTTTCCGTAGCGCTCGATGTTGATCATCACCTGTTCTTTTTCAATACCCATGCGGCGGGCGGTGGCCTCGATAATACGCATGTTGGCCTGATGAGGAACCAGCCAGGCAAGTTCTTCGGGTTTGATGTTGTGTTTTTTCATGATCTCCACGGAAACGTCGGCCATTTTGGAAACCGCATATTTAAAAACGGGCTGTCCCTCCTGGTAAACGTAGTGTTCTCGGGCATCAACCGTTTCGTGTGAGGCTGGCCTGCATGATCCTCCGGCTTTCTGATGAAGATGAATACGACCCATGCCGTCAGATTGATGAATAGAATCAATAATGCCAACATCTTCGGTAGTCGGCTCCAGGAGGATGGCGCCGGCAGCATCACCAAAAATTACACAGGTTGCCCGGTCGGTGTAATCAATGATCGAAGACATTTTATCGGCGCCCACCATGATTACCTTTTTACACATACCTGTTTCGATGTACATGGCCGCTGTTGTCAAAGCATAGATTTGCCCCGAGCAGGCTGCATTGATATCAAAATGAAAAGCATTTTTTATCCCGACTTTGTCTGCAATAATATTGGCTGTGGCCGGAAATTGCATATCCGGGGTCACCGTTGCGCAGATCATCAGGTCAATTTCGTCGGGATGGGTATTGGTTTTTTTCAGCAAGCCATTCACTGCTTCGGCAGCCATATCTGAGGTTCCCTTCCCGACTCCTTTAAGTATATGTCTGGTTTTGATGCCGGTACGGGTCATTATCCACTCGTCGTTAGTATCCACCATAGTGGCAAGCTCGTCGTTGGTGAGTATGTAAGGTGGAACGTAGCAGTTAATTCCCGTGATGGCAGCTCTGATCCTGGTCATGATTTTTTTAAACTACTTTTAGTTGGAATATTTGTAAAGCGCCTGTTTGACTTTCTCTGAAAGCCCTGCTGTAGCTATGTCATAAGACAGTTTGAGCATATTCTTTATGGCTTTGGCGCTGGAAATTCCATGCCCGAGGATAACCGTTCCGTTGAGGCCAAGTATCGGGCTTCCGCCATAATTTTCGTAGTTGAACCGCTCGAAATAACTATCGAGCATATTCCTTTTTTGTAGAAGCCTGTAAAAAGCTTCGATCTGTTTGAGCAGAATATTTCCGGTAAAACCGTCGCAAACAATTACATCGGCTTTGCTTTTGTACATATCGCGACTCTCGATGTTGCCGATGAAGTTGAAATCTTTGGTCTCTTTCATCATCTCAAATGCAGACTGAGTAAGCAAATTACCCTTTCCCTCCTCTTCCCCGATGTTTAGAAGGCCAATCCGGGGATTGCCGACTCCCATTACTCCTTCGGCATAAATAGATCCCAGCAGTGCAAACTGGTAGAGCACATCAACTTTGACATCGGTATTGGTACCAATATCAAGCAGTATTGACATGTTTCCGTTTTCCTGGGGAATGTGGGCGAATGTAGTTGGTCTTATCACACCATGGATAGGCCCGACACTGTACATCGAACCAACCAGCATAGCGCCGGAATTGCCAGCGCTCGAAAAGCTGTCCAGTTCACTGTTTTTGAGCATTTTAAGCCCGATAGAAATGCTCGAGTCGTGCTTTGTGGAAATCGCTTTAAGGGGCTTTTCGCCCATTTCTATCACTTCTGTGGAGTGAACTATTTCGATACGTCCGGCAGGATAATCTTTGCCGGCAAGCTGTTCTGAAAGTAAGTGTTCATCACCGATGAGAACGATCTTTACATCGTGCGGTAATTCACTGCACGACAATATCGCACCGTTAACGGTTGCTTCAGGGGCAAAATCACCGCCCATCGCATCCAGTCCGATCCTCATCAGGTTACAGATTATTGAAAGATTTTTTGGAGCAATCCATTATGCCCCTGCTTTCTGGATGAGGAGCTTGCCTTTGTAGTAAAGATCGCCATCAACCCAGTAAGCCCTGTGAAAAACATGCACAGTGCCGGTTACTGGACACTTGGCCAATGTCGGCATGGTTGCTTTGTAGTGAGTCCTTCTTTTATCTCTCCTTGTTTTGGAGATTTTATGTTTTGGGTGAGCCATTTTTAATAATTTATAATATGTTATTAGATTTCAAATAATTACCTTTCAATTTCCTGAGTGCATCCCAACGGGGATCGTCATCGTGTTTTTCGGGATGATAGCCCAAAATATTCAGCATTTCCCTGTTGCAGGTGCTTTCACCGTTTTCATCATCCGGATGTATGCACTGCATGGGCAGCGATAAACTGATGTATTCGTAAAGGTAATGACTCATGTCCACCTGGTATTCCGATTCCGGCATGATGATGATTTCATCGGAAATATCTTCCCAATCGGCTCCAAACTTGAAAATCAATTTGTGTTTGCTGTTTACACGGTAACTGATCGGGTCGAGGCAGCGATCACATTCTAATTCGACAAATCCCTGAATATCAATCTGAAAAATCAGCATTCTTTCCTGTCTTTCCAGCTCAAGATCAGCCTTTAGATTACCTTTTTTAATTTCTGAATAGTCTATCGCTTCAAAGAACTTATCCCCAATTTCGAAGTTAAAATGATGAGAACCAGCCTTCAAACCCGCGAACGGAATAATAAACTCTTTCAGGTAATTCATCCCAAATCCTTCAAAAATTGGCCGGCAAAAGTAGAAAATATCTTTGATTTACAAAAACCTAACTTTTCTATCTTTTAAAATAGATTTCAATTTTCTTGAATATCAATGAATTACCTAAAACTAAAAGTTGTTAAACAGCGTTAATGTGGCATAAATATCGGGCCGTCGGGGCCAAGGGGCAATCCGGTGAGCATCCAGACCACCAGTAGGAGCGTCCAGAAAATCGTTAACAGAAGAGAATAAGGGATCATGGTGGAGATGATGGTTCCGATGCCATATTTTTCGTCATATTTCTGGGCAAAAGTTACAATAAGTGCAAAGTAGCTCATCATGGGAGTGATCAGGTTGGTAACAGAATCGCCGATTCGGAAGGCTGCCTGCGTGAGGCCTGGGTGGTAAGGAGGATCAATAAGCATTAGCATCGGGATGAAAACCGGCGCCATGATAGCCCATTTGGCCGATGCCGAACCCATAAAGAGGTTGATGAATGCCGATAGCAGCACAAAACCCACAATCAGCGGGATACCTGTAAGTCCGACTTCCTGCAGTCCGTTAGCGCCTTTTATGGCAAAGATGATCCCAAGATTGCTGTAGTTGAAAAAGTAAACAAACTGTGCTGCAAAAAATACCAGCACGATGTAACCCGCCATACCACTCATTGCCTTGGTGATGTGTTTCACCACGTCCTTGTCGTTGCTTATCGTTCCGGTTATCAGGCCGTAAATCAGGCCGGGGATGAAAAAAAAGATGAGAATACCTACAATAATCCCGTCGAAAAACGGGGAGTTCATCAGGTCGCAGGTTTCAGGGTTCCTGAAAATTCCGTTGGATGGCACGACAGTGAGAGCAATCAGTGCAATTGTGATCAACATGCTGTAGCTTGCCCAGCGCAAACCTTTCTTTTCGAGTGAGGTAAGTTTTTCGATAGGAAGCCTGGGAGCGCTGCCCTGGTAAGTTCCCAGCCTGGGTTCCACGATCTTTTCAGTAACCCAGGTTCCCACAATAATCACCAAAAATGACGAGATGAACATGAAATAATAATTCACAGCAGGATTTACGGTAACATCCGGTCTGATGATCTGTGCAGCGGTTTCCGAAATTCCGGCCAGCACGGGGTCAATCGAACCGATAAAAAAGTTAGATCCAAAACCACCGCTGACACCAAGGAAAGCAGCTGCCAGACCGGCCATGGGATGGCGTCCTAAAGCATGAAAGATCAGTGCTCCGAGTGGGATCAGAACAACATAACCGGCTTCGCTGGCCAGATGCGAAATGATGCCGGCAGTTACGAGCGATGCTGTAATGAGTTTTGGGGGTGATTTCAGAACCAGCGCCCTGATCATCAGGGTAAACAATCCTGAACCCTCTGCCACGCCAATACCAACCATCACCACCAGAACATAACCAAGCGGAGGAAATAGCAGAAAATTAGGGAGCAGATTGGAATACATCCAGCGTATGCCATCGGCACTGATCAGATTTCTGGCTTCAATTATGGCTCCGGTTACAGGATGCTCGGCCTTTACCCCGGTGATATGGCCAATCCAGGAAATGATAATTACTATTACTGCAAGAAGGGCAAATATTGTGGCAGGATGCGGCAGCCTGTTGCCAACGATCTCGATCACATCAAGCGACCGGGCAAAAAATCCTTTTTTTTCTTTTACAACCATCGAATGTTCTGAATTTCTGGTGATTGAGTAAGTAAGTTTAAAAGCAACATGTGAACTAAATCAAAATTGGGCAGATTTGTTTAATCAAAGAACAAATATTAGGTAACCAAATTCTCATTCTGGGTAATCAAAATATTTATCCGGCAGGGTTTTAGCGCCCGGATTCTTTACCAGGTAATACTCAAACCAGTCGAGCGTGCGGATCAGGAAATCGTAACGATTGGTGTTTTTGGCATTTCCATGACCCTCGCCGGGATAAATCACCATCCTCACTGGTGCTTCGCTGTTGATTTTCAATGCAGTGTATAACTCTTTTCCCTGCGAGAGCGGAATCCGCTGATCGTTTTCGCCATGCAAAATCAAGGTCGGGGTTTTGCTTTGATGGGCATACTTTACAGGGCTGGCGCCCCAAACTTTTTCAAAATTCTCATGCGTCCAGAATCCCCAGTGCACATGATAATCCTCCATGGGAATATCTGTGGTGTTGCGTTTCGAAACCTGATTGGTAACACCGACAAAAACCACTGACGCTGCAAACCTTTCGGTGTAACGCGTAGCCGACCAGGCAGCAAAATAACCTCCATAAGAGCCGCCACCAATGCCCACTTTGGATTTGTCCACAAAACCCTGCTCAATCAGGTGGTCAATTCCATCCAGAACATCTTCGTACTCCTTGCCGAGGAGGTCGCCATATCCGGCCATGGTGAAGTCAACTCCCCTGCCGGAACTTGCCCGATAGTTCGGATAGAAAACGAAAAAGCCCCTTGCAGCAGCAAACTGCCCCCAGGAGGAGTAATTCGAAAGCCATCCATTTTGCACCGCCGCTTCAGGTCCACCGTGGATGTATGTAATCAATGGATAACTTTTTCCCTTTTGATAATCAAGCGGATACATCAAAACACCCTCGATGTTCATACCATCTCTTGCTTTCCAGGATATTTTCTCCTGATTTGCCAGTCGTACCAGATCCAGCCAGGGATTGTGATTGGTCAGCCGCTCTGTGTATCCCGTCTTGCTCTCAAAAACCATCAATTCCTGAGGATGAGCGGTTGTGTGGCCGGCAAAAAAGTATTTCCCGGCATTGTACTCAAATCCATTAAAAAAATGAGCTCCCGGGGCAATGACCAGCGTGCTTCTCAACCTGTTGATATCCAATTCCCTGATGGTAATATCAACACTCTCCTCCGAGGCAAAAAGCAGGGTATTATTATCTTTCCAGGCAATGTCAATCACCGAAAGTTCAAGTCCGTTCACCAGGTTTTTCAGATCGGAATAAGATAATCCTTTACCGGTTTCAAAAACAAAAAGACTCCCGGCAACAGCATCTTCGAGCATAGCTGCAGCCTGGAATGCCAGTTTCCGGCTGTCAGGGCTCCAGGTCATTTTATCGAGTTTGCCCGGATTTTCGATTTTCTCAAGCACTCTGCCGTCTGCGGCATCGAGGATGTGAATCCTTTTGAACATGTAGGAGGCGTCCACTGTATTTTCAGGAGCTATTGCGGCTGCAATCATCTTCGAATCGGGGCTGACTGTAAAATCGAAAACCGTCACTTTCCGGGTCAGGTTAACTGTTTCCCGGGTTTGGAGGTCATACCTCATAAGATCAATGGGTTGCAACTCCTCTTCCACCACTTCAAAATCGAAGCCTTTTTGGAGAAGTGCGGATTTTTGCTCCTCCGGATGGGCTTTTGCAGTAATGGCAAGTGTTTCGGCATCAATAAATTCGAATGCAATCACGCTGCGGTCTAGGTCGGTAAGCTGCTGAATGTCCGACCCATCTAAATTGATCGAAAAAACCTGCATCCCCTTGGTTCCTGAATTTGATTGACGGAAAGTAATTTTTCTGCCATCGGGCGACCATCCCGGTGAGCCGACCACCACTTTGCCGGTTAATAACGGTGTATTGGTTCCGGTGCTAAGGTTATGAAGATACAGTTCCCTGAAGGCAGCGCCTGCGCCATCGGCCAGAGGCCTTGTTGACACTAATGTGAAAGCCACCATTTGCCCGTCGGGCGAGACGGAAACTTCAGAAACCATTCTGATCTTGCTGAGCTGATCCGGCAATAGTTGAGGCTTAGCGATGGAAGTTAAAATGCAAAAGACGAGCAGAAGGCTCATTTTGAATTTGTTCATAAGTTAAAATTTTGGGATTGGTTGAAGTATGATGACCCTGGACGACACTCGTCCACAACGGAATACATTGGTCACGAAAATAAAGTTTGAACTCATAGGGGGGCAAAAATAGTGGTTTTGATGGAAAAATGACAATTTTTTTAACCGCAGAAAAAGCGACAATTATCCTGCTTTTTCAAAACATTCGATGAAAGATCAATATTTTTCGAACTATTTTGTTTAACTTTTGTTTGGAGATTGATTTAAAAC
>Ga0209835_1000790_pt1 | contig 19352 bp, 16 predicted proteins | sample LakKivwa52mmetaG_FD_184138 | JGI IMG/M metagenome (GOLD analysis project Ga0209835, IMG submission 184138) | Anoxic lake water microbial communities from Lake Kivu, Rwanda to study Microbial Dark Matter (Phase II) - Lake Kivu water 52m metaG... | ecosystem: Environmental > Aquatic > Freshwater >...
CCCCTATTGTTACGTTGCCTCCATCTTTGGTGAATTTTATTGCGTTGAAGGCAAGGTTCCAAATCACGTCTTCGAACATCATGCGGTCAGCGAAAGCCGCAACCCCCCCCGGAATGCCATTCTCAAGGGTTATTCCCTTCTTCTTCGCGTTCCCTTCGAGCGCAGAAAGCACGGTCCCTACCGACACTCGCACGTCTATTTCCTCATTCCTTTGCGTGCCGTGCCCCGCACTGTCCCATTTTGCAAGCATCCTGATAAGATTTATGGTCTGCAGGTTCGATTTCCGTGCAAGGTTGTACATCTCCTCCCTGGTCTCGGTTTTTTCAGGGGGCAGATCGGCGGCAAAACTAAGGCACGTTTCGGTCTGCCCGCATACGTTCACCATCCGGTGCCTGATTATGCTGCCCATCAGCCGGTGCTCGTCTATAATGCTGTGGAGGATTGCAATAAGCTTGTTTTCCCTCTGCGTCCGCTCAAGCTTCGCTATCCTTTTCTCAACATACGCCCCATAAAGAACCGGGTGGAGCATGCGATGGAAGAACTTCCCGCTAGCGGTTTTCTTCGCTTCGTATCCGTCCCCAAAGTGCTCAAGCTTCTTTTTGAATGCAGCTTGTTTTGCGCTAATCTCGACCATAGCAATCCCTCTAACATCTAGTTTACTGAGTGGTAGTTTATGTTATAGCATTATTTTATAAAGGGTGCGTTTTCCCGCAAGCTAAGGTTTCACCCGCACGCGGTCGCGGGGGAACATCACCGCCTCGCGTATGTTGTGCAAGCCGCACACCTTCATGGTCATCCTGTCCAAGCCGATTGACCAGCCTGCGTGCGGCGGCGCGCCAACCCGGAATGCGTTTATGTAAAACTCGAAGTCCGATGGGTTAAGCCCGCGCTCGGTTAGGGCTTTGACGAGCATTTCCGGCTTGTGAATCCTCTGTGCGCCAGACGAGATTTCCAAGCCCTCGTAATTGAGGTCGTAAGCATCGCATATTTTCGGGTCTTCTTCTGATGGCATGGAGTAAAATGCCCGGCAGGCTGTCGGCCATTTCGTGACAAAGTAGGTGGAATGTCCTAGTATTTCCACGAGTTTCGCCTCAGTTTCCCGCGAGAAATCCTCGCCCCACCCATGCGGCACTCCCGCAGCATTGAGCTTTTCAACAAGCGAAGTATAGGTGTGGCGCGGTATTGAAGCGGGAACCTCTAGTTTTCTTCCAAGCGTCTCAAGCTCTCCTGCGCACGTCTTCTTCACATGCCTTAGGATATGTAGCACGCTTCCCTCAAGAAGGTTAATAGCGTCATCAGCACTTGCAAATCCCATCTCCATGTCCATCTGCAGCGCCTCGTTGAGGTGCGTCAGAGTGTTGTGCTTTTCCGCCCGGAAGACAGGCACGGTCATGAACACCTTGTCCATGCCGCCGATGACCGCAAGCTGCTTGTAAAGCTGGGGCGACTGCACAAGGTAGGCGTCCTTCTCGAAATACTGCACACGGAAAACATCGGCTCCGCCTTCTGTCGCAGCTTCAACTATTGTCGGCGGGTGCACTTCGACAAAGCCTTGCGAGAGCGCATATTCTCTAAAAGCGGTTGCAATCGCGCTTCTGATGGAGAATATCGCCGTTGTCTCTTTTTGCCGCAAGTCCACATAGCGGAAGTCAAGCCGCACGTCGAGGTCGGCAGGCACCTTGCCTGTCACCTCAAATGGCACCTTTGCCGAAATCCCGTTGAGAATGGAAAATTCCGAAGGAATAAGCTCGATTCCTGCCCCGGCAATACTGCTCTCAACGACTTTTCCGGTGACCGAAACCACGGTTTCCTTTGGCACGCTCATGTTGGAAAGCGCAGAATCAGGCTCCCTGCCGGCCTTCGCAGTCACCTGGATTATGCCGCTTCGGTCGCGCACCTGAACGAACTTGAGCTTGCCCAAGTCCCTAACCTCGTGCACCCAGCCTGCGATTGTGACAGTTTGCCCGATTTTTCCCTTTGCTTCAGAAACATAGCAGTTTCGCAGCACGACAAACACCACTCCTGATTTTTCCCACGATAGCTTATATCGCTATTCATTTTCGACAACTTCGTCATTCGAATGAGATTTCCACGCTTGGGCCGAGAAGCGAGCAAAGCGCGCGCTCGAGCGTGGGCACGTCCATGGGAAGCGAGCAGGAGTCGGCGCGCGCAATCCTCACCTTCATCTTCTCCTTCCCGTCATGGTAAACGGAATTTATTCCCAAAAGCCGAGCTGGCATTATGACGTCTGCAACCGATTTCCGCGCATCCCCCTTCGCCTCTACAATCCTCACCTTCTTCCCGAGCGCCGAAGACAGCTCACCAACAACCTTCCCGTTCTTGCCGATGAGCACGCCTGCCGGGCCGGTTGTGAGTATAACGACCGCCCTGCCAAGGTCGATTGCGCGGGAAAAGCCGGCTGAAGAGAGGTTGTAGCGCTCATTTATCTTCGCAAGGATTTGCGCGACCTCGAAGTCAAGCTCGGAGAGCTTCCCCTCGGCCATCCTGCGCCTGCTTTCTTCCAAAAGCGTGCCTGAGCGTATCTCCTCTTCGAGGAACGGAGTTTTCATGCCTGCCACCTTTTGTGGCGGAATTGCGGGAAGGGCAGGCGAATTATTTCACAAGCTTTATCTCTATCACGGAAACCTTGGTCTTGCTTCCATCCTCGGAATCAAGCTCAACTGTGCTTATCGCGATGTTCTCGACCTTCGCGTCCGGCAGGAAGCGGCTTCGCACAATCTCCGCGACGTCCACCGCGCGCGAAATAGCCTTGCCTCTCGCCTTTATGTAGACTTCCCTCATGCCGTTGTTGAACTGCGTCACGACTGCGAGCACGTAGCCCATCACGCTTTTCTTGCCAATGTATATGACGTTCGGGTCCTTGCGCCCCTGAGGCATTGTTGTGCCTTGCACGTTGATATTCTGATCCTTGCGCTCCTGCTGGGCTGGAGCGGCGCCTTGCACGTTTTCGTCCATTCACGCACCTCCCGTTTGCTTTTGCCGGTGTTATGCCCTTCCCTTGCGGTATTCTGCCACGATTTTTTCCAGGTCTATTCCATCGCCCAAATTATTTAAACCACCCCCATCCGAAGGTGGATCGTCGCAAAACCCTTCCTTTTCAGAACGCGAAACGAGAGCTGCGGTGTTTTTGGGCTTCCCCCCGCCATCAGCCGTCGCGTTTCCTTTCCGGCAAGCCGCCTCCCTCTCGCCCGGTTTCCCTTCCCCCCGGGTTTTTTCGCCCTCACGCGCTTCCATAACCTCATTCGCACGCGTTTTTTCCCGTGCCCTCTTCCTCCCTTCAAGGATGCGCAAAAGCTGCCCGACCCTATGCCGAAGTCTCCTTACCTCGCCTTCGCGAAGCACGCGCTCCAGCACGCCGTTCTCCAAAAGCCTGATTCGGTAAAGAAGCGCGCGCTTCTCCTCCTCGATTTTGCCGACCATCAGCCGCAGGTTCGCGTTCTCGCGCGCAAGCGAGGACACCCTCCCCTGCAGGGCGGCAAGAGGCTGGGCTGGGGCTTTCGAAGCGCCCGCCTTCCTTTCCTCAATAGGGGCCGCCCCCCTCTCGGCAATCTCAATGAAGGCGTCCTGCAGCCTGTATCCTTTCAAAAGGAGGTGCTTGAGCCTGCCCCTGTCTTCCGATGAAACGTCTGTGAGCGCGTCAATCTGGCGGAGCTTGTTCGCGCTTGCGCGGTAGGCATAAACTGCGGCGCAATAGGCATCGCGCTCGTGGCTGTTTTTCACCCCGGCTCCGCTTGCCACCGCCCGCTTGTCCGCCTCGCGAATCTGCCGCTGCGGGACAAAAAGCCTGCAGGAAAAGTATGAAGCGAGCCGAAGAGCCATCTCGGGCGGGGGCGTGACGTCGCAGGCGACAAGCGAAGGCGTTCCATGCCTTTCAATTACGCGCGAAGCCTCGGCAATCCCCCCTCCTTCGAACGAAAGGCAGGCGAGTTTGCCGCCTGTCAAATCAAGTAGTGCAACTCCGACAGTGCTTCCCGGGTCGATTCCGACAATGAGATGGCGATTTGACAAGAAGCCACCGGACATAACAGCTGATCACGGATGCAGTCAGTATAAGCCATATTCGACTTTCGCATTTTCTAGTACCTCGTTTATCACCTGTTTATTCTTAGCAATCCCGGGGGTGTGCCCTCCCTCTTCAAATGCCACATACATCTCTGCCCTTTTGCCATCTTCCACAAAATTAGCCCACATGCCATGATATGTGCACGCATTCCCTTTGAATACGAGGCTATCTGTGTTTGATTTTTTGGTTTCTTCGTATTTTCCATCTGCCATTTTGACAAAAACAGGATGCCCCCATTCTATGTCAATCCTTACTTCCTTCCCGCTATTTAGAGCGGCCTGGAGGTTATTGTTAAATTCATCAGAGCGTTCTTCTTTTCCGTTTACATAGATTTTAACCTTGGCATCTGGTGTTACATAGCCACCAAACACCACGTCACCAACAATTCGGTTGTTTTTGTCAACGATGCTAATCTCAACTCCCAAACCGGTAACAGTAGTTTCGTTCCAACCCCGCACGCTGCGAGTGGCAGTCTCATCGTTGCTTACTTTGCTAACCGCGCGGTATCCTTCCGGCAGGACGAGGTTAATGGTGTTGATTATATTTGAACAAAACGCATCGCGCTGGGTTATATTTGCGGCAACAGGTTGGGTTCCGTTTGATTTTTGCATGGTCATCTTTACCACCTTCAAGTATTAGTGTCTCACTTGTTTTTATTGATTTTCACTCAAGTTCCTTGTCGCCGATTTTGCGCTTGGTGAGCGCCTGGTGAAGCACGAGGTGGGTCTGCCTCTCGACATTCTCCTTAACCACTATGCCCGCATCCACCCAGCTCGAGTCGCCAATCATCTTGCCGGGCATCACGGACGTGAGCACGCCCATCTTCGCATTGTCCCCGATTATGGCGCCAAGCTTGTTCCTTTTCGTGTCTATTACGACGTCGTTGACGACTGCCTTTATGTTGCCGGAGTCAAAGCGGTAGTTTGCAATCTGCGTCGCCGCGCCGAAGTTGCAGTTCGAGCCTATTATCGAGTCGCCAATATAGGTGAGGTGCTTGGCGTTCACATGGTCGAATATTATGCTGTTCTTTATCGTGGTCGAGTCGCCTATGCCGCAGTCCCTCCCAATCGAGGTGGTGCCGCGTATGTATGCGTGCGGGCCGACGTAGCTTCCCGCCCCGATGTAGACGTTCCCCTCGATTACCGAGTCGTGGATTTCCGCGCCCTTCTCCATGTACACCTTTCCCCGGACTGTGCAGTTCTCCAGCTTCCCCTTCTGCTCGGGAAGCTTTGAGAGAAGGTATTCGTTTGCAGAGAAAAGCTGCCATGGCATTCCCATGTCGAGCCAGAAGCCCTCAATCTCGACCGCGGCTGCGCCCTTTAGCAAGTCGGTTATCTCGTACTCCCCGCGCGGCGATTTTTTCAAGCCCGCTATTTTCCTAAAGATGCTCGGCTCGAAAACATAGAGCGAGCAGTTCGCAAGACTGCTTTTCGGCTGCTGCGCCTTCTCCTCAAAGGAGGCGATTTTCCCGCCAGTCACTATTGCCGTGCCGTACTCTCGCGCGTCCTCGACCGCATGGAGCGCGGCGCTCACCTCGCCCTCAGCCTTTTTGCCAAGCGCAGCAAGTGCCGATGCGTCGGTGATGATGTCGCCTGCGACCCCGAAGAACGTTTCGACTGCGAACTCCTCGGCATAAGCGAACGCGGCAGCCGTGCCGTACTTCTCCCCCTGCTCGATGAAACTAAGCTTCATGCCCGCAACCGGGTTCTTCTCAAAGTAGGAAGTTATCTCCTCTTTCTTGTATTTCACGACAATTGCCGCATCGTTGACACCTGCGGACTTGAGATTCTCCAAAACGTGCTGCAAAATGGGCTTTCCCGCAAGCTGAATCATGCACTTCGGGCGCGTGTTGGTAAGGGGGCGGAGCCTCTTCCCTTCTCCTGCGGCGAGCACTACTGCTTTTCTTATTGCCATGGGGGGTTTTTGTGCCGCCAGTTTATTAAATTTGCCAGCATTTGCAAACCATGGGGAAAGCCGACGTTGTCAAGGAAATTTGCGAGTCGTACGAGCTCATCAAGGCGCACTATCGCGAGGTTCTCCTGCCCCTTTTCCTGATTTTCGTTCTCCAGGCAGGCATGTCTGGCGGCGGGAGCTTCGGCGGAAGACCATCCCAGGGCTCATACGAAGCAGGCCCGATGGTCGCTGGCGCCATGAACGACCTTTTGGCAATCGGCCTTTCCGGGGTGTTTCTTGCAATCATGGCGGTGGTCATCGCAGTAATCCTTGTCATGTCAATCCTCCAGCGCGCGCTGTGGTTCTATGTTTACGAGCACTTCCACGCCCTGGTTCTTAAAAATAAAATCGAAGAAGAATGGCAGTCGCGCATGCGCCGCCACGGCATCCGGGCGCTTTTCTTCATGGCGTTTTGGGCCATCCTTTTCGTGCTGGTCCTGGTTTACCCGCTCATAAACGCCTATTCGCTCCTCACCTCGAACCCCAAAGAGCAATGGGTAAGCCTCCTGCTCCCCCTCGCCCTTCCGTTTGTTGCAGCAATCACGATTTACGCGCTTCTGGCGTTCCTGCTCTCGCCCCTCTGGGTTTACTACGCAATCGACCGAAAGCCGTTCTTCGAGTCAGCCTCAAGGTCTTTCACGCTTGTTTTGGGGAACCTTGGCACGTTCATCGTGTTCAGCCTGGTGTTTTTCGCAATGGGCGTTGCAGGAGTACTTGCGGCAATCGCCACCTGCTGCTTCGCCATCCTGACCCTGCCAGCAATCACGCTTTTCCTAAGCCTTCTTTACGGAGTTTCGCTCATGAAAATAAAGCTGGCGCTTGAAAAATAGAATTTCAAAAGGCGCTAGAGGCATTCGTAGACATAGGTCATGTTCTTGAGGAAAACAAGGGCGTCTTCGCCCTTTTTCTTCTGCTCCATCGCTCCGCGCAGCATCCAAAGCGTAATTATCAGGCGTTTTGTCTCCTCTTCGGTCGGTGCGCGTTCCTCGTTCGCATAATCCATTGCCTGCTTGAAGAGGAATTCGACAACCGCTTTCTCCTCATGGTCGAGTTTGTCCATGCATTCGGCAAGCTTCTCCCGTGCGAAATGCGTGGTCCGCTTCTCTTTCCAGCTTTCAAGTATGCCAAGCTCGAAATCGGCATAATCCAAGTTGCCGCTTAGGGCAAGCTTTTCAAGTGCGTCCCTGGCGCGGTTTGCACAAAAAACCTCGGTTTTCTCATCCATCATGGAAATGAGCCGTTCAGCGGTTTCTTTCCCCTTCCCAGAAAAAACCTGCGGGTTTTCTGCCCTGAATGCCTCAGCCCATTTCCTGAAGCGAAGCGCGCCCTCTTCGCATAACGGGTTCAAGTCGAACGAGCCTTTCAGCACGCTTGCCGCAAACGGCCCACCTTCCCTATCCACCCCTGGTTTTCCCACATTTTTCCTCATACACACCACCAGCAAAACAATCCAATTCACCTAATAGTTACCCGTAATATCCACATTAACGGTGCTTATCCATTTTATCCAGTCGTCCCTGACGTGCGTATCTCCTGCAAGGACGCCCTTCACCATCTGCAGGCTCTTTTCGTTCATTTCGGCATATTCTATCAGGAATTCGAAATCATCAACCGTTCTGACCCAAGCCGGAAGCATATCGTCCTGATGCAACTCAGCCATTTGCAGTCTCACCTTGGCGTATTTCGGGCCGTCTTTCGGCTCTCCAGACAAACGCGAAGTCTTGAGACTCGTTGTTCCATTCTTACCCCTTACTCTCAAGTCAAATAAGACGTCATCAAAGACATTGCCATCTTTCCCAAGTTCCTTAAGAACGCTTATCTTTGAAGAATTAAACGCTTTCTCGATGGCTTGTAAGTCATCTGCCCCGATTGCCTTGCCATTCCTGAAGAAAGCGTATTTCATCGGGCCTATAAGGCGAACCTCTATTCCCAAGGCATCAAGCCTGTCTGCAAGATTTTTTCCAAGAAGATTCTGGATAAAGTCAAAGTAAGGGTGCCCCGCCTGGTTTATCACGCTCGGACCAACTTCTCCCAAAACCGCCTGCCGCAATCCTTTGTTATTTATCAATGCCGTTTCCTTGAATAGCGATTTCCCCTCATTGCCTAATTTCATCGAAGCCTCCAGAACGATGCTTCCTTCCGGCAGTTCTCGATTGTGTGAAGTGAGGGGGCCGCCGGGCGTTCGCTTGTTCAATTTTTTCATAAGTTTGAGATTTTTTCCGCGCAACTTTTGCATGGTTTTGGCAAGCTCGGCATAGCTTATTTCAGTTGAAACGTTAATGGACTTCCCGCCACGGGTTGCCGTAAGGGAGCCGCCTTTTGTTTCCAGGCTGAAAACAATGGAATTGGACTCAAATCCGCTCATTCTTTTAAAAAGTTTAGAAGAAGAATCTACGCCGATTCTTTCCAATTGCAAAGCAATCTCCTTAGCAATGTCGTCACACATGCTCTGGCAAATCCGGTCCATATCTGCCTCGATGAACCGAGTTCCAAAAGAGTTTCCTGGCTTGGACAGAAATATGGTTACTTCGTCACCCCCTGAAAGAATCGCGGTCGCACCATATTTTTTTACAGTATTTTGGATAGACTTAAAATAGATATTCAATACCGCATCGCCCAATTTTCTATCGATAAGATTGTGGTACCACAGGAAGCTCTTGTCCAGGGTCACGACGCCGTTTACCTGGTTCGGAGTCAATCCCAAGTCGTTGATATTTTTCAAGTCGGAACTGATTACTCTGTATATGGGGGAAGTTTTAGGAGTAAAGTCTGCTCTTGTGCTGGCAATGTCTTCTCCGGCTTTTATTATATCGTCTGTAATATTAAGCGACCCTGAATTTACTGGGGAGTAATAAGCCGCGCTTATAGCTTTTGCTCCGGCTTGGAATATGACTGTTGTTAGGGCGGCTTGAAGCATTATTGCTGCTGTGTTGCCCAAATCTATGCCGCCCGCCCGGCTGTCCCGAATGGCTTTGAGTTCGCCTATGCGTTCAAGTATGAGTTTCCCGTCCTCATCGCTTGCAGATGGCAGCAATCCCTCCATTCTCTTAATCTGGCTATCGATCATGTCAAAATTCCCTTCACGGACGCGGTTTATTTCATTATTTAGTCGGTATTGGCCATAGAGGTCGAGGGCTCCGAATCCCCCGCTCCAAAGAGAGGCATTTTTCAGTGTTTCCTTGCTTATCGAAGAGCGAATGAACTCAGTGCCTACTCTCCTAAGGCTGCCATGTGGCACGAGCGCCTTTACGGTCCCTCTAAAGCCAACCGATGTTATTTGTCTTGTGAGGAGCGCAGCTCCCCCAATCGCAAGCAACGCCACGCCGGAGGCAGTCCAAACATTGAGCGCGGCTTTGCATCCTTTGACAACCACATCCCCAATTCCTTCCACCTTGTTTTCTTCTAGTTTTTCTTGGAATGATTGGAGCTTGGCGAAAAATTCTGCGCTCTCATCCACGTAGGCGGTGGCGTGCCTTTGCATTTCGCCCAAAGTTTCGCTGCCTTTCATCCGCGCATATATTTCAACCATTCTCACCCATTTTTCAGAAAGCCCGCGATACTCTTCCAAAAGCTCGTCTCCCGTCCCACCGCCAATCCCGAATGTCAAGCCGCTTGCCGTATCATTGAGGAACATGGTGAAATATCCTAGAACGCCTCCCGCGGTCATCTGCATGTCCTCGCTAGTTCGATGGAATGCAGACGCAATATCATTATGCATTAATTCGATTATCTTAACAATCTCATTCTTTGCTTGGTTTTCGATAGTGTTTCGTTCTTTGGCATCTCGTGCTGCAAGCTCGGTTCTTTTTTTAGAGGATATGTCCCACGCACCCTCCAATATATTTCCTTCCCGGAAAGCCCGAAATCCAGTCAGGCTGAACGCCAAAGCATTTTTGGGAATGCTGCCTCTTCCTTCACGGTAGGAAGAATAATTTGCCTCAAAATACGCGAGGGCGTTTTCAGCCCCCGGGGCAAGGTAGGCTGAGATTTTTCCGTCAATCAACGATTCTGCAAGGATGACCTTAAGCTCGCCTTTCCCGTAGCTGATGCCTTTCTCCATGCTTCCAAAAAGCATGAGTTCCCGTAAGTCTTCTTCATCAAGCTTTATTTGGAATGTTGTTTTGCCTATTTTCAAATCAAAGGTTATGCCGCCTCCAACAGATTCAGGCAGGCTCCATTCGCCAAGTTGACTTGAGAAAGACGGAGGGGTTCCCGCCTGGATGGCTCGGCTCAGTTTGTCCGTTGCCTTGTTCGCGGCCTCTGGGGCAAGATGCGTTTTTGCAGCAAGTTCGCCTGCGAAAAGAACCCCGTTTCCTATCCCGAGTGTCGAGGTGGCAAAGCATATCGCAGCTTGCTCCTCCTGGGTGAAAACCACTCCTCTTTCCGCATATTCTCGGAAAATGGACAGGTAAGTATTTTTGGTCAGTTTGAGATTTTTTTCTACATACTCATGAAGCTCGCCCTGGCTCTGTTCTGTCAGCCCCTCAAGTTTGACATTTCCTGCGATAAGCGCCTTGAAATTCTGCTCCATTTCCTCTCCGCGCAGGGTCATTCCAAAGTAGCGCTGGGCTGCAAATTCGTCGCTTGAGGGTATGTCATATACTCTTTGGAGTACGGATTGCTTAACATTTTCGAATAATGTGGGGTTGATTTTTTTCTTTTCCTCGCTAAAGTCGAATAACCCCTCAGCATAGGCTCCGGAGGATGACGAATAGAGCGACCCTCCGCCAGATTGTTTTTCCGAATAAGCGCTTGCCGTGCAAAGCCACACAGCAAGCTTCTCCGCCCCGGCTTCCCCAAGGTTCAAAACAATGTTGCGCCGCTCTTCCCTGTTCGGTGCCTGAAGCTCGGCGCCAAAATATTCAGAAAAAGAAGCGGTGTTTTTCCCGCCCGATGTTTTTTCATGGAGAGAAGAGAGATAGCCGCCCATGCTATCTGAGCGTATCATGCTCTCAACAATCCGGTTTTTTATCACACTTAGGCGCTTAAGACTGTCTCGTTCTGTTCCTCGAAATCCAGCATACTCTTGACTAAGGATGTTGTTGAGCATAGATGCGTATTGCTGCCTTAACCCAGGGTCGGCTATCCTGGCCGTGCGGAGTATGTCTTCGGTGGCAGCGGCAATTTCGGGTTTTACTGCCGGCGCCTGAACTTGCTGTAGCGGCATGGTCTTCTTCTTGTGCGTTTAAAATTTAAAATAAGCGCAAACGAGAGTCAAATAGCCGCCTTTATTGTGCCTTCCGCCTCGCTCAAAACCGCATCAAGCCCCTCCTTTTTTCTAAACTCGCAGGTGAGCCTTATCGCAGGCTCGGTGCCTGACGGGCGGATAAGAAGCCAGCCGTCGGAAAAATCGTAGCGAAGGCCGTCTATTGTGGAAAGTTTTGCCGAAGCAAATTTCAGGTTAGCGGCAATTTTTTTCATCGCCGCCTCTTTTTTCCCCTCTTCGCAAGGGTATTTCCGCCTCTCAATAGGGTAGGTTTTCACTTCTGCGGCAAGCGAGGAGAGCTTCCCTTTTTTGCAGAACATTTCTGCAAGGAAAAGCGAGGCAAGAAGCCCGTCTGCGCAGGGCGTGGAAGTCGGGAAGACATACTCGCCGCAAGGCTCGCCGCCGAATGCCGCCCTCTGTTTCCCAACCTCGTTTGCGACATGGAGGCTCCCTACAGGGGTTATGGAAAGCTTTCCGCCCATGCCCTCAACAGCCTCCCTCACGCAAAGCGACGCCTCGACGGTGCTAATTGCCTTCCCGCCAGGTTTTCCTCCAAGGAAATACCTGGAAAAAATCGCAAGCTGCACATCAAGGGGCAGGGCGTTCCCGTTTTCATCAATGCCAATCGCCCGGTCGCCATCTCCGTCAAACGCAACTCCGAAATCGCATTTTTCCTTCCGCACCATTTTTGAAGCAGCCTCAAGCGTTTCCTTTTTCGGCTCAAGCTGGCGCACGAATTTTCCAGGGGTTTCGCAATAAAGTTCAACGACTTCGCAGCCTGCGGCGAAGAGAAGCTTTGGCGCAAGCCTGCTTGCCGCGGCGTTTCCGGCATCAACAAGCACGCGGGGGCGCCTTTTCCCAATCGCCTTTGCATCAACTTTTGAGAGGAGGAAAGGGACATATCCATCCTCGTAATCCACAGAGGTTTTCTGCCCGGCACTGCTCCACAAAACGGCCTTTCCCTCGCCAGAAACCGCAGCCTCAACTTTAACCTCGCCCTCCTTCGCGCACTCCCTCCCGCAGGAAAAAAGCTTTATCCCGTTGTATTCAGGCGGGTTGTGCGAAGCGGTAATCATCGCGCCCATGCATTTTTCCTTCATCGTCGCATAAGCAAGAAGCGGGGTGGGCGCCATTCCCGCATCAATCACGTCCGCGCCTGAAAGCATTGCGCCTGAGGAGAGCGCCTCAAGGAGCAAGGGCGAGGTGCCCCTCGCGTCGCGCGCCACAACAACACGCTTCGACATGGCGCCAATCGCGTTTCCAACCCGCATGGCGAGAATGGGCGTAACTTGTTTCCCGTAGACTCCCCGTATGCCCGATGTGCCGAACAAGCCTGCCATGCAAGAGTTGTTCGAAAATAGCTTTTTAAACTCTCAATATCCGAATGGTGCCATGAGCTTGGACAGGGTATCGGTTTCAGGCCCGCAGTCGTCAGCAGGCATACTCGGCATTTCGGCGAACACCAACCTTGGCGGGATAAAGTTCAACGCGCGAGGCGTGGTCATCTTCGCCGCAATCTTCGTGATAGTGGTCAAGATAATCGACGTCATGCTAAGCGGCGGGCTTGCGGGCTAGGCGTCGTCTTTCCCAAGAAGGATCTTTTTCCCATTCATAATCATTAGAATTCATACTTTCCCACAGCTTTTTAATATCTTCCAACAACATCGCCCGCATGGCAATTGACATGTCTGCAATACGCCTGGAAGCACCGGTGCGAAGAAGCCCTACAGGGGTTCTTGAGCCGGATAAGGAAATCGCCCGCAAGCTTGGCGTCCGCTACCGAGGCTGGAAATCCATCGCCCCTTATTGGTTTGCGAATGCCGGGATAAACAGGCCATATTCCAGGTTCATTCTCGGGGAGCCGCTTCGCGCATATAGGCGTGCATTTGAGCTTTATGAAAAAAAAGACACGCATGGCATAATCGAGCTTGAGGAGAAGGAAACCCGCCTCACCCGCGAGGCGATAAAATCCGTTTTCGGGTGCGGCTGCACCGTTCTTTTCGACACCAACGGCTCAAGCGTCATCTCCACCATCTCAAAGGGGCTGCGCGGGGAGTGCGCCCCTTCGCCGTTTGAAACGCTTACCTTCAGCAACCAGGGCAGGCTGGTGTATTCCGCGCTCGGGTTTGAGGAAAAAAGCGTCCTCTGCTTTTCCCAGAATTTCGACCAGCCTTTGGGCCTTTTCGACTATCCTCCCTACAAGGCAAAGCGCCTAGCTGATGAAAAGGCAATCCCCCAAACCGTGAACGTGATAGACATATTCGACGAGGGCCGCAACTACAAAAGCGATTCGCGGCTCACGGATGAGCTTTTGCAAAAGCTTGCGCAGAACCCGGCGATAAAGTTCGTCCTTCTTCTGCATGTTTCAAGGACGGGAAAGATTTTTCCGGTGGAAGAAATGGCCAAGGCGATAAAAAACAAGAATCCTGGGTTGGTAGTGATGGTGGACGGCTGCCAGGCGATAGGGCGATTGCCATACTTTGCGCTCAAGCAGGCATTCGACTCCTGCGACGGGTATATTTTCGTGGGGCACAAGGCGCTCGGCTCGATGATTTCGGGCGCTGCCGCACTGAAAAGCGGCATCGAAGAGAGGCTTTCCGGCGCAATAAGCCACAATCTCCTCGAGCACTACCGCCTGTTCCAGTTCGAAAGCGAACGGCTCAACAAGCAGGTGCTTTCCATGTTTTCAAGCGGGTTTCACCACATGGTTTCCCTGCCTGAAATCATATCATTGCGCCTTGCCCTCTCGCACAGCATCGAGAACTTTGAGAGCGGAATGAGAGTTTGTGAGAAGCATTGCCAGGGCATCCGCAGTTTCCTATCGGGTTTTCCAAGCCTGAGGGTTTTAGGCGGAGGGGAGAACCACGTCAGGGACATAGTTCCCTTTGTAAGCGAGCCGCAAGAGCTGGTGTTCAAACTGAAGGAATTCCTGCAAAAGGACCCTGATCCGGTCATAATCGCCCCGCTCACGCTGCGCGGCGCTGCCAGAATAGCGGTCGATTCCAAGCTCGAGAACCTTTCCGGGGCGGTTTTGGCCCTTGAAAAAAAGATAGGCGCTTTTTTCGCGCGAAACAGCCATTGATTCCTAGGAAAGAAGACGCTTTGCCGCACGCGCGGCTTTCGCAACGTGCTTCTTTTCGCAGATTACCAGGACCTCGAGCCTCTGCGCTTCCGCGCCCTCAAGCGATAAGACAAGCTCGGATGCCTCATGCAACTGGCGGATTTTCCCCCCAATCTCAAGGGGGACGCCCTCGCTTTTCGGTATGTGCGGAACGTCGAGAAGCACCTCGCAGCCGCAAGAGTCTGAAAGTTCCTCTTCGAGCTTGCCAATGCTTTCGCGCCTTTCTTGGAATTTTGATGCGGGAAGCGAGCATGCCTTCTTGTAAAGCCTGCGGCTTGCTACGAGGCGGGCAAGCTCACCGCCAGCCTTTGTCTTTGAGAGGAACCCAAACATGCCCGAATCGTTCATGCCAATCGCGAAGCAAGGCGAAAGCTCGCCTGATTCCATCGCAAGGCAGATAGACTGCTGGAGCATCCTTGAGGCAATTCGCGCGGTCTTGTGGAGGTAGACCGTGCGGAACATCATGAAGCGCGCGACAAGCAGGCTTTCCGCCGCTTCAAGCCCCCGCTCAAGAAGCACCGGGCGCCCGCCCATCATCGCAATCGATGAGCAGAGCCTGTCGGAATCAATGACGCCATAGGCAACGCCGGTGTAGTGCGAGTCGCGAAGGAGATAGTCCATCCGGTCTGCGCCAATGCCGAAGCTTATTATCGCGCCCAAAGGCTTGCCGCAAAGCTCTGCAATCTCGCGCCGCGAGAATTCAGATGAAAGTATGTCCCCCAGCTCGCCCTTCTCGATCATCCGCTTCCCGACCTGTTCGTGGCTTCCAATGTGCCTGCAAAGCACGGCTTCGGCTTCGTGCGAAAACGCCGTGTGCCCCACATCGTGGAGGAGCGCAGCTGCGCGCAACTTTGGGCGCGAAGAATCCGAAACGCCTGCCTCGCGGCAAATCCTGTCGGCTAGCGCGAGGGTGCCTATCGAGTGCTCGAAGCGCGTGTGGTTCGCCCCAGGGTAGACAAGGTAGGCAGTTGCAAGCTGGCGTATGCCCCGCAGTCTCTGCATCGGCGCGGAGTCGAGAAGCCTCTCTTCAAGCAGTGTAAGCTCAACCGTCCCATGGAGCGGGTCGCGAATTTTCACCATCAAACCACATTCAAGCCATTCATCAAATGAAAACAATTACGAATCCTTTTTGCATCGCCGCAATCATTTTCACGCGCCACGCTTTTGCAGAGCAACCATTTGAACCAGCGGGCCAAAGTTCATGCCCGCACGAACTTTCCACGGTGCTTTTCCATCGCCTCGCCTTCCTCGCACAGGTGGGCGAGTATTGCAGCGCAGCCGCCGGCGTCGATCCCCGTTTCCTTTGCAACCTCCTCAGCGGCCTTCTCCTTTTTCTCAAGTGAGCCAACCACGGCGCCCTCCCATTTTTCGAAAAAGGCACGGGTTATCACATAGTATTTCCGGTCAAACGCGCGCACCCCTTTCACATCCCCGTTTTTGACAAGCTCGCCATATGTGAGCGTGAAATTGCGCGCATCCGCCTCGCCGTCAAGCGCCATCCAGCCCTGTTTTTCAAGAAGAGGGGGAGGGCGCCTTCCTTGCGCTTGAGACGAGGGATGGAAACGAGGGGGCGTTGCCGATGAAGGGGCAGCTGATGCCAAGGGGGCTTGCGCAGTTTGCTCCTTCCCTCCGCCATCCCTCAGGCGATGATATGCTGCGTCGGTGACGTTGTAGACGCCATCCTTTTCGTACTTGCCCTTTCGGAAGAACGTCACAACGCCTTTCGAGAGGAGCGATGAAAGCACGGCGTTCTCCTCCCCTGAAAAGAGCCGGTCAACCTCGCCTTGCGTCCTTTTTTCGAATTTTATGGTCAGAAGCTTTTCCACAACCGCGCGCTCCTCTTGCGAAAGCCCGCCTTGTGCCGCGCGCCTGCCAAGAAGTTTCAATGGAAGGAAGATGAACGCCCCGTCGCGGAGGGGGAATATTTCTGCCGCCCCAAGCCCGGCGATTTCAGGCAAAAGCTCCCCTGAAAGAAGCACGCCCTCCTTGGTTTTCGTTATCCTGACTTCTGCCATCGAACCATCTATTTGAACAGCCTCTTCTGCAAAACTTTCCCGCCCGGGGCTTCTTCATAGAATATCTGCGCCTCGAACCGCTTTATCCTTGCCGAAGGCGACTTCCACATGTTTTTCGGGAGCCCCGCCTTCTCGCACAGGTGCCCCAGGAACTCTTCGGCATCCCAATTCCATTCGACAGGCACCTGCGGAAGGAGAAGCCCCGAGGAATAGCCGTACTCGATGATGAGCCCGTCGCGCCCGACCTTCACCTTCCTGAGGACCTCTTCGGGCGTTTTTGCCACGATTTCCTCCGGCACGCTAAGCACGCTCACCTCTATCGCGGTTTTCCCAAGCTCGCCTTTCTCAAGCGGGGGAAAGCGCGGGTCCTCGAATGCCGCATGAAGCGCGTTGTCGCAAACCGCGTGCGAAAGCCGTTTTATCGGCAGCGGATAGCCGATGCAGCCGCGAAGCTCGCGCGAAGGGTGGGCCTCCAGGGTGACGAAAACCCCGCGCTCCTCGGAAAGCGCACCCTCCCTTTCCTCGGGGCGTAGCTTCCTTCCCGAGGCAAGGTATTCCCCTATGCTGCGCCTTGCGAGCCCGACGAGAAATCTCCCTTCATCGAGGGTGAGCATTGCCATTTTCCCACACCCGGATATGGCGGGTTAGATTTAAAACGCTCTTGCGGGAAAAGCAAAGCCATGGAAATGCTCGAAGAGATGCTGCGGGTCAAAAAGCCGGCGAGCCGCCTGTCAGAATCCCTCAAGGAGCAGTATTCGGCAATCGCATTCAGGTTCGGCTACTTCGAGGCCCAATCGCCCTGCTGGCTTTACATGATGCGCAAGGACGGCGCGGCGCTTGCGCTCGAGCTCCAGTTCGGCAACGTGCGCGAGTTCAAGATTTCGCTTGAAAGGCTCGCGGCTTCCGGAGCAGGCCTCTGCCTTTTTGTCACAAGCTCGTTTGCCCACACAATGCGCCTCGAGGGGGTGCGCGGGCTCCTTTACAAGAGCTTTGAGATAAAGCGGCAGAAGTTCGTGCTTCTCGACATCGAAACCGGGCGGAACCTTAAGGTGAATTTCGAGTGGGACGAGTTCAAGGGGAAGATGGGCTCGCCTCAGGAACCCCTGCCCGCGAGCAAGCCGGTTTTCCGCGAGGTGCGCCGCAAGAAGATATATGGCAGGCGCGGGCAGCACAAAGAGCAGGACTAAGGGGGAAGACCAGCCACAATTCCCACACTCGTCCATAAAATACAAAGATTTAAATAGTGTTCTTTACAGATATTGCCATAAATCGGGGGACTACCATGCGCAAGCTATTCGCACTGCTCGCAATCATCCTTCTGAGCGGGGGGGCATTCGCCTACTTTGCAGAGTATTTCGCGGACTCGTGGCTCAAGGTCACGCGGAACGTTTCGGTTTCGGCCGCATGTGGCGGGGCTGTGACCGGGGGGTGCTCGGCAACTGGAGCTGCGGCGAGCGGGTCGGCATCCACATTCGTGGCTCTACGGATTGAAAACACCGGGTCGGTCTGGCGCAGCGGGGTCGAGATAACCGAAAGCCTCGTGCACGTTCCAGACGGCGCTTCGATGTCATATTCCCCCGAGCCGTATTCAGTATCTGGCAGGAGCGCCACTTGGAGGCTTGGCAGGATGGCTCCAGGAGCCAACACCACCATATCATATTCATACTCGGCAGCTGCGCGCGAAGGGCAGATTGCGAGGATACCTCCGATTTCTTTCGTTTCAGACCGGGTAGCGGTGGCGCTTTCAGCCCCTTCAAGGGCAAAGGAAGGCTCCCGATTCGAGATTTCGCTCACGACCGAAGACGGGGCGCCGGTGGCTGGGGCGACCGTGCGCGTCACATACCCAGACGGCACGAGCTCAACCGTCCCGACCGACAAGGCGGGCAGAGCCCCGATTTACGCCAAGCTTTTCGGAATCTACACATATGGCGTGGAGGGCTATCTGCTTTCGCGCATCATTTCAACCGACGTTGAGCCGTCAGCCCAGTCTGCACCAGTTGCAGCCATGGCAGCCGCATCGGCGCAGGCAGGCGACGGCGGGCTTTTTTCCGCAGCACTTGGCTTCCTTCCGGCAGTTGCAGCGACTTTCGCGGTCGCAGTGGTGTTGATGATGCTTCTAGGTTTCATTGCTGGCAGGCGCGAGGAGGGCGAAGGGTACGCCCCAGCCCCAGCCAAGCCGAGCCCTGCGCCTTACCAGAACGGCAACGGTGGCGCTCCGCAGGTAGCTTACACGCAAAGCTTCTCCTTCAGGAACGGCGAAAAGGAGGAGAAGCGCATTGAGGATATAACTCGCACGATGGTGGAAAGCCGCAAGCGCCAACGCGCCGAACAGGAGGGAGGAATGCCTCCAGGCGAGAGCACCATCATATACGGCAACCGGCGCATCTGCGAAAGCCCAACACCGACCGAGTCCACGGAAATTTACGATAGGCACGTGCCCGGTGCCAAGGCTGAACAAGCCGAGCGCACGGCTGTTTTTGAAACCGGCACTTTGCAAATGAAAACCCCCCGGGAGGAGGGGGAAGTGGGCGGCAGGAAAGGCGACGGCGAGATAGGCAGGCATGATGATAATGAAGATGAAGAAGGCGGCGCGGGCAGCGGGGAAGGAAAATGCATTTTCTCAGCGCCGGACGAAATCGAGGATGAGCTCGAGAAAGAGCTAGAAAAGCTTGAGGAAGGAGAAGAGGGCAAAGGCAGCTTCTCAAACGAAGATGACGAGATAGAAAAAGCCATTGCCGAGCTTGAGGCAATACGCGCCGAGCTTGCGGCAAGGCGCGCTCGCGTGCACGGTTTTCCTGAAAAGGGCGAAGAACGCGAAAGCGTGGCTGGAAGCGAATGCGAGGAAGCAGGAAACGAGGATGAAGAAGGCGGCGCGGGCAACAAGGAAGCAGGAAACGAGGATGAAGAAGGCGGCGCGGGCAACAAGGAAGCAGGAAACGAGGATGAAGAAGGCGGCGCGGGCAACAAGGAAGC
>Ga0209835_1000791_pt1 | contig 19335 bp, 16 predicted proteins | sample LakKivwa52mmetaG_FD_184138 | JGI IMG/M metagenome (GOLD analysis project Ga0209835, IMG submission 184138) | Anoxic lake water microbial communities from Lake Kivu, Rwanda to study Microbial Dark Matter (Phase II) - Lake Kivu water 52m metaG... | ecosystem: Environmental > Aquatic > Freshwater >...
CGGCGGGACAGCCCTATTACCTCTATGCCCGCCCGATCCGGGTCGAAAAATACTGCCTGCAGTGTCACGGAGCCAAGGAACTGGCGCCCGAGACGATCCAGCTGCATTACGACGAGGCCTTCGGCTACCAGGAGGGCGACCTGCGCGGCATCCTGAGCATCAAGGTGCCGGCTACGTCGCTTGAGACGCGGGCGCAGGCAAGCCTGTTCGCCCTGCTGGCCGTCGGTATCGTCACGCTGGGCCTGCTCGGCATCGGCATCGCGTGGACCGTAGGCCGCAATGTGCTGCGCCCGCTGACTGTGCTGGAAAAGCATATTCACGACATCGCCAATGGCGACCTGTCGAAGCGGATCATGGGCCTGAAGGGAGAATTCGCCCAGGTCGGAGAAGCCTACAACCGGATGGCTGCCAGCCTGGCACACAAACACTTACAGCTTGAAGAAAGCGAAACCCGCTTCAGAACAGTCTTTGAGCAATCCGCCCTTGGCAAGGCCGTTGTCGGACCCGATGGGCGTTTTCTCCGTGTCAACAGGAAGCTCTGCGACTTCCTCGGCTATAACGAATCCGAATTGCTCGCTGCAACTTTCCAGGACATCACGCATCCGGACGACTTATCCAGGGATCTTGATCAACTGCGGCGCATGCTGGACAGGGAAATCGAAAGCTATACGATGGAAAAGCGCTACATCCGCAAGGATGGCATAACGGTATGGGCCAACCTGACTGTTGCACTGGTGCGAACCAGTGGAGGCCAGCCGGACTATTTCATCTCGGCCATAGAAGACATCAATGTCAGAAAGATTGCTGAAGCGGCCCGTCAGCAAAGCGAGGCGGCACGCCGCAAGGCCGAGGATGACTTGCACAGGGCACAATCGGCTGCTCTGCAAGAGCAGCAGCAAGCCCGACGTGCCGCCTTGAGTCTGCTCGAAGATGCAACCGCGGCACGGGCGAATGCCGAGGCGGCAGAGAAGGAACTGCGCACGCGCAACGATGAACTGGAACGCTTCAACCGGGCCATGATCGGCCGCGAACTCGACATGGTGGAACTGAAGCAACGGATCAATGAACTATCGCAGGAACTTGGACGCGAACCGCCCTTCGACCTGGGTTTTCTCGACCGCAGCGACGGAGGCGCGCATGAGGCCTGAGCCATCAAGCAATGAGGGGCTCGCGTCCGTGCTGATTGAGCATGCGCCGGCGGCGATCGCCATGTTCGACCGCGAGATGCGCTATCTCGCGGCGAGCCGGCGGTGGATGGAGAATTTCGGCTTGGGACAACCGAGCCTCGTCGGCCGCTCGCATTACGAAATATTTCCGGATCTGCCGGAACGCCTGAAGGCAGCGCATCGGCGCAGCCTGGCGGGTGACGTCGTACGTGCCGAAAAAGATCGCTATGCCCACCCCGACGGCCATGTCAGCTGGCTGCGCTGGGAGTGCCGTCCATGGCATCAGTCCGATGGCAGCATCGGCGGCATCGTCATCTTTTCCGAAGACATCAGCGCAGCGATAACCATCGACGAGCAGCTACACGCGGCGCTGGACGAACAGCGGCGCGCGCGCATCGCGGCACTCAACCTGATGGAGGACGCACTCGCCGCACGCAAGCGCGCCGAGGAATCGGTCGCCGCGCTGCGCAAGCTTTCGCAGGCCGTCGAGCAAAGCCCGGAGAGCATCGTCATCACCAACCTCGAAGCCCGCATCGAGTATGTCAACGACGCCTTCCTGCAGGCGACGGGCTACGTGCGCGAGGAGGTCCTAGGCCAGAATCCGCGCATTTTGCATTCGGGCAAGACACCGCCCGAAACCTATGCCGCCCTCTGGGAAACCCTGCGGCGCGGCGAGACATGGAAAGGTGAATTCTTCAACCAGCGCAAGAGCGGCGAGGAGTACATCGAGTTTGCCATCATCACGCCGATCCGCGACCAGGATGGCCGGACGACCCACTACGTCGCGATCAAGGAGGACATCACCGAGAAGAAGCGCATCGGCCAGGAACTCGACCAGCATCGCCACCATCTCAAGGAAATGATCGCCGAGCGAACAATGCAGCTCGATGAAGCCCGGCAAAAAGCCGAGATGGCGAACCGGACGAAGAGCAGCTTCCTGGCCAACATGAGTCACGAGATCCGCACGCCGCTGAATGCGATCATCGGCCTGACGCACCTGATGCGGCGCAACGAGTCTTCGGCCGAGCAGAAGCAGCGCCTGGAAAAGATCGACGGCGCCGGCCAGCACTTGCTGGCCATCATCAACGACATCCTCAATTTGTCGAAGATCGAAGCCGGACGCCTGGAGTTGGAAAGCGTCGACTTCCACCTCGCCAGCGTGCTGGACAACGTGCAATCGATCATGGCCGAGCCGGCACAGGCGAAAGGCTTGCGCCTGCGCGTCGATTACGACTCCGTGCCGCTCTGGCTGCATGGCGACCCGACCCGCCTGCGGCAGGCCCTGCTCAATTACGTCAGCAACGCCGTCAAGTTCACCGAAAAGGGATCGATCGAGTTGCGCGCCCGCTTGCTCGAACGCGCGGGCGACGAGTTGTGGATGCGCTTTGAAGTAGTGGACACCGGCATCGGCATCGCGCCGGAGAAAACCGCCCACTTGTTCCAGGCTTTCGAGCAGGCGGATGCTTCGACCTCGCGGCGTTATGGCGGCACCGGGCTCGGGCTGGTGGTCACCCGGCGCCTGGCCGAATTGATGGGCGGCGAAACCGGCGTGACCAGCATCCCGGATGTCGGCAGCACGTTCTGGCTGACGGCACGTCTGCAAGTCGGCAAGCAGCCAATGCCGGCCGAGGCCGATCGCCCGCGCACCGATGCCGAAGCGGAACTGCGCAAGCGTGCCGGCGGCGCTCGGCTGCTGCTCGCCGAAGACAACGCGATCAACCGCGAAGTCGCGCTCGAATTGCTGCATGCGGTGGGCCTGAACGTCGATCAGGCGGAAGATGGCGCACAGGCCCTCGCGCTGACCCAGCAGGGCGCCTACGATCTGGTGCTGATGGACATGCAGATGCCGAAGATGGACGGGCTGGTGGCGACCCGGGCGATTCGCCAGTTGCCGGGCTATCGGGACACTCCCATTATCGCCATGACCGCGAATGCCTTCACCGAGGATCGACGGGCCTGCGACGAGGCCGGCATGAACGATTTCGTCGCCAAGCCGGTCGAGCCTGCCGTGCTTTACAGCACCCTGCTCAAATGGCTGCCCGCCATCGCCCCCAGCCAGACAAGCATCATCCCGGCATCGCCCGACGAAAAAGCGGTGGCGGACGATGCCGCAGTCCTGGTCGAACAACTCGCCCGCTTGCCGGGCATCGACATCGCGCGCGGCTTGCGTGCCGTGCGCGGCAAGCGCGGCCTCTATGTTTCACTCTTGCGTCAGCTGGTGGATAGCCATCGGGATGATCCCGGGCAGATCCTGCGCCACCTCGACAGCGGCGCTTTCGAGGAAGCGCGCAGCTATGCGCATGGACTCAAGGGCGTGTCGGGAACGCTCGGCATCGAAGCGCTTTCGCACAGCGCCACCCGCCTCGATGCCTTGTTGCGGCAGACGGAGGCGCCGGTCGATCTGGAACTTGCCAGACGGTTGACCGATGAACTGGCGGCGGGTTTGTCTAGCCTTTCCGCCGTCCTGATCGAGTCGGCAACAACACCCGTCGTCGTGGTACCGGTCAGCCGCGAGATTTTCCAGGCCATGCTGCGGACGCTCTCCCAACTGCTGGCCAGTGGCGACATCGCCGCACAAACGCATTTCGATAAACATGCCGCACAGTATCAGGCGATGCTGGGGCAGGAAACCGCGGGGCATCTGGCTCGCGCCCTGCGTGCCTTCGAATTCGAGGGGGCAACCGCAATTCTCGACGACTGGCGGCGTGCCAACGGAATCTGAGGGAAAGCGGTGCCGTACCGCCAGCGCCGACTTCCCTGCTAGGGACGGCTGCCAGGCGACAGTGCCAGCTTGCGGATCTTTTCGTGCATGCGTTCGAGGTTGATGTTCAGCATGCGGAACAGGCCGCGCATGAAGTTGTATGTCTGGCGCGGAGAGGATTCCAGCAACAGTTCGAAGTCGTCGGGACGAAGCGCATAAACCGTTGCCGGACCCTTGGCGACCAGGGTGACGAGGCGCGGCGTCCGCTCGACGAAGGAACGAATGCCCGCGCAATCGCCGACCTTCATGGTGTTCACAACCTTCTTGCGGCCATTGACGATGTTACTGACCTGAATGACACCCTTGGTCACGATAAACAAGGTATTGTCCTGATCCCCTTCCTTGACGAGCACCTCGCCATCGCCCAGATCGCGCACGCTCATGACAGTGACCAGCGTGCTGCAATCGACGTCGCTCAGATACTTCCCCAACTCGGAGTACTTGAGGGGCAAATGGGCAGGTACGTAGGCTGGGTCAAATTTCATGCCTTGTTTTCCGGATCGCGTAGAGGGAATTTGGAAAAGTATAGCCAGCCCACTCTTGCTTGCCTCATTGTTTGATTTTCGTCCCGGATAGGTGTTGTCTATGGCTACCCGCTTCAAACGGGCCCGATATAGACGCCGACTGGCTGAATCCGGATAATTGCGGCTCGGTTGCACTTCCATGACCTGCGTCAAAGGCAGAATCCTTGGCGCAGGTTAGTTTTTTGGTTTTCCTTTTCGCGAGATACTTATGGCTGCAGTGATGCCCGCACCAAGTCAGTCCCGGCTCCTTCTTTCCGGCAACGAAGCCGTCGCCCGCGCCGTCTGGGAGGCCGGCTGCAAGGTCGCCGCCGCCTACCCCGGCACGCCTTCCACCGAGATCCTAGAAGTCATTTCGACCTATCCGGACATTTACGCCGAATGGTCGGTGAACGAGAAGGTGTCGCTCGAAGTCGCCATCGGCGCCGCCTTCGCCGGCTCGCGCTCCTTCTGCGCCATGAAGCATGTCGGCATGAACGTCGCCTCCGACGCGCTGATGACGCTGACACTGACCGGCGTAATCGGCGGCCTGGTGATTGCCATCGCCGACGACGTCGGCCTGTCGTCCTCGCAGAACGAACAGGACTCGCGCTTCTGGGGCCGCTTCGCGCACGTGCCGGTGTTCGAACCGGCAGACTCGCAGGAAGCCTACGAGATGACGAAGCTGGCTTTCGACTTCTCCGAAAAGCATCAGGTGCCGGTGATCCTGCGCATGACCACGCGCATCAACCACGTCAAGTGCCTCGTCACCGTCGGCGAACGCCTCGCCCATGACAACGCTAGCGGGTTCAAGAAGGAACCGGCGCGCTGGGTGATGACGCCCACCGGCGCCAGCAAGCGCATCCCGCTGATGTTCGAACGGGACAAGACGCTGCGCGCCGAATCCGAGGCTTCGCCGCTGAACATCGTCGACAGCGGCAAGGATCACCGCGTTGGCTTCGTCGCCTCCGGCCCGGCCTGGATGCATGTCAAGGAAAGCTTCCCCGACGCGCCGACGCTCAAACTCGGACTCTCCTGCCCGGTGCCGGTTGAGAAGATCCGTGCCTTCGCCCAGACCGTCGACACGCTGGTGGTCGTCGAGGAAGTCGAACCGCTCGTCGAAAACGAACTGAAGGCTGCCGGCATCGAGTGTCTCGGCAAGGATGTGCTGCCGCGCCAGGGCGAACTTTCCCCCAACGTGCTCAAACTCGCACTGGCCGGCACGTTTGGCGACCTGCACCCGGGCGGTATGACGCTGCCGGCCGCGATAGTACAACCAGCGCCGGTCTTCCCCCGCCCGCCGACGATGTGCGTGGCCTGCCCGCACCTGGGCGTCTATTACACGCTGGCGCAGATCAAGAACCTGACCATCTCGGGCGACATCGGCTGCTATACGCTCGGCGCCGGTCATCCGTGGAATGCGCTCGACACCACCATCTCGATGGGTGCCTCGATGGGCATCGCGCTCGGCCTCGACAAGGGCCGGGGAGCCGAGGACAAGGACAAGCGCATCATCGCCGTGATCGGCGATTCGACCTTCCTGCACATGGGCATGCAGGGCTTGCTCGACATGGTTTACAACGGTGGCAACGTCACCGTGTTGCTGCTCGACAACCGTGCCGTCGGCATGACCGGCGGCCAGCCCGATCCGGGCAGCGGTCGCGATATCCATGGCAACCCGGCGCCGCGTGTCGATTTCGCCAAGCTGGTCGAATCGCTCGGGGTGAAGAAGGAACGCATCCACGTCGTCGACCCCTATGTGCTGCCCAAGCTGTTCAAGACCATCCGCGACGAGATCAAGATTCCCGAAGTGTCGGTGATCATCACCGACCAACCCTGCGTGCTGATCGACGACTACAAGAAGCAGAAGCCCTTCGAAGTGATCGACGAGAAGTGCACCGGCTGCGGCAACTGCGTCGACGTCGGCTGCCCGGCGATCCACGTCACGCGTCGCGAGAAGGTGATCAAGCCCTCCGGCAAGGAGGTCGAACTCCAGTTCGTGCGCATCGAAACCTCGGTCTGCACCGGCTGCAACCTGTGCGTGCAGCCCTGTGCGCCCGAAGCCATCGTGCATGCCGACCCGACCCAGCCAATCCGTCTGGTCAAGCACTGAAAGGACCGACCATGAACAAAATCACCAACATTCTCGTGGTCGGCGTCGGTGGCCAGGGCGTCATGACCGCCACCGAAATTCTCGCCGAAGCCGCCATCGCTCTCGGCCACGATGCCAAGAAAACCGAAGTCGCCGGCATGGCGCAGCGCGGCGGGGTCGTCTCCTCGCACCTGCGCTTCGGCCCCAAGGTGCTGTCGCCGCAGATCATGCCCGGCACAGCCGACCTGCTGGTCGGTTTCGAATCCGCCGAAGCGATGCGCTGGTGCCATTACCTCAGACCGGGCGGCCTGGTACTGATGAACTCCGCCAAACTGGTGCCGCCCGTGGTCGATATCGGCCTCTACGAGTATCCGGTCGATCCGCTGGCCGAAGTCACGGCACGCGGTTATCAATTGCACGCCTTCGACGCCATGGACATCGCACTCGAACTCGGGGACGTTCGGCTCGGCAACACGGTGATGCTCGGCGCCATGGCCGATCACCTGCCCTTCCCCGCCGAAGTGCTGCTCGAAGCCGTTCTCAAGCGCTTCCGCGAGCGCAAGCCGCACATGGTCGAACTCAACCGGAAGGCGTTCGAGGCAGGCCGGGCCGCCGATGCCCAAGCATCCCACGAGGCGGCCGTGACGGCATAGGGCGCGACCGGCACGGCCATACCATCCCGATAACATGATGTTACTTTGGTAACATTCGCGTAATTCATCATTGTTGCCGACGAGGTTCGCTGCACATGCCGATCACCTTTTCCACCCTCGGTCCCTGGTATTCGACCGAGGAAGCCGCCGAGGTCATGGGGCGCACGCCCGGCCATGTCTCCCGCCTGTGCAAGACCGGCGACCTGCCCTGCAAGCGGATCGGCAACAGCGGCTACCTGATCCACGAGCGGGTCGTCAAGCAGACCCCCGACAACGAACTCAATCCGGCCGACCTGGCGAACTACTACAACCTGCAGTTGACGCGGGTGGTGAAGCGCAGCGGCTTCCGGCACAAGCCCCGCATCCTGGGCATCCTGGCGCCCGAGGCGGGCGATGCGGCCTCGCTGGTCTATGCCCGCACCCTGCAGGCTGCCTGCGAGGTCGTCGGCTTCGAACTGGTGCTGGTCAGGAACAAGCTGTCGCGCGTCGAAGAGTGCATCCGCAAGGCCAACGGCGACCCGGCCATTCACGGCATCTTCATTTTCTTCCCCATCTTCCAGGACGAGCGCGACAAGCGGCTCAAGGACCTGGTGGTCCCGGCCAAGGACATCGAGGGCCTGTCGCGCTTCTGGGCCGACAAGCTCTACGCCAACGAGCGCTACGCGGACGACGACAAAAAGCACAAGGCGATCCTGCCGTGCACTTCGCTGGGCATCCTCAAGACCCTCGCCTACGCCGACTGCCTGGATGAGCGGCCGGGAAAAACCTTCGCCGGCAAGAAGATCGTCATCTTCAACCGTTCCGACGTGGTCGGGCGCCCATTGGCCTACATGCTCAAGAACGACGGCGCGACGGTCTACTCCTTCGACATCGACGGCGGCTTCACCATGCGCAAAGGTGCCAGGGAAACGCCCATCACGCGGGCCAAAGCCCTGGCGCAGGCGGATCTCGTCATCACCGGCGTGCCATCGCGCGCCTTCGAGAAGATTCGCGGCGAGGAAATCGGCACGAACGTCACCTGCCTCAACTTCTCCTTCGTGCAGAACTTCGAGGACAGCGCCAAGCGCAAGGCCGGCGTGTATGTGCCGCGCGTCGGGCCGATGACCATCGCCATGTGCATCCGTAATGCCATCCGCCTATACGACAACAACCGCGCCGCCTACGAACGCGGCGACCAGCCGCCGCGTTTCGTGGCCAAGCAGTACGGCGAGGTGATCGAACTTGGCGCTTGAAGAGCTGAACCCCTATCTTGATGCGCTGGCGAGCGCCGCGCCGGTGCCCGGTGGTGGCGCGGCAGCAGCGGTGACCGTTGCCCAAGGCCTGGCGTTGCTGGCGATGGTTTGCAATCTGACCATCGGCAAGAAGAAATTCGTCGCCGTCGACAGCGAAGCAAGGGCCATTCTCGACCGTGCATCCGCCATGAGGATGGAATCGCAGGCCCTCGCCGAGGCCGACATGGCGGCCTTTCGCGACGTCATGGACGCGTACCGGTTGCCGGCCGAGACCGCGGTACAGGCAGGCATCAAACGGGATGCCCTGGCCAACGCCACGCGCGCCGCGGCGGATCCGCCGTATCGCCTCATGCAACTGGCCGCTGACGCCCTGCCGCTGGCGGATCGACTGGAGCAGATCGGCAATCCGAACGTGCTCAGCGATGTACGTGTTGGCCGGCATTTGCTGATCGCCGGCATCGAGGCGTCCCGGGAGAATGTCGAGATCAACCTCTGCAACCTGTCGCCGGAAGATGATTTCGTCGGTTCGATGCGCGCCCGCATGGACGCCATCGCCCCGAACCGGGGATAATTCCACTCGTTACGCTTAAAGGATCCTGTAATGACCCACCCCATCGTTGGCATCGTCATGGGCTCGGACTCCGACTGGCCGATCATGCAGGCCGCCGCGCAGGTTCTGGAGGACTTCGGCGTGCCCTACGAGGCCAAGGTCGTTTCGGCCCACCGCACGCCCGACCTTCTCTACGACTATGCCGCTGTCGCGCAAGAGCGCGACCTCAAGGCGATCATCGCCGGAGCAGGCGGCGCCGCGCACCTGCCCGGCATGCTGGCAGCCAAGACCATCGTGCCGGTACTCGGCGTGCCCGTCCCATCCAAGCACCTGAATGGCCTCGATTCGCTGCTCTCCATCGTGCAGATGCCCAAGGGCGTGCCGGTATCGACCTTCGCCATCGGCGAGGCCGGCGCGGCCAACGCCGCGCTCACCGCCGTCGCCATCATCGCGACGGCCAACGATCCGCGCGGCCGGGAACTGGCGCAGAAACTCGAAGACTTCCGCGCCCGGCAGAGCGAAAAGGTCATGGCGATGACGCTGGAGCTGCCTGAATGATTCTTCCCCCGGCGACGCTGGGGATGCTCGGTGGCGGCCAGCTCGGCCGCTTCTTCGTGATTGCCGCCCACGAGATGGGCTATCGCGTGATCGTGCTCGACCCCGATCCGCACAGCCCCGCCGGACGCATCGCCGCCGAGCACATCGCCGCGGACTACGAGGACATCGAGGCGCTGGAACGCCTGGCCGGCCAATGCGCGGCCGTCACCACCGAGTTCGAAAACGTACCCGCGGACACATTGGCCTATCTCTCCAAATTCGTCACCGTGCGGCCGAATGCCGAGGCTGTGCGCACCTGCCAGAACCGCAGCGAAGAAAAGGCATTCCTCAAGCGCCACGGCTTTCCGCACGCCCCCTACGCCGATATCCGCTGCGAAGCTGATCTGCGCAATGCCAATGCCGGCCTGTTCCCCGGCATTCTCAAGGTGGCACGCTTCGGCTACGACGGCAAGGGCCAGGCGCGCGTCAATTCGCGCGAGGAAGCGCTGGCTGCCTGGAACGGCTTTCGCAACGAAGCCTGCGTGCTGGAACAACAGTTCAAGCTCGACTACGAGGTGTCCGTCGTGCTGGCGCGCGACGCGCAAGGGAGCGTCAAGACCTTCCCCACTGCCGAGAACAGCCATCGCAAGGGCATTCTCGATGTCAGTATCGTGCCGGCCCGCACCTCCGGCTGCCTCGCAGGCAATGCCGAGGAAATCGCCGAGGGCATCGCGCAAAAGATGAATTACATCGGCACGCTGGCCGTCGAGTTCTTCGTCGTGCGCGGCCAGCTTTACGTCAACGAGATGGCGCCGCGCCCGCACAACTCCGGCCATTACACTCTCGACGCCTGCATCACGAACCAGTTCGAGCAGCAGGTGCGCGCGCTCTGCGGCCTCCCGCTTGGGGATGCCAGCGCGCATTCGGCGGCGGTCATGGTCAATCTGCTCGGCGATATCTGGTATCTCGATGATCCGCGCCACGCGAAGGAACCGGACTGGGCCAAGCTGTTCGCCGTGCCGAACCTCAAGCTGCACCTCTACGGCAAGCACCACCCGCGTCCCGGCCGCAAGATGGGGCATTTCACCGTGATCGGCGCAAATGCCGAGGAAGCAGGAAACTCGGCGCTGGCGGCACGGCATGCCATCGGCATCCGCGATGAATGATATCGTGCGGGCCGTCCAATTGTTGAGACGGGGAGAACTGGTCGCTTTCCCCACCGAAACCGTCTATGGCCTCGGCGCCGATGCAAGGAATCCGCAGGCGGTGGCAAAGATCTTCGCCGCCAAGGGACGCCCCGCCGATCACCCGGTGATCGTGCATATTCCGGACGTCACGCATCTCGACCGCTGGGCGCGCGACGTTTCGCCGGCGGCGCGCGCCGTGGCGGAGAAATTCTGGCCCGGCCCGCTGACGCTGATCCTCAAGCGCCATCCCGACGTGCCGGATTGCGTCACCGGCGGGCAGGACACCGTCGGCCTGCGCATCCCGAATCATCCGGTCGCCCTCGAACTGCTGCGTGCCTTCGATGGCGGCATCGCGGCGCCCTCGGCGAACAAGTACGGCCGCATCAGCCCGACCACGGCACAACACGTGCGTGACGACCTGGGCGATGAAGTCGCGCTGATCCTCGACGGCGGCCCCTGCCAGGTCGGCATCGAATCGACCATCGTCGACATGAGCAGCCAGTTCACCACGGGCACGACCGTGCTGCGCCCCGGCATGCTCGCCGGCTTCGACATCGGCCTGTTCCTTGGCCGCATGCCGGCCGAGGCGGTCAACACGAACTCGGTGAAAACGCCCGGCTCGCATCTCGCCCATTACGCGCCACGCACCCCGCTGCTGCTGACCCCCGAGGACAGCGTCGCCATCGCCGTGCGCACGTCGCTCGGCAAGCGGGAACGCATCGCCGTGCTCGCGCCTTTCCCAGCGCCGATCGAAAATCCATTGATCGTTTATTGGCACATCGCATCCACTGATGCCGATACCTATGCACGCGAGCTGTATGCTACGCTGCGCGCACTGGACGCCGCCGGCGCCGACCTGATCATCGTGCAGCGGCCGCCCTGGCCGGCCGTGATCGACCGCCTGATGCGCGCTTCGGCCGGCTCGGGCCCATAACAAACACTCGTCAAGGAGGACACGGATCATGAGCAAGATCGAGAAGGAAGTTACCGCCCCGCACCCCCTGCCCACCAGCAAGGCGCCTGCCGGCACCGGCTTCAGCGAGCCCAGTACCTTCACGCTGGTGCGCGCCGATTCGCCGGCAATGTGCGTGATGACCGATTTCAAGCAAGTTTCCGTCGCCACCATCGCGCCGGAAGCCACCCTGGCCCAGGCCAACCAGACCATGATCTCGCGCGGCGTCCGCCTGTTGCTGGTGGCCGATCGCAACGACGAGGTGCTCGGACTGATCACCTCGCGCGACACCAGCGGGGAAAAGCCGATTCAGATGGTCCAGGAACGTGGTGGCAAATTCACCGACCTGCTGGTCAGCGACCTGATGTGCCCGCGCGAGCGGATCGACCTGATCGACAGCCACGATGTGCTGGCGGCCAAGGTCGGCGACATCGTTGCCACGCTGAAAGCGCTCAAGCGCCAGCACGCGATGGTCGGCGAACGCGATCCGATCAGCGGCCAGACACGCATCCGCGGCGTGTTCTCGGCGACCCAGATCGGTCGCCAGCTCGGCATGGCGATCCAGACCTTCGACGTCACCTCGACCTTCAACGAAATCGAAGGTCTACTCGCTCAGGACAACGGCTGAGCCTCGACATCGAACTCGCGCTGCGCTGGACGAGCGCGCACGCGACGCATCACGATCGGCACCGCTTCGCCGGTGTCGATCCGCTCGACAGCGACCTTCCGTCCGGGCTGGTTGATGCGCTTGCGAAAGTCGGCGCTGGCGGGACGGCATCCATACCGCTCGCAAGCTCCAACGCGGCGCTCGCGGCACGCATCATCGCGGCTTCCGACGCCGCGGCCGGCGGCTACCTCGCCATCCTCACCGCGCTCAAGCACGGGTGCGGGCGCCAGGCCGACTTCGCCGCGCTGGACGATCTTGCCGAACCCTACGAACGGCCGCATGTCGACGATGCCGCTTTCTATGCGCAGCCACGCCTCGTGGATCATCTCGATCGCAGTGCGCTGGAGCAATGGCGCGAATTGACCGGCCGTTTCGTCAGCGACGACATGGCGGTACTCGACCTGATGGCGAGCCACGATTCACACCTGCCGGAATCCGTGCAGCCCGCGCGCCTCGCCGGCCTTGGCATGAACAAGGTCGAACTCGACAGGAACCCGCTTCTAACGGAATCCATCGTGCAGGACCTGAACGTCGATCCGCTCTTGCCCTTCGCTGCCGGAGAATTCGATCTCGTTCTCTGCGCACTGTCGATCGAATATCTCATCCGGCCGGAAGCCGTGCTGCGCGAGGTCGCGCGCGTGCTCAAGCCCGGCGGCAGTTGCGTGGTGAGCTTTTCCGAGCGCTGGTTCCCGCCCAAGGCGGTGAATCCATGGCCGACACTACATCCCTTTACGCGCGTCGCCTGGGTGTTGCGCCATCTGCAACGCGCGGGCTTCATCGACCTGCACACCGAATCGCTGCGCGGCCTGCCGCGTCCCGCCGACGACAAGTACTTCCGGCAAACGCGCTTTGCCGATCCGCTCTACGCGGTCTGGGGAACGCGCTAAGCGGTTAATTTGCGGTAGATGTCCGCCACCTTGAGCGGCAGTTTCTTCACGTCGTCGAGCACGGTATAGCTTGCCGGCCCCATCATGTGCTTGAGGTAGTCCGCGCCCTGCCGGTCGATGGTGATGCAGTAGCTGCGGATGCCCTGCTCGCGCGCCTCCTGCAGCGCGCGCCGCGTGTCCTCGATGCCGTAGTTGCCGCGGTATTCGTCGCCGAAATCGTCGGGCCGCCCGTCCGAGAGCGTGACCAGCAATTTATGACGCGCTGGCTGCAGGCCGAGCAAATGCGAGAGATGGCGGATCGCCACGCCCATGCGCGTGTAGTCCTTGGCCTCGATGCCGTCGATCCGCGCGCGCACGGCATCGTCGTAGGCGTCGGCAAAACCCTTGATGCGATAGATGTCGCAGCGCTTGCGCGTCCAGCCGCTGAAACCGTAGATCGCGTAGGCGTCCCCGAGCTTTTCAAGCGCCTCGCAGAGCATCACGAGGGACTCGCGCTCGGCATCGTTCACCCAGCCCTTGGTCGATCCGCTCATGTCGATCATGAACATCGCCGCGAGGCTCCGCTCGTTGCGCACGCGGCGACAGAACAGCCGCGCCGACGGCTCGGCGCCGCTCTTGCGGTCATTCACGGCCTCGACCAGCGCGTCGAGGTCGATATCCTCGCCCTCGGGCTGGCGCCCGAGGATGCGGTCCTCGCCGCGTACCGCCTCGAAGCGGCGCTTGATCTGGTGGATGAAGGGTGCGTAGCGGACTTTCGTCTCGCGCACGAAATGGCCCTCGCCGGGTTTCACGTCGGTAACGAAGACGTGGCACCAGGCACGCCGGTAGGCATTGCGGTGGTAGTCCCACTCGTCGTAGCGGATCGCCGAATCGCCTGAACAGAGCGACTCGGCGCCCTGCTTCGGTCGGTCGTCCGGTGTCCATGGCGCATCACCCGCGGGAGACAGTGCCTCGGGCGGCACCTTGCCAAGATCCTGCAACAGCGATTGCGCCGCGGCCCGCGCGTCGTCCGGCAGCTTGACGGCCTCGCCATCGACACGCACCTCGATTTCGCCCGTCTCCTGGTTGCGTTCGGCCTTGAAGTCGTTGGGCGGCGCATTGCGCTTGCCGCCAACACCCTTGAGCGCGCCAATGGCTTTCTTGAGCGTCTCGGTGTCGCGCACGATGCGGTCGCCGCGCACGCGCGCGGCGATGCCCGGTTCGAGCCGGCCGACAAAAGTCGGCGCTGGCGGGACGGCACCTGCCGCCATGAAATGCGCAAGCCAGCGCAGGGTATCCTCGATGTCCGCATCCGCCGCCTGCAAGTCGGCCAGCGCCACGCCCATCTCCGTCGGCCAAGCGCCGCGCAATTCGCACAGCAGAGCGCCGAGCCCGGGCAGGTCGCGCGCGACACAGGCTTCGAGCCGCACCGCTTCAAGATGCGCAAGCCAGGTCAGTGCCTGCTCCCTTTCCATGGGTTCCGGCCAGCCCGCGATGGCGGCTTCGAGATCGGCGTTGAAAGTGCCATAGCGCGTCTGCGCCCAGAGCTGTACCGCAAGGCCCTGATAGAGGCGTCGGTTCTCCTCTGCGGTGGCGAAGTGGGCCAGGCGCTCGGGCAGGAAGATCGTCTCGGTGTCGGTCCAGGGATAGACCCCGGACTTGAGCGCGAGCGGCCGGCCGGACAGCCCCAGCACGAAGCGCGCAAGGCGCTGCTCGACGTCGGCGAAGCTCGCATGCAGCCGACCGGCACGCAGCGCGAGGAAGCCGTCGAGGTCGCGCAGTGTCTCCACCGCCGCGCGCAGGCCTTTCTTGTCGAACGCGTCGAGGCCGGCAATCACCCATTCATGGAAAGCATTTTCGTCAAGGCGGTCCAGCGCGTTGATGGACAGCGTTGCGATCAGGTAGCCCAGTTCGGTGTTGGTCTTCGCGGCGCCGCGCGCCGCGCGCAGCACGAAGTCCTGCTGCTTGCGCGGCAGCGGTTCGAGCATCTCGGCCAGCCGCTCGATCGAGCGGTGCGAGGGCGACGCGAACAGGAAGGCGTCGAGGATTTCCTCGAGCTCGTGCGCGAATAGTTTCCGCTCGGACATTTACCGGCTCAAAAAACCGCCCTGACCAGATCGTCGAGCGTCTGCGTCATGTCGGGGTCGTCGGTCAGCGCGCGCGCCACCGCCGCCGTGCCGGCCACCGCCGGCACCATGCCTGCGCCGATCAGCTGGGCGGCATGCACCAGCAGCCGCGTGCTGGCACCCTCGTCGATGCCGGCACCCTTGAGGTTGCGCGTCAGTTCGCCGAGCTTGACGAGTTTCTGTGCCATCGGCAAATCGATGCCGCCCTCGGTGGCGACGATCTGCGCCTCCATCTCGGCGTTCGGGTAATCGAACTCCAGCGCGACGAAACGCTGGCGGGTGCTTGGCTTGATTTCCTTGAGCACGCTCTGGTAGCCGGGGTTGTAGGAGATCACCAGCATGAAGCCGGGCGGCGCGGGGATCAGCTCGCCACGCTTGTCGACGGCGAGCGCGCGACGCGAATCGGCGAGCGGGTGGATCACCACCGTGGTGTCCTTGCGGGCCTCGACGATCTCGTCGAGGTAGCAGATCGCGCCGGCGCGCACGGCAGCTGTCAGCGGGCCGTCGAGCCAGACGGTTTCGTCGCCGACGATCAGATAGCGACCGACGAGGTCTGCAGTGGTCAGGTCGTCGTGGCAGGCGACCGTCACCAAGGGCCGTTTCAGCTTCCAGGCCATGTACTCGACGAAGCGCGTCTTGCCGCAGCCGGTCGGTCCTTTCAGCAGCACCGGCAGGCGTTTGGTCGCGGCGGCTTCGAACAAGGCGACTTCGTCGCCAACGGGTTGGTAATAGGGTTCGGCACCGAGCGTTTCGAGCTCGGGGGTGAGAGTTCTGAGTTGGGCGGTAGTCATGGGGCGGGCGTGTTGTTGTCGGGTTTCGTCGCAGTCTGTCGCAGGCCACGGTGACTGTCAAATGGGGTTTAATGCGGCATTTCCCAGCTCCTCGCGCCATGCAAATCACCGTCGCCGCCCTCATCGTCCGCTTCATGGAACGACTCGGCATCCGCCACATCTACGGCATGCCCGGCTCGCACATCCTGCCGGTCTATGACCAATTGCGCGGCTCCTCGATCAAGACGGTGCTGGTCAAGCACGAGCAGGGCGCATCCTTCATGGCCTGCGGCGAGGCACGTGCGACACGCGGCATCACCGCCTGTATCACCACCGCCGGGCCGGGGGCCACCAACCTCGTTACCGGCATCGCCAATGCCTACGCCGACAAGCTGCCAATCCTGATCGTCACCGGGGAAACCTCGACATTCATCTTCGGCAAGGGTGGCCTGCAGGAAAGTTCAGGCGAGGGCGGCAGCATCGACCAGTCCGACCTGTTTCGCGGCATCACGCGCTACCACAAGATCGTCGAACGCACCGACTATCTCCTGCAGGTGCTGCGCCAGGCCGCGCGCATCCTGCTGTCGCCGAACGCCGGACCGGTGCTGCTCTCGCTGCCCTACAACATCCAGAAGGAACTCGTCGAGGAAAGCCTGCTCGACGACATCCGCTTCGTCACCGAAGCCCAGCATATCTGCAACAGCTTCGGCGCGACCGAGGAGATGGGCCGCATGATCCGCGAAGCGCGCCACCCGGTGATCGTCGCCGGCCACGGGTGCTTCATCGCCGGGGCGCAAAAGGTGCTGCAGAAACTCGGCGAGCGCCATGCGATCCGCGTCGCCACTTCACTCAAGGGTAAGGGGCTGATTGCGGAAAGCGATCCGCGCGCGCTCGGCTGCCTCGGCGTCACCTCGGACGGTAGCGCCTATCGCCACATCGTCGCACACGCCGATCTGATCATCGTCCTCGGCGCGGGCTTCAACGAACGCACCAGCTACCTGTGGGATCCGAAATTGATGGCCGGCAAGCGCGTGATCCAGGTCGATCATGATGCCAAGCAGCTCGAAAAAGTGTTCCGTGCCGATCTTGTGATTCACGGCGACATCCGCGCCGTGCTCGAAGACCTCCTCGTCTGCCTGAGCGACTTTCCCGCGCCCCCTGCGCCAAGCTTCGCTCGCGCGCCCGTGGCACCGAACTTCACCGCCATCGCCCACCTGTTCGACCGGCTCGTCGAGCGGCTGCCGGAAGCCATGGTCTTCGATGACAACATCATCCTCGCGCAAACTTATCTCAAGGCCTCGCCGCAACACCGCTATTTCCCGAACTCAGGCGTTTCGTCGCTCGGCCATGCGATTCCCGCCGCCATCGGCGCGCGCTGCGCGGTCGACACGCCCAGCTTCGCGATCCTCGGCGACGGCGGCTTCCAGATGTGCTGCATGGAACTGATGACCGCCGTGAATTACCGCATTCCGCTCAACGTCGTGATGATCAACAACGGCACGCTCGGCCTGATCCGCAAGAACCAGTTCCAGCTCTACAACGAGCGCTACATCGACTGCGACTTCGTCAATCCGGACTTCGCGCTGCTGGCCCAGTCTTTCGGCATCGCGCACTGGCGCGTCGAGAGGACCGCCGATGTCGATGCGCTGTTCGAACAGGCCGACCTTGCCGGCGGTATCAACCTCATCGAGGTGATGTGGGACAAGCACGTCTTCCCGGCTTATCGGTCCGATCGTTGACCGTTCGATGAGCCAGCACGATTTTCTGGTCGTCGTGCCGGTCGCCGACCGGCCGCGTCATATTCAAGCCTGTCTTGAAAGCCTGCGTGCAGCGCTGCAGCGCTTTCCCTACGCGGGCCGCATCCGCGTGCTGATCGCCGACGACAGCGCCGACGCAGCCAGCATTGAAGCCAACCGCACCATCGCGCGACAGTTCTCCGCTGACGGACTGGAGGTGATCCACTTCCCGCCCGAGGAGCAGTACGCGCTGGTCGAATCACTCGGGATCAAGCTGCCGCGCGTGCTTGGCGCAGCACCGCCCGACAACTATGGCCATAAGGGACAGGGCGTGATGCGCAACATCGCCTATCTCAAGGTTGCCGCGTTGCTGAAGGATGCGCCGGCGAACACGCTGATCTGGTCGATCGACAGCGACCAGGAATTCCGCGTGAATGTCGCCGAGGCGGACGGCTACGTCGTGGATTTCTTCAACGGCATCGATGCGATCTTCAGCCAGACCGACACGCAGGTGCTGACCGGCAAGGTGGTCGGAGATCCGCCCGTTTCGCCGGCGGTGATGACGCGCAACTTTCTCGACGACGTGCTGGCCTTCCTCGCACAGATGACGGAACGCGACCCGGTCGCCGCCTGCGGTCACCACGATGCCGCAGCAGCAAGCGGCGATGCCGCGTACCACGACATGGCCGACCTGTTTGGCTTCAAACCGGCCGACAGCTACGCCTACCCGTGTCCCATGCACGGCGCGCACACCGAGGCCGACTGTTTCGCGAACTTCGCCGGACGCGTCAACAGCTTCTTCTACGGCGAGCATCCGACGCGCATCTCGGGTTACGTCGCTGCCGATCTGCTGGCCAGCGTGCAGCCGGCGCGCACCGTGTATGCCGGCAACTATGTCTTCCGCCCGGAAGCGCTCCACTACTTCATTCCCTTCGCGACGCTGCGGCTGCGCATGTCCGGCCCGACGCTGGGCCGCATCGTGAAATCCGAGCTCGGATCGCGCTTCGTCTCCGCCAATCTTCCGATGCTTCACAAGCGCACGGTCGAAAGCGGCGGGCAATCGGAGTTCCGGCCCGGTATTGAGACGCAGCAGACCACCATCGACATGAGCGGGGAATTCGAGCGCCAGTTCTACGGTGATGTGATGCTGTTTTCGGTCGAAAAGCTGGCAGTCGAAGGCAATTTGTGCCGTCTCGCCAACGCCGACTTTTCGCAAACTCTCGACGAAACGCGTAACGCGATGCTGGTGCGCTACAACGAACGCCAGCAGGCCATCCTGGAACGGCTTGAACAACTCGAGGGCCTTCTGAACGACCCGACCTGCTGGTGGCATGGCAATGCAGCGGGTTTTCGCCAGTTCGCCGCCAATGTCCGCCGCAACTTCGGCGAGGCGTCTTCGGGGCATGCCCGCATCAACGATGCGGCGAACTGGACGCTCTGGCGTGGCCGGCTGCTGAATGCGCTGTCACATTACGCCGAAGATCGTGCCGCATGGTCGCAACTGGTTTAAAGGTCTGGCTGCACCGGCGCCAGCGGCCGC
>Ga0209835_1000792_pt1 | contig 19306 bp, 13 predicted proteins | sample LakKivwa52mmetaG_FD_184138 | JGI IMG/M metagenome (GOLD analysis project Ga0209835, IMG submission 184138) | Anoxic lake water microbial communities from Lake Kivu, Rwanda to study Microbial Dark Matter (Phase II) - Lake Kivu water 52m metaG... | ecosystem: Environmental > Aquatic > Freshwater >...
GATGGCGTCCCACACGTACTTGGGGTTGATGATGGCGAAGTGGCCGGCGAGCCTGAAACGGTCGCCGCCGAGGCGTTTTGCGGCCTGCTCTTTGGAGAGCGCCTTGTGCGCGCCGAACTCGGCCACATTGCGGATCTTGGCGGTCTTGAAGAGCACCTGCCCTCCGGGTGCATCGATGTTCCCGGTGATGCCCATCAGGGCCATCAGGACCCGGTTGTTGTCGGCGCAGGTCACCTGCTGTTCGATAGCCACGCCCCACTGGATGACTCCCGGCTTCGTGGTTGCGTACAGGCGCGCGGCTTCCGCAATCTTCTCGCGGGGAACACCGGTGATCGTCTCCACGCGATCCGGCGGGTATTCGGCCACCCTCTCCACGAACGGCTCCCAGCCGTGGACGTATCGCTCGACGAACTCTTTGTCGTAGAGGTCCTCCCGGACGATGACGTTCGCCATCCCGAGCGCCAGGGCCGTGTCGGTACCGGGCCGCAATTGAAGCCATACATCGGCCCGGGCGGCGACCCTTGTCAGCCGGGGGTCGACGACGATGAGCTTCGCCCCGGCGTCGAGTGCCTGCGAGAACGGCTCCCCTTTGTAGCAGTCGGGGTTCGAGATCACGACGTTGTTTCCCCAGACCATGATGCACTGGGGGTGGTTGTCGTAGTCGGCGATGGGATTGGAACCGCAGGTAATGATGCTTGTCGCGATTCGAGGGCCGTAGCAGAAATGACCCGCCGTCAGCACGTTGGGGCTGCCGAAGTGGTTCGAGAACCGGTAGATGGCTGCCTCGTTCTCCCGGCCGGTGCCGTACCCGAGCACCACCGATTCCGCGCCGAACTCGGCCTTGCTGCGAAGCATCCGCTCGGCGATGGTGTCGAGCGCCTCGTCCCAGGAGATCCGTTCCCACCGGCCGCTTCCCTTGGGCCCGACGCGCCTGACCGGGTGGGTGAGGCGGTCGGGGTGGTAGACGAGCTGGGTCGACGCGATGCCCTTGCTGCACAGGGTGCCGTGGTTGATCGGGCAGTCCGGGTCGCCGGCGATCTTGGCGATCCGGCCGTCCTTCATGTACACAAACACGCCGCAACCGCCGTGGCACATCCGGCAGTGGCTCTTGATCATCGCGTCGTAGCCGTAGACCGCCATTTCGCGCTCTACGTTCGAATAGCTGAAACCCTTCATCGCAACACCCTCATTCCCGGAGGCGCTGAGGCAAAACGAGGCCGGTGCGGCGCTCGATCGGATGCGGAATCGATCCCCCTGCACTAAGGCAGGCGACCCTCCTGGCGGAGTTTGTTCAGGATCTGCTGTATCTGCGGCAGGGCCTCAGCGGCTGCTTTTTCCCCTTCGAGGATCGCCTCGTGCCGCCTATCGAAATCGCTTGAGTTGATGTGGCTCACCCGGGGGCGGATGACCACGTCGGCATTCCTGATCTGCACCGCCGCGATTTTCGCATACATGATATCGATCGACTGGAGGATCGTTTCCAGTATCCCCTGAGGAAGGATTTTCGCCACGCCGGCGGAAATGTCCACGGCGATCACGACATCGGCGCCCGCCTTTTTCGCGGCATCAACGGCAACGGGGCTCACCAAGCCCCCGTCTACATAGGATTTATCCCCGATCCGGACCGGCTGGAAGACCCCCGGGATGGAGCAGCTCGCCCGGACGGCCTTCCCGGTATTCCCCATTGCGAAAACAACCTCTTCACCGGTCTGGACGTTTGTGGCGACCGCCCTGAAGGGGATCTTCAATCGCTCGATCGCGGCGTTCTGCACCGCCTTGTTGACGAAACTCTCAAGTTTTTCCCCCCGGATGAAACCGTTATCCGGAATGGTCAGGTCTACCACTTCATCCTTCTGAATGGCGAGGGCCATCTTCTGGACATGGAAGGCGTCGACGCCTGCGGCATAGATGCTCCCGACAAAGCTCCCCACACTCGTCCCGACGATCAGGTGGATCGGCACTTTATGCGCTTCGAGAACCTTAAGGACGCCCGCGTGCGCAAATCCCCGGGAAACGCCTGCGCCGAGAACGACGGCGACTTTTGCCGGCTGCGGCGGAAGCGGAGGGATCGTCTTTGGAAGGCAGGCGACAAGCAGCAGCAGACAGAGGCCCAGGCCGAAAGCCGCCCGACGGAGGGGTTTCATTCCTTGTCCTCCCCGTCAGCCTCTTCATCCGCCGGGCCGATTTCCGGGGCAAACGCCAACTCCGCCTCCTCCGGAAGCTCTTCCGGCGTCTCGCCGTTCTCCCGATCCTCTTCCCGTTCGGCGCGGGCGACCCCGACCAGCTTTTCGTTCTCGTCGAGATCGATCAGGCGCACCCCCTGGGTGCTCCGGTGGATGACGCGCACCTCCTCGGCGCGCATGCGGATGATCCGACCCGCGTCGCTGATCAGCACGATGTCCTCGTTTCCGGTGACCTGGAGGATACCGGAGACATCGCCCACCTTGTCGGTCTTCAGATTGATCGTCCCCTTCCCGCCCCGGGACTGGAGGCGGTACTCTGCGATCTCGGTCCGTTTTCCGTACCCCTTTTCGGAGACGGTGAGAATGGTGTTTCCCTCGGTCGGGATCTCCATCCCGACGACGCGGTCGCTGGCGGCCATCATGATCCCCCGGACGCCGCGGGCTGTCCGGCCCATATCGCGGACATCGTCCTCCTTGAAGCGGATCGACTTGCCCTTCCGGGTGCCGAGGAAGATGTCCTGATTCCCGAGGGTGAGCTGGACATCGATCAGATCGTCACCCTCGTCGACGGAGATGGCGATGATCCCGCCCGCGCGGGGATTGGAGAAGGCCGACAGCTCCGTCTTCTTGATCGTTCCCTGCCGGGTCACCATGACCACCGATTTGTCCCCGGTGAACTCCCGGACAGCCTGAACGGCGGCGACGCGCTCCCCTTCCACCATGTTGATCAGGTTGACGATCGCCTTCCCTTTGGCGGCCCGCCCGGCCTGCGGGATCTGGTAGACCTTCAGCCAATAGACCCTGCCTTTGCTGGTGAAGATCAGGAGGTAATGGTGGGTGGAGGCGATGAAGATCCTCTCCACGAAATCCTCTTCCTTCGTCCCCATCCCGATCTTGCCTTTGCCGCCCCGGCGCTGGCTCTTGTATAGGCTCGCAGGGTTGCGTTTTATATAACCGGCGTGCGAAACGGTGACGACCATGTCCTCCTCGACGATCATGTCTTCGATATCGATGTCCTCGGAGCTCACGACGATCTCCGTCCGGCGTTCGTCCCCGTATCGAGCCCGGATCTCGGTGAGTTCTTCAATGATCACATCGAGGACCTTCTGCGGGTCGTCGAGGATCCCCTGAAGCTTGACGATCAATATGGAGATCTCGGTGTATTCCGCGTCGATCTTGTCCCGTTCCAGGCCGGTCAGGCGCTGGAGGCGCATGTCGAGGATCGCCTTCGCCTGGAGTTCGCTGAGGCCGAAGCGTGAACAGAGGGCGGCGGACGCCTCCTGGGGGTTCGCGGAGGCCTTGATGACGGCAATCACCTCGTCGATCCGATCGAGGGCGATGATCAGCCCCTCGAGGATGTGGGCGCGCTCCCGGGCCTTCATCAGATCGAAGGTCGTCCGCCGGATGATGACCTCCTTGCGGAACGTCAGGAAACTCTGGAGGACCTCCTTGAGGTTGAAGACCCGGGGCTGGCCCCGGTCGATGGCCAGCATGATGATCCCGAAGGTGGACTCCATCTGGGTGTGTTTGTAGAGCTGGTTTAAGACGACTGCGGAGACCTCGTCGCGCTTGAGGTCGAGGACGACGCGGATCCCCTCCCGGTCCGATTCGTCCCGGAGGTCGGCGATTCCGCCGATCTTCTTCTCCTTCACCAGCTCCGAAATCTTCTCGATGAGGTTTGCCTTGTTCACCTGGTAGGGGAGCTCGGTCACGACGATGCTCTCACGGTCGTTGCGTGCGTTCTTCTCGATCAGGGCGCGTGCCCGCACCCGGATGATCCCCCGCCCCGTCCGGTATGCGGAGATGATCCCCTCCCTGCCGTTGATGAACCCGGCCGTCGGGAAATCCGGCCCCGGGATATGTTGGATGAGCCCTTCGATGGTGATCTCGGGATCGCGGATCAGGGCGATCGTTCCGTCGATCACCTCCCGGAGGTTGTGCGGCGGGATGTTCGTTGCCACGCCGACGGCGATGCCTCCGGTGCCGTTGAGGAGCAGGAGCGGGATCTTCGCCGGCAGGACGGTCGGCTCCTCGAGCGATTCGTCGTAGTTGGGGACGAAAGTGACGGTATTCTTCTCCAGGTCCGCCAGGAGCTCTTCGGAGATCCTGGCCATCCGGACCTCCGTGTACCGCATGGCGGCCGGCGGATCCCCGTCGATGGAGCCGAAGTTCCCCTGGCCGTCGACGAGGAGGTAGCGCATCGAGAACTCCTGGGCCATCCGGACCATGGTGTCGTACGCCGCCGTATCCCCATGGGGATGGTACTTACCGATGATATCCCCGACGATCCTCGCCGATTTCTTGTAGGGCTTGTTCCAGCGGTTCCCCATCTCGCTCATGGCGAAGAGGACCCGGCGGTGGACCGGCTTCAGGCCGTCCCGGACATCGGGGATCGCCCGGCCGATGATGACGCTCATCGCATAGTCCATGTAGGACTTCTTCATCTCGTCTTCGATGTTGATCGCGATATTCTTTTCGAACAGGTTGTCCATCAAACCGAATCTCTCCTTATATGCTTATACATCCAGATTCGAGGCGTAGAGGGCGTTTTTATAGATGAAATCGCGCCGGGGCTCCACCTGATCCCCCATGAGGGTGGTAAAGATCTCTTCCGCCGCCACGGCGTCCTCGATCCGCACCTGCAGGAGGGTGCGCTTCTCCGGATTCATCGTCGTCTCCCAGAGCTGCTCCGGATTCATCTCGCCGAGACCCTTGTAACGCTGGACGGAGACCCCTTTCTTCCCGGCGCTGATCACGCAGTCGATCAGGGCGGACAGGGTGCCGACCGTTTCGCAAACCTTGTCCAGGGCGCCGTCGGCGCCCTCCTCCGAACCAACCCGGTAGGGGGCCTCCCCGAGGACCGCCACCTGGCTCAGAAGGGCCTTGATCTCCAGGAACTTCGGAAGTTTCAGGATGTCTCGGTCGATGCTGGTGGTCATGGTCTGATTGTTTCTCCGGATGCTAAAGACGATCTTCCAGCGTCCGTGTTCCTGGTCCATCTCCGTGCTGAATCCCTCCAGGCGATCACCCAGAGCCATGCCAGTCCGTTTGGCCACCCTGGTCAGGGCCTCCTCGGTCCGGTAGTCTTCCTCGCTGAGGGCCGGGTCGCCGGCCAGGATGCGGATGAGGTCCCGGTTCTTTTCCTCCCGTTCGAACCGGTCCAGGACCGTCTCGATCCGCATTGCCTTCTTGATGAGGCCGAGGAGCCGGCTGCCGGTAATCGCGGGGACACCTTGCGGCAAGTTGTCCCCTTTGCCGTTAACCGCCAACAGGCGGACGCGATTGACCCCGTTATCCAGGACATGGTCCTTCATCGTCTCCTCATTATGGATGTAGAGCTCCTTTTTGCGATCGGTTACCTTGAACAGGGGCGGCTGGGCGATATAGAGGTAGCCTCGCTCGATCAACTCCCTCATCTGCCGAAAGAAGAAGGTTAAAAGAAGCGTCCGGATGTGGAGGCCGTCCACGTCGGCGTCGGTCATGATGATCACCTTGTGGTACCGCAACTTGCTGATATCCTGATCGTCTTTTCCGATCCCCGCGCCGAGTGCGGTGATGATGACCTTGAGCTCCTCGTTCTGGAGTATCTTGTCGAAGCGGGCCTTCTCGACATTGAGCACCTTGCCGCGCAACGGCAGGATCGCCTGATTCTTCCTGTCTCGTCCCTGTTTGGCGGAGCCCCCGGCCGAATCTCCCTCCACCAGGTAAATCTCGCTCCTGGACGGGTCCCGCTCCTGACAGTCGGCCAGTTTTCCGGGAAGAGCGCCAACCTCAAGGGCGGTCTTCCTCCTGGTCAGTTCGCGGGCGCGCCGCGCCGCCTCGCGCGCCCGGGCCGCATCCAGGCATTTTCCCATAAGCTGGCGACCGACAGCGGGATTTTCTTCCAGATAGCTGCTGATTTTATCGTAGACAATCCCCTCGACAAGACCCTTCACTTCGCTGTTCCCGAGTTTTGTCTTTGTCTGCCCCTCGAACTGCGGATTCCGAATCTTGATGCTGATGACGCAGGCCAGACCCTCGCGGAGGTCTTCCCCCTTGAGGGATTCTTTACCGTTTTTGAGGATGTTGCTGCTCACGGCGTAGTTATTGAAAGCCCGTGTCAAGGCAGACCGGAAACCAATAAGGTGTGTGCCTCCCTCCGTCGTGTTAATGCTGTTTGCAAAAGAAAAAATGTTTTCCGTGTAGGTATCGTTGTACTGGAGAGCGACCTCTACAGAACAGTCTTCCTTGCTGCCGGTGATGTAAATAGGGTTTTTGTGAAGAACCTTCTTATTCCGGTTAATGTATTCGACAAAGGAAACGATCCCGCCTTTATAAAAAAACTCGCTCGTCCGGTCGGTTCTCTCGTCGGTCAGGGTAATCCTCACCCCCGAATTCAAAAAGGAAAGCTCGCGGAAGCGGTTAGAGAGCGTATCGTAATTAAAATCCACCTCCTCAAAGATCGTATCATCCGGCTTGAAGGTGATTGTAGTCCCCCGGCTCTTGGTCTTACCGACCATCTCCAGAGGCGCTGTCGGGACACCGCGGATATAAGACTGGGTATAGACGCCGCCGTCGCGCCGGACCTCCAATTCAAGATCGATAGAAAGCGCGTTTACCACGGATACGCCGACCCCGTGAAGGCCCCCGGATATCTTGTAGCTGTCATTGGAAAACTTGGCCCCGGCATGGAGCTTCGTCAGCGCCACCTCCGCCGCGGAAACCCCTTCCCCCTTGTGCATATCCACCGGTATGCCGCGGCCGTTGTCCTCGACCCTCACGCTGTTATCCATCCTGATCTTGACGATGATCGTATCGCAAAAACCGGCAGAAGCCTCATCAATACTGTTATCCACCACTTCATACACCAGATGGTGGAGACCATCTTTCCCGGTGCTTCCGATGTACATCGCCGGACGCTTCCGGACGGCTTCCAGCCCTTCCAGCACTTTGATGCTGTCGGCGCCGTAACTTTCCGTTGCTTCGGTCTCTTCTATAAATCCGTTATTTATTTCCATCTATCCTCTCAAAAAATAAGCGCTTGTTACAACTTCAGCGGCATCACAATACAGAAGTAATTTTCATTGCCGACTGCCCGGATCACCGCGGGCTTCATAGCCATACCGATCTCAAAATCCATCCACTCCTCATCAATGACATCAATGGCATCGATCAAAAAGGTCACATTATACCCAACAATCCTCTCTTCTCCCTGATAGGAAACCTCTATTTCATCATTGGCCTCCCCCACATCCGGATTGGTAGAGTTCAGAACCATCCTATCATTCGAAAGAGTAATGATCACACCACTGTAACGTTCAGAAGAGATGACGCTCATCCGTCGCAGGGCATGCAGAAACGTATTCTTTCCCACTCCTACGACTATCCCTCTCTCTACAGGAATCACACGCCTGTAATCCGGATACTCCCCATCAATCAGACTTACCTTAAGAAGTGTGTGATCGGTTTTCAACGTACACATCCCCTTATTGATCCCAATAAACACATCCCCGGATTCATCCTCTACAAGCCTGCGAATCTCACCCAGCCCTTTACGGGGTATGATGACCCCTTTTTCCATTTCTATAAAATCCTTTTCTCCAACACCTGTTTTCATCACCGACAGCCGGTGACCATCCGTTGCCGCCATCCGGATCAACGAGGCCTCACTATTGTGTTCCGTCTCAAAAAAAACGCCGGTGAGATTCTTCCTCATTTCATCGGTGGATATTGCAAAGGCCGTCTTGCGGATCATCTCCCCGAGCGCCGCCCCTTTTATTTTGTACATGGGAAGCCCCTCCGGATCCTCCACCGTCGGATAATCATCCGCCGGTATCCCCGGTATCCGGTAGACCTCTTTCTTGCAGGTCAGGATCACCACGTCTTTCTCATTCTTTGACACGTGGATGATCTCACCTTGAATCTCACGGACCATCTCATGGAGCTTCCTTGCTGAAAGTGTGATATCCCCTTCCCGGATGATCTCCGCTTCATAGTCCGCCACAAGCCCTATTTCCCTATCTGCAGCAATAATCTTAATCCGGTCCCGCTGCGTCCTTATCAAAAGGTTGCTTAGTATTGGCATTGTGCTTTTCTTCTCCACAATCCCGAGCGTCTTCTGAATTCCCACTGAGAACAAAGCCTTTTTAATATTAAATTCCATAGCATCCCCATCCTTTCCAGTCTGTAAACATGCAATACTGTTTTTTATAGAGTCTGTTATATAAAAAAATAGTAGTAGCAGTAGGTCCTGTTAGTGATGTTCATAAAGAGAAAAATAACCCTTTAAACCCCATTATAGCTTTATTAAATTTGTGGACAGACACGTGTCATATCCTCTTATGTTTTGTGCAAGAGCTTTGAATTAAGCTCCTCCAAGATATCCATGATCATCTTATCTGTTTCCTTCAATCGTTTTATTTTATTGTTGGCATATATCACCGTTGAATGGTCTCTTCCCCCAATTTTGCTTCCAATATCGGGAAAAGAGCAACTGGTCAGCTCACGGGCCAGAAACATGCATATCTGCCTGGCAAAGACAAACGACTTATTTTTTTTAGGCGCTTTTATATCGGTAATCTTAACATTCAGCCTAACTGCGACGGCTTTGATGATCTCCTCAATCGTGATCTCGTGCTTCTCTTCCTGGCGGATTAGTATTTTGAGAACCGCCTTGACCAGGTCCAGGTCAATCTCTCGGCCGGTCAGGGAGGAGTATGCAGCGATGCGCACCAGGTAACCTTCCAGCTCCCGGATATTGGTTTCCGCCTGTGAAGCGATGTAGAAGGCCACATTTCCCGGAAGGGAGATCTTGTTCTCCTGAGCCTTTTTTTCCAGAATGGCGATCTTGGTTTCTATTTCCGGTGGTTGAATATCGGCAATCAATCCCCATTCGAAGCGGGACCTCAATCTTCCCTCAAGATTAGGGATATCCTTAGGAAACTTGTCGCTCGTTACGACGATCTGTTTTCCGGCGTCGTGCAGGGTGTTGAAGGTATGGAAAAATTCCTCCTGCGTCCGCTCTTTTCCGGCAATAAACTGGATATCGTCGATGAGAATACAATCGATATTTCTAAATTTCTCACGGAACTTAGGCATTTTGTCATAGCGGATGGAATTAATGAGCTCGTTCATAAAGACCTCCGCAGAGACATAGACCACATTCATGTCCGGAAAGAGCGCCAGGGTTTTTAGTCCAATGGCATTGAGAAGATGGGTCTTTCCCAGCCCCACGCCTCCATAGATGAACAGAGGATTGTAATTTTTTGCAGGCTGATCTGCGACGGACACCGAGGCAGCATGGGCGAATTGATTGCACGCTCCCACAACAAAACGGTCAAAGCTGTAATTCGGGTTCAGTGTGGCGTTTGCTTTGGCAGGAGCTGTTTTTTTTGGCGCTTTTTTCTCCTCGACCGACGCGCTCCCCCTTTTTTCTCCTGATGCAGAGCTATTATTTTCCTGTTCTACAATAAAAGTCACCTGAAGCGGGACGCCTGCCGCAGACTTTACAGATTCCCGGATAAGATCCAAATAGTTCTCTACCAGCCAATCGCGAATAAAACGATTGGGAACAGTAAGATGTATCTGGTCCCCCTCCATGGCGCTGATCCGGATGGGGAATATCCAGGTCTCAAAATTCTGCCGGCTTATTTTTTCCTTAATTATTTTAACTACTTTTTCCCAGATGATTTCCAAAGTTCACAACCTTATGCACAGTGTTATCCACATCTGTGGATAATTTGACCGCTCCCTGTTACCGATCGAGGAGTATCCGTGCCAAACGGTTCAGCTCTTCGCTGGTGGCATAGCGGATCTCGATGTTCCCCGCTCTTTTCCCGGGTCGGATCTGAACGGCCGTGAGAAGACGGGAAGAGAGCTCGCGTTCCAGGTCCTTCAGAAAAGGATCCTTTACAGCGGATCGCTTTCCGACAGACGCTTTCTTCAGATGATGAATCAGACGTTCCGTATCCCGGACATTCAGCCCTTTTTGCTGTATGACCTTCAGCGCGCCGATCTGCTCGCCGGGCAGATCAATGGCGAGCAGCGCCCGGGCGTGACCGGCTGTAATCCCTTTTTCGATCAGCGCCTGCTTCACAGCCTCGGGCAGTTTCAGCAGCCTTACCGTATTGGCGATGGTGGAGCGATCCTTCCCGACGCGGAGGGCTATATCCTCGTGGGAAAGGGAAAAGCGGGTCATCAGTGTCTGATAGGCGTTCGCTTCCTCGACGGGATTGAGGTCCTCGCGCTGGATGTTTTCGATCAGCGAAATCTCGGCCATTTCCCTGTCATCGGCGTTGCGGATAACGATGGGAACATCCTTGAGTCCGGCCGCCTGCGCCGCCCTCCACCGTCTCTCACCGGCGATGATCTCATAGCCGGTCTCCGATTTTCGCACAATGATCGGCTGGATGATGCCGCTCTTTTTCACCGAAGCGACGAGCTCTCTCTGGTCCGCGTCGTTGAAAGCGCGCCGCGGCTGATACCGGTTCGGGGTCAGCTCCTCGATGCCGCAGAGGGTATACGCCGGCTTTTCGCCTATGTTGCTGAGAAGGTCGGGGAACATTGCCCCCAGTCCTTTGCCGAGCGAGTGTTTTGGCGGCATCATATCCTCCCGCTGCTGATAATCTCTTGCGCAAGTTCCATGTAAGAGATCGCGCCACGCGATTTTATATCATAGAGAATAATCGGAAGTCCATGACTCGGGCTTTCCGATAACCGCACATTTCGTGGGATGACCGTCTGAAAGACACGGTCCCCAAAGTTTTCTCTCACATCTTCGCTTACCCGGCGCGACAGAAGGTTACGCGAGTCGTGCATCGTCAGAAGGATTCCCCCCAGCGCCAGAGTGGGATTCAATCGGGCTTTAATCAGCCCCATCGTGCCAAGCAGGTGTCCCAGACCCTCCATTGCGAAATACTCGCACTGCATGGGAACGATGAGGTAGTCCGAGGCGACCATGGCGTTCACCGTGAGAAATCCCAGCGACGGCGGGCAGTCGATGATCACGTATTCGTAGGGCGTCTCCAGATTTCTCAGCAGATTTCTCAGCCTTTTTTCCCGATCGGCAAGCGAAATGAACTCCACCTCAACCCCGACCAGGTCCTGATTGGCGGGGACCAGATCCAGATGGGGGATCTGTGTCCCGAGAACGACCTCCCTCAGGGGGACCTGGTCGATCATGCAGTGGTAGAGATTCTTCTCTCTGATGAGAGCGCCATCGATTCCCATGCCGCTGGTGGCGTTTCCCTGGGAATCAGAATCGATAAGCAGGGTTCGCTTCTCCGCCGCCCCCAGCGAGGCCGCGAGGTTGATCGCGGTCGTGGTTTTACCCACCCCCCCCTTTTGATTGGCCATGCATATGATTTTACGTCTCATTTAAAAACATGAACCCCGTATCACGGCGGTTAAAAAAGCACGTCCATAAGTAGCACAAATCAAGCGAGATGAAAAGGTTTTTTATAGATATTTTCAGAGGGAAAGGCGTTTATAAATAACTATTTTTCTTGAAAAATTTCTGTCAGGTAGAGAGCTGTCGCGGCAGGCCGTGAGAATCATGCCGGTGGCGTTCAAGACCATCTTCGCCTCATCCATTTCCTCTTGTGGATCGGGACCTTTCATGGCGATCAGAAGCCCCTCGGGTTTAAGAAGAAAAGAGGCCATCCGGAGAAGTTCCGGAAGTTTGAAAGCAGCCCGGGAGATCACCGTGTCGAATGCTCCCGCACAGGCCGGCTCGCCGATCAGGGCGGCGACGCGCTCCCGGATGATTGTGACGTCGTCGAGGCAAAGGGTCCGGACGATATGCGCAAGAAAGGAGGTCTTTTTCCGCGAGGACTCCACCAGCGTCAGCTTCAGCGCCGGAAAGGCGATTCGCAGGGGGATGCCGGGGAAACCGCCCCCGCTCCCGATATCGACCAGAAGACCCTTGGGTTTATCTATCCAAGGCGCCGGCGTCAATGAATCGACAAAATGACGGTGCACGATCTCCTGCGATGTCCGCTCAGAGATGAGGTTGATCCGCCGGTTCCAGAGGAGAAGCTCCCGGTGATAGAGGGCAAAGCTTTCCAGTTCAGCCTTGCCGAGGGGAACTCCGATCGCCGCCGCCCCTTCGGAAAGGGTATGCAAGAGTGTTTTATCCACGCCTCCTTGTGACAGAGCGCGGCGCTCCTGTCAACATCTACCTCGACGATAGGACTGGCGTGGGGCTTCACTCATGGTGCGGCGAGGAAAACCTCCTCGCCGAGCTTTTCAATTGCATGGCGGGGATTGTAGTTTGTGACGAACCGCGACGTACAATCCGCGAGGGCAAAATAAAAGTCGTTATCCGTGGAGGCGGTGATTTTTTCGCAAAACACCGTGATCCACCGACCGAGAAACTGGTCCAGGAATCTTTCCTGTTTCTTCATCAGATCGAGTGCTGTCGTGTAATCCGACTTCTCCAGCGCTTCTGCTTCCTGATAGATCAAATAACTCATAAACTCCAATTCTACGGCGATATGGTCCGGAAGGTCCATGCAATCCTTGTCTCTGGAAAGGCCTGCCGCTTCGTAGAACCTTATGACCTCCATGGTGGAGTCGCCCATGACCCTTTTTTCTCCGTTGAGATACAGCGATCCATAGGGGGGCGCCTGGGTTTCGAAAGGGCCCAGAAAGAGCCGTGCATACTCGACAGAGAGATCCTCCTCGCTGTACATTTGGATGAAGGTCGCCATCGAAGCGGAAAAAAGATCCGCACCCGGACTGATCTGCCGTAAATCTTCCGTCAGGTGATCCAGCAAATGCTCCTCCTGATAAAGCTTCATCTGCGGCTGGCAGAAACAGGCGGAAAGAAAGCGGAAGCAATCGGACGCCCGCCTTTGGTGCAGGGCCACTTCATGAACAGAATTCACCTTTACACTCCTTCCGCGTTTTCGTCGGCGGGTCGCGGTGACGTTCTTACCGGCGCGGTCCGCAACCCGCCGTCCAGACGGCGCTACCCTTTTTGCGATTCCGCCTTGAAACTTCTGATGTAGTAAACATTGGGCTTGGTTCCCGGCTCGCTGTCCCTGAGCCATTCGCCCTTGTTATCCTTGAGCCTCGCAGGTTTGAATTTTTTTATGAGCCGGCTCAGCTCGCTGCCGGGGTCATCGATATTTCCGGCCGTTCGAGCGCCGGCCGGACAGGACTCCACGCAGTAGGGTTTTTCGCCCTTTCTGATCCGGTGAATGCAGAAATTGCACTTCTCGACCCAACCGTCGGTTCTGACATCCTTCAGCTCGCCCCTCCCCATGGAATCCTTGGGGTTAAGCGACTTCTTATCGTCTCTGAAGGAATAGGCGTGCCGGTGCGGCGGGACGCCGCCCTTTCCGGCAACCTCGGAGGGAGCCGAGGTGCAGCCCTTGATCAGCGCCGTCTTGCCCCGGTAAAAATCATTCGGCTCCACGCCGATCTCGTTATAGCTGATGACACTGTAGGCGGCTTTCGTCTTCTCCACATCCCTGACGCTGTAAGGGCAGTCATCCTGACATTTCTTGCACTGAATACAGTACCGGTAGTTGAACATCGTAATGCCCTCTTCCGTTTTATACAGCGCTTTTGGTTTTGGGCATTGCTTCATGCATTCGGGATCGCTGCAATGGTTGCAGCTGACGGGAATTGCGGCATATTTCACATCGGGAAATTTACCTTCCGTTTTATAGATAAAATCGGCCCAGTTGAATGATTGGCCGCGGGCCCGCGTCTGCGTGTTATTCTCGGTCTTGCACGCCAGCGCACATGCCCCGCATCCAACACATTTCTGTAAATCGATCACCATTGCCATCTGCATGACTTACACCTCCTTTCCTTACAGTTTTTCGATCTTGACACCCGCGAAGCCGCCGTTGCGGGCCGTAGAGCCGCTCAGACGGTCGTAGTCGTCAGGGATCAGTTCGTTATTGTTTCCGCCGCGGGGCGTTTTTCCATACTCCTTTGCGGCAACCCTGCCGTAGGCCCAGTGACCCTGTCCGAAGCACTTTGCGATCGTGCCCGGTCGCACGCCCTCCCAAAGCTTGGCCGTGGCGGTGATGCTGCCTGTCTGGGAGGTGAGCCGCACCGTGTTTCCGTTGGCGATTCCCAGTTTTTTCGCATCTGCGGGGTTGATCTTCACCACGTCGTCCCCGCTTTCGTCTCCCACGTCCACCTTCTTGAACTCCTGGTACCAGGGGGTGTTCGCGGTGCGGCCCTCGCTGTTGAGCCGGGACTTGTAGTCGATGAAGTCGAAGGGGTACTCGCTGACGCTGCCGAGGCGTTTGGGCGGCTCGAAGTGAGGAACAAACGCCAGCTCCCCCTTTGCCGTGTAGCCGCTGACCGTGAGTATGTCATCCACGGACGTGTCATATTTTTTCGCATGCTCCAAGAGGCCTTTTTTCAAGGTTTCGCTGTAGAACTCGAATTTTTTGGTTGCGGTGCCGAACTTGCCCCAGTGCTTCCGGAAGGTGTACTTTTCCGTGTTCCAGATCCCCTTTTTCCTGAAATCCTCCCAGCCGGCGAGCTTGTCGCCCTTGAGCGGCTCCTTGGGCATCCAGAGCGGGGCGCTGCTGATTTTGGCGGCGATCTCCGTGAACTCTGCGACAGTGTTCGGTCTTTTTTTTGTCTCCGGATCTTCGAAGGAGGCATAGTAGTCGTAGAGGTTGGGGAATCCTTTGGCTTTCAGTTTTTCAGCCAGGAGCCACATGACCTCGGTCTCTTCGGACTTGGACTGCCAAAGCGGTTTGACCACCGGCTGCTGGATGGAGGCATAGGCGTGGAGGTTGGCCATATTGGTGGAAACGGAGAGCTTTTCCGCCGCCGCGAATGTCGCCGGCAGAACGATGTCGGCAAAATGGGTCATCTCAGCGGCGTGGGTGACCATATGGACAAAGAACGGCATCTTGGCCATGGCCTTGTCCCAGCGATCGGCGCCGGTGCAGGAAAAGTTGAAATTGCTCCAGGTGCTGATGAACACCTTGATGGCCTCAGGGTCCTTCAGCAGGATATTGGCGACGTTGTTGGTCACCACGCCGCTTCCGGGTCGGGCGTTCATCATCGCCGGCATGTCCTTGGCGCCGCGGCCGTCGACCTTCCTTTCCTTGGAAAACTTTTTTGCGGCTTCGTCCTCAAAGGCGTCGGTCTTGGGGAAACCGGCGGAGGGGACACGCTCGGAACGGAGGACGCCCCCTTCGTTGTCTACCGAGCCGAGCAGGCCGTTGAGGGCATGGACGCCCATGGCCGAATAGGTGCCCCGGGGGTGCATGGCGGCGCCGGGGCCCATCCATACCGCCGTTTTTGGGGCGGCCTTGCCCATGATCCGGGCCACACGGACGATCTGGTCTTTGGGGATCAGGGTCTCCTTTTCACCCCAGGCCGGGGTCTTGTCCTTCAGTTCGATGTTCCACCATTTGATGAGGCCATAGGTCTCCTTCTCCGCGAAGGCCGCTTCGTCAACGGTCTGGCCGGCCGTAAAGAGATTCTTGCCGTCTTTAAAGTTTCCGACGAAATCCCTGTTCCAGAGCCCTTCGGTGAGAATGACATGGGCGATAGCCGAAACCAGGGCGCCGTCGGTTCCAGGCTTGAGGGGCAGCCACTCCTGTGCCTTGGCGGCCGAGGCTGAAAGACGCGGGTCCACGCAGATCACCGAACCGCGCTCCAGGATATCGCCAAACTTGTTGATGGTGTTGGGAACCTGGCGGTTGGAGCTGAGCGGGTCGCACCCCCAGACCACCAGGCAGTTGGTGTTGCCCATATCGTAGTCACGGTAGCCGAAGAAGCCTTCGGTCAGGCCCGGACCCATCTTTTCCGCCTCGGCGCAAATGGCGCTGTGGGAGAAGTAGTTGGGCGTTCCGTAGATCTTGGGCAGTGCGCCGTAAAGCAGACCGGTTGACGTGGAGGAGTAGCGGCCACGTATGTACATGAGTTTATGGGGTTCGCTGTTTTTGCGCAGTTCGATCATCTTGTCGGCCACGATATCCAGTGCCTCATCCCAGGTGATCGGGACGAACTTGGGGTCGATGCCCCGGCCCTTCTGAGGATTGGTCCTTTTCATGGGGACCTTTACACGGTCGGGGTCATAAAGCTCCTGAAGCATCAGGTGGCCGCGCGGGCAGCAGTAACCGTTGTTCGCCTTGCTCAGTTGGTTGCCTCGCACCTTGGTCGCCCGTTCGCCCTGGACGAAGAATTCCACCGCGCACCAGGCCGTGCAGCCCTGGCAGGTGGACGGCACCCAGTTTCCGCCAGGGGCGCCGGGGGTCTTCTGGGCAAAGGCAAAGGAATTCAGCAGCGGTCCGTCAACCGCAACCGCCATGCCCGCTATGATGGAAGTCTTGAGAAACTCCCTTCGGTTGATTTTCATCTTATCCTCCTTTCCTTTATGGGGTTATTTATGGCCTGCGGCAAGTTCTGCCTTGATCGCATCGAACTTCAGCATCCCTGTTTCAATGAGAAGCATTGCATATTTCTTGTTATGCACCCCTCCCCCCGCGTCAACGATCCGGAGGTTTTCCTGTGCGTCTTTCAGCAGAGTCGCCAATTTTTTTACGACTGAGGTCGGCAGTTTTCCCTTTGCCTCTTCAATGGCCGCAACGATTTCCTTCTCGAACTCCCGTGCCGCCTTTAGCTCTTCGTAGACATCGCGTTTCCATTTGTCGGGCTGCTTTTCCATCTCCTTGTCCGCGTGGCAGTCCACGCACGACTTCACCTCCGCGGTTCTGACCCTTCTGCCTTTTTCATCATGTCCGTCTTTGGTATGGCAACCCAGGCAGTTGGTCTTCATCATGTCATGCGCTATTGGGAACTTGGCGACGCCTTTCCCCCCCTCGCCGGCGATCATGAGCTTCTGATCCCGATGAGGCTCGGGATGACAAGTTGCGCAATTCCGTATTACGGTGTCAAGATAGGGCGCCTTCTTATGTTCCATGGTCTGGTGGCAGTGAAAACACCGGGCCGTCTGCTTTGTCACGTGCTCCTCGTGCATTTTCTTTTTGTCTGTTGCCGTACTCATCAATTCGGGGGTAGGGCTATGATGACACTCGATGCAGGCATCTTTCTTCAACGCGGTCGGTCCGCTGACGAGCTCGAAATGACAGCTTCCACAGGCAATCTTTGCCTTTTCAAGGCCCTGATGGGTGATCGGTTTTGTTTCCGCCTCATCGGTTTTGCCCCCCTCTTTTTTCACCCGCAGGGGTTCCTTAGAGATCACATGGCAGACGGCGCACTTGGCCCGTCCTTCGTTTTCCTTCGCCGATCTGAAATGGCAGAGGAAGCATAGTTCCTTTGGAACCTCAAAATGCTTTCCGACGGAGCTTTTGATGTGGCACGACGAACAGCGAAGTTTTTGTCCCTCGATGGCCTTCTCGTCATGCGTCTTGTGCGTAAAAGGAACGAGGTTGCCCTTGAATTCGGTTTCGTATTTGGTCTTGTATTCGATCTTTTTTTCGAAAAAATTTTCTTTCGGGTGACATTTCTCTGTCATGCAGCTCGAATCGTTAACCACCGCCCTTCTTCTGACCTCTTTTTCCTGCGTTGCAATGTATGAGAAAAGCTGTCCCAATCCCCGAAATTTTACTTTTGGGTTCATCTTGTCGCCGGGAGCATAATGACACTCAATGCAGTCCACATCCTTTTCGATTTTGCTGTGACTGCCCATCGTATGCTTATCTTTTTTCCATGTTTCAACAGCGGTCTTCATGATATGGCACTTTGTGCAAAACCCTGAACTGCTTGTATATTTCTCTGCGGCGAATATGATGGCGGCGACGCAGATGATCAATATTCCAAACGCAACACCGATAATTGTTAGTTTTTTCTTCATTCCTTCAAACCAATCTCCCGATTTTTCAATCCTTCCGGGGCGCGACGCCAGCTGCCTTTGGCCGGTTGCTGCGGTGGGCAACGCGCCTGAACCTTGGACTTTTTTTATCCCCACTGTGTAGCAAAGCGCTTGCCATTAATAACTAGTTGAAAATAAACGATAATATTTTGAGAAATGTTACGAAAAAGAAACAACAGCAAGGGTATAGAGGATAATATATTGATTACAATGTAGATTTGTCGTGAGTGTTGAAAGTGACCAGTGTTACGAAAAAGAAACACTATGATGGGGTATGACGGCCTGTTTAAGCCTGAATACCGTAGGCGTTCATTTTTTCCCAAAGCGTCTTTCTGCTTATTCCCAGCATCTCGGCAGCCTTTGTCTTATTGCCCAGCGTTGTCTTCAGCACTTTTATGATATGATTTCGCTCCGCATCGGAAGCCACATCGGAGAGCCGCAAACCCTTGCCGCTCAGCTTTCCGTCCATCATAAAGTAAGGCATATCATCCTTGCCGATCGTTCCTGTTGAGGAAAGGGTAACGCAGCGTTCAACGATGTTTCCCAGTTCCCGGACATTGCCTGGATAATCATAGGCAAGAAGCAGATCGATCGCCTCCGGTGTGAAGCGAATGTTTTTCGCAAGACCGCTTCCGTACTTGTCCAAAAAAAACTCTATAAGCGGCGGAATGTCCTCGCGTCGCTGCCTGAGCGGCGGCATGCTTATGGGTATGACATTGAGCCGGTAAAAAAGATCTTCCCTGAAACGTCCTGCCGCCACATCTTCTTCGAGAGCCCTGTTTGTCGCGGCAATGATGCGGACATCAACGGTCAGTGTCGTCGTGCCACCGACCCTTTCAAATTGCCGCTCCTGGAGAACTCTGAGAATCCTTGCCTGTGAGGGAAGCGGCAGATCGGCTATCTCGTCAAGGAAAATGGTGCCGCCGTCGGCGGCCTCAAATCTGCCGGGCTTCCTTCGGACGGCGCCGGTAAAGGCCCCTTTTTCATGGCCGAAGAGCTCGCTTTCGGAGAGGCCATCGGGGAGCGCGGCGCAGTTCACCTTAACGAGCGGCTTATCCTTGCGCTTGCTTTGGTAGTGGATGGTGGTGGCGACGAGCTCCTTTCCTGTACCGCTTTCTCCCAAAATAAGGACGGTGGCATCCGATGCTGAAACCTTCTCGATAAGCGAGAAGACCTTTTTGATTTCCTCGCTTTCACCGGTGATGTTTTGCCCACCGTAACTGCATGTGCTACCAAGAAACCAGAAAATTTTAGTTGGTAGAGGGTAACACTTTCTCCGAAATATGAGAAGGAGGAAGTGATATGGAAAAGAGTCGTCAGTTTA
>Ga0209835_1000794_pt1 | contig 19282 bp, 18 predicted proteins | sample LakKivwa52mmetaG_FD_184138 | JGI IMG/M metagenome (GOLD analysis project Ga0209835, IMG submission 184138) | Anoxic lake water microbial communities from Lake Kivu, Rwanda to study Microbial Dark Matter (Phase II) - Lake Kivu water 52m metaG... | ecosystem: Environmental > Aquatic > Freshwater >...
TCTGGTTCCAGGTGCCGTAGCCGGAGACCCCTTCGGGATAGGCGTAGACCGGGGCTACCGAATCCGCTCCCCGGTTGTTCCGGTGCCGGCAGTTGTTTTCGTCCCACCGGTCTCCCCACGGGTAGATCGATCCTTCCGGCCCTCGCGCCGCCTTTTCCCACTCGGCTTCCGTGTCCAGACTGCGGGACGCTCCTGAAATCATTAAGTTACTTGCAATCAGCAGCGGCAGCTGTTTTGATAATCTGGCACACTGCCGATGCCGATACCCCTAGCAGCGGAGCCGTCCGGGCATACGATAAACCCATCTCGAATACCAGCATCATCGCAAGCTCTTTCCTGATTTCGGAGAACTCTTTTCGGCGACAGCCATTCTCCAGAGCCTGCCGACTGACGCCATAACTTTGGCAGCAACGCTCGACCAGTTCGATAACTTCCGGGCATCCCTTTGCCAACGGAACCTTTTCTCTCACCGATGCATCAGCCTCAGCAATCACCTCTTGAGCGAACTCTCCACTGCCGAGTATTCTCTCATCGCTGAATTGTCGTTCACCCCTTCGCTTCATCGACATCACCTCTGACCAGCCTCCTGCCGAACGAATCAGCCCTCCGCCGGTCAGTTCAGGCTGTCGGCCAAGCTTACCTTCTTGCTGCATGAACTCCAGATAAGCCGTTCGGGCCGTGCCGACCCGTTCTCCGAAATACCCGAGCACATAGTCTGAATCCTGCCACTCATACGCTTTCCTGCCCATGACCGCTGCATGGCCACTCCAGGGGTAGTGCTCCAGCTCTTCGAACGTCGTCACCAGACCTGCCCGCAAGGGATTGAGGTGAATGTAACTTACCAGTTTAAGGAAATAGGCATCCTCTTCACAGACGATTGACTTGTATCGGTTCTGGAATAGATGACCGTGCCTTTCGTGACGTCGATTGTAGCTGATCGAGTATCCGGTAAGGAACTTCCTCATGAATGCAGAAAGTCCCGTTTGACCGCTTTTGAGAAGGATATGCGCATGATTGGTCATCAGCGCCCAAGCATAGATATTCGTTCCTGTTTTCAAGGCAACCGACCCCATTCTGGATACGAATATTCCCCGATCTTTATCGTCGGCAACGATCTCTCTTTTTTCTATCCCCCGGATAATCACATGATGCAACGTGCCCGGCGAATCGAGTCTTGGACCTCTCGGCATGCCTCTAATGATTGGTTAGTATCGGAGAAAGTTAACGCTGCATTCTGGTCATTGCAAGTTCATGATTTCAGGAACGTCCCCAAGCCCCGGAAGAACGTCCTGGAGTTGCATTTTGTTTACGTAGTTGTGAGCGTCCCCTCGGCAGTTATACTCTGCTTTCTACCGGTTTTTATCGGCGCTTACAGGATGTCCCCAAGTCCTCTTGCTCCCACCTCCGGGACAAGCCATCCTGCTACTCCGCGTTCTCCGTCGAAAGCTCCGCCTGTCGAAGCACAAGCTGCGTCGCCCCTTCCGCAAGGTCCGGCGGGTAGCCGTATTTGGCAAGCAGCCGGCGAACATTGCGTCGAAGGCTCGCCCGTACCGACTCGCGCTCGGTCCAGTCGAGCTTGGGCATCTTTCTAACCATCTCGGTGAGCTCCCGGGCCATAAGCCTTAGCGTGTCGCTTTGCATCGCCTCTTTGGCCGATTCGTTCTCAGCCAGCACGTCGTAAAACGCGGTCTCCTCGCTACTCAGGCCAAGCTCCTCGCCGTGTTTCTGTATGTCCCTCAGATCCTTCGCCAAATCGATCAGTCGTGCGATCATCTCAGCGGTCGAGATTGCCTTGTTCGTGTAGCACAGCATGGCGTCCTCGAGCGCCTCGCGGAACTTCTTGCTCTGCACGAGGTTCGTGCGCTCGGTGATGCGAATCTGATCGTTCAGCAACTTTCGCAGCGTCTCCAGGGCCAGGTTCTTCTGCTCAAGCGCTGCCACCCGACCGAGAAACTCGTCGCTGAGGATGTCGAGGCGGGCCTCTTCCAAACCAGCGACAGCAAACAGGTCGATCACCTCGTCGGCATCGACAGCGCCGCCAATAACCTGACGCACGGCAGCGTCTATGTCACGCTGCCTTGCGTGGCCAGCGCCGCCGCTGGTATCGTCGGTCAGCCGCTTGCGAATCATCGCCACGATTCGCTGGAAGAAGGCCAGATACGGCGTGATGGATTCAGCCTCCGGACGCGGCACCGCCAGCGCGAATGCCGCCGACAGTTCTTTGACAAGCGTGCGCATCCGCTTCCAGCCGTCATCCTGCCCGAACACATAGTCAATTGCCCGCAGGTACACCGGCAGCACGTCCGTTGGCTCGGTGCCAAGCGCCCGCTCGTAGTCGCAACCATGAAAAAAGCCGCGCAGCTTCTCGAACGCCGCTTGCATCGCAGGCACCGCTTCATCCTGCACTTTCCTGACAGCCTCACCCGTTCCGCCAGCCTGTGTATAGGTTGCCAGCGCATCGGCCAACTGGTCAGTCAGACCGAGCAGATCGACGATAAGCCCGCCGGGCTTATCGCCATAGACACGGTTTACGCGTGCGATAGCCTGCATCAGGTTGTGCCCGGCCAGCGGCTTGTCCAGGTACATGGTGTGCGCCGGCGGGCAGTCGAACCCGGTCAACCACATGTCGCAGACGATCACCAGGCGCAGGTCATCGCCCGGGTCCTTGAATCGCTCGGCCAACCGCTTGCGCTCCGCCTTGGTGCGCATGTGGCTGCGAAGCGGTTCGGGATCATCGCTCGTGCTGGTAACCACCACCTTCATCGCCCCGCGTTCGTCGTCGGCGTCGTGCCAGTCCGGGCGCAGCGCGCGGATCGCCTCGTAGAGTCGAGCGGCGATGTCGCGGCTCATGGTAACGACCATAGCCTTGCCCTCCATTGCGGCGCGGCGCTTCTCCCAGTGCTTGACGATGAATGCCGCCAACCGTCCGATGCGCTCCTGGGCGCCAACCAACGCCTCCAGCGGCACGCGAATGCGATCTTCCGCTTCTATTCCGCTGCGATCCGCGTTGACGGCGTACTCGACTTCATCCTCGGCGACCCTTGCGCCATCCTCGTTCACCTTCAGCTTGATGATGCGCGACTCGTAGTAAAGTGGCCGGGTGGCGCCGTCCTCAACCGCCTGGCGAATGTCGTAAACATCGGCGTACTCACCGAAGACGTGAATCGTGTTCTTGTCGTCACGCTCCAGCGGGGTGCCGGTAAAGCCAACGAAAGTCGCGTTGGGCAGCGCTTCGCGCATCCAGCGCGCACCGCCCTCGACGAAGCCGTATTGGCTGCGGTGCGCCTCATCGGCCATGACGACCACGTTTGAGCGCTCCGAAATTACGCCATGCGCCTCGGCGAACTTCTGGATGGTGGTGAACACCACGCTGCCCGCCGCGCGGTCGAGCATCGCTTTCAGTTGCACCCGGCTTTCGGCCTGCACCGGGGCCTGCCGCAGCAGCGCGCGCCCAGCGGCGAAGGTGTCGAATAGCTGGTCGTCGAGATCGTTGCGGTCGGTGATCATGACCACCGTCGGATTAGTTAGGCGCGGCTCGCGGATCAAGGCGCCGGCGAGCATAAGCATAGTCAACGACTTGCCCGAACCCTGGGTGTGCCAGATCACGCCGCCGCGACCGTCGCCCGAACCGGACGGCGGCTTGAGATGCGCCAGCACGCTGGCGCGAGCCTTGCGCAACGCGCGAAACTGGTGATAGCCCGCGATTTTCTTGGCTATCTCGCCGCGCTCGTCCTCCGCGAAAGTGACGCAGGTCCGCAGGTAATCGACCAGCGCCCGCGGCTCGAACAGCCCTCGGATCAGCGCCTCCAGCGTCGGCGCTCCGCCACCCTCGTCGTGCAGCGGTCGCCATGGCATGAAGCGGCTACGCCCGCTGGTGATCGAGCCAACGCATGTCAACATCCCGTCCGAGACCGCCAGCACCAGGTTCGGCACGAACAGGTCCGGCGCGACCTGCATGTAGCGGTCGAGCTGGTCGATGGCGACGCCAAGGTCGGCCTGGGTGTCGGTTGGGTCCTTGAGCTCGATCACTGCGACCGGCAGGCCGTTGAGGAACACCGTCAGGTCCGGACGGATGATCTTGCCAGAGGCTCCAGCGACGCTGAGCTGCCGCACCACCAGAAGATCCTTCGCAGTCGGGTTGTCGAAGTCGATAAGCCGGGCACGATCGCCCCGCGTCTCGCCGCTCTTCGAGTCGCGGTATACGATCTCAACGCCATCGGTGAGCAGGCCGTGGAACCAACGGTTGTTCTGGATCAGCGTCGGGTGCGGTGGGTGTGACAGGATGCGCACGACCTCCTCGATCGTGTCGTGCGGCAAATCCGGGTTGAGACGATGCAGCGCCGCGCTGAGGCAACCTTTCAGCAGTACCTCGGTGGCACCGCTGCGTTCCCCCGCGTCGTCTATCTCGACGCCGCGCTTGGTTTTAGCGCCGATCGCCCCGAAGTAGACGACGGCTATATCCTCGACAAGCTGTTCGGAGGGAGAGGAAATTGTCATTCGGCCTCCTGCTTATCGTCATCCTGCACGGCAGAATCTTCGCCGGTGTCAATTCCATCTCGTTCAGTAATATAGTCGTTCAGCGCTGCCTTGTAAGCCTCTCGATCGCCGTAGAACAGCACTCGACTTGGCAGCAGTTCCAGTTCGCCCAGCCGGATCGGTTCGTTGTCACGATCGAATGCGTCGTTGAAGTCGGCGTAATCTTCGTAATAGATGCGCGCACCGGGCGACTGCATGAGCCCATCGCGATGGATGCGGTAGAGAAACGACACGATGGTGTCTGCCGCCTGAGCAGCGAGGGTGGCCTGTCGCAGATCAAGCCGAGCGGAGAAACTGTCCCGCCCGTGGGAGGCCATGCCGTAGTTGTTGCGCAGCTCGCACAGTCCCTGGATGGTCTGAAGCAGTCCCCGGATCGTCTTTTCCACCGAGTCGCGCGCCTTCGCCGGGTCGGGATGGTTGCGCGGCAGCAACGCCAGACGATTGGTTGTCTCCCTCAGCAGTTTCGGAGCGTCCCAGTTGAGGTCCGCCGACTGGCCGATGTCGGCAAGCACTGTCTTGCAGACCGATTCGACCAGCGTCTTGGAGAGGTCGAAGGCGAAGTCTGGCACGCTCGACAGGGCGTTCTCGATAGCATAAATCTGCTGCTCGATCGCCTCAGCGACGGGACCATCGAGCACCGCCGCTCGGGCGCCTACCATTTGGAAGCGCACTTGTGTCGTGGATGGTTCAGGCATTGGCGACCTCCACTCGAACATCACCGCTCAGCAGCTTGGACAGAAGATAATCACGCATCTGCGCAAGCTGATCGCATTCCTTGACGCAAGCCGTGAGCAGTTCGAAGAGCGGATCGGCCGCTTGCTGATAAGCGGCAAGTATATCTGGAGTCGGGACGACCACTGGCAAAGGGCTAAAGTTTTTCTTGCTAATCTCAGGGAAAGTCGTCCCACTCGCGTGGGCCTTGATCGTGTCCATAGAGGTAAACGCCCAGTTGAGAACGTAGGTCGGCGGCAACGGGCCGTCGCACACCATCGCGATGAAGCCCTGGTTGATAGCCGTCGGAACACCTGCAATCGCCAGGTAGCCGACTGGGGCGCGCGACGACATAAGAACCGTACCAGCGGGTAAGATGCCGGAGCTGATGGCGTTGACTCCAGCGTCAGTGATGCGGCGCTCAGTGTCCAGCAGCACCGGATGAGAGAGGTGAGACATGTCCTTCGGCGTTGCCCAGCAATGTTCGCCGCCATCCCAGTACTCAGGATTCTTTGTGCTTGGCGTGCCGCCGCCCTTCGTCGTGACGACATAGCCAATTGCCTTCACCTCCCACCCCTCCGGCACGGGGCCGATGGCGGAATCGATGAAGTGGGTGGGCAAGGCGTCGAAGATGGGCTGCGGCATCGAGGGGAAGGCGGTTGCTCCAGCAGCCTTGGCTTTGACTGGCTCGAAGTCCACAAACCAAGCACGGAAGATCGCACGCGCCAGCCGCTCCAACGCCCAAGCAGTCCGCTGGTTCTGCTCGATCTTGTCGTCCAGCGCGCCAAGAACACCGGCGATGGCGCGTTGTTCATCAACATCTGATGGAAACCTAACCGCGATCGGATGAATATGATTGCGATTTAGCGTCGGCACCCCACTTCCAACATTAAATGTCGATAGGTCTAATCCCTTTATGAAGTAGAATGCAAAACGAGGATCATTCCCTTTGAAGTCTTTTACCCAGAGGGTTGTATTCAAGGGCCAGAAATCGCAATCAATGAACTGCCCACCTCCGATACTTCCGCTCCGCCCAATTACAACACCTGGTCCTCTTACCTTAAAAGTGTTATGAGTGCCCACTGGTCCGGTAGACGCGATTACGGGAAATTTGCCAGCTTGGCGCTCGCCAACGGGTAGGTCGAATCCACGCTGAAATTCGACCAAATCACCCAACGTCGCGTTGATCCAACTACTCATCGTGGCCTACCTCCCTAAGCCGCTCCCGCACGACCCCCATCAACCGCTCCCCCTCGCCGAAACACTCCTCCAACTCCGCCAACAGACGCGGGTACTTTTCCGCGAACAACTCGCCGTCATCCTCCTGCTGCTCGGCGCCGACGTAGCGACCGGGGGTGAGCACGAAGCCGTGCTTGCCGCCGATGCTATCGATCGTCTCGGCCTTGCAAAAGCCGAGGATGTCGCGGTAGACCCACACACCGTGCTCGGCCTCGTCCCACCAGTCGGGCGAAGGCTCGCCCCGCCACTGGCGGAAAGCGTAGACGATGCGGCCAAGGTCCGAGTCGAAGTTCGGATCACCCATGCCGTCGGCCAGCATACTCTCTCCGTCGTCGCCACCGGTGAGCACGCGCAATGTGCGGGTCTGCATCGTGCCGAGTTTGCGGGCGTCGATGAATAGCGTCTCGCCCTTGCGGTCGCGTCCGCCGTGCTTGAGGTTCCTACCAGTCTTGTCGCGGGTGATAAACCAGAGGCAGGCGGGGATACCGGTGGTAAGGAAGAGCTGGGCCGGCAGCGCAACGATGCAATCCACAAGATCGGCCTCGACAATGCGCTGGCGGATCTCGCCTTCGCCACCGGAGCTGGTTGAAAGCGAGCCATTGGCCATGACGAAGCCGGCGACCCCGCCGCCGCGGCCGTTGGGAGGGGCGAGGTGGTGGATGAAGTGCTGAATCCACGCGTAATTGGCGTTTCCCAAGGGCGGCGTGCCGTAACGCCAACGTACGTCATCGGCCAGCAGCTTACCGGACCAGTCCGAGATGTTGAACGGCGGATTGGCGAGGATGTAATCAGCCTTGAGGTCGGGATGCAGATTGCGCAGGAAGCTGTCGGCAGGCTGCGCACCGAGGTTGGCCTCGATGCCGCGGATAGCGAGGTTCATGTGCGCCAACCGCCAGGTGGTGGGATTGGACTCCTGGCCGAAAATAGAGATGTCGGTCTTCTGCCCCCCGTGGGCCTCGACGAAGCGTTCGGACTGCACGAACATGCCGGCGGAGCCGCAGCAAGGGTCGTAGACGCGGCCCTCGTAGGGTTCAAGCATCTCGACCAAGAGGCGCACGATGCTGCGCGGCGTGAAGAACTCGCCGCCGAGCTTGCCCTCGGCCTGGGCGAATTTGCCGAGGAAGTACTCGTAGACACGACCGAGCGTGTCGCGCGCACTGGCGCGGTCGCCCTTAAAGCCGATGTCAGCGATCAGGGTGATCAGCCCCGTCATCTTCTCTGGTGCGATGCCGCGGCGGGCGTAGTCGCGCGGCAGCTTGCTTTTGAGGTTAGGGTTGTCGCGCTCGACGGCGAGGATGGCATCGTCAATCAGCGTAGCAATGTCCGGCCGCGCGGCTTGGTTCTGGAGGTTCTGCCATCGCGCCTCGGGCGGTACCCAAAAGACCCGTTCTGCAGTGTACTCGTCGCGATTTTCGAGCAGACTTTCGAGCTGCGGGCCTTTGATACCGTCGGCTTCCAACTCGACCTTAAGCTCATCGCGACGGGCCTCGAACGAGTCGGAGATGTACTTCAGGAAGAGCAGGCCGAGGACAACATGCTTGTACTCGGCTGCGTCGATCTGGCCGCGGAGTGTGTCGGCCGATTTCCAGAGGATCTCGGCGCTGGCGAGGTCGGTGTTCTTTGTGTCAGTGGCCATCAGGGTTCCGTCTTTGTTTCATTTGTTGCAACACAAACAACTATGACTCTTGTGCGCTGCTCAGAAGGCATAACCATTTCAATATGGTTTCTATATAAAATGCCGCAATTATCATTTCAATGTAAGATAAAACACTCCACTTAAATACGCTATAAACACAAACGCAATTTGTTCAGGGTTGTTATACGTATCAGTATAACAACCTTCTGTTAAATGCTAATTCAAATCCCAATAATTCAATAAAAGAGATTAGCGTAAATTTCATTTTAAAAACAACCAACTCACACCCCCGCCTGCACCGGCAACACCAGCCGGAATCCACGGAAATCGTTGACGGCTTTGGAAACCACGAACGAACGCTGCGAAAAGCGGAAGGCAAACTTGTCGGGGTAACGCCAGCAGCCGCCCCGTTCCTGGCGGAGTGACTCTTCGCCGGATGCGGTGTTTTCGGAATCGGTTTCTTCGTGCCGGACGCTGCACCACTCCATGACGTTGCCACCCTGGTTCCAGATGACGTAGCCGGAGACCCCTTCAAGATAGGCGTAGACCAGTGCGACCGTGTCCGCTCCCCGGTGTTCCGGCAGTTGTTTTCGTCCCAGCTGTCAGCCCTCATGTGCGGCTTCAAGGCCATGGCCCGGAAGGTAGCGGCGAAGAAGTCCCCTCAGTCGCTATCGTCACGAACGATACTTCCCTGTTCGATTACCCACACCATTACATGATGCAGCGTTCCCGGTGTGTCAAGTCTCGCTCCTCTTGGCATATGGCTCTCTTGTCTTTTGCTTTTCAAAAGCTGCCTGCACTCAACGATTGTATTATCACTGAAAATACAATTTTCTACGCTATTGCACTGCGTCCCCTATCCCCCCTGCACAGTTTGCCCCGGAATAGGTGGCACACTTTCACCCGGAATTAGTGGTACACATTCCCCGGTATACTCAGCCAAATACATTCTTCTACGCTATTGCACTGCGTCCCCTATTCCCGCATTCCATGGGTTTGAAAGCGACGCTTGTACTCATAGAACTGGGTGCGCGAGACTCCCTTCTGGCGGCAAGCCGATGAGATGTTGCCAAGGGTTTCAGCCAATTCAAGAACTGAAAACTTGTGCTTGATGACCTTCTTTTCAGCATTCATGGTATCCTCCTGACATTACCTGTTTGTTACAAGATAATTGTTAGGTAAGAAACTTAAGAATACATCTCACGGTACCTCTTTAATTATAAATAATCAGGACATTCTATCAATGTCCGAATTTAGCCGGGCTTTCAAAAACCTGCATATTTTGAAAGTCTCGCAATATCAGAAATTAGCTTTTCAAATGATTCTTGATCCCAAAATCTTGGATGCATATACCCATGAGCAACGCTATTTCGATTGTCTCCAACATCGGTGGGCTCAGATTGCGAGAAATAGGACTTTATCTCAGGTAAAATCTTCACAAATTCAGGTTTAATAAGTTTATTTTCCTCTATCGCTAAATCGATCAATTTAGTGCCAACTTTTCGATATTCTTTTAAGGTACCATCTTTATTAATTAATTCTCTCCCATATTCACTTGTTGTTGATCTAATCAATTCTTCCAAATACGAATATGCAAAAGGTGTCAATACAGCATAGGAGTTTGGGAAAGCTAGATACACTCTTCTAAGTACTTCCCAATCCGGCCCCCAATTCCACATATGAGTGTAGTTGTAAATTTCATCAAATGCTTCATTCAGTTCCATTACATTAATCTTTGTTTGAGCAAAAGTGAACTTTTGGCTTTCTTAACGCTTAAGTATAACGTTTTGCATATGGCTTGTGGCGGTTTCGGGGCACTTTCCTGTCCACTGAAACCAAGGCTGGCTACGAAGCGAAAACCTTGCTGGCAGCCGTTCACCCGCCATAAGCTATATGCTGTGTTGTGGTTAGTTTTTATTTATTGTTCATCAAAAAGTAATTTTCACCTTCAGTCACAATGAGTTTAGAAAGGATACTGCGGGACGTTCCTGAAATCATTAAGTTACTTGCAGTCAGCAGCGGCAGCTGTTTTGATAATCTGGCACACTGCCGATGCCGATACCCCTAGCAGCGGAGCCGTCCGTGTCCAGACTGCGGGACGCTCCTGAAATCATTAAGTTACTTGCAATCAGCAGCGGCAGCTGTTTTGATAATCTGGCACACTGCAGATGCCGATACCCCAAGCAGCGGAGCCGTCCGGGCATACGATAAACCCATCTCGAATACCAGCATCATCGCAAGCTCTTTCCTGATTTCGGAGAACTCTTTTCGGCGACAGCCATTCTCCAGAGCCTGCCGACTGACGCCATAACTTTGGCAGCAACGCTCGACCAGTTCGATAACTTCCGGGCATCCCTTTGCCAACGGAACCTTTTCTCTCACCGATGCATCAGCCTCAGCAATCACCTCTTGAGCGAACTCTCCACTGCCGAGTATTCTCTCATCGCTGAATTGTCGTTCACCCCTTCGCTTCATCGACATCACCTCTGACCAGCCTCCTGCCGAACGAATCAGCCCTCCGCCGGTCAGTTCAGGCTGTCGGCCAAGCTTACCTTCTTGCTGCATGAACTCCAGATAAGCCGTTCGGGCCGTGCCGACCCGTTCTCCGAAATACCCGAGCACATAGTCTGAATCCTGCCACTCATACGCTTTCCTGCCCATGACCGCTGCATGGCCACTCCAGGGGTAGTGCTCCAGCTCTTCGAACGTCGTCACCAGACCTGCCCGCAAGGGATTGAGGTGAATGTAACTTACCAGTTTAAGGAAATAGGCATCCTCTTCACAGACGATTGACTTGTATCGGTTCTGGAATAGATGACCGTGCCTTTCGTGACGTCGATTGTAGCTGATCGAGTATCCGGTAAGGAACTTCCTCATGAATGCAGAAAGTCCCGGTTGACCGCTTTTGAGAAGGATATGCGCATGATTGGTCATCAGCGCCCAAGCATAGATATTCGTTCCTGTTTTCAAGGCAACCGACCCCATTCTGGATACGAATATTCCCCGATCCTTATCGTCGGCAACGATCTCTCTTTTTTCGATCCCCCGGATAATCACATGATGCAACGTGCCCGGCGAATCGAGTCTTGGACCTCTCGGCATGCCTCTACTGGTTGGTTTGTATCGGAGAAAGTTAACGCTGCATTCTGATCATTGCAAGTTAATGATTTCAGGAACGTCCCCAACTCCCCCCACAATGTTTTATACATGATGTTGTATGCCGTTTTTATTCTTCGGTCAGTTCTTTTTGTGTTTTCTTCGGAAGTCCTGCCACGACCAAATTATACGAGTTTATTATCCATTCTTTCATTTGTATGTCGGTAATTTTTCCTGCTGTTTTTACACTGTTCCAAAGTTTTTTGTTCATATAGTAACCTGGTGTGACTTCACTATACTTTTCTCTTAAAATTAAAGCTTCTTCTGGGTCACACTTTAAGTTTAGAAATTCAAAAGTTGTAATGTCCGTTGCACAAAACATTTTTCCTTTAACTGAAAATACAAGTGTTTTGTCGTCAAAAGGCATTTTTTCTTCTGCACCTTTTAACGACAAACAAAAGTTTCTTACTTCTTCTATATTCATAATTAGTCCTCTTTTTCTGCAAATCCAAGAATATAACCATTTAAGTCTTTTAAATAAAACTCTTGCATTCCATACCAAGTCGTTTTTAGTTCAGTTAATTCAAGATTTTTACTTTTCAGGTCTTGATAGAACTCTTTTATGCCTTCTACATCCATATAAAATGAAACGGTCGCTCCAATATCCTGTCCTTTTGAAAAAACAACATCATTTTTAAATGTGTCTGAACGTTGAAACATAAATTCTACATTGTCCTTTTGCATCATTGCATAAACATATTCTTTGTTTTCTGCAAAATTTTGGTCAATTCCGTCTTGCGTTTCGGGAACTGCCATAATGAGTTTGAAACCGAAATTTTCCACATAAAAAGCAACTGTTTTTCTAATGTCGGACACTTCAAAGTTTGGTGAAAGTTTACTTATTTTCATTTTTTTAAATTTAAAATTAAGCCACAAAATTACTTTTAATCCATCTTTGATAATTGTAAAAATCGGTCGTTTTTGTTTTGGCTTAATTCTTTTGGCGTTGCTCCTGTATATTTTTTTATTTCTTTTATGAAATGAGCTTGGTCAAAATAATCGGAATTGGGATTTAGATTGCCGTTTGAAATTTCTTCGTATGTTGCGTTGCAACGCACAATGTTTAAAAATTCTTTTAGCGTAATACCAAATTGTGATTGAAAATACCTGTTTATTTGTCGGCTACTCCAAAAAACTTTGCTTGAAATTTTAGCAACTGTTTTAGTTTTTTGTCCATAGACGAAATCAAATAATTTTAGTTTTCTACTGTCAATTTGCTTTAAATGCTTTATTGAAGTGTCTAAATTGCTCGTTATTTCAGAAACAAATTTTTCAAATTCATCAGATTTGTATTTATAAATGCTCCAAAATGAAAAAGGCAAGTTAACAATTGAGTCTAAAATTGATTTTATCTCTTTTTGGAAGATATATTCAATAGCCAAAAGTTTAAACCTAATGGCGAAGAATTTAGTGTTTTTAAGAATTTGTATGTCTTTCGGTTTTGTCCAAATTCCTGTCAGTTTAACAGTTGTCAATGTTTCGTTCTCAAACTCTGCAATTAAGTCAAAGTAACCGTCTGGTAAAATGGTATGTTCAGTTTCTGTATCAGTAGTTTCGTAATACCAAAAACACTTCACAAAATTATTCAAAAATCCATTCGGCTCAATTTCTATGTATTTCATTGCAGTGTCGTTCTAAAATGGCATACAACGGTCGGGGCTATGCGACGCTGGGGAAATCGAAGCTACTTTCTTATCAACATGCACAAAGTTATAAAAAAAGATGTACATTTGACGTAACCACTTAAACCCCAGTGGCGTATGAGCCCTTGTTATGCACCGTTTTTCTTTTTTCCATTTATAATATCACTCAATTTATCTTTATAATCACTCAATAAACTATTAACGTACTTCATTGAGTCAAATAGTTCCTGATACTTGTCATATTGTGCTTGTATATCCTGTGGAGTCTTTCTTTTGTTCTCTTCTAATTCTAAAGCTTCATTATACCATTTTCTAAACTTTGCCTGATATTCTGTTAGATGAGGTCTTAATCCTTCGTTTAGAATGTCAGTTAAAAGTTTTATTAAATCTTTTGATTCATTATTTTCTAAGAGCATTACGCCTGAAAGTTTCTTTAACTCGTCTCTTGTTATTTGAAATAATGAATACCAAGAATTGTAAACTTCTACAATTACATCATTGTTCTCAATCGGGAGAGCTGCTTTTCTAGTAATCAGCTCTATATATATTCTATGAGCAATTTCAATATTTTGATAATTACGGTTTATTGCATATTCAACTTCTGCTCCACCAATTTTGTATTTAAGTTTTATCGGAATTACTTCATTGTGAACTTTGTTCGATTTACTATAACGTTTTATTAAATATCGAATAAGGAAGAATAACGCAATTCCAATTAATAAAATCCAAATATTCAAGATGAGAGAAAATGTTCCCTCACACAGATTGAACTTAAAATCTATAATATTAATTTCATTCATACCAACGGTCTCCTGTTCTATTGTTTACAAATGAAGGAAAAGAATTATTCGGTGTAATTTTGTCTCTATTAAGAAATGCTTGATGAATCCACCCTGCTACAGTTTCTGGATTTTCAGACCAAATATGTAAATTAGCAAAACGATTTTTTTCATCTTTCCAATTATCATAGAGTCTCGGAGGTACAGTGTATTGATTAAAAATCCTTTTTACATTATTTGCATCATTTGATAATGGGTAAGTAGGCAGAAATATTCCTAATAAACCACATCTTGAATTATTTTTTGTATCACGAATACTTGAACTTATTTCCCAATCTACATGTTTGCGACTCCATGTTTTTGGACCAATAAGTACGACCGTCACAGTGGCATCTGCAATAAATTCATCTCTTATTTTTTCTCTTATGGTTTCTGTTTTTAAACCATCATTAATATCTCCATCACCAACAGCTTTAGATATAAAACCATCAACCTGAAGTGAAAAAAGATACTCAAATCGTTCTTTCCAATAATGACCACAAATACTAAAATTTTTACATTTTGAAACAGGTTGAAGAGGATTTTCCTTATTTCTTCCACAATAACCTTGACATTCTTTAAAGTCTCTCGTTGGAAATTGAGATAAAGGACTTTTGGAATACTTAACTCCACATGGTTTATTTTCTTCTTGACAACCATGTTGAAAACTGATAAAAACTTTGTGCCTAGGAACTGTCATATTATTTAGTTATTATTGAATCCATTACATTGCTTAAAGGGTGTTGATAACTACTAAACTCCGAGAATTTTCGAGATTCAAAAATAAATTTATTACCATGCCTTTTAACAAATTCATTTATATCATAAATATCTCGAATGATAGGTGCTACTTTAATATATTCTGGTAAATCAGAATTTTTAATTCCTTTCAAAGTTAATGTTGCTAATTCCGTTTTATCATATCCATAACCAACTTCAAATGGCACCCACTTTGAGTTTAGAGTATTTGGAGAAATTATACAAAGCATATGAGTGCATTGATTTATTCCTTTCTTTATGGCATTAACCACACCTTTTGAGTCATTATTTTGAGATGCAATCTGCAACTCTCTATCAAACTCATCAAAATAAACATCTATACCAACAGTCTTTAAATAATCTGCAATTTTTGTACAAGCATCTCTATCTTGTTTTTGATGACTTATAAATATTTTCATATTTTCCCTAAAAATTAATTTTCAATAATATAAATAGGCAACTCTTGAAGATTATTCCCAGTTTCGGATAGATTTATCAAACCACCTAATCGTGAAGGCATAAATATAAAACGTGAAGCTTTTTGAATAACATTATATTCACCAACTCTCATTTTTGTTTCAATATCCTTTATTGTGCCTAAGTTTTCATGTTCTGATTTGCTGAAATCCAACAATTCTTCAATTTCATTTTCTAAATCATTCAATTTTTCTTCAATATTTTTTTCTGATTTATTGATTAGCTTTTGCAATAAAACAGTCTCCCAGAATTCGTTTGAAAAAACTTCATCGCCTAAATAATCCTTGCCAAATAAAAAGTCAATTAACTCATTTTCGTTAATTAAATATGACGTGCTTTCAGGCATATAATTCATTTGTTGTCTGAACATTGATTGATAATATTCTTTATTCTCTTTACTCAGTTTGCCTTTTTTTACTTGCAGTTTTAATTCAGAAAAGTGTTCCTTAATATTTGTTTCAATTTGCATCAAGGCATCTTGATCTTTTAGTACCTCGTTTACCTGCTCTTCGTTCAATCCTTGTTGCAATAACATATATGGCAACATTTTCTTGAAAATCGTTTTAATATATTCTTCTATTGCCAAAGCACTATCAGTCTCTATGCCCCATAAAATTCTGTTCATTAGCCTTAAAGACTTAACTGATTCATATCCCATTCCACCTGGAGAACAATTAGATTGTATTCGAGCAATTCGTTTTGCAATTTTATCACTTATTGCAAGTGGTTTTATTTCTTTTACACGGTCTGTAACCGGATTATATAGCATTAATTTTCTTGGTTTTTTGTTCTTTCTTTTATCAATATTTTGATGCAGTAAGTATGAATAAACCAATAATTCTCCACGAGTCCACCATGAATCTAAATAGTCATCGGAACCATAAATCCATAATTCATCGCAGTGCATTATATAATCATGGTCAATAATTGTAAGTAATTGCCAAATACGTTGTTTGGTATTTAATTCAGTGGCATAAACTAAACTTCCATCTTCAAGATATTTTACAGTCTTAGATTCGTTGTTGTGATAAATACCATCCTTTAAATCCAAGGATAGTTGTTTTACAGATTTTTTATAGTTTGCAGGAAGATGTATATGCTCAGTACAATCCATTATATAGGATTTGTATTTATTATAATCATTTCCAAGTATCCATTGTATAGTCTTTTGAAAATCATTAGAATCAGCATCAAATGAATTGTTTGATATTTCTCTCAATTTATTTAATAAATGCTCTGGGACAAAAGATTTTAGATATTCAAAAGATTTTTTTACAAGTCGAATAGATTCTTGATATTGATATTTGGTTTTGAAACTTATAAAAATTGAAGTCTCTTGATTTTTATTATTATATACATGGTCTATTGATTCGTCCATGTATTTGTAAAAACCATTTATAGTGTCTTTATCACCATTTAAAAACTTTTTTATGTCAGGTTTATTCGTTTTTCTTGGTTCTAAAACTATTTGGTTTTGTTGTTTATTTTCTGAATTCAGCACAAGTTTTTTTTCTAACCAATCAATAATTTGTAGATTGGTGAAAATATTTGTCTTATAATCAGGATAACCTCCATTATCTGTACCATAAAAATTAATAGGTAAATAATTTCTACTAACAACTAGAATGTGTTCCAATGATTTTGGATGTTCATTTGCAATATCAAAATTATTTATTTCATTATTTTCACCTTCTCTTGTTGCATCAATTATCACAATATCATCAGATAAACATGCTTCAAAAAAATCCATTTGTCCAATCTCTTGAACAAATCGGTTATATATTTTAAGTAGTAAACCTACTTTAGATAGTTGTTCTATTTCTTTTTCAAATGCATAATCAACAGAATGGTTTTTGTATTCATTAACTGGTAATGAATACTTACGCATTAGTAAAATGATTATTTCGTTAATAAGCTCAATGCTTGTTTCGCTCTTTATAGGAAATATTGCAATACTATATTCTTTCATTTTAATTGGATTCTATTTTTTAAAACATATCGTTAGAATTCAAATAGCTGCTCGCGGTGTCTTTTATTAAAATGTTGACTAACGTCAAAAATACCATATGTTATATATTTAAATATCAATAATTTATCGCATCGCACTTCTCTGTCTAAAATCCATACGTTAGCTTAGGAAATTATCGGAAGTTTTCCGAGTGGGGAATGGTGCATAACGTTTTGCAGCTACCCGAAGGGCGGGATTTTTACCACAAAACTTGATTTGAAAAACTAATGTTTGATTAACCACAAAACTGTCTTTGGAACACGGAACCCAGCCTTTTGGGTAGGTGCTGTTAGCAGAGGTTTTATTATCATTCATAGTGATGTCTTAAATATTTCATTACAGTACTCAATTCATTTTCTATACTTTCTTCAATCAAATTAATAACTTTAGGCATTAATTTATATGATAGTTCAAAATTGTTTCTAATCTCTTTCTCCCATATTTCATTTCCGCTTTTCTTCGAATACTCATTTGCCAAAATTTTATTATCTGCCAATTTGTTCGTTATCATATCTTGTAATTTTCTAATTTCTTTTACCCTTTCTTCATTTAACAAATGAGAATTTTCATTCAATATTCCTAATGTGTAAAAATATTGATGCTCTACATTTTTCGCAGCTTGTAATGCGAGTGGCATTTTTTTATCTACATCTATTTTGGAAATTTCACTAAGTTTAATTTTTGCACTTTCAAGGCTCTTCTTGTGGTCATTTAACATTGATATTGTGAGGTTTATTTTATCCCTTTTCTCATTCTTCTTTGTTGTCCAAATGTTAATTGACTGATTAATTATAACAGACAAAATTGTTGCTAAAGTAGTTATAACTGCTATTTGTAATGGTATTTCCATTTTCAAGATGTTTTACTTTAAATCTCTGCTAACTCCTTTATATATGCACCATAACCCACCAAAAAGTGCATATAGCCGGCTATTCTGGCATGCTTTATACACCTTTGAGGTGCACAATATTTTTTACAAATTATCAAAGGGGCTGGAGATTTTCAGTAAACTTTGCTCGCATACGTGTGTATAGATTTCCGTCGTCTTACTGTTCTTATGCCCTAATAGCTCTTGAATTTATCGTAGATCAGTTCCTGCTTCCAGTAAATGTGTTGCATAAGAGTGCCTCAACCATTGAAGCGTTACCGGTTTTTTGATTTTGGCACGATCGAGTGCATGTTTAAACACTTTTTCAAGCTGGCGCCAACTTTTCAAGCTGTAAAGTACAGATATATTTCAAAATATTTATCTCAATCTCCTGCTTATGCGTGCTCAGGTGGGCACTGAATCACAATCCGTTTCATCCTGCACGGAAACCAGCAGATACACCATATCCCCTCTTTTATCTCCTCAAATACTTGATTGTACCGGCAGCACCATCCGAAAACCCCGGAAATCGTTGACGGCTTTGGAAACCACGAACGAGCGCTGCGAACAACGGAAGGCGAACTTGTCGGGGTAGCGCCAGCAGCCGCCTCGTTCCTGGCGTAGGGCATCGTCGCCGTCGGCGGAGGTTCCGGAGTTGCCCTCCCCTTCCCAGACGCTGCACCACTCCATGACGTTGCCGCTCTGGTTCCAGGTGCCGTAGCCGGAGACACCTTCGGGATAGGCGTACACAGGGGCGACAGAATCCGCTCCCCTGTTGTTCCGGTGCCGGCAGTTGTTTTCGTCCCACCGGTCTCCCCATGGGTAGATATGTCCTTCCGGCCCTCGCGCCGCCTTTTCCCACTCGGCTTCCGTGGGCAATCGACATCCCGCCCACCGGGCGTAGGCCTCCGCGTCGTCCCAGTTGATCAGCACCACCGGGTAATCGTCGAACTCTTCGGGACAGCCGTCTTCGTGCCAGACCGAAAGCGAGTCGATCCTTGCGCCAATGTTGGGAGGCCGATGGCCCGTAGCCTGTACGAACGCCCGGTACTGGCGGTTGGTGACGGCGTAGACCGAAATGTAGAACGCTTCGAGAGAAACGGTGCGCTGCGGGCTCTCCCTGTCGAGGCCGTCGCCCATGGTGAAACTGCCTGCGGGAACGAGCACCATCGGGGATCCGTCCCGTTCGTTGACGACGACCGGGGGCAGATCGCTGCCGGAAGGACGGAGCGCGAGTCTCTTGAGTTCGGTAAGGATTTCGTTATGTGTTGGTGTATTCATAGTGCCCTTATTTCTGTGACGAAGCCAAGGCATTCCGGTCGTCGGAGGCGTTGCGCGCCTGTCCGCTAACGACCATCTGCCTGAGTTGTTCGATATGCTCCTGATGCGATGCCGAAAGGGGAACCATCGCTCCGGCTGCGTTGAGCAGAT
>Ga0209835_1000795_pt1 | contig 19280 bp, 17 predicted proteins | sample LakKivwa52mmetaG_FD_184138 | JGI IMG/M metagenome (GOLD analysis project Ga0209835, IMG submission 184138) | Anoxic lake water microbial communities from Lake Kivu, Rwanda to study Microbial Dark Matter (Phase II) - Lake Kivu water 52m metaG... | ecosystem: Environmental > Aquatic > Freshwater >...
ACGCTGGCCAAGGTGGCCGCCCGTTTCAAGCTGAGCGAGGCGCGGCTGCGCCTGATCAACGGCATCACGCCGCGCGTCAGGGTTAGGCCCGGCTTCAACCTGCTGGTGCCGCGCCCCGGGAGCCAGATCAATCAGGATGTACTGGCGCAAACGCTGCCAAAGGAAGCTCCTCCCAAGGCGGGGGAAAAACCACCCGTAACAAAAAAACCCGCCAAGCCGACGCCAAAGAAGAAAGTCGTCAAGCCGGCCCCGAAGAAGAAAACTCAGTCCGGAAAATAGCAGCGCACGCTGTGCGTCGCCGACAGCACGGCGGTTTCCGGATAACTTGCGTGGCAGCGCGCATTGGCGCGCGGACAGCGCGGATGGAAGTGGCAGCCGGCCGGCGGATTGGCCGGCGAAGGCGGATCGCCCGGCACCAGCAGGCGCTCGCCAGCCGCCCCCGTGATGCGCGGCACGGCCGCCAGCAGGGCCTGCGTGTAGGGGTGTCGCGCCCCGCGCAATATCTCATCGACCGTGCCGCGCTCGACGATACGGCCGAGATACATCACCGCAACTTCATGGGCAAGGAAGTCGACAACGCCAATGTTGTGCGTGATGAACAGATAGGCCAGATCCAGCCGTTCCTGCAGGTCGGTCAGCAGGTTGAGGATCTGCGCCTGCACCGAAACGTCGAGGGCACTGGTCGGCTCGTCGCAGATCAGGATCTGCGGCCCGACCGCCAGCGCGCGCGCGATGGCGATGCGCTGGCGCTGCCCGCCGGAAAACTCGTGCGGGTAGCGGCCCTTCATCTCCGGCGTCAGCCCTACCTGTTGCAGCAAGCTATCGACATCCGCGTCCGGACGCCCCTCGGCGACAATGGCGCCGACCCGCATGCGCGGGTTGAGCGAACCGAAGGGATCCTGAAACACCATCTGCATGCGCGCGGGCGCGAGCCCCGTCAGCGGCTGCCCATCCAGCCTGATCGTCCCGGCCGTCGGCTGCTGCAGGCCAAGGATGGCCTTGCCCACCGTCGTCTTGCCGCAACCCGACTCGCCAACCAGGGCGAGTGTGCGTCCGGCGGACAGTTGCAGATCGACGCCATCGACGGCGCGGACATAGCCGACCGCCCGTTGCAACACGCCGCGCCGGATCGGGAAATGCACCTTGAGGTCGTGCGCTTCGAGCAGGGCGGTTGCCGATTCTTCCGATTCGGGTGCCGTCTCGCCAGCGCCGACTTTCAAGGGCGCCGGCACGGCTTCCAGGTGGCAGCGCGCGCGCTGACCGACAGAGATTGTCCGCCATGGCGGCGCCTGCGCATGGCACACGGGCAACACCTCGCCGCAGCGATCGGCGAATCGGCAGCCGCGAAATACCGTGCCCAGCGGCGGCACGCTGCCGGGAATCGTCTCCAGCCGCCGCTGGCGCGCCGCCATGTCCGGCAATGCGGCGAACAGGCGACGCGCATAGGGGTGCGCCGGGGCGGCGAAAAAGGCATCGCGCGGCGCGACCTCGACCAGCTGGCCGGCGTACATCACGCCGATGCGATCGGCCATCTTCGCCACCACCCCGAGATCGTGGGTGATCAGCAGCATCGCCATGCCGCGCTGTCGCTGCAGTTCGCGCAGCAGGTCGAGCACTTGCGCCTGGATCGTCACATCAAGCGCCGTCGTCGGTTCATCGGCAATCAGTAGTTCCGGCTCGCCGGCCAGCGCCATGGCGATCATCGCGCGCTGCTTCATGCCGCCCGACATCTGAAACGGATACTCGGTCGCGCGTCGTGCCGGGTCGGGAATACCGACGGCGGCCAAAAGTTCGACGACACGATCGGCATCCGCTTTGCCGGCATGGGCATTCAGCGCCTCGCCGATCTGCGCGCCAATGGTCATCACCGGATTGAGGCTGGTGCCCGGTTCCTGGAAGATCATGCCGATGCGACCGCCGCGCACGTCGCGCATCCGGCTTTCGGTAAAGCCGCACAGTTCGTCGCCGGCGAACTTCACGCTGCCGCCATCGATACGCGCGGCGGCCGGCAGCAGGCGCATCAGCGCCAGCGCGGTCAGCGACTTGCCGCAACCCGATTCGCCGAGCAGCGCGAAAGTCTCGCCCGGCGCCAGATCGAACGAGACGCCATCGACCGGCCGCGCCGCGCCGATGCTCACCGTCAGGTCGCGTACGTTGAGCAGCGTCATTTCACCGCCCTGGGATCGAAGGCATCGCGCACGACATCGGCGAACAGGTTGGCCGCCAGCACCAGCACGAACATGAAGACGAAGGCCGCGGCGAGCGACCACCAGACCATCGGCTCGCGCGCCAGTTCCATGCGCGCGGTGTTGATCATCGTACCGAAACTGATCGTATTGGGATCGACACCGATACCGACATAGGACAGCACCGCCTCGGCGAGCACGAGACCGGAAAAATCCATCACGATGGCGATCATCACGATGTGCATCACGTTGGGCAGGATGTGGCGCGACAGGATGCGCAGGCCGGAAACACCGAGCGCCTGCGCCGCCTGCACATATTCGAGTTCGCGCAGCTTCAGCGTTTCGCCGCGCAGCAGCCGGCACAGGCCGGTCCAGCTGGTGATGCCGAGGATCGCGCAGAGCGCCAGCAAGCGCGCGTCGGCACGCTCCGCGCTGGTGGCGAACCACTCGGGATGCGTGTCGATCACCACCTGCATCATCAGCACGGCGGCGGCGATCAGCAGCACGCCGGGAATCGAGTTGAGCGTGGTGTAGAGATACTGGATCACGTCGTCGATCCAGCCACCCGCATAGCCGGCCAGCAGGCCGAGGAAGACTGCCGCCGGCAGCATGATCAGCGTGGTCAGCGTGCCGATCAGCAAGCCGGTGCGGATGCTCTTGAGCGTCAGATAAAGCACGTCCTGCCCGACCTTGTCGGTACCCAGCACATGGTAGCCCTGCGCCAGGCTCGCCACCGTCCCGGCGGCAAGACAGAGCAACAGCAGCGTGACGAACGCGGCCGACCAGGCGAGATGCGGTGCGGCACGGCGCAACGGCGCCCCCGCCAGCCAGAAGGCCAGCCAGACCGCCAAGCCGATGCCCAGCCCTTGCACCAGCTTCCGGACAATGTCCGCCTCGTGCGCGACGAGATTCTCGCCGAGATGTGAGCCGCCATGCTTGAGGCGCGGAAAGTCCCTTCCACCCGCACCCTCTGCATCGAGGGTTTCCTTGGCAAAGGAGTGCGTCGCGAGCGGCGCGGAATACGTTTTTTCGGTGCGCGTACGCAGGCCGGTCAGCACGACATCGAGCGCCGAGCGCACCTCGACGGCATAGGCTTCCTGCTCGCCCGGCAGGCGCTCGCGATAGTGCAGCGAATCGAGCAGCGCGACAACCACGAAAGCGAGCAGCAGCGTCGCCGCCGCCATGCCGACATTGCTTTGACCCACCTTGCGCCACGACAGGCGCAGATGTTCGATGCGGCTGGCCCAGATGCCACCCGCGATGGCCACCGCCACCAGCAGGAAAAACAGCGCATCGGACCAAAGGAGAACGAACTTCATTGGAGACGGATCCGGGGATCGGCCAGTGTGTAGGAAATGTCGGTCAGCAGCAGGCCGACGATGTAGAGCGCGCTGCCGATGAAGACCATGGCGCGCACCACGGCGAAGTCCTGCGCATTGATCGCGTCGATGGTGTAACTGCCGAGACCGGGAATACCGAAGAAGGCTTCGATCAGCAGGCTGCCCATGAACAGCGCGGGAATCACCACGACCGCGCCGGTGAGGATCGGGATCAGGGCGTTCCTCAACACATGGCGGAACAGCACGAACCGTTCGGACAAGCCCTTGGCGCGCGCGGTACGCACGTAGTCCTTCGTGTATTCCTCGAGGAAGATGGTGCGATACCAGCGTGCCGACGAGCCGATGCCGGCGAGCACGCTGACGATCACCGGCAGGATGATGAATTTCGCGGCCGACAATCCTTCCGCATAGCCGGAAATCGGCACGAGGTGCCAGACCTTCGACACCAGCCATTGGCCGCCGATGATGTAGAACAATCCGGAGATCGACATCATCGCCACGCACAGCACCACGCCGGCGAAGTCGAGATAGGTGGCGCGGAAATAGACCAGCAGCAGCGCGAACGAAATCGCCGCGAACAGGCCCAGCACGAACACCGGCACGGCGACGGCGAGGCTTGGCCCCATGCGCAGCTTGATTTCGCGCGCGATGTCGCGCCCGTCGTCGGCACGACCGAAGTCGAGCGCGAACATTTTGACCGACTTGCCGAAGAAGATCGTCTCGGTCGCCTTGCCCGCCCCGCTCGCCTCGGTGTTCCAGAACAAGGGCTTGTCGTAGCCGCGCTCGACCTTCCACTTCTCGATCGCCTCGGGCGTCACGCGCTTGACGCCAAGCTGCATGCGCGCCATGTCGTCCGGCGTGTTGACGATGAAGAACAGCGCGAAGGTGATGACATTCACACCGATCAGGATCGGCAGGGCATAGAACAGGCGGCGGATCAGGTAGGCGAGCATTGCGGCGAATATACCAAGTCAGTCATCGATCTCGGCGTTGCAGTCGCACCCGCTGCCTGCCGCGATCCAGCGCAGCACGAGATGGCGCGGCAGCCAGCGCGCGAACCCGGTCGGCGCGACGACCAAGCCGCAAACGTAGCGGTGGTCTTGCCAGGTCAACGCCGGACAGGCGCCGGTGCGATGGCCCAGCAGCAGGCGGCTGAGCGGACATGGGGCGTAGCTGCAACAAACGCCGCAGCCGTTGCAGAGCGCGCCAACCGGCGGCTTGGCAGGCGCGGCCGCATGGACGGCGATCTTCATTCGAGCCGAAATTCCACGGGCAACAGCACCTGCCGGCGACTTCCCGGCAAGCGGGCAATGCGTGTCGCCGCCTTGAGCGCCGCGCCATCGAGAATCGGATGACCGGAACTGCTGGCCACCTCGATACCCGTTACCCGCCCGTCCGGATCAAGCGACAGCAGCAGGATGACACGTCCTTCCCACCCGCGCTCGATCGCTTCGCGCGGGTAAAACTCTTCACGCACCAGCGCGGCCATGGCCGCATCGAGCGCGCGGCCCTTGAGCTCGCGCGGCTTTTCGGGCGGGGTAAAACTCGGCGCTGGCGGGGCGGCATCGGGCACCTGCTCGATCATTTCGGGCTGCGTGGCGAGCTCGCGCGTCATGTCCAGCGGCGGCAGCTGGATGGCCAAAGGCGGCAGTGGCGCATCTTCGCGGGGCGGCGACCATTCGACCGGCAGCAGCACCGCCAGATGCATGGCCAGGCTGATGGCCAACGCCCATCTGAAACGCATCCTCATCATCGGTCAATGCTACCGCAGCAGGGTAGACTGCGATGCGTGAAAATACTGCTCATTGCCTGCTTGCTGTGCTGTGCGCTGCTGCCTGTCGCGCGTGCCGAACTGCCCGATCCGGTTCGCTTTTCGTCCGTCCTTGAACTGGGCGATCTCAAACAGGCGACGGCCTGGCTTGACGCAGGCCTCGATCCGAACATCGAGGGCCACCTGATCGGCACCGGCCTGATGATCGGCGCCTGGGAAGGCAATGTCCCGCTGATGGAACTGTTTTACCTGCGTGGCGCGGACCTCAATCGCGCCAACCGCTTCGGCGAAACCGCCCTGATGCTGGCGGCCTGGAAGAACCGCACACAGGCAGTACGCTGGCTGCTCGGTCATGGCGCCCTGCCGAACCGCGCGGAACGCGAATGGACCGCCCTGCACTATGCAAGCTTCGCCGGCCATCCCGGACTCGTCGATACCCTGCTGGCCGCGGGCGCTGATATCAACGCGCGCTCGACCAATGGCTCCACCGTCGTGATGATGGCCACCCGCGAGGGTCACGCCGTGCTCGTCAAGCGCCTGCTCGAAGCCGGCGCCAACCCGGCCCTGAAGAACGATTACGACGAAGATGCGGTGGCCTGGGCAATGCGCCAGGGGAATTTCGACATCGCCAAAGTCCTCGCCAGCGTCGAAAATTTCGCCGTGCTCGCCCAACAGGCCACGGAGAAACCCTTGCCGCCACCGGTGCGTTCGCTGCCGGCGCCCGATCGCGTCGATGAACTCCTGCGCAAGGCCCGGCTGGCGGAAATGGACGACAAGCGCGAAGATGCGCTGCTTCTTTATCGCCAGGCATGGGACGAATTGAAGAAGCACAAGGATCCGGAACCGGAACCGCAAAAAGTCGGCGCTGGCAAGACGGCACGGGAAAGCGGAACCAAAGCCAAGACGGCCAAGGCTTTGGTGATTCGCGCCAAGCGCGGGGCCCCTGAAAAGCAGTCGCTTTCGATCACTTACGCCGAAAATGACGCCACCAGCGTCGATCAACTGCTGGAACAGGCGCGCAGCGCCGAAGCCGCCGGGAATCGCCAGGAGGCGCTCCAGTTATATCGACAGGCCGCCACCCGCATCCGGGAAACGCCGGCCCAACCCTGACAGCTATTACATAAGTTTTATTTCTATCGCTATAAGTAGCGACTAAACACTTGTGCATCGGGAGGATTAGGATTCCTGCTCTAAAAACAGGGATATCGATCAATCCTGCGCAATTTCATGTCCAAAGACGCATCAAACTTCCCGAAAATGATCTGGAACGATTCCCTCGCGATCGGCTTGCCCGCCATCGACGAGCAGCACATGTTGCTGTGCTCACTGGCCAACCGGCTGCTTGATCATCCCGAAGCCTTGGCCAAGGATGAACTCGTTGTCGACATCCTGACCGACCTGGGCAAATTCCTCATCCTGCACTTTCAGACCGAGGAAGCAATGATGCGCCAACTGGGCATGCCGCAGGAAGAGTATGAGCAGCATGTGCGCGCCCACAACATGATCATCGACGAATACGCCGACCTCAATCTGGCTGCCGCGCGCGGCAAGCACCACACCGCCGCCGAGATCTTCGCCATGGTCAAGCAGTGGGTTGGCGACCACCTGCATACCAGCGACGCGAATATCCGGAATTACGTGCCGGCGCCTTCTTCCGACTGATTCGCCACCGGCAGCCGTGCTGCCGCTTCGACCGGTGCAAGGTCGCGAATTTCCTTGTCGCCCATTACGGCTTGCAGGTCGCGAAACTTGCGTGCCGTCACCAGCACGCGGCTTTCCAGTGACCCCGTCGCCTTGTTGTAGGCAGACACGGCTTCAGTGAGATTCTTGCCGACGCCAGCCCAATGGTCGGCCAGCGTACCGAGGCGATCATGCAACTCCTTGCCGAGCTGCGAGATCTTTTGGGCATTTTCGGCCAGCGCCTCCTGCTGCCAGCCATACGCGGCGGCGCGCAGCAGGGCGATCAATGTCGTTGGCGTGGCGAGGATGACGCGCTGTTCGACGCCGCTCTCGATCAGTGACGGGTCGGCCTCGAGCGCGGCGCTGTAGAACATCTCGCCGGGCAGGAACAGCACGACGAAATCCGGCGCGGGCTGGAACTGCTCCCAGTAGGATTTCTTCGACAGTTTCCCGATGTGCTCGCGCACATGGCGTGCATGATCGGCGAGCTTGCGGCGGCGCACCTCGTCATCCGTGGCGTCGATGGCATCGAGGTAAGCGGCCAGTGGGGCCTTGGCGTCGACGACCAGCTGCTTGCCGCCGGGCAGGCGCACGATCAGATCGGGACGCAGCTTGCCATCCTCGCCATCCGCCGACGCCTGTTCATGGAAATCGCAGTGGTCGAGCATGCCGGCCATCTCGACGACGCGTTTCAATTGCAGTTCGCCCCAGCGGCCGCGCGCATGCGGGGCACGCAAGGCGCGCACGAGGTTGGCGGTTTCCTTGCGCAACTGCCCCTGCGAATCGGCCAATGCGCGAACCTGTTCAAACAGCGTGGCGTACGCATCGATGCGTGACTTTTCGAGGCCCTGCACCTGTTGCGCGAAGCTCTCCAGCGTGCTGCGGATCGGCGTCACCAGTTCGCCGATCGATTGCTGACGCTTCTCCAGTTCGCTTTGCGCTACCGACTGCTGCTTGTCGAGCGTGGTTTTCGCCAGATCGAGGAAGGCCTGGTTGTTGCGCTGGAGCGCCTCGGCCGACAGCGCACGAAAGGCGTTCGTCAGAGCCCCGCGCGCCAGCCACATCAGGCCCGCGCCGATCAGCAGCCCGGCAATGAATGCGATCAGCAGGTCCATGCGAAAAGTCGGCGCTGGCTGGACGGCATGCGCCGGCCGTTACAGCCGGTAATCCATCTGGATGCGGCCCTGCAGCTTCTTGGCCTGCTTGAGCGCTTCCTTGAGCACGAAGCGGTCGAGTTCGTTGAGCTTCTCGGGATCGACACGATTCGCCAGCCCCATCGGGGTACCTTCCTGCTGCACGCGCAGACGCAACTGCTGGAGGAAGAAAAAGCCGTCGATGATCGCTCCGACATCGTCACGCCCGATCTTGCCCATGTCGGCGGCCGCGCGCAGGCGCTCGGGCGTGCTGGTCGCGCCGATGCCATTGGCCAGCGCGAGGATGCGCACCACATCGACGAACAGCCGCGCGCCGCTGGCCTTGAGGTCGAGGGTGCGGGGAAAGTCCTTGTTGTCGTCGAAGCTGAAATCGCGGATCATGCCCAGCGGCGGACGCACGCGCAGCGCATTCTCGGCCATGAAGCGCAGGAACAGCGTGGCGCTGGGGATGTTCTTGCGCAGCCATTCCGTAAGCTCGCCCGACAGATCTTCTTCGCCGAAGATCGGCCGAAAATCGAAATAGATCGTCGCGTCGAGCAGCGCCTGCGGTGTCGAGGAACGCAGCCAGCTGCCGAACCGGTTATGCCACTCCTCCACCGACAGGCAGAGTTGCGGGTTACTGGCCATGACATTGCCCTTGCAGAGCGGAAAGCCGAGAGTGTCGAGGCGTTTGTTGACTTCCAGCGCGAACGGCAGGAAGGCCTGACGGACCGCTTCCACTTCTGCGGCTGGCGCGGCAAACACGAGCCCGTTGTCCTGGTCGGTGGACAGGGTCTGTTCGTAGCGTCCCTCGGAACCGAAGGCGAGCCAGCACCACTTGACCTTGGGCAATACGAACTCCTGTTTGGTCAGTTCGATCAGGCGCACGGTCAGGTGATCGTTGAGCGTCGAGATCATCTGGGTCAGTGGTTCGGCCGCGCCACCTTCGGCGAGCGTGCGCATGGCCAGCTTGCGGATGTCCTCGGCCGCGGCAATCAGTCCTTCGAGGTTGCGTGCGCCGCGAATCGCGCCGGAAATCGCCTTGCCGCCGCCGCTTTGCAGCTCATAGATATCTTCCTGCGAAACGATGCCTTGCAACTTGCCGGCGGCATCGACGACGATGACGTGATGGATGCCGTGACGCGCCATGACGAGCGCCGCCTGATAGACGGTAGACCGCCAGTTGAGCATCTGCAGCCCCGTATCGCTCATCACGCTCATGATCAGCTGGTCCAAGTCACAGGACTTGGCGGCAACCTTGTGCAGCAGGTCGCGCAGGGTGAAGATGCCGATCGGCCGACCGCTTTCCGGCTCGACGACGATGATCGAGCCGACGCGATGCTCGGACATCATCTGCACGGCTTCGCGCAGGGTGGTTTCGGGCGTGGCGGTGATCGGCTTGCGCCTGATCATCGCCGCCAGCTGACTATGCAGGGTGGGACGAGTGGCCATGATGTTCTTCTTGGTTGTCAGTATTTGATGCGGGCGTAGTAAGTCTTTTCGGCGGCAGCGCGCGCCTGGCCGAGCGTGTGGATGCCCATGTCGGCAAGCGCCGGCAGCATGCGCAAAAAGACTTCGGCGGTAACGATGGCATCACCCAGCGCGGTATGGCGACCGATGATAGTGATGCCCAACCGCTCGGCGATCGCCTCGAGCTTGTGCGATTCCTGGTTCGGGTGGATCACCGCGGAGAGCAGCAGCGTGTCGAGCACCGGCTGGGTGAAGCGGATGCCGAGCTTGTCCTCCTTGAGCTGCAGGAAGCGCATGTCGAAGGCCGCGTTGTGCGCCACCAGCACCGTGCCCGTGCAGAAGGTGTGGAACTGCGGCAGGATGGTCCCGATGGTGGGCTGGCCACGCACCATTTCCTCGGTGATGCCATGGATCGGGATGCCCTCGGGACGCAGCGGGCGCTGCGGGTCGATGATCTGGTCGATGTTTTCGTGACGCAGCAGACGACTATTGACGATGCGCACCGCGCCGATCTGGATGATCTCGTCACCCTCCGAAGGTTGCAGGCCGGTCGTCTCGGTATCGAACACCGTGTAGGCCAGGCTGGCCAGCGGAGTATCGTCATTCGCGTGATCCTCGCCGGCGCGATGGAACAGGTCGAAATCGTAGAACTCCGGGCGGCTCTCGACATGCACCAACCCGGCGCCGTCGCCAATGTCCTGCGCCATCGCCACCGGAATCTCGAGGCGGAAGAAAGACTGCTGGATCGCTGAGTCACGCCCGCAGGACAACTGGCCGCCGTGGCGGTCGGTCACGTCGCGCAGGGTCAGCGGCGTCGTCTCGCCAGCCACCGACATCGGCTCCAACTGCCAGCCCAGCAGCGTCTCGGTCGACACCGCCGTGCCCGACCAGGCCAGGTCAAGCAGCACCATGCGCCGCGCATGCGTCAGTTTGAGGCGTACCAATCGCACATCGAAGCTCTCTTCCAGCTTCGAAGCCAGGAAAGTCAGCGCCTGCGTCAGCGAATAACTGTCCACCTTGACCCACAGATCGCCCGCCACCTCGTCGATCTTGGCGGTGATGCCGAGGCGCGCCTCGATCCGGCGGCTCACCGCCATGACAAGATCGGCGCCCAGCATCTCCTCGAGCGGCCAGCGGCTGATGAGCGTGCGGGAGTAATCCTGCGCCGACTGGTTGAGGCGCACGGTGAGGATCTGCACCTCATCCTGGATCGCATCGGCGACAGCCAGCGCCTGGCTGGCATCGACCGCGCCGCGCAGTCCCTGCAGGCTGTTACGGATGCCGGCCAGCGCGGTACGCGTATCGTCGGCCAGCACCTGCACGGTGCGGTCGCATGCGGCGCCGCTTTCAAGCATCTTGGTGATGTTCTCCATGACCAGCACGTAGCCGCCGATGCCGCGACTGCGATGCGATTCGGCGGACTCTTCACCTTCGGCAGGCGTGACGGAGATCACCGGCGCCATCTGTACGCGGATCAACTGGCCGGCGCGCGTCGTGGTGATGAAGTGCGCGAGCGGCTGGCTGCCTTCGCGTTCGAGGCGATGCTTCAGGGTCTCCAGGGAGTGGCCGATCAGCGAACGATCGAACACGCCGTAAATGGAGCGCCCCAGCCCTATCAGTGCGCCGGCGGCATGGGCATCCGGCACGAGCGCACGCGCCTGCAGGCGCGCACGGTTGTTGTAGAGCAGGATGCGGCCATCGAGGTTGCAGACGATGACGGGCATCGGCAGTTCGGCGACCAGCGCGGCGAGCCGATTCTTTTCCTCTTCGACCGCCGCCTTGGCCAGCGCGATGCGCGTATCGACATCGTCGAGAAAGGCGTCGCGCTGCTGGGCCAGATCATTGACGGCACGCCCCAGTTCTTGCACTTCCGGGGGGCCTTCGGGGGTGACGCGGAAATTGCGATTGGCGCCGAGCATCAGGCGCAGGGTTTCGGCCATGGCCATCAGGCCGCGCACATATTGCTTGAACAACTGGCGCAGCAACTGCAGGCCTAGAAACAGGGCGACAATCGTCAGCATGCCGCCGATCGGCAGCCAGCGATCCATGGCTTCCAGGAAATGGGCGCGTGCCTCGCCCTGAAGTTCGCCATACACGATGCCTGCGGTCAGTACGAAGGGGCCGGTCATCAGCAACAGCAAAATGGCAACAGCAAGAATGTAGCGGGTTTTTGCGCTCATGCGAATTGCATCTCGTTTGCCGCCCAGTGTTTCAATGGACTGATTGAAGGTGGTGCCGGCACCCGGATTCGAACTGGGGACCCCCCGCTTACAAGGCGGGCGCTCTGGCCAACTGAGCTATGCCGGCACGTGGCACGAATTATAACTGACCGACCCGATCCCATTCCTCTAAAATCGATCGCCATCGAACGCTCGCTTTATTCCGAATGCAAGCTTCCCCACCCAACCGCGACATCGCGCTGCACTTGCTGCTGGTATGCAGTTCGCCTGCGCTGGTCGAGCAATTGAGGGTGTCCTGGCAATGGGATGGCCCGCAACCCGGTTTCGTCGCAGTGCCCGGCCTCGCGCCCCTGCGCGCCAGGTTGCGGGAGCAGCATTGGGATGCGGTCGTGCATTGCCTCAATCATGCCGGTTGCTCCCCGGCTGCCACGCTCAAGACGCTGCATGACCGCAATCTCGACACGCCGCTGATCGTCATCGCCGAACCAGCCGACCAGCGCTCCGCGATGAAGGCCTTGCGCAGCGGCGCCCATGACATCGTGTTTCTCGATCGACTCGATCGTCTGCCCGCTTCGATCGAACGCGAGGTCAGGGAAGCCGGCCAGCGTGCCGACCACCGCGCGGCGCTCGAAATGCTGCACGACAGCGAGGCACGCTTCCGTGCACTGGCCACCAACCTGCCCGGCCTGGTATTCAACCTGCAACGGGATATGCAGGGCAGCTACCGCTTCCTCTATGTCAGCGAGGGCAGCGTCCGCCTGCTCGGCATTCCGCAACACGAACTGCGTGGCGGAGCGAAGCGCTTCTTCGACACCCTGCTGGCTGCCGATCGCCAGACGCTGACGGATGCGCTGGAAGAATCCGCCCAGTCGGGCAATCCCTTGCTTTGGGAAGGCCGCCTGAATGACGGCGCGCGCTGGATCGACATGCGCTCATTGCCCCATCGGAGTGATGAGGGCACGATCCTGTGGACCGGCATCGCCACGGATATTTCACGCACCAAGAACACCGAGGCGGCCCTGCGCGAATCACGTGCGCAGCTCGCCGCACTCTCCTTCCACCTCGAAGCCGCCAAGGAGGAAGAACGTGAAAAGATCGCCCGTGACATTCACGACGAACTTGGCAGCATCCTCGTCCGTCTGAAGATCGAGGCGGCTCTGCTGGCCAGCAAGTTGCCGGCCAACCTGAGCACGAAGGCGCGATCGATCGAGAACCTGCTCGATCAAGCGATGGGCACGACCAGCCGCGTCGCCCGCCAGTTGCGCCCCGGCATCCTCAAGGAATTCGGCCTTGCCGCCGCCATCGAATGCCAGGCCGACGACTTCGCCCACAGCACGGGCATTACCTGCCGCGCCCAATGCGACGAGGGCATCGAACTCGACGCCGATACCTCGCTCGCGCTGTTCCGTATCGCGCAGGAAGCGCTGACCAACATTGCGAAGCATGCGCGCGCCTCGCTGGTGGTCGTGCGCATGAAACGCGAAAACGGTAATATCGCGCTGGAGATTCGCGACAATGGTCGCGGCATAGCCGAACGCGATATGGAGAAGCCGAAATCATTCGGCCTGCGCGGCATCCGCGAACGAGTGCAGAGTCTCGATGGCACATTCCACATCACCACGGCGGAACAGGGAGGCACACTGCTGATACTCAAGGTGCCGGACCGCCGCGGCGACGAAATGGCCCCCAACGAACCCGAAGAAGCCCTCCAGCAGGATCTGTTCTGACATGTCGGAAAAAATTCGTGTCCTGATTGCCGACGACCACGCCATCGTGCGCCAGGGTTTCAAACAGATCTTTTCCGAAACGGAAGATCTGGTGGTCTGCGGCGAAGCCGACGATGGTGTCGATGCGTTGCAGGTGGCACGCCAGAACGATTGGGACGTCTTTCTGCTCGACATCTCAATGCCGAATCGCAACGGCATCGACACGCTCAAGCAGCTCAAGCGCGAGTTTCCCAAGCAGCCGGTACTGATTCTCAGCATGCATCCCGAGGAGCAATACGCCCTGCGCGCCCTCAAGGCCGGCGCCTCCGGTTACTTGACCAAACAAAGCGCACCCGACCAGTTGGTCACCGCGATCAGACAAGTCGCGCGCGGCAAGAAGTACGTCAGCCCCGGCGTCGCGCAGCAGCTCGCCGAGGCCATTTCCGACGATACCGAGAAGCTCCCCCACGAGCGCATCACCGACCGCGAGTACCAGGTGCTGGTACTGATCGCCAAGGGCAAGCCGCTGACGCAGATCGCCGACGAACTGAATCTAGGCGTCGCGACGGTCAGCACCTATCGCGCCCGCCTGCTGGAGAAGATGGGACTCAAGAGTACCGCCGAACTCATCCATTACGGCTTGCGCCACGGGCTCGTTGAATAAGCTTCCCAGATGAACCCGTTCGAGATCGCCCGTGAAACCTTGAAGCGGCTGGCGCAGCAGCGCACGGCGCCGACGCCTGACAACTATCGTTCGCTCTATCACGAGATCGCCGGCACGACCGCCTCCGAGAACTTTCCGGAAAGATCGTTCAAGGCACTGGCTGGCCATCTGCCCCGCAACACACCGGAACAAATGCGCTTCGCGCGTCAGTTCGATGGCGCCATCGGCGAAAAGAACTGGGATGGCGTCAAGACCGCCCTGTCCGACCTGCTGAACAAGCATGCCGGCGAACCGCCCAACTGGTCTTCGCTGATCCGCGACATCGTATTGCGGCTCGAATCACGCCAAGCCGACCTGACGCCGGCGCGCAAACGCGAAGCGCTCGAACACGTCCTGTCCTCGTCGACCTCACCCGACCTGCTCTACACCCGGCTGCAAGGCCTGCTGAAGAACTGGGCGCAGGGTGGCGCACTCGAAGCCGCGACCGAAACCGAGGCGACGCCCGCCGAAACCCCGTCAAGTGCCGTCCCGCCAGCGCCGACTTCTGCCCAGACAGGCGGCAACACCACGACCGAGTTGCTTGAGCTGCTGGCCCAGTTGCTCGATACCTCGATCGGCGTCGTGCTCGTAGACAATCCGGAAATGGCGACCGAGGCGACACGCCTCGCCACCAGTGCGCGGAGCATCCGCAGCCCCGCCGAGATCGCCGCCTTCGTCGCCGAGATGAAGCGCTTCGGCTATCGGCTGCACTTCGTCGCCGAAGACCAGGCGGAAATGCGCGCCTCCCTGCTGCACCTGCTGCACCTCGTCATCGACAACATCAATGAGCTGGTGATCGACGACCAGTGGCTGCAGGGACAGATCGCCACCGTGCTCGAGCTCTTCGGCCAGCCGCTCAACCTGCGACAGCTCGACGAAGTCGAGCGGCGCATGAAGGATGTGATCTACAAGCAGAGCGCTCTGAAGAAGAGCCTCACCGATGCGCAGGATCAGCTCAAGGCGATGCTCGCGACCTTCGTCGACCGACTCGCCGGCTTTTCCGCCTCGACCGGCAGCTATCACGACAAGATCGAACAATGCGCCGACCAGATCAGCAAGGCCAGCGACATCTCGGAGCTGACCGTCGTACTCGACGTGGTCATGCACGAAACGCGCTCAGTCCAGCTTGACGCCCAGCGCACCCACGACGAGTTGCAACTCATGCGCAAGAAGGTCGAGGAAGCCGAGCGCGAAGTCGAGCGTTTGCAACAGGAACTCGCCAGCGCGAGCGAACTCGTGCGCCACGACCCGCTCACCGGCGCACTCAATCGCAAGGGCATGGACGATGCCCTCGAAACGGAAGCCTCACGGGCCAGGCGTCACGGCAGCCAACTCTGCCTCGCCCTGCTCGACATCGACAACTTCAAGAAACTCAACGACAGCCTCGGCCACGCCGCCGGCGATGCGGCGCTCGTGCATCTCGCCAAGGTCGTCGAAGAAACCATCCGTCCCGAGGACACGCTGGCGCGCTACGGCGGCGAAGAGTTCGTGGTTCTCCTGCCGAATACCAGCCTGGAAGACGCCATCACCGCCATGACCCGCGTCCAGCGCGAACTGACGCGACGCTTCTTCCTGCACAACAACGATAAAGTACTCATCACTTTCAGTTGCGGCGTCGCGGAACTCGGCGCTGACGAGACGGCACCCGCCGCACTCCAGCGCGCCGACAGCGCCATGTACCTTGCCAAGCGCGCCGGCAAGAACCGCGTGATGGCCGGCTAGGCCCATTGCAAAACCAAAGTCGGGCTTGACGAGACGGCACCCGCATAACCCTTGTGGGGATTTGGCCGACCATGCGTGAAACGGTATGCTTGCGGCCCCCAACCTGAAAGACCACAAGACCATGCTATTTCGTTTCATCCTCCTGCTGACCGCGCTAAGTACCCTCATCGCGCTGCCCGCCGCCGCCCAGCAGATCAGCGCCCCGGAAGCCTGGGAAGCCGCCCGCGCAGGCAAGCTCACGATCATAGACATCCGCACCCCGCCCGAGTGGAAACAGACCCGCGTGGCGGAGGGCGCGAAGCTGATCGACATGCTGCATCCGCAAGGCCCGACCGGTTTCATGAACGAGGTGCTGCGCCAGGTCGGCGGCGACAGGAACGCCCCCATCGCGCTGATCTGCCGCACCGGCAACCGCACTTCGCAGGTGCTGCGCTACCTCCATGCCCAGGGCTTCAGCAACGCCGTGCACATTCCGGAAGGCATGGCCGGCAGCGGCTTCGGCCCCGGCTGGCTGCGGCGCGGCCTGCCGACGGAGGCTTGCGCCGTCTGTTGATACCGTCGCCCGGCCGGCGCGCTTTCACGCGGGCCATTGTGCGGTCGCGATACCCTCACCGAGGTCGGCCTCGATCAGCCGCCGACGCACTTCCAGCAATTGTTCGAGCAGGACCGGCTCGGCCCGGGCATAGGCATCCGCGTCCGGCTGGCGATTCACCACCACGCCCAGCAGCTCGGTGATCGCGTTGCCGATGGAATTCTGGCTGATCGTGACGATCAGATCGCCGGCATCGTTGCGGTAGATCAGCTGCTTGAAGGCGGGCTGCCAGCGAATCAGGTTGGCGTACTTGGCATCCTCGATGCAGCGGTCGCGCACCATCTTCGCCGCCTTGAGGAAGTCGTTGTCGAACAGCAGTTTCGCCTCGACCAGCTCGGGAAAGTAGATGTCGCGCGGCGGCGGCGAATTGCGCGTCGACACCTGCCCGAAGAACGTGCGGTAGAAGTCGATGAAGCCCTTGAGGACGGTGTCGTACTCCCGCCAGAAGCGAACTTCGCCCAGCGCGGCCGCGCCGCCCTTGATATGCCAACTCGGCAAGCCCTGCGGGTAGCCGGTGAGCGCAAGCTGGCTGGCATCGTTCGGGCAGGGGACGAGCATTTCCAGGTCGAGCGCATCGAAGAAGGCCTGATAGACATCGTGCATGGTGACCTGGAACAGCGAATGCTGGCCGCCGTCGGTTAGGTTCGGATTGTTCGGGTTGGCCAGCGGCGCGGCAGCCAGCTCCGCCTTGTCGAAGACGATGAAGTGGTTGTGCAGCATGCGGATGCTCGGCACGCCCGGCGAGGTGAGCGGCCATGTGGCGTCGAGGCTCGCCTCGCCGGCCAGCACCAGATGGGCCGCCGGGTCGGGATAGCGCTCCAGCATGAACGTGACCAGGATCTGGTTCATGCGGTTCCAGACATGCCGCACCGCTTCCGGCAGCTGGGTGCGACGCACCGGGCGACCGAGCGGATCGAGGATGCGCCGCGAGGTGTTGTAGATGATCGAACAGTCGAACAGGTTGCTGTGGCCGATGGCCTTGCGGTAGAGCAGCAGGCCCTCGGGGTTCTGCAGCAGGCCGTTGTTGTGCGCCAGGTCGGCGAGATTCTCGGCGCTGTTGTAGAACTCGTTCGGCTTCATCCCCTCCGGCACGATCAGCGGGATGGGACGGTAGGGATTGGCGATTTCGCGCGGTCCGGCGGGCATGGGCAGTCCGATCGACGAGGATGAAGAAGATTGCATTGTGCATGCAATCGGTCTGCGAACTACCATTCCTGATCAAGCAATCACGAGTTCCGATCATGAACGCAGGCACAGGATGCGCCGCGCCCCGTTGAGCACCAGCAGGCCGATCAGCGTGCCGATCACCAGGTCGGGCAGGTTCGAACCGGTCCAGGCCACCAGCGCCCCGGCGAGGATCACGCCGAGATTGGCGAGCACGTCGTTGGTCGAGAAGATCCAGCTCGCCTTCATGTGCGCGCCGCCGTCGCGATGCTTCGCCAGCAGTGCCATGCAGGTGACGTTGGCGGCCAGCGCCAGCAGCGCGATGCCCATCATCGGCAGCGGCTCGGGTGCGCTGCCGGTGAGCCAGCGGCGCAGCACCTCGGCCAGCGCGCCGAGCGCGAGCAGCAGCTGCAGCCAGCCAGACAGCCGCGCGGCGCCCAACTGCCGTCCGGCGTGGCCGACGGCGTAGAGCGCGAGGCCATACACCGTCGCGTCGGCGAACATGTCGAGCGAATCGGCGATCAGGCCGGTGGATTGCGCCAGCCAGCCAGCGCCGAGCTCGACGAAGAACATCACGGCGTTGATGGCGAGCAGCCAGCGCAGCGTGCGTGCTTCCGCCCGCGCGGCCGCGGCGGCGCAACCGCAGGAACATCCGGAATCAGGCAAGGTTGAATCGGTCATGGGGGAATTCGGCGCTGGCGAGACGGCAAGGCGCCATTTTCGCGCGAATACGCGTTCTTGCAGCTAATGCTTGCGAGAATGCTCAGATCAAGTACGCTGAGTAATCACAAAAACCTGAATCCGTGGGACAGCGGTTGGTCGGCTTATCGGCCTGGGACTAAACCGCTCGCGCGGCAGGGGTGGTGCTCGACCGTAGCCGGGTGTTCTGGAAGGTAGCAGGTTTGCAACGGCTGGCAACTGCCGATGTTGGAAACAAGGCAATCCCGCCTCGATTTCCGACAGGAGCAAGCCATGGAAACTCAGAAGCCGAGCAACAGTCCGTTGCGCCAGCGCATGATCGAGGACATGCGGATGCGCAAGTTTGGCGAGAAGACGCAGTCCCAGTACCTTCGTGCAGTACGGCAGTTTGCCAAGTACCTTGGGCGATCTCCAGACAGCGCCAGTGTCGAAGAACTACGCAACTAGCAGTTGTACCTGATCGATAACGGTACTTCAAATGCCCCTTCCGGGGCAAGCAGTCGAGCCTGTGGCGCGAGGCGGTCGAGGGCCGGGTTCCTCCCGGCCACTACGCCGCGCAGGTTCAGCACCAGCTCATGGTGGCCGGTGCCGAGACTGCGCACTTCTGGGCCTATGCCAAGGGTGACGGGCTGTTGCTCACCATCCGGTGGGACGAGGAAGTGATGGGCATGATCTCTGATGGCTGGGAGTCCTTCCAGCAGTACATGGACAGCGACAGCCCTCCGCCGCTGACGGATGACGATGCGATGCGGCGCGAGTATCTCGGTAAGCGTCCGACCGATCCACCTCGACTCGATATGAGGGGGTGGGTGTTATGGGGTTTGGCGAAGCGGCAGCAGGGAATCGATCTTGCGGTTGAGGCAGGTGGGGAGTTTTTCGAGGGTATCGCGCAACCAGGCGGCCGGATCGAGGCCGTTGAGTTGGGCGGTGGCGA
>Ga0209835_1000796_pt1 | contig 19269 bp, 21 predicted proteins | sample LakKivwa52mmetaG_FD_184138 | JGI IMG/M metagenome (GOLD analysis project Ga0209835, IMG submission 184138) | Anoxic lake water microbial communities from Lake Kivu, Rwanda to study Microbial Dark Matter (Phase II) - Lake Kivu water 52m metaG... | ecosystem: Environmental > Aquatic > Freshwater >...
CGAATCTCATCTTCCGGATCTCCTGTTGCACTTCCGTCCGTCTTCTCATCTCGCACCCCCTTCGGGGAACTATGACGACCGGACAGGTGTCGTGCTACAGAACCGGACAAATCAAAAACTCACAACAAAACCCTGTTCGGTGCATGGACGAATGGCCGGAGCGATGATACATTCGACTATTCCGATATACATCACACCACAATTCCCGGGAGGAGCCCATGAAGTCATACAGGAAGTCTTTGTTTGTCGCCGTGCTGGCGAGTTTCGCCGGCACGGCATTCGCCGACATCAACGTTGGTGTCGTCGTCTCGGCCACCGGTCCGGCCGCGTCGCTCGGCATTCCCGAGAAGAACACTTTCGCGCTGATGCCAACCAGCATCGGCGGCGAGAAGATCAACTACCTCATTCTCGACGACGCCTCCGACACGACCACGGCCGTCAAGAACACCCGCAAGCTGCTGACCGAAGACAAGGTCGATGTAATCATCGGCTCCACGATCACTCCGAATTCGCTGGCGATGATCGACATCGTCGCGGAGGCCGAAACGCCGATGATCTCGATGGCCGCCTCGGCGCGCATCGTCGATCCGGTAGACGCCAAGCGCAAGTGGGTGTTCAAGACCCCGCAAAACGACGTGCAGATGTCCACCGCGCTGGTCGAGCACATGACCAGCGCGGGCGTCAAGACGGTTGCCTTCATCGGGTTCGCGGATGCCTACGGCGAGGGCTGGTTCCAGGAATTCAGCAAGATCGCCGAAGCGCGCAAGCTGCAAATCGTCGCCAACGAGCGCTACAACCGCGCCGACACTTCGGTGACCGGCCAAGTGCTGAAGATCATGTCCGCCAAGCCGGATGCCGTACTGGTCGCCGGCTCGGGCACGCCCGCCGCACTGCCGCAGAAGACGCTCAAGGAAAAGGGCTACAAGGGTGCTTACTACCAGACCCATGGCGTCGCCAACAAGGACTTCCTGCGTGTCTGCGGCAAGGATTGCGAAGGCACTTTCCTGCCGGCCGGCCCGGTGCTGGTCGCCGCCCAGTTGCCCGATGACAACCCGATCAAGAAGGTGGCACTCGACTACACCGCCAAGTATGAGGCGGCGCACGGCAAGGGCAACACTTCGACCTTCGGCGCGCATGCCTGGGATGCCGGCATCCTGCTGCAGAATGCCGTGCCGCTCGCCCTCAAGAAAGCCAAGCCGGGCAGCAAGGAGTTCAAGGCCGCCCTGCGCGATGCCCTGGAAGGCCTCAAGAACGTCACGGTCTCCCATGGCATCGTCAATATGTCGCCCACCGACCATCTGGGCTTCGACCAGCGCGCGCGCGTCATGGTCAAGGTCGAAAACGGCGACTGGAAGCTGATCAAGTAGAATCGCGCCAGCCATGAAGCCAGGGGCGTCGGAAGGTTCCGGCGCCCTTGTCATTTAGCCGTTTGAGAAGAATCGATGGATCTGCAAATCGCACTGCTGCTCGGCCAGGACGGCATCGTCAATGGCGCCATCTATGCGCTGCTGGCGCTGGCGCTGGTGCTCGTCTTCGCGGTCACGCGGGTCATCTTCATTCCGCAGGGCGAGTTCGTTGCCTACGGTGCGCTGACGCTGGCCAGCGTCCAGGCCGGACACACGCCCGGCACGCTCTGGCTGCTGCTCGCCCTCGGTGTCGCGGTCACGCTCATCGACGCACCGGCCAGCTTGCGGCTGGGCAAGGCGCGCTTCTTCAAACTGCTCGGCTGGCAGGCGATCTATCCCATTGTCATCGCCGCGCTGGTGCTCGGTACCGCGCCGCGCGACTGGCCGATGTTGCTGCAGATTTTGCTGGCCTTGGCCATCGTGGTGCCGCTAGGGCCGCAGTTGTATCGCCTCGCTTATCAACCCATCGCCGAAGCGCCGGTGTTGGTCTTGTTGATCGTCTCGGTGGCGGTGCATCTGGCGCTGGTCGGGCTTGGCCTGCTGTTCTTCGGCGCCGAAGGTTCGCGCACACCGGCCTTCTCCGAAGCCTCTTTCGACATCGGCGGGCTGACGATCACCGGACAGAGTTTGTGGGTGATCTGCGCGAGCGCCCTGCTGATCGTCGCGCTCTACATCTTTTTCGAGAAAAGCCTCTACGGCAAGGCGCTGCGGGCAACGGCGGTGAATCGGGCCGGAGCCCGATTGATGGGGATTTCGACCACCCTGGCGGGCAAGCTGACCTTCCTGCTGGCGGCCGCGATCGGTACGCTGTCCGGCATCCTCATCGCGCCGATTACTACCGTCTACTACGACACCGGCTTCCTGATCGGTCTCAAGGGCTTCGTCGGCGCCATAGTCGGCGGACTGGCGAGCTATCCGGTAGCCGCCGCTGGTGCGGTGCTGGTTGGCCTGCTTGAATCCTTTTCCTCCTTCTGGGCTTCCGCTTTCAAGGAAGTGATCGTGTTCACCCTGATCATTCCCGTGCTGGTGTGGCGTTCGCTGACCACCCACCATGTCGAGGAGGATGAATGAGCAGGCAAAAGAGCATCATCGCGATCTTCGTCGCGCTCCTCGCGCTGGCGCCGCTCGCCCTGCCGGAGTTCTACATCACCCTGCTCAACTACATCGGACTTTATGCGCTGGTGGCCCTGGGCCTGGTGCTGCTCACCGGCATTGGCGGCCTGACCTCCTTTGGTCAGGCGGCATTCGTCGGCATGGGTGCCTATGCGACGGCCTGGCTGACGACGGCAACCAGCCTGCCTGCATGGCTGCTTCCCATGGCCACCCCATGGGGCGGTTTACTGGCGGGGTTAGTGCTCACTGCGCTCGTGGCCATTCTGCTAGGCGCATTAACTTTGCGTCTTTCGGGGCACTATCTGCCGCTCGGCACGATCGCCTGGGGCATCTCGATCTACTTCCTGTTCGGCAATCTCGATTTTCTTGGCGGGCATACCGGCATCGGCGGGATCCCGCCACTGAGCATGGGCGGGTTGGATTTGCGTGACGGCCGGCAGTTCTACTTCATGATCTGGATCGTGCTGCTCGCGGCAATCTGGCTGACGCGCAATCTGCTGGATTCGCGTTCCGGTCGCGCGATCCGGGCACTGAAAGGCGGTGTGGTGATGGCCGAGGCGATGGGCGTCAATACCGGCCGCACCAAGATCGTCATCTTCGTGATCGCTGCCCTGTTCGCCTGCGTCTCGGGCTGGCTCTATGCCCACCTGCAACGCTTCGTCAATCCGACGCCCTTCGGCCTGCACCTCGGCATCGAGTATTTGTTCATGGTGGTGATTGGCGGCGCGGCCCATGTCTGGGGTGCGCTGGTTGGAGCGACGCTGATCACGGTACTCAAGCAATGGCTGCAGGATTTGTTGCCGCAGCTGTTCGGTGCCACGGGCAATTTCGAGGTGATCGCCTTCGGCCTGCTGATGATCTTCGTGCTCCATCGGGCGCGCGCAGGTCTGTGGCCCTGGTTGGCGCGGCTGGTTCCGGACAATCGGTGCCGTCCCGCCAGCGCCGACTTTCAGTCCGAGCTGCTGGCGCGCCGCCCGGTGGCTGCCGCGGGGACTCCGTTGCTGGAGGTGAGGGACGCGGTCAAGAAGTTCGGTGGCCTGGTGGCCAATGACCAGATGAGCTTGTCCGTATCGGCGGGGGAAATCCTCGCCCTGATCGGCCCCAATGGTGCCGGCAAGTCGACGCTATTCAACCTGATCACCGGCGTCGATCCGCCCACCAGCGGTGCGGTGCAGTTCCTTGGCCAGCGCATCGAGGGCCGGAGTTCGCGTGCCATCGCGCGGATGGGCATGAGCCGGACTTTCCAGCACGTGCGGCTGCTGCCGACGATGAGTGTGCTGGAGAATGTCGCGCTCGGCGCCCATATGCGCGGTCGGCAGGGTGTTTTCGCCGCGATGCTGCATCTGGAGCGTGGCGAGGAGTCCCGGCTGCTCGCCGAAGCTGCCCGCCAGTGTGAGCGCGTCGGGCTGGGCGAGCATATCCACGATGCCGCCGGCAGTCTGCCGCTTGGCAAGCAGCGCATCGTCGAAATCGCGCGGGCGCTGGCAGCCGATCCTTCTCTGCTTTTGCTTGACGAGCCCGCTGCCGGCCTGCGCTTCCTCGAGAAGCAGGCGCTGGCCGAACTGCTGCGTCAGTTGCGTGCGACCGGCATGGGCATCCTGCTGGTCGAACACGATATGGAATTCGTCATGGACCTGGCCGATCGCGTCGTGGTGATGGAGTTCGGCAAGAAGATCGCCGAAGGCCTGCCGCGCGACGTGCAACGCGACTCGGCAGTGATCGAGGCCTACCTCGGCGGAGTGGATTGAAATGACCGACAAGATCACTGAACCGATCCTCGAGGTGAGCGACCTGTGCGTCTCCTACGGCAAGGTCGAGGCCTTGCACCATGTCTCGATCAAGGTGCGACCCGGCGAGATCGTCACCGTGATCGGCCCGAATGGCGCCGGGAAAACCACGCTCCTTTCGGCGATCATGGGCGTGCTGCCTTTCAGTGGCGGTGAAGTGCATTATCAGGGCGAGACCAGTCGCCATATCGATATCGAACAGATGGTTGCGCGCGGCATGACCCTGGTGCCTGAAAAGCGCGAACTCTTCGGTGACATGAGCGTGGCGGACAACCTGCTGCTGGGTGCCTTCATGCGTCGCCGGCTTGGCTTTCGTGACGAACGCGATACGCTGGACAAGGTGTATGGGATTTTCCCGCGTCTCAAGGAACGTCATCAACAGACAGCCGGCACCCTCTCGGGCGGCGAACGCCAGATGCTCGCGGTCGGCCGCGCCCTGATGGCGCAACCGAAGATCCTGATGCTTGACGAGCCGAGTCTTGGCTTGGCACCGCTGATCGTGCGCGAAATCTTCCGCGTCATCGGCGACTTGCGTGATCTGGGTGTTGCGATCCTGCTTGTTGAGCAGAACGCGCGCGCGGCGCTCCAGGTTTCCGATTATGGTTATGTGCTTGAAACCGGCGAGATCGCCCTTGAAGGCCCTTCGGACCAACTTGAGGACGATCCCAAGGTGGTTGAAAGCTACCTCGGACTGGGCGGTAAGCACTGAAGCATGTTTCACGTGAAACCTGATGGACATGGGTTTCACGTGAAACATTTTGCTGAGCTTTTCTTCGGGGGTATCATTCGCCCCCTTTCCTATCGTTACTAGCCGTCTCGCCAGCGCCGACTATTCCGCATGCTTTATCCACAGAGGTTCGATGTCATCGTGATCGGCGGCGGCCATGCCGGTACCGAGGCCGCGCTCGCGGCAGCGCGCATGGGCGTACGCACACTGCTGCTGACACACAATATCGAGACCCTGGGTGCGATGTCTTGCAATCCCTCGATCGGCGGGATCGGCAAGGGGCATCTGGTCAAGGAAGTCGATGCGCTCGGGGGCGCGATGGCGGCGGCGACCGATGAGGCAGGGATTCAGTTTCGAACCCTCAACGCCTCGAAGGGTCCGGCGGTGCGCGCTACCCGCGCACAGGCCGATCGTTCTCTCTATCGTCAGGCGATCCGTGGCCGGCTGGAAAACCAACCAAATCTGACGATCTTCCAACAGGCGGTCGATGACATCACGGTGACTGTCGATCGCGTCTCTGGCGTGGTAACGCAACTAGGGGTGCACTTCGAGGCGGCCACCGTGGTACTGACCGCCGGCACTTTTCTCAATGGCCTGGTCCATGTCGGACTGGAAACCTACCGTGCCGGTCGTTTCGGCGATCCGCCGTCACTCTCGCTGGCCGCCCGGCTGCGCGAGTTGAAGTTGCCGGTGGGGCGGCTCAAGACCGGCACTCCGCCGCGTGTCGACGGCAAGACGATCGACTTCGGCGTGATGCAGGAACAGCCGGGCGATACGCCCGTGCCGGTGTTCTCCTTCCTTGGGGAGTCGGCGCATCACCCGCGCCAGATCCCCTGCTGGATTACCCATACCAACCGGCAGACCCATGACATCATTCGTGGCGGGCTTGACCGGTCGCCGATGTTTACCGGGGTGATCGAGGGCATCGGGCCGCGCTATTGTCCGTCGATTGAAGACAAGATCCACCGCTTCGCCGGCAAGGACAGCCATCAGGTCTTTCTTGAGCCCGAAGGGCTGGATACGCACGAGTACTACCCGCAGGGTATCTCGACCAGCCTCCCATTCGATGTGCAACTCGATCTCGTCCATTCGATCCGCGGCCTGGAGAGTTGCCACATCACGCGGCCGGGTTATGCCATCGAATATGATTACTTCGACCCGCGCGCCCTCAAGGCGACACTGGAGACCCAGGCCATCGGCGGCCTGTTCTTCGCGGGCCAGATCAACGGCACGACCGGCTACGAGGAGGCCGCTGCCCAGGGTTTGCTTGCCGGCGCGAATGCCGCTTTGCAGGCAGCGGGCAAGGAGGGCTGGTGGCCGCGCCGTGACGAAGCCTATCTCGGTGTGCTGGCCGACGACCTGATCACGCGCGGCGTTTCGGAGCCCTATCGGATGTTCACGAGCCGCGCCGAATACCGGCTCTCTTTGCGCGAGGACAATGCCGATCTGCGCCTGACCGAAACCGGTCGTCGCCTTGGCCTGGTGGATGAGGTCCGCTGGGAAGCGTTCAACCGGAAGCGGGACGCCATCGCGACGGAAGTGGAACGACTGAAACGTTGTTGGATGAATCCGAATGTCGTGGCGATGCACGAGGTGGAGCGCGTCCTTGGCAAGCCCATCGAGCGCGAGTATTCGCTCTTCGATCTGCTGCGTCGTCCGGAAGTCGGCTACGCCAGCCTGATGACCTTGCCTGGCGCCGGTGTTGCTGTCGAGGCGGCCGATGTCGTCGAGCAGATCGAGATCCAGGCTAAGTATCACGGCTATATCGAGCGCCAGAAGGAAGACGTGGCCAGGATGGCGCAGCAGGAGAGCGCGCCGATCCCCACCGATCTCGATTACGCCGCGCTCAACGGCCTGTCGATCGAAGTGCGCCAGCGGCTGGCGCAACACCGCCCGCAAACGGTCGGTCAGGCTGGCCGTATCCAGGGTGTCACGCCGGCGGCAATAGCCGTGTTGCTCGTCCATCTGAAAAGCTTGCGCGGATGAAGCTCGGAGAGGGAGTTGCCGCGCTGGATCTGGCGTTGCCGCCGGGCGCCATGGACAAGCTGGTCGCCTATCTGGCGCTGCTGGCGAAATGGAACAAGGTTTATAACCTGACGGCCATCCGCGCTCCGGATGAGATGATCACCCATCACCTGCTCGACTCCCTTGCAGTGTTGCCGATCCTGCAAAAGTCGGCGCTGGCAGGACGGCAGTATGCGCTCGCCGATGTTGGCAGCGGCGCCGGCCTGCCCGGCCTGGTGCTGGCGATTGCCCGGCCCGACTGGTCGATCACCTCGGTGGAGGCGGTCGAGAAAAAAGCGGCTTTCCAGCAGCAGGTGAAGATCGAATTGGGGCTGGCCAATGTGAGCATTCACTGCGGCCGTATCGAAGGCTTGCAGGGTGGGTTCGATGCCGTCATCTCGAGGGCATTCGCAAGTCTTGCGGACTTCATCAGGCTTGCCGGGCATCTGTCGGATTGCCTGTGGGCAATGAAAGGCGGGTATCCTGCCGACGAAATTGCCGATCTGCCGACTGGTTGGCGGGTGGCAGCCAGCCATGAGTTGCACGTTCCTGGTCTCGCGGCGGAGCGTTGCCTGCTGCAAGTGGCGAGAAACTGAAGGGGAGAAACCTGGCATGCACATCTTCGTGATCGCCAATCAGAAAGGCGGCGTGGGCAAGACCACGACGGCCGTCAATCTGGCTGCCGGGCTGGCCCAGGCGGGTCAGCGCACCTTGCTGGTCGACCTCGATCCGCAAGGCAACGCGACCATGGGCAGCGGCATCGACAAACGCACGCTCGGCGCGTCGGTTTACCAGATGTTGCTGGGACTGGCGACGCTGGCCGAAGTGCGCGTCGCCTCGCCGAGCGGCAACTATGCGGTGCTGCCGGCCAACCGCGAACTGGCGGGTGCGGAGGTCGAGATGGTCGATCTCGAGCGCCGCGAGCAACGTCTCCGGCAGGCGCTCGCGCGCCATGCCGATGAGTATGACTTTGTCCTGATCGACTGTCCGCCCTCGCTCTCGATGCTGACGCTCAACGGACTGTGCGCCGCGCATGGCGTCATCATACCGATGCAATGTGAATACTACGCGCTGGAAGGGTTGTCCGATCTGGTCAACACCATCAAGCAGGTGCACCGCAATCTCAACCGCGAGCTGCGCATCATCGGCCTGCTGCGCGTGATGTTCGACCCGCGCTCGACGCTGTCGAACCAGGTTTCGCGCCAGCTCGAGGAGCATTTCGGCGACAAGGTATTCAAGACGCTGGTGCCGCGCAACGTGCGGCTGGCGGAGGCGCCGAGCTATGGCATGCCCGGGGTTTTGTTCGACAAGAATGCCAAGGGTGCGCAGGCCTATCTCGCCTTCGCGCGCGAAATGATCGAGCGCGTCGGCGCATGGGACAAGGAGCAACAAGCATGATGCAACGCAAGAAGGGACTCGGCCGCGGCCTCGACGCGCTGCTTGCCGGCAATGATGATGTCATCGACAGTGACAGGCAGCGACAGGCGACGCTGGCGATCGGCGATCTCCAGCCCGGCAAATACCAGCCGCGTACGCGCATGGATCCCGGCTCGCTCGAAGATCTGGCCGCATCGATCAAGGCGCAGGGCCTGATCCAGCCGATCTCGGTGCGTCCCATCGCCGGCGGTCGCTATGAAATCATTGCCGGCGAACGTCGCTGGCGTGCCTCGCAGATTGCCGGACTTGTCGAAGTACCGGTGCTGATCCGCGAGATCCCCGACGATGCTGCCTTGGCGATGTCACTGATCGAAAACATTCAGCGCGAAGACCTCAACCCGCTTGAAGAAGCAGCGGGCCTGCAGCGCCTCATCGATGAATTTGGCATGACGCACCAGCAGGCCGCGGATGCGGTCGGGCGCTCGCGTTCGGCAGCGACCAATTTGCTGCGCCTGTTGCAGCTGGCGAAACCCGCGCAGGACCTGCTGATGGCTGGAGATATCGAAATGGGCCATGCGCGCGCCATTCTCGCCGCTCCGAAGAGCGATCAGGGCCGGCTGGCGGCCGAGGTGGCCGACAAAGGCTGGTCGGTGCGGGAGACCGAAAAACGAGTGGCGCGCGAGCTCCATCCGCCGGTTCACAAGCCTGCGGCGGAAAGAAGCCGCGATCTGGTAAGGCTCGAAGAGGATCTGGCGGACAGTCTGGGTGCGGCCGTGAAACTTTCCGCGAACCGCAAGGGTGCCGGCAGCATCAGCATCCGTTTCAACAGCCTCGATCAGCTCGATGGCATTCTCAGGCGGCTGCAGGGTTGAGTACTTGTCGGCGCAAGCATCACAGCCATAAGTTTCATAGAGCGCGGTAATGTTGCAACGTGCGATATTGATTAGACAGGCGTGCCGGCTCAATCTATATTCGCCAGCGTTGTGCTGGATTGCGCATTGCACCAATTTCTAAGAAGTTGGTGATAGAATTCAAATATGTTCAGTAGAGAATAACTGATAACGGGGTGGCATGTACAAGACACTCCTGTTACAGGGCTCGGCGATCCTTGCGGTAGCGGCAATAGCCGGATTGTTGGGTGGGATGACGGCGGCGCGATCTGCCTTGATCGGCGGCGCGGCCTACGTAGTTCCCAATCTGCTGTTCGTATTGCGTTTGCGATGTGCAGTTGCAGCGCGAGAAACTGGCGCAGTGGGATTTATGATCGGCGAAGCCGTGAAGTTGTTCGCCGTGATTGCCTTGTTGATGATCCTGCCACGCCTGATGGAAGTGAATTGGCCGGCACTCATCGCCGGACTGTTCACCGTGTTGCTTGCGAACTTGTTTGCCTTATTGCTGAAGACCTGAAGAAAACATGGCCTCTGCGCACGCTCCTACCGCTTCCGAATACATCGTCCACCACCTTAGCTTCCTGACCAACAAGAAGCAGGTTGAGTTGGTCGACTGGTCCGTCTTGCACCTCGATACTTTGTTTTACTCCATCGGCTTGGGTCTGCTGGCCGTGTTCGTCATGGCGCGCCTCGCTACCCGTGCCACCTCGGGTGTGCCGGGCCGTTTCCAGGCCGCCGTCGAGATCATCATCGAAATGGTCGCCGACCAGGCCAAGGGCATTGTCCATTCCTCCGAGTCGCGCAAGTTCGTCGCCCCGCTTGCGCTCACCGTATTCGTCTGGATCTTCCTGATGAACGCGATGGACCTGATTCCGGTCGACCTACTGCCGATGCTGGGCCAGGCCATCGGCGTCGACTACATGCGCGTCGTGCCGACTGCCGACCTGAACGCCACGCTCGGCATGTCCTCCGCCGTGCTGCTGCTGTGCCTCTACTACAGCGTCAAGATCAAGGGGCTCGGCCACTGGATGCATGAACTGTTTACCGCACCTTTCGGCAATCATCCCGTGCTTTGGCCCATCAACTTCGCCATGCAATTGATCGAGTTCGTATCCAAGACCCTCTCGCACGGCATGCGTCTGTTCGGGAACATGTATGCAGGCGAGCTGATCTTCATGCTGATCGCGCTGATGGGCGCCGCCTGGGCCGGAACATTTGGAAGCGGTCTGCTCTGGATCGGCCACATCGTTGCCGGCACGATCTGGGCGATCTTCCATATCCTGATCATCACCCTGCAAGCTTTCATTTTCATGATGCTGACCCTCGTCTATGTGGGTCAGGCGCATGAAAGCCACTAAGCAAGTCGATTCCCCAACCTTTATCAACTTTTAATTTTCAAACACAAGGAGTCATCATGGAAGGCAACATCGTTGGTTTCGTCGCGCTGGCCGCCGGCCTGATCATCGGTCTGGGCGCCGCAGGCGCTTGTATCGGCATCGGCATCATGGGCAGCCGTTTTCTCGAGGCGTCCGCCCGTCAGCCCGAGCTGATGAACACCCTGCAAACCAAGATGTTCCTGCTGGTCGGTCTGATCGACGCCGCGTTCATCATCGGCACAGGTATCGCCCTCTGGTACACCACCGCGAACCCGTTCATCAAGTAAGCGGCGCCCCTTCACGCAGAAAGGAGCGAAAACCGTGAATCTGAACGCAACGCTATTCGCCCAGCTGGTGGTGTTCTTCATCCTGGCGTGGTTCACGATGAAATTCGTGTGGCCGCCCATCATGAAGGCACTCGACGAGCGCGCATCCAAGATCGCCGATGGTCTGGCGGCGGCGGACAAGGCGAAATCCGATCTGGTGCTGGCCGAGCGCCGCGCCACCGACGAACTGCGCAAGGCGCGTGAGTCATCCAATGAATTACGTGCCGGGGCCGAGCGCCAGGGTACGCAAATTCTTGATGAAGCCCGTGCCGAAGCCGCCCGCATCATCGCTGCTGCTCGCACCGCCGCCGAAGGCGAAGCCGAGGTAGCCGCCCAGCGCGCCAAGGAAGCCCTGCGCGATCAGGTGGCTTTGTTGGCCGTCGCCGGCGCCGAGAAGATCCTCCGCAAGGAGATCGATGCAGGCAAGCACGCCGATCTGCTCAACCAGCTGAAGGCGGAACTGTAACCATCATGGCCGAGAACGTCACCGTCGCACGCCCCTATGCCGAAGCGGCTTTCGAGCTGGCCAAGGCGGGTGGCGCGCTAGCTGCCTGGCAAGCCGCGCTCGAACGCATGGCTGCCGCGGCCGTCGATGCACGGATGGTCGAGTGCATCGCCGATCCGCGCGTTGCGCCGGGAGCGCTGAATGATCTGCTTCTCGGAGTGGCGGGTGATCTGTCGCCCGAACAGCGCAACTTTGCCGGCGTCCTCGTCGACAACCGGCGTGTCGGTGTGCTGCCGGAGATCAGCCAGATATTCACCATGCTGAAGAATGCCCAGGAAGGCATGCGCGAGGCCGTGGTGAGTTCGGCCTTTCCGATCGACGACGCACGCCTTGCGGCGCTGGTCTCCGATCTGGAAGGCAAGTTCGGCTGCAAGGTGAAAGCCACCGTAGAAATCGTGCCGGAACTGATCGGCGGAGTCCGCATTGCCCTGGGCGACCAGGTGATCGACGCTTCCGTCCGCGGCAAACTGAATGCCATGGCGGCATCGCTCAAGAACTAGGAGTTTTTCCATGAATCTCAATCCCTCCGAAATCAGCGACCTGATCAAGAGTCGGATCCAGAACATGCAGCTCGCCCCCACCGATCGCAACGAAGGCACGGTGGTTACGGTGACTGACGGCATTTGCCGCATCCATGGCCTGACCGACGTGATGCAGGGCGAAATGCTCGAATTTCCGGGCAACACCTTCGGTCTGGCGCTGAACCTCGAGCGTGACTCGGTCGGTGCGGTGGTGCTTGGTGAATACGAGCACATCACCGAAGGTGACACGGTGCGTTGTACCGGTCGCATTCTGGAAGTGCCGATCGGCCCTGAACTGATCGGCCGCGTCGTCAATTCACTCGGCGAACCGATCGACGGCAAGGGCCCGATCAACGCGAAGGCGACGGAAAAAATCGAAAAAGTCGCACCGGGCGTGATCTGGCGGAAGTCAGTGTCCCAGCCGGTGCAGACCGGCCTCAAGTCGGTCGACTCCATGGTGCCGATCGGTCGCGGCCAGCGCGAGCTGATCATTGGCGACCGCCAGACCGGGAAGACCGCCGTCGCGGTCGACACCATCATCAACCAGAAGGGCAAGGACCTGTTCTGCATCTACGTGGCGGTCGGCCAGAAGGCCTCGACCATCATGAACGTGGTGCGCAAGCTCGAAGAGTCCGGCGCGATGGCCTATACCATCGTCGTCGCCGCGACCGCTTCCGAGTCCGCCGCGATGCAGTTCATCGCGCCCTACTCCGGTTGCACGATGGGCGAGTACTTCCGCGATCGAGGCCAGGATGCCCTGATCATTTATGACGACCTGACCAAGCAGGCCTGGGCCTACCGCCAGATCTCCCTGCTGCTACGCCGTCCGCCAGGCCGCGAAGCCTATCCGGGCGATGTGTTCTACCTGCACTCCCGCCTGCTTGAGCGTGCCGCTCGTGTGTCCGAAGCCTGGGTCGAAAAGATGACCAACGGCGAAGTGAAGGGCAAGACTGGCTCGCTGACCGCGTTGCCGGTGATCGAGACGCAGGCTGGCGACGTGTCGGCATTCGTGCCGACCAACGTCATCTCCATTACCGACGGCCAGATCTTCCTGGAAACCGACCTGTTCAACGCTGGCATCCGTCCCGCCATCAACGCCGGCATCTCGGTATCGCGTGTCGGCGGCGCTGCCCAGACCAAGGTCATCAAGAAGCTTGGCGGCGGCGTGCGTCTCGCGCTGGCGCAGTTCCGCGAACTTGCGGCCTTCGCGCAGTTTGCCTCCGACCTCGACGATGCCACGCGCAAGCAGCTCGAGCGCGGTCGCCGCGTCACCGAACTGATGAAGCAGGCCCAGTACTCGCCGCTGCAGGTCGCCGATATGGCGGTTTCGCTCTACGCGGTGAACCAGGGTTACCTCGACGACGTCGATGGGCCGCGCATTCTTGCCTTCGAAGCCGCCCTGCACCAGTACATGCGCCAGCAGCACGGAGCGCTGATGGACAAGATCGAGGCGGCCAAGGATCTGGACAAGGACAGCGAAGCCGAAATGGCCTCAGCCGTGGCGGCGTTCAAGAAAACCTGGGCGTAATCGGGGCCTGATCTAGGAGAACTGCGTCATGGCAGGCGGCAAGGAAATTCGCACCAAGATCAAGTCGGTCCAGAATACCCGCAAGATCACCAAAGCCATGGAGATGGTGGCTGCATCCAAGATGCGCAAGGCGCAGGAGCGGATGCGGACTGCCCGTCCCTATGGCGAAAAGATCCGGCGTCTGGCAGCCAACCTCTCGGCGGCGAACATCACTGAATACCGGCATCCCTTCCTGGTCAAGGCCAAGTCCGAAGGTGCGCCCAAACGCGTCGGCGTCGTACTGGTCACGACCGACAAGGGGCTGTGCGGTGGTCTCAACACCAACGTGTTGCGTCAGACCCTCGGGGCAATGCGTCAATGGGAAGCAGCGGGCGCGACGGACATTCGCGCCACCTGCATCGGTAACAAGGGCCTCGGCTTCATGCAGCGCCTCGGCGCCAATGTGGTCTCCCATGTCGTGCATCTCGGCGACACTCCGCACCTGGAAAAACTGGTCGGGCCGATGAAGGTGATGATCGACGCTTTCCAGAATGGCGAACTCGATATGGTGTATATCGCCTATACGCGTTTCATCAACACCATGCGCCAGGAACCGGTGATGGAGCAGTTGCTGCCCCTGACCGGCGAACGGCTCGGCACGCCCGAAAGCAGTTGGGATTACATTTACGAGCCGGAGGCGCGCGTCGTCATCGACGACCTGATGCTGCGCTATGTCGAGGCACTGATCTATCAGGCGGTGGCTGAGAACATGGCTTCAGAACAGTCGGCGCGCATGGTGGCGATGAAGGCGGCGACCGATAACGCGGGCGTTGTCATCAAGGAGCTGCAGCTGGTCTACAACAAGGCCCGCCAGGCGTCGATTACCAAGGAAATTTCCGAGATTGTCGGCGGTGCCGCCGCGATCGCGGGTTAACGATTTAGCGTTTAAGGAAAAACCATGAGCAACGGACAAATCGTGCAGTGCATCGGTGCGGTGGTGGACATCAAGTTCCCCCGCGGTGAAATGCCCAAGGTCTTCAACGCCCTGATGATCGATCCGAGTGAAAAGGACGCAGAAGCAGGCCTGACCTTCGAAGTGCAGCAGCAACTCGGCGACGGCGTGGTGCGTACCATCGCCATGGGGTCATCGGACGGATTGCGTCGCGGCATGAAGGTTAATGACACCGGCGCGGCGATTTCCGTCCCGGTCGGCTTGGCCACGCTCGGTCGCATCATGGACGTACTCGGCCGTCCGATCGACGAGGCGGGCCCGATCGGTACCGATGCACGGCGCGCCATCCACCAGAAGGCTCCGGCCTTCCGCGAGCTGTCGCCCTCCGTCGAACTGCTCGAGACCGGCATCAAGGTTATCGACCTGATCTGCCCGTTCGCCAAGGGCGGCAAGATCGGTCTGTTCGGCGGCGCCGGCGTCGGCAAGACCGTGAACATGATGGAACTGATCAACAACATCGCCAAGCAGCACGCCGGTCTGTCGGTATTCGCCGGCGTTGGCGAGCGCACCCGCGAGGGCAACGACTTCTATCACGAGATGAAAGAGTCGAACGTGCTCGACAAGGTCGGCATGGTGTTCGGCCAGATGAACGAACCGCCCGGTAACCGCCTGCGCGTCGCGCTGACCGGCCTGACCATGGCCGAAGCCTTCCGGGACGAAGGCCGCGACATTCTGTTCTTCGTCGATAACATCTACCGCTACACGCTGGCCGGTACCGAAGTGTCCGCACTGCTGGGCCGGATGCCTTCCGCGGTGGGCTACCAGCCGACGCTGGCCGAGGAAATGGGCCGCCTGCAAGAGCGCATCACCTCCACCAAGACCGGCTCGATCACCTCGATCCAGGCCGTATATGTGCCGGCGGACGACTTGACCGACCCGTCACCGGCCACCACCTTCGGCCACCTTGACGCCACCGTCGTGTTGTCGCGCGATATCGCCTCACTGGGCATCTATCCCGCGGTCGACCCGCTCGACTCCACTTCGCGCCAGGTCGATCCGAACGTCATTGGCGAGGACCACTACCAGACCACCCGTCGCGTGCAGGCCACGCTGCAGCGCTACAAGGAACTGCGCGACATTATCGCCATTCTTGGCATGGACGAGCTGTCCCCCGAAGACAAGCTGACCGTGTCTCGCGCCCGCAAGATCCAGCGCTTCCTGTCGCAACCCTTCTTCGTTGCCGAAGTGTTTACCGGCACCGATGGCAAGTACGTCACCCTCAAGGACACGATCAAGGGCTTCAAGATGATCGTCGACGGCGAATGTGACCAGTTGCCCGAACAGGCCTTCTACATGGTCGGCGGGATCGAGGAAGTGTTCGAGAAGGCCAAGACGCTGCAATAAGCGCCGCAATCACCAAGGAGCCGTCATGGCACTGACCGTTCATGTCGATGTTGTCAGCGCGGAGGAGTCGATCTACTCCGGCCTGGCCGAGTTTGTCGTGTTGCCCGGCGAGGCCGGGGAACTCGGCATCATGCCCGGCCACACCCCGCTCATCACGCGTATCAAACCGGGCGCGGTGCGCCTCAAGGTGCCGCAGCAGGATCAGGAAGAACTGATTTTCGTCGCTGGCGGCATTCTCGAAGTGCAACCTGGACTGGTGACCGTCCTGGCCGATACCGCGATTCGCGGCAAGGACCTGGACGAAGCCAAGGCCCTCGAAGCGAAGCGCCATGCCGAGGAAGCAATGGCCGACAAAAAAGCCGAGCTCGACTATGCGCACGCCCAGGCGGAACTGGCCGAAGCCGTCGCGCAATTGGCCGCCATTCAGAAGTTGCGCAGGAAGTAATCGCTCACTAACAGTGAATTCAGGGCAGCCAAGGCTGCCCTTTTTTATTTCAAAGTCGGCGCTGCCAGTACGGCACAGAATAGAATACCCACAGCAGACCGTCGGATTCTTATCATGCGCCACAGCAAGGAAGCCAAGGAACAGGCGACCGCCCGCATGCGGGCGGGGGAGATGCCGTTGCTCGACATAGCGCGCGAATTCAATGTCTCAACCAACACGCTGCGTGCCTGGCTCCGTGAAAGTGAAGCTCGCACCAAGGCGCAGGTCAGCGCCAAGCGGGTTGCGACCGCGCTCTCGCAGGAAAAATACACCTCTGCCAGTCAGCGCCAGCGTCTGCTGATGCATGCACTGGAACAAAGTCCCGCAACGATCATCGTGACCGATGTCGAGGGCAAGATTGTCTACGCCAACCCGAAGTTCGCGGCAACAACCGGTTATCAGGCTGCCGAAGCGCTCGGGCAGACCCCGCGTCTGCTCAAGTCGGGCGAAACCTCAACTGAGGAATATCAGCGGCTCTGGAAAACCATCAAGGCCGGCAAGGAGTGGCGTGGCATCTTCCACAATCGCCGCAAGGATGGTTCCCTCTACTGGGAACGTGCTTCGATCTCGCCAGTGCATGATGCTAAGGGCAAGATCACCCATTTCATGGCGGTCAAGGAGGATATTACCGATTTCATGGAGGCAGATGCCGCGCGTCGTCGCATCGCCGCCGGTTTCACCGCCGTGTTTACCGCGCTGCCATTCGCCATCCTGCTGGTTGACACCGAGGGGCGGACCCTGATCGCCAACCAGGCTGCTGAAACATTGTTCGGAACGGCTGTCCCGCGCGGCACCCGGTTCGACGAGTTGAACCTGCTCTGGGCTGATGCCGATGGCGCCGCGCTACCGGTTGCCGAACATCCCTTGATGCGTGTGCTGTTTGGCTTGGCCGACCCGGCCGGTATACAGACGCGCATTGGCGTCGCGCCACCGACCGGGGGAACGCGCTGGCTGCGCTGCTCGGCACGACGGGTGTCGATGCCGGAAACCCATGAAGTGGCTGCCTTGCTCGTTCTTGCGGAGGAATGCGAAGCAAGCTGACCCGGGATTGAAACTTGGCCCTGGCAGGACGGCATGCCTGGCGCAACGGGCCGTGGGGCCGTGGTATTACAGCGCGGCGAGACGTCTTTCCGCGCGGCTCAGGTCGGTATCAAGTTGGGCAATACCCTCCTGCAAGGCAAGTATTTCCTCACGTCGAACCAGCACCGGTGCTTCGAGCGTGAGATATTCGCCGAGATTCTGGGCGAAATGCGTCGCCGCCTGTTTTTGCCAATCGACGAGGCGGTTCGCGCTCTGCACGATGCGGTGCGCGGCGATGTCGCCTACCAGCCTCGACAAATCTTCTTCGGCATCCCAGCGGAAGTTGCGAAAGACGAACGATAGTTCGGTGGCAAATTCGGCGTTGCCTTCGACGGTGGCTTGAGCCATCACGCGGTCTAAGCCTTGAGGCAGGAGGAAAGGCGTATCCGCCGGCAAACGGATGACGACATCGGAGATCTCTGGATCCGGATTCGGGATGACAAAGCCGTCGGGTGCGATCTCGAAACCGAAGGCGAAGGGCGGCATGTCGAAACGCGCCCGTCGTCCGGCAAAGGGTATGAGCCGCGCCCGCGCCCAGTTGGCGCCTTTCAACAGATGATTGAGTGCGGAGAGAAAGGCCTGATCGAACATCAAATCTTGTAACCGCGGTGCAAGGCGACGACGCCGGCGGTCAGGTTGAAATAGTCGACGCGGGCAAGGCCAACGGATTCCATCATCCCTTTCAGTGTTTCCTGGTCCGGATGCATGCGGATCGATTCGGCCAGGTAGCGATAGCTGTCGGGGTCATTGACCACCTTCTGTCCCAACCAGGGAAGCACCTTGAACGAGTAGAAATCGTAGGCCGGCGACAGCGGCTCCCAGACTTTGGAAAACTCGAGTACGAGCAGCCGGCCGCCGGGCCGCAGCACGCGCCGCATCTCCGCGAGGGCGTGCTCCTTGTGCGTCATGTTGCGCAGGCCGAAGGCAACGGTGACGATGTCGAAGTAATCGTTCGGGAACGGCAGTTTCTCGGCATCGCACTGGGCAACCGGTCCCAGCTTTCCCTCGTCGAGAAGGCGATCGCGGCCGTGCGTCAGCATGGCGTTGTTGATGTCGGTGAGCCAGACTTCGCCGGTCGGGCCGACGCTCTTGCGGAAGGCCGAGGCCAGGTCACCCGTACCGCCTGCAATGTCGAGCACGCGTTCGCCCGGCCGTGCTCCCGCAACCTGAAGGGTGAAAATCTTCCACAAGCGGTGCATGCCGGCGGACATCAGATCGTTCATCAGGTCGTACTTGTCGGCGACCGACGAGAAAACGCCCTTTACCCGACGTGCCTTTTCGCTTTCGGGGACGGTTTCAAAACCGAAATGAGTGTCCGGCATGAATCAGGATCCTTAGTGTTTGCCGCAACCACCCGTCTTGGGCGGCAGGGTGGTCGAGTCGACATCGCGGTTGGCGCCAGCGGCATCGAGGCGGGACAGATAGTCGGCCCAGAGTTCATCGCGGTTCTTCCCGTAGGTATACAGCAGATCCCAGGAGTAGATACCGGTATCGTGGCCATCGGAAAAGAAAGGCTGGACGGCATAGTTGCCCACGGGTTCGAGCGCCTTGATTTCAACGTTGCGCTTGCCGCTTTGCAGGGTTTCCTGCCCGGGACCATGGCCGCGCACTTCAGCCGAAGGCGAGAAAACGCGCAAGAATTCGTAGGAAAGACGGAAGTTGCTACCGTCCTCGAAGGACAATTCCATTTCGCGCGATTTCTGGTGCAGCTTGATTTCAGTGGGGGTGGGAGTTTTGCGGTCAAGTCCGGCCATGATCGTGGATTGTCTGGTTGAGGGTCTCTGCCATATGGGGGCCGCCCATCATAGCG
>Ga0209835_1000799_pt1 | contig 19249 bp, 21 predicted proteins | sample LakKivwa52mmetaG_FD_184138 | JGI IMG/M metagenome (GOLD analysis project Ga0209835, IMG submission 184138) | Anoxic lake water microbial communities from Lake Kivu, Rwanda to study Microbial Dark Matter (Phase II) - Lake Kivu water 52m metaG... | ecosystem: Environmental > Aquatic > Freshwater >...
AACTTATACGTCTGCATTTGGCCGGTTGTTGCCGTCTGCTACTAAAAGTCGGCGCTGGCGGGACGGCACTTATTGCAGCGCTACCGAGAACACCTTGTCCTGCTCCTCGATCGCGGCGACCGTCACCTGCGCGCGGCCTTCGAGGTCGATGGCGAACAGCGCGCGGGCGAGCGGGTTGATGAAGACCGATTCGAGTGTGTTGCCGATGCCGCGGCCACCGTTGGAGAGGTCGCGCGTGCACAGGTCGAGCAGTTGCGCGCGGATCGCGTCGGGGATGACGAGTTCGACCTTGTGTTCCTCGGCGAGGCGGCGCGTGACGTTCTTCAGCATGCCGTTCAGGATCAGCGCGGCGACGTCGGGGCGGATGAAGTTGAAGACGACGATGTTGTCGCCGATGCGGTTGAGAATTTCCGGGCGGCCGAGGCGGTACTTGAAGTGGTCGGCGATCGCCTCGCGCACGCGCGCCTCGACGACTTCGTAGGGGTCGTCGGGCTTGACGTTCTGCACGCGCTGGCCGTGGCCGTCGTCGATGTAGATGCCGAGGTTGGAGGTGAAGATCAGCACGGCTTCGGAGAAGTAGGCGGTGTCGCCGCGGCCGTCGGTGAGGCGGCCGTCTTCGAGGATCTGCAGGAACTTGTCGAGGATGCGCGGGTGCGCCTTCTCGATTTCGTCGAAGAGGATGACGGCGAAGGGACGCTCCTTCACCGCGTCGGTCAGCTCGCCGCCGGCGTCGTAGCCGATGTAGCCGGGCGGCGCGCCGAGCAAGCGCGCACCCGTGTGCTCCTCGGCGAACTCGCTCATGTCGAAGCGGATGTAGGCGCGTTCGTCACCGAACATCAGTTGCGTGAGCGTCTTGGCCAGTTCGGTTTTACCCACACCAGTCGGGCCGGCGAAAAAAAGTACGCCGCGGGGACGGCCGCCGCTCGATCTGGCTTGCGCGCCAGTCAGGCCCATGACCGAACGCATGAGGATGTCGACGGTCTTGGTCGCGGCCTGGTGCTGGCCTTTCACGCGGTCTTCGAGCGCGGCGCGCGCGTTGCGAATCTTTTCCTTGAGGTAGTCCTTGCGCCAGGGATTGTCGGTCGCGCCGACCTTGTAGCTGCGCACGGCGTCCTCGACGCCGGCGATGTTGATGTTCTGTCGCGCGGCGAGCTGGGCGATGTCGGCCAGCGCGGTTAGCGTCAGGCCGTCGGTGCCATCGGCATAGCGGCGCACGGCCTCGGCGCGTTGCGCGTCATCCGCTTGCGCGTGGCCGGGAAACAGGCGTATGAGTTGTTGCGCCGCGGCTTCGCGCGCCTCGTAGTCGGGCTTGCCGACGATCAGCGAGGCGATGCGTTCGGAGTCGAGCGCGAACCACGAAGGCAGATCCTGCGGCCGATTGACCAGCCAGAGGATCGGGTTGAACAGGGGCGCCCCACCCTGCACTCCGTTGGCCGGGATGACCGGGCTGGCGGCAAGCGAGAGCTTTTCGGCGGCGAGGAAGAAACGATGTTCGCCGGCATCGAGATGGTCGGGCGCGCGGGCGAGGCGCGAGGCGAAATCGAGCACCAGCGCGCAGCGCGCCTCGCGGCTGGCGACGAGCTTCTTCATCAGCGCGGTCAGGGACTCCAGTCCCATCGGCATTGCACCATTGGCGCCATCCTGCAGCTTGAGCTCGTGGACTTTCGTCGCGAGTTCGACCACCGCCGGTTCGTTGGGATAGACGCGCACGCCGTCGGCCGGGTCGTAGATCAGCAGGTAGCGGTAATCGTTGCGCCTGAGGCGCTCCCAAAGGCCGCGCAGCAGCGGGACCGGGACCTGCGCCGCGCCGATCGGGGTGAGCAGGCTGTCGCGGATGTTGCCCGAGACGATGTACTGCGAGCGGATCGGCAGCAGGCGGTCGAGATCGCGCAGCCAGCGCGGCGTGAAATCGGCGTTCATTCGATGCTCCTCGCCTTGAGCGGCGCATGGCGCCGAACTTCATCCTTGCGCGGGGGCAGGCTGGTCGCATCGACGACCTGCACGGGCACCTCGCCGGCCTGCAGCAGGCGCGTGACGGTGATCGGAATGCCGCGCGCCTTGAGCGTTTCGAAGAGTTTCGGAAACTCGGCGCACCAGCGTTCTTCGGCGAGCATGTCCTCGCGCGCGCGATCCTCGCCAACCGTGCCGGCGCGCACGACATTGAAGTTCATCGCGTTGCGCTTCGGGTCGACGCGCAGGCGCACGAAATAGTCGCCCCAGCCGGGTTTCTGGAAGTGCGCGACGCCGCCCTCGACGAACAGGGTTTCCTCGATCTCCTCGATGGCGTAGCCGAGATCCTTGAGCGACTGTTCGAGGACGATGGCGGCGGCTTCCTGCCGCTGCTGCTGTTCGGCCGCGGTGGCGCGGGCATCGTTATGCTGCTTGACCTGCAGGCGCAGTTCGGTGACAAGCGCCTCGGCGCGGTCGATTGATGACGCATCGACGACCTGCAGCGCAAGCGCTTCCAGCGCCGGCGGCAAGGCCGCATCCGGAGCCAGCTCCAATCGTTCGAGCACGCGGGCGACCAGCACGCGGCGCGTGGTGGCGATGTCGGTCGCGGCGGCTTGGCCGGCTTGCTCCAGAAAGGCCGCCATCTGCTGCTGCAAGGAGGCGCCGGCACTGCCGAGTTCCTCAAGCCGGCGGGTGAGTGCGACCTGCGCGGCGGTATCGGCTTGCGTGGTAAGGAGCAGCGCGGCGAAACGTGCCTGTGCGGCGCGAGCCTCGGCCATGCGTTGCTGCTGCACTGCGCCGGCCTGCGCCGCCGCGCGCATGCGCTGGCGTTCTTCCTTGCGCTGCTGGCGCTTTTGCGCGGCGATGCGATCGGCCTCGGTCAGGCCGGCGGCGATCTCGGCCGCGCCGCGCGCGATCGACTGGGCGGAAACGATTACCGCGGCTTCGAGACCGAAACTTGCCGCGCACGGTCCGCTCATGTTTTCCTCCCCCGGAAATATTCCTTCGCATTTTACGCGACGTACAATCGGCGCATGACATTGACCGAACTGCGTTACATCGTCGCTCTCGCCCGCGAGAAACATTTTGGCCGCGCGGCGGAGAAGTGCTTCGTGGCCCAGCCCACGCTGTCCGTCGCGGTGAAGAAGCTCGAGGACGAACTGGGCGTGATCCTGTTCGAGCGCGGCCAGAACGAGATTACCGTGACGCCCGCCGGCGAGCCGGTCGTGCGCCAGGCCGAGAAGGTGCTCGCCGAGGCCGCGCGCATCAAGGAGCTCGCCGACACGGCGGGCGATCCGCTGGCCGGTCCCTTGCGCATCGGCGCGATCTACACCATCGGCCCCTACCTGCTGCCGAAACTGGTGCCGCTGCTGCGCGAACGTGCGCGGAAGATGCCGCTGATCATTCAGGAGAACTTCACCGTCAAGCTGGTCGAGGCGTTGAAAAGTGGTGAGCTCGATGTCGCGATCCTCGCGCTGCCGGTCGAGGAACCGGGTTTGGTCGCACAGGCGGTCTATGACGAAGCTTTCCGCGTGCTGGTGCCGGCGCAACATCCGTGGGCGAAACAGAAATCCATCGATGCCGATCGACTGCTCGACGAACAATTGTTGATGCTCGGCCGCGGCAACTGCTTCCGCGACCAGGTACTCGATCTGTGCACGCGCGCGGGTGCGGGCGGCCCGCAGGTGCTGGAAGGTTCTTCGCTCGAAACTATCCGTTTGATGGTCGCTTCGGGCATGGGCATCACTGTCATGCCGGCCTCGGCGGTCGATGAGTTGCCGAAGAATGACGCCCTGCTGCGGGCCCGTCCTTTTGCCGACCCGACGCCGGTGCGGCGCGTCGGCATGGTCTGGCGCGCAAGCTTCCCGCGCTTCCAGGCCATCGACCTGCTGCGCAAGTCGCTGCTCGACTGCAAGCTGCCCGGCACAAAGGTTTGCAAATAGCCAAAATCTATTCGTTATATTGAGACAATCCGTTGGAACAATGGGGTGCTCCGGCGCAGAATCCCTTCCATCGCAACGGGAAATCGAAAGGAAAACACCATGAAAGCCAAGACCCAGAAACCCGCCAAGCCGGCCGGCATCGACATCGGCATCTCCGCCGCCGACCGCGCGAAGATCGCTCAGGGCCTTTCCAGGCTGCTCGCCGACAGCTATACGCTCTACCTGATGACGCACAACTTCCACTGGAACGTCACCGGCCCGATGTTCAACACGCTGCATGTGATGTTCATGGGGCAATACACCGAGCAGTGGAACGCGCTCGACATCATCGCCGAACGCATCCGCGCCCTTGGCCACCCAGCCCCCGGCACCTATCGCGAGTTCGTCAAGCTGGCGTCGATCAAGGAAGTCGAAGGCGTGCCGAAGGCCACCGAGATGATCCGCCTGCTCGTCGCCGCGCAGGAAGCGACCGCCCGCACCGCACGCGAGCTGTTCCCGGTAGTCGACAAGGCCAACGACCAGCCGACCGCCGACGTGCTGACCCAGCGCCTCGATGTGCATGAGAAGACGGCGTGGATGCTGCGCAGCCTGCTGGAAGAGTGAGTACTCACAGGACTTACCAGCTTCTGATCGAAATCGCCCGCCCGGTGCGGGCAAACATTGGACGATGCGGCCGGTTCGGGGAGTTCGCCTTCCCGGCCGGCCGTTACATTTACACGGGCTCGGCCCGGCGCAATTTCGAGGCGCGCGTCGCTCGTCATCTGCGCAAGGAGAAGACCCTGCGCTGGCACATCGACTACCTGCTCGCCGCGCCGGGCGTGCGCATCGCCGGCGTGCGGCGCTATGTCGAGGAGGAATGCGCGATCAACCACGCGACGCCGGGCGAGGTGCTGATCGACGGTTTCGGCGCTACTGACTGTCGGGCCGGCTGCGGCAGCCATCTCAAGTACCTCGGATGAGCGACTTCCCACCTTATCGCGCACCGGCCTGGCTGCCGGGCGGTCACGCGCAGACCATTTACCCGCTGCTGATCAAGCCGCAGCCGGCGGCGTACCGGCGCGAACGCTGGGATACGCCGGACGGCGATTTCATCGATGTCGATTGGATCGACTCGCAAACATCGACACCGCTGCTGGTTCTGTTCCACGGTCTCGAAGGCAGTTCCTCCAGCCACTACGCCACGGCCCTGATGGCAGCGGTGCAGGGTGCTGGCTGGGCCGGCGCGGTGGTGCATTTTCGCGGCTGTTCCGGCGTGCCGAATCGCCTTCCCCGTGCGTATCACTCGGGTGATTCAGACGAGATCGACTGGATACTGCGTCGCCTGCGCACAGACTTCCCGCAACGGCGGATTCATGTCGTCGGCGTTTCGCTGGGCGGCAATGCACTGCTCAAGTGGCTCGGCGAGCGTGGTGCTGCAGCCGGCGCGGTGGTCGATGCTACGGCAGCGGTGTCGGCGCCGCTCGACCTGACCGCCTGCGGCCATCATCTTGGCCGCGGCTTCAACCGCGTCTATACGCGGCATTTCCTGCGCACCCTGAAGCAGGGCGCGGCGGCAAAGCTGGCGCGCTTTCCCGGCCTGTTCGACGGGGCGCGCATGGCGCGGGCGCAAAATCTCTACGAGTTCGACGATGTCGTGACGGCGCCGCTGCACAGCTTTCGCGACGCCGACGACTACTGGCAGCGTGCTTCGGCGAAGCCGTTGCTGGGTGGCATCCGTGTGCCGACGCTGCTGCTCAACGCGCTCAATGATCCCTTCCTGCCGGTATCTGCACTGCCACGCGCCGCCGAGTTGTCAGCCGTGGTACGGCAGGAAACGCCGCTCGAAGGCGGGCACGTCGGCTTTGTCAGTGCGCCGTGGCCGGGACGGCTCGATTGGCTGCCGCGGCTGCTGCTGTCATTCTTCGCTGGTTAGCGTCGGCGGATCGGGGCGGCACGTTCCTGGCGCAGGCCGCGACAGTCTCGATAGTACTCTGCGAGCGTGGCGAGGTCGGTGTCGATGTCCTCGCCTGGTTCGAGCGTCGCCAGCAGGCCGATGCGGCGGTGGCCGTAGTCAATCGTGCCGGCGAGAATCGGTACGCCGGCAGCACGGGCAATGCGGTGGAAGCCGGTCTTCCAGCCCGGCGTGAAGCTGCGCGTACCTTCCGGCGCGATGGCCAGAAGACCGGCCGGACCATCGCGCAACTCGGCGGCCATGCGCTCGACGAATCCGGCGGGTGCGCTACGGTTGACCGGGATGCCGCCGAGCCAGCGCATCAGCGTCCCGAGCGGACCCCGGAACAGTGTGACCTTGCCTGCCCAGCGGATATTGAGCCCAAGCGCGGCGCGCACCAGCAGGCCAAGCGGAAAATCCCAGTTGGAGGTGTGTGGATAAACGACCAGTACCGCGCGCGGCGGGCGCGGCGTCACATCGACATAGGTCCAGCCGATGAGGCGCAGGAAGATTCGGGCGACGCGCTGGCGGATCCGCATGTGCCGCTTCTGTTCAGACGAAGCGCGCGTTCAGCCAGTCGATGATGTCTTGCGCCGGCCTCCGCCAGTCGGCCTCGAGCATCAGCCCGTGGCCCATGCCGGGATAGAGCGTCGCGTCGACACCGTAGCTGCGCGCGGTCATTTCCACCAGCGACGCGGGAATGATCATGTCGTGTTCGGCGCCCTGCACCAGCAGGCCGGCGCGGTCGTCCGGCAGGTGTTCCAGCACGCGGTGGGTATGCGGCAGGTTGAACAGCATCATGTCCCAGATGGCGCGGTGCGATTCGGGCTGGGCCATGCGGTAGTAGCGCGCGAGGTCGTCGACCGACACCGGCTGGGCGAACAGCGCCGCCCGCAGGCTGTCGAGCGCGACCTGCCCGCCGGTCATCAGGCGGTTGAGGTCGGCGAACAGGTTCGGCTGGTTGAACAGCATGCCGAAGGCCGAGGCGGCGAGGCCTTGCGGCGGCACCGAGCACATCAGCACGGCGGCGGGCGCTGTATGCTTTTCCAGATACTTCTGCACGACGAAGCCGCCCATCGAGTGGCCGATCAGCACGGGCGGTGCGGGCAGCGTGGCGATGGTTTCGACGACATCATTGACATAGTTGTCGATCGAATAGCTGTCGAGGTGGTCGCGCCGGCGGCTTGCGCCATGGCCGGAAAGACTCAGGGCGTGGCAGGAGAAGCCGGCGGCGGCGAAATGGGGCAGGTAGTGTTCCCAGCACCAGGCCGCGGTATAGGCGCCATGCAGGAAGAGCAGCGGGGGAAGCTCGGGACGTGCGTGCTGCGGCGCGCAGGAGAGTACTTCGAGATGTTCGGCACGGCTTTGATGCATCGCCGCATTCTAGTGCTGTGCCGTCCTGCCAGCGCCGACTTTTTAGTGCGCAGGGAGGGACAGTGCCCAGATGCGGTTCCAGTAATCGGGCTTGATCGTCACCGCTTTGAGCGTGGTCACTTCGCGGATGGCGTAATGCGAACGCTGGGTATCTCGGCGAACCGGTTCGCGGAACAGCCGGCCATGCGCCCCGAGGAAGGAAATGACCTGGCGCGGCCGCGCGGCGTTGTGCGGCGTATCGACGACGATGGCGGTTTCGCGGTTGGCGAGGCGCACCAGCGTACCGGGCGGATAGGTGCCATTGACGCGGCGCAGCGCTTCAAGCAGGCGCGGGTCGAACATCTGCCGGCTGCGCGACAGCAGCCAGTGCATCGCCTCGCGCGGAGCTTTCGGGTTGCGCAGCAGGCGTTGGGGCGCGACCAGGGCGCACCAGACATCGGCGATCTTGAGGATGCGCGCTTCGAGGCTGATCTCGTCGCCACGCAGCGCGGCGGGGTAGCCGCTGCCATCGAGCGATTCGTGATGCTGCTCGACTGCCTCGATCCAGCACAGGTCGGTGCCCGGCGAATCGCGCAGCAGGTCGGCGGCGAGCTGCGGGTGACGCGCCAGCGTGATGCGCTGGGCATCGCTGGGCATGGCATAGGGGGCGGCGAGGTCATCCTGCAGTTCGATTGCGGTCAGGTTCATGAACATGGCCGCCTTGGCAATCGTGTGCTGGCGCCGGGCATCGAGCTGGATCGCCCGACCGAGGTGGATGCCGAGGATCGCGGCGGAAAAGCCGTGCCGCAGCGAGGGGCTGTGCAGCGGGATGTGCGATCCCATGCCGAGGCAGACCTGCGGTGCAAGGTCGACGAGGCCAACGAGTTCCGCCGCGAGCGTGGAGAGGCGGATCACGTCCTGCACCGTGCAGGACCAGCCTTCGATGACTTCGACGTATCCGGCTGCGATGGCGGACAGCCGGTCGCAGGGCGCGGGCGAGGCCGACTCGATGGGGGTGGGGCGGGCAGCGCTATTGGCGTAGGCGGTGCCGAAGGATTCGGCAAAAGCGAGGGCGGGTGCGTTCATGAATGAACGTTACGCAAATTCCCTGCCATGCTTGTTTGCCTTGAAATTCCACCTGAAACCGGCGGTATTGGCTATGTCGCCGGCAATAATTGCCGGCGTCAAAGGCTGGCGAGTGCCTCGTCCGGAGTCAAAATGCGGAACAGTCCGTCAAGTCGGCGGCCGCGCCGCAGCCGGAGCAGCAGCTTGTCGGCGGTGATCAGCCAGTGGGCCTGTCCGTCCCGGGCCAGTTCGAGGAATTTCTGGTCGTCGCGATCCTTGCACTTCGGCAGGGCGACGGCCTCCTGCGGCACGGCGTCTATGGTTTGCACCAGCACGAGGTAGGCGGCATAGGCGGCTTCCTGGCGCTCTGCGTCGAGGGCGAACAGGGGATAGTCGAGCACGCGCCGGAATTCGGCGAGGCAGGACGCGCTGGTCAGGGCGATCCAGCGCCCGGAAACGACTTCGCCCCGCAAGGGGGCGAAGCGGCTGTCCTTGAAGACGAATAGCGAGAGCAGTACGTTCGTGTCGAAAACAACACGAACGGGGTCGCTCATCAGGACTTCTTCTGCTGGTCGAGGCGGAACTTGACGAAGCTGCCCGGCGCATCTTCGAGCACACCGAGCTTGCCCTTGACCGGATCGCGCGCCGGCACAGTGGCGTCGTTCTGCGCCATCAGCCATGCTTGCCAGTCGGTCCACCACGAGCCGGCGTTCTGCTGGGCGCCCTCGAAGAAGGTTTCGGGGGTGTCCGGTAGAGTCTTGGCCGGGTTGGTCCAAAAGCCGTACTTGTTGGCAACCGGCGGGTTGACGATGCCGGCGATGTGACCGGAGCCGCCGAGCACGAAGCGCGTCGGGCCCGAGAACAACTGCGCGCCGAGGTAGGTGCTCTGCCACGGGGCGATGTGGTCTTCGATCGTGCTGATGAAGTAGGCCGGAATCTTGATCTTGGAGAGATCGATCGCAACGTCGCCGATCATGATGCCACCCGGCTCCTTGAGGCGATTCTGCATGTACATGTTGCGCAGGTAGAAGCTGTGCATGGCGGCCGGCATGCGCGTCGAGTCGGAGTTCCAGTAGAGCAGGTCGAAGGGGAAGGGATCCTTGCCCATCAGGTAGTTGTTCACCACGAAGGACCAGATCAGGTCGTTGGCGCGCAGCATGTTGAAGGTGCCGGCCATCTCGGTGCCTTCGAGGTAGCCGCGCTCGCTCATCTTCTTCTCGAGACTGGAGACCTGCTGCTCGTCGATGAATACGCCCAGCTCGCCGGGGATCGAGAAATCGAGCATGGTGGTGAAGAAGGTCACGGAAGCGAGACGCTTGTCCTTTTTCGCGGCGAGGTAGGCGGCCGTGGTGCCGAGCAGCGTACCGCCGAGGCAGTAGCCGGCCGCGTTGATTTCCTTCTCGCCGGTCTGCGCGCAGACCTGGTCGATGGCGGTCAGCGTACCCTCGAAGACGTAGTCCTCGAAGGTCTTCTGCGCGAGCTTCTGGTCCGGGTTAACCCAGGAAATCACGAACACGCTATGGCCCTGGTCGACGGCCCACTTGATGTAGGAGTTCTTCTCGCGCAGGTCGAGGATGTAGTACTTGTTGATCCACGGCGGCACGATCAGCAGCGGGCGCTTGAAGTTCGTCTTGGCGGTCGGTGTGAATTGCAGCAGCTGGATCAGGTCGTTCTGGAAGATTACCTTGCCGGGTGTGGTGGCAACGTTCTTGCCGAGTTCGAAGGCTGACGTGTCGGTCATCTTGACGCGCAGCTGGCCGTCGCCATCCTCGATGTCGCGCAGCAGGTTGTTGAAGCCCTTGAGCAGGTTCTGGCCCTGGGAGTTCACCGTCTCGCGGAAGACTTCGGGATTGGTATGCACGAAGTTGGAGGGCGACATCGCGTCGATGAACTGGCGCGTGAAGAAGTTCACCTTGTCCTGCGTGTGGCCGTCGAGGCCTTTCACGCCGCTCACCGAATCATGCATGTGGCGCGCGGTGATCAGGTAGCTCTGCTTGATGAAGTCGAACAGGAAGTGCTCTTCCCACTGCTCGTCCTTGAAGCGCTTGTCGCCCTTCGTCGGCGCGGCGACGGGCGGGGTATGCATGCCCATGAAACGCAGCGTCGAATGCTGCCAGAGCGAGAAATAGTCCCAGACGAGGTTCATCTGCTGCTGCGCCAGCTGATAGGGATTGGCGAGCATATTGGCCATCATGTCCATGAAGGCCTGCGCGACGCCCAGTTCGTCCTGCGGCGGGGTGACGCCCTTCGCGACCTGGCGCTTCATGTGGTCGGTCAGCAGCTTCGAGGCGCGCTGGGCGACCTCGGCGTAGGTCTTGGCGACTTCCTGCGGATCGGGCAGGGCGGGCTTTTCGGTTTCTTGTGTCATGGTCTCTCACTCCAGATCAGGGTTTCAGTGCGTAATGGATGATGCCGTTCTCGCTGCTGCGTTGCAGGCGGTTTCGGGCTTCAAGGTAATTCAGGTGGGCGATGGCCTCGCCCATGGCGAACAGGGTTTGATGCGGGTCGTCGATCGGTCGGCCGAACAGGACTTCCAGAAGGTCGCCGGCGCAGCGCGGGCCGGCCGCGCAGGCGGCGAGCAGGTCGGCGCAGCGCGCATCGTGATGTGCATGCAGTTCGGCGACGCGCGCCCGGATGCCGCGGAAGGGCCGGCCATGCGAAGGCAGCACCAACGTCTCCTCCGGCAGTTCGGCGAGGCGGTCGATCGAATCCAGATACAACTGCAGCGTGTCGAGTACCGGCGCTGCCGCATAGGCGCTGACATTGGTCGAGATGCGCGGCAGCAGCATGTCGCCGGCGATCAGGACGCCCAGCGTGGCGCAGTAGAGGCTCGCATGTTCGGGCGCATGGCCGTGGCCGACGATCACTTCCCACTCATTCGCGCCGATGCGCAGCCGGTCGCCATCGAACAGCGGGTGGAAGGTGGCCGGAATCACCGGTACGCCGCGCCGGTAGGCATTGCCGCGCGCTTCCAGCGCGGCACAGCGCTCGGCATCGAGGCCGTGGCGTGCGTACAGGGCAACCATCGAGGGAATGTCGAAGGGCGCGAGGCCGGCGGCGATCACCCTGGCGGTCAGGTATTCGCCCTGCGTCATCCAGAGCGGCGCGCCATATTCGCTTTCCAGCCAGCCCGCCAGCCCCAGATGGTCCGGGTGGAAATGGGTGACGATCTGGCGTGACAGGTGCCGCTCGGTTGAAAATGAGGCCAGCGCCGACTTCCAAGCCTGCTTGACGGCATCCATCGCGATGCCAGTATCGACTGCGATGAAACCTTCGCCATCCTCCAGCAACCAGAGATTGATGTGGTCGAGCGCGAACGGCAGAGGCATGCGCAGCCAATGCACGCCGGGCGCGACCGGGCAGGTCGTGCCGGTTTCCGGAAGCGTGTCGAAGGCGATCTCGATTGGCATGAAGTGAGCGGGGGAGCGTTGCCCGGTGGTCGGAAATCTGTTTAACTGTGTGATCTTATTTGGATAGTTTAGCTGAATCCGAACATTTTGGTGCACCGCAGCATTATGTCTCCTCTTACTTCTGCGAACGAAGCCACCTATACCATCGCCGAGTTGGCGCGCGAGTTCGACTTGACGGCACGCGCCATCCGTCATTACGAGGATCAGGGCCTGATCGCCCCGGCACGTGCCGGCGTACAGCGTGTCTATACCAAGCGCGACCGCACGCGCCTGAAACTCACCCTGCGTGGCAGGCGCTTGGGCCTGTCGCTGGCCGAGATCCGCGAGCTGATCGACATGTACGACAGCGCGCCCGAATCCTCGCAACTGGCCCGACTGCTAGAAGTTCTGGAGCGTCAGCGCGCCAAGCTGGCGCAGCAGCGCGAGGATATCGAGGCCGTGCTGGGCGAACTCGATGCTTTCGAGGGGCAGTGTCGTGCCCTGCTCAAGGCGAAGAACGCGGGCAAAAAGGGCGGTTGACGTTAACGTAAACGTCAACATACAATCGGCCGAAAACATCATGGAGGTCCAATGAGTTACGGCATACCGCGCGGCGAAGCGAAATTCGATCCCCGCGACCCGCATTGGGATTCGAAAGTCCGCGACAGTTTCACGAAGCAGGGCGTGATGGGCCTGCTCGGCGCGACGCTGGCCGACGTCTGGCCCGGCGGCTGCGAGATCCACCTGCCCTACCGGCCCGATCTGTCGCAACAGCATGGTTTCTTCCATGCCGGCGTGACCTCGACGGTGGTCGACAGCGCGGCGGGCTACGCGGGCTTTTCGCTGATGGCGCAGCACACCTCGGTGCTGTCGGTCGAGTTCAAAATCAACCTGTTGGCGCCCGCCGACGGCGAACTGCTGATCGCCACCGGCGAGGTGGTGAAGCCCGGCCGCAATCTCGTTATTACCCGAGGGGATGCCTGGGTGGTGAAGAACGGCAAGGCGACGCACTGCGCGATGATGCAGCAGACCCTGATGACCATGCACGGAAAGGCTGAACAATGATCGGACTCAACTTTCAACTCGGCGAAGAGATCGACATGCTGCGCGACATGATCCAGTCGTTCGCCGCCAACGAAATCGCGCCACGCGCGGCCGAAATCGACCGCATCAACGAATTTCCGGCCGACCTCTGGAAGAAATTCGGTGACCTCGGCCTGCTCGGCATGACCGTGCCGGAGGAAGACGGCGGGACCGGCCTGGGCTATGTCGCGCACATCGTCGCGATGGAGGAAATCTCGCGCGCTTCGGCATCGGTCGGTTTGTCCTACGGTGCGCACTCGAATCTGTGCGTGAACCAGATCCGCCGCAACGGCAACGCCGCTCAAAAGGCGAAATACTTGCCCGGCCTGATCGCCGGCACGCAGGTCGGCGCGCTGGCGATGTCCGAGCCGAACGCCGGCTCCGACGTCGTCTCGATGAAGCTCAAGGCAGAGAAGAAGGGCGACCGCTACGTGCTCAACGGCAGCAAGATGTGGATCACCAATGGCGGCGATGCCGACACGCTGGTCGTCTATGCCAAGACCGACCCGGCGGCCGGCCCGAAGGGGATGACGGCCTTCATCGTAGAAAAGGGCTTCAAGGGCTTCAGCTGCGGCAGCCACCTCGACAAGCTGGGCATGCGCGGCTCAAACACCTATCCGCTGTTCTTTGACGACTGCGAGGTACCCGAGGAGAACGTGCTCGGCGGTGTCGGAAATGGGGTGAAGGTGCTGATGTCCGGCCTCGACTACGAACGCGCCGTTCTTTCCGGCGGACCGCTCGGCATCATGGCCGCCTGCATGGATGTGGTGATTCCCTACCTGCACGAACGCGAGCAGTTCGGCACGCCGATCGGCGAATTCCAGCTCATGCAGGGCAAGGTAGCCGACATGTATTCGACCTGGCAGGCGACGCGCGCCTATGTGTATGCCGTCGGCCGCGCCTGCGACAGCGCCGACCACGCGCGCACGCTGCGCAAGGATGCCGCCGGTGCGATTCTTTATTCAGCTGAAAAGGCGACCTGGATGGCCGGCGAGGCGATCCAGACGCTCGGCGGCAACGGCTACATCAACGAATATCCGACCGGTCGCCTCTGGCGCGACGCCAAGCTCTACGAGATCGGCGCCGGAACCTCCGAAATCCGCCGCATGCTGATCGGCCGCGAGCTGTTTCAGGAGACAAAGTGATGAGCGATAACATTGTCATCGTTGCTGCCGCGCGCACGCCGATGGGCGGATTTCAGGGCGATTTCGCGTCGCAGACCGCAGCGAATCTCGGCGCGGTTGCGATCAGGGCGGCCGTCGAGCGTTCCGGCCTGCCGGCTGTCGATGTGCAGGAAGTCATCATGGGCTGCGTACTGCAAGCCGGCCAGGGCCAGGCGCCGGCACGGCAGGCTGCGCTGCAGGCAGGCTTGCCCTTGTCGGCCGGCTGCACCACCGTGCACAAGGTCTGCGGTTCGGCGATGAAGGCGACGATGTTCGCCTGCGACATCCTCAAGGCTGGCAGCCAGGATGTCGTCGTTGCCGGCGGCATGGAGTCGATGACCAATTCACCCTATCTGCTGCCCAAGGCGCGTGGCGGCTACCGTCTCGGCCATGGCCAGATGATCGACCACATGTTCTTCGATGGCCTCGAAGACCACTACAGCACCGAGACGAAGGGCCGTCTGATGGGCACCTTTGCCGAGGACTGCGTCGCGCACTACGGTTTTACGCGCAAGGATCAGGACGATTTCGCCATAGCCTCGACGCAACGCGCGCAACAGGCGGGCCAGGACGGCAGCTTCGACTGGGAGATCGCCCCGGTGACGATTTTCGGCCGGAAAGGCGAGGTGACGATCAACCTCGACGAACAGCCGGGCAAGGCGCAGCTCGACAAGATTCCGACGCTACGGCCGGCGTTCAAGAAAGACGGCACGGTGACGCCGGCCAACTCCTCGTCGATTTCCGACGGCGCCGCCGCGCTGGTGTTGATGCGCGAGTCCGATGCCCTCAAGCGCGGTCTGAAGCCGGTCGCGCGCATCGTCGGCTACACCACGCACGCGCAGGAGCCGGGCTGGTTTACCACCGCGCCGGTATATGCAATGAAGAAGCTGTTCGCGCAGACCGGTTGGACGGCCGAGCGCGTCGACCTCTACGAGATCAATGAGGCTTTCGCCGTCGTCACGATGGCGGCGATGAAGGAGTTGAGCCTGCCGCACGACAAGGTCAACGTGCATGGCGGCGCCTGCGCACTCGGCCATCCGATCGGCGCCTCCGGTGCGCGCATCATCGTCACGCTGCTCGGCGCATTGCGCAAATACGGCAAGCAGCGCGGCGTCGCCTCGCTTTGCATCGGCGGCGGCGAGGCCACTGCACTCGCGGTCGAATTGCTCTGAGGACAGATTGTTCGCGACTTACGCCAAGCTCGTCGTGACCGCCGTAATCTGGGGCGGCACCTGGGTCGCCGCGCGCTATGCGGTTCAGGAAGTCGCGCCGCTCGGCGTCGCCGTCTGGAGGTTCTTTTTCGCGGCGGCGAGCCTGCTCGCGCTGGTGTTGTGGCATCACGGCCGCCTTCCTGGCATCAATCGCAAGGAGTTGCTGCTGGTGTTCGGGCTCGGTGCGACGGGCATCTTCATCTACAACCTGTTCTTCCTCTACGGCATGCAGCACATCACTGCCGGGCGTGGTGCGCTGGTCGTCGCGACCACGCCGGTGATCACGCTGCTGGCGGCGGCTTGGCTGCTCAAGGAAGGCATGACGGCGCTCAAGGCGCTGGGCAGCGCACTGGCCCTGGTTGGCTGCCTCACCGTCATTGGCAAGGGTGATCCGCTCGCCCTGCTGCAAGGTCGGGTGGGTACCGGCGATCTGCTGATCCTTGGCTGCGCCTTCATGTGGTCGGCCTACACCCTGATCGGCCGGCTCGGCACGCAGTCGCTGGCGCAGCGCAATCTCGGCGCGCTGGTGATGACGGCCTATGCGAGCTGTGCGGGTTTCCTCATGCTGCTGGCCGTCGCGCTGATCGACAATTCTGCGCAACTGACTCCACACTACTCGCCGCTGGCCTGGACTGCGATACTCTTCCTCGGCCTGCTGGGCACGACGCTGGGCTTCACTTGGTTCGCTGCGGCGGTGCAGAAGATCGGCGCGCAGCGCGCATCGATCTTCATCAACCTCGTGCCGGTGGCCGCTGTGCTGCAGGGGGCGCTGCTGCTCGGTGAACGACTCGACCTGTCCGCGCTGATTGGTGGCGTGCTGGTGATCGCCGGCGTGCTGCTCACGCAACGGCAAACTTCAAGACTGAAGGAGGCGATGGCATGATCCTGAACGATGACCAGCGGATGATCCGCGATACCCTGCGCGAATTCGCACGCGAACGCCTGGCGCCCAACGCCGCGCAATGGGATCGCGAGCATACGTTTCCCGCCGCAGCCGTGCAGGAGCTCGCCGCGCTCGGCGTCTGGGGCATGGTGGTGCCCGAGGAATGGGGCGGCCCCGGCCTCGATTACGTGTCGCTGGCCATCGCCATCGAGGAAATCGCCGCCGGCGATGGCGCGACCTCAACGATCATGTCGGTGCAGAACTCGCTGGTCTGCGGCATCCTCAACAGATATGGCAACGATGCACAGAAGACGCGCTGGTTGCGCGGCGCGGCGACCGGCGAACTGCTTGGCTGCTTCTGCCTGACCGAGCCGCACGTCGGCTCCGATGCGGCCGCGATCAAAACCCGCGCGGTGAAAGAGGGCGATCACTGGGTACTCAACGGCGTCAAGCAGTTCATCACCTCGGGTAAGCATGCGCAGATCGCCATCGTCTTCGCCGTCACCGATCCCGCTGCCGGGCGCAAGGGCATTTCCTGCTTCTGCGTACCGGCAGGTGCACCCAATTACGCGCCCGGCTACGTCGTCGCGCGCATCGAGGAGAAGCTCGGCCAGAAGGCTTCCGACACCGCGCAGATTTTGTTCGAGGACTGCCGCATTCCCGCCGATTGCCTGCTGGGCAATGAAGGTGATGGCTACAAGATTGCACTGTCGAACCTCGAAGCGGGCCGCATCGGCATCGCCGCGCAAGCGGTCGGCATGGCGCGCAGCGCGCTCGAGGCCGCCGTCACGTACGCGAAGGAGCGCGAAGCCTTCGGCAAGCCCATCGTCGAGCATCAGGCCGTCGCCTTCCGCCTCGCCGACATGGCGACGCGGATCGATGTCGCGCGCCAGATGGTCTGGCATGCCGCCAGCTTGCGCTCGGCCGGCGAACCCTGCCTCAAGGAAGCGAGCATGGCCAAGCTGTTCGCCTCGGAAATGGCCGAGAAGGTCTGCTCCGATGCAATCCAGATTCACGGCGGCTACGGCTACGTCGCCGACTTCCCGGTCGAACGCATCTATCGCGACGTGCGCGTCTGCCAGATCTACGAAGGCGCTTCCGACATCCAGCGGCTCGTGATCGCGCGCGCCGTGGTTGGTGCATCCTGATATGCATCATTTGATGCTATATTTGATGCACACAGCCATCTCCGGGAGCCTCCCATGAGAACCACCGTCACTTTGGATGACGAACTGCTGGCTAGCGTCGAGGAACTCAGCGGCATCCGCGATCGTTCGCAACTGCTGCGGGAAGCCTTGCTGGCGCTGCGTCACCGCATTGCTTCGGAACGCTTGTCGCTGCTCGGCGGCAGCGAGCCGGCGCTGACCGCCGCGCCGCGCCGACGCGTCACGCTGACCGCGGCCGAGCCAGATGCCTCGCCCTACGATGCCGGTAAATCCGACCCGGCAAAAAAGGCATGAAAATCCTCGCCGACACCTCGGTCTGGGTCGATCATCTGCGGCACGGCGACGCGACGCTTCGCCACCACCTGACACAAGGCGATATCGTCATCCACGACCATGTCGTCGGCGAACTCTGCCTGGGCGGCCTGAGCCGGGAAAAGCGCGCACTGCTCGACTGGCTGCACCGCTGCACAATCGCCAGCCACGCCGAAGTGATGCACCTGATCGAGACGCGCAAGCTCGCTAGTCGCGGCTTGGGCTACGTCGATACCCACCTGCTCGCCGCCGCGCTGATCGGTCGCCTGCGACTCTGGACGCTGGATCGCGCACTGCGGCTGGCAGCGGATGAGTGCGGTTGCGGTCTGGCAAACCATTGAAGGACCCGGCATGACGACGCCCGTTCCCATTCTGTTCTACTTCGACTTCACTTCGCCCTACTCCTATCTGACGAGCGAGAAGATCGATGCGCTGGCCGAGCGCTTCGGTCGCAAGGTGCAGTGGCGGCCAATCCTGCTCGGTGGCGTGTTCAAGGCGCTCGGCACGGTGTCGCTGGTCAAGCAGCCGGGGCAGGCTGCGTACAGCGAGAAGGACTTTGCGCGTTCGGCGCGCTTCCTCGATGTGCCCTATGCGCAACCGGCCGAGTTCCCGGTGTCCACCGTCGCGCCAGCGCGCGCCTGGTACTGGCTGCACCAGCAGGATTGCGCCATGGCACGCCGCTTCGCACATGAAGTGTTCCGCGCCTACTTTTCCGCTGGCCGCGACATCGCCGACACGGCCGTCGTGCTGGAACTGGCGCAGAAAGTCGGCGCTGGCAAGAAGGCACTTGAACAAGGGATGAACGAGCCCGCGATCAAGGACAGGCTGCGTACCGAGACCGAGGCGGCCGTTGCCGCCGGCGTGTTCGGCGCGCCGTGGATCGTCGTCGATGGCGAGCCCTTCTGGGGCGCCGACCGTCTGCCGCAGATCGAGCGCTGGCTTTCCACTGGAGGATTCTGATGTCCGTCATCAAGTCGAACCTGAACCCGCGCTCGGAAGAGTTCAAGGCCAACGCCGCCGCGATGCAAACGCTCGTCGCCGATCTGCGCGAGAAATCGGCGCAGGTCGCACGCGGTGGCTCTGAAGACGCGCGTGCCAAGCATCTCGCGCGCGGCAAACTGCTGGTGCGCGACCGCGTCGATGGCTTGCTTGATCCGGGGGCTGGCTTCCTCGAACTCTCGCAGCTCGCGGCATGGGGAATGTACGAAAGCGGCGTTCCTGCTGCAGGTGTCGTGGCCGGCATCGGCCGCGTGTCGGGCGTGGAGTGCATGATCGTCGCCAACGACGCGACGGTGAAGGGCGGCACCTACTACCCGCTGACGGTGAAGAAGCACCTGCGCGCGCAGGAGATCGCGCGCGAGAACCGCCTGCCCTGTCTCTACCTCGTCGACAGCGGCGGTGCCTTCCTGCCGATGCAGGACGAGGTGTTCCCCGACAAGGAACACTTCGGCCGCATCTTCTTCAACCAGGCCAACCTGTCGGCGCAAGGCATTCCGCAGATCGCCGTGGTGATGGGCTCCTGTACGGCGGGTGGCGCCTACGTGCCGGCGATGTCCGACGAATCGATCATCGTGCGTAACCAGGGCACGATCTTCCTCGGCGGCCCGCCGCTGGTGAAGGCAGCGACCGGCGAGGTCGTCAGTGCCGAAGACCTTGGCGGTGGCGAAGTGCATACCCGCGTCTCGGGCGTCTGCGACCATCTGGCCGAGAGCGACCAGCATGCGCTCTCGATCGCGCGGCGTATCGTTGCCAACCTCAACTGGAAGAAGACGATTGGCCTCGAACTGGCACCGCCCGAGGA
>Ga0209835_1000803_pt1 | contig 19148 bp, 20 predicted proteins | sample LakKivwa52mmetaG_FD_184138 | JGI IMG/M metagenome (GOLD analysis project Ga0209835, IMG submission 184138) | Anoxic lake water microbial communities from Lake Kivu, Rwanda to study Microbial Dark Matter (Phase II) - Lake Kivu water 52m metaG... | ecosystem: Environmental > Aquatic > Freshwater >...
GTGATACATATACCCATATATTTAAACGACTCGGACTCGATACGGTTGTGGTTGAATCAGATGGTGGTTATATTGGTGGGGATTACTGTCATGAATATGTTGTTGACTCACCTATAGGGGAGACTGTATACCTTACAACAGAGGATGGTAGTTATGCCGCCCATCAAGATGTTGCTCTCTTTGACCGCGACCATATTAATCAAAGTGAGGAAATCAAAGAGTTCGCTATAATTGACCAGCCAAAATGGGTTCAGACTATGGAAGATAACGAAAAACACTATAACCTTCCCGCATCCCGCTTTCTTAAAAACGTTGTTTACAAACATAGAGTTACGGGAGAAATAATTATTGCAGTTATTCGAGGAGATCTTGAAGTAAATAAAACTAAACTGGAGCGATTAATAAATGCAATTGGTCAACTTGAAGACGCTTCAGATGCGGATTTAGAGTCTTTTGGATCAAAATCAGGGTATGTGCACTCATGGGGTCATGATAGCGTTCGCTATGTCGGAGATATATCTCTTGAAACGGTTCGCAACTTTATCGGAGGGCAAAAGAAAGATGCGACAGACTCAACAAACGTAAACTATGGTAGAGATTTTACCTGTTCAGTAGTAGGAGATATTGCGATAGCAAAAGAGGGACATACGTTTAAAGGTAAGACGTTAAAACTTAAAAAGGGTGTCGAGGTAGGAAATATATTTCAACTTGGATACCATTACACAAAGCTTATGAAGGGGTCACTCTTCATGGATAGTGATGGCAAGGAAAAACCATATTATATGGGGTGTTATGGTATAGGAATTGGACGAACATTGGCCACAATTGTAGAAACACATCATGACGAAAAAGGAATTGTCTGGCCTGAAAATATTGCTCCGTACAAGGTTCATCTTATTTCACTTGGAAAAGACCAATCTGCTCATGATAAAGCCTCACAACTTGAAAAAGAGTTAACCGATAACGAAGTAGAAATATTATACGATGATAGACAGGACGTATCTGCTGGTGCTAAGTTTGCTGACGCTGACCTTATCGGAATTCCGTACCGTATCGTCATATCCCCAAAAACTGAAGATAAGTTTGAACTTAAAAAACGCACAGAAAAAGAAACAAGGCTACTCTCAAAGAAAGAGTTGCTTACTATACTGTTATGAAAACTATCGTCACTCATATATCTCCTGACCTTGACGCAATTGCGAGCACATGGCTTATTCGGAGATATCTCCCTGGTTGGGAAGATGCAGATATGGCCTTTACACCTCAGCAAGAAGATTGGAATGGCATTAAGCCGGACTCAAACCCTGAGGTGCTCTATACCGATACCGGTTTTGGGAAGTTTGACCACCATCAGGTTGCAGAACGGACAAGTGCAACTAAAAAAGTGTTTGAACATCTTACTCTTCTAAATCATGTCCCTCAGAAAATTCTTACTGCTTTGTCACGAATTGTAAATCACGTTAATGATGTAGATCATTTCGCAGAAGTATCTTACCCAGAACCAGCACACGACAGATATGAATTCACCCTCCATCAAATAGTTTCCGGTCTTAAAAAAACAGGCATGACAGACGCAAAGCTTCTTTTACATGTTTATCCACTCCTTGATGGGGTGCTTGAAATATTTATATATAAAATAAAAGCCGAAAAGGAAATTGAAAAAGGATTTATTTTTCAATCTTCATATGGCAAGTGTATAGCAATGAATACTACGAATGACGAATCTATGCGTCTTGCCCAAAAAAGTGGTTATTCACTCGTTGTAATGAAACATGCACAACTTGGGTTTGCACGAATTAAAACTATACCTTCAAATAAGCTTGATCTTACGCCTGTATATGAGCGGATTAAGAAGGTAGATACAAAAGGGTACTGGTATTTGCATGTGTTAAAAAATATGCTTCTCAATGGATCATCTCGCAAACCAGACACTATTCCTACACCCTTAACACTCCAGGAGCTTATTGAAATTATTCAGTCTGTGTAATACAATAGACATAGTCTTAAAGTCAAAAGTCAGAAAGTCAAAAGTCTCCATTTTATTGTTCGGCTTTAAGACATTCGACTTTGGACTTTCAGACTTACCAATGAGGAGGTGTATTTATAATGGTAGTAATACAAAAACGAAAAGGTGATACAAAAGATACGATGTTCCGCAAATTTTCTCGCATGTTTATGGACGAGCAGATTGTTGATGAGTTAAGAAAAAAACAATACTATAAAAAACCATCTCTTCGAAAAAAAGATGAAGAAAAAGAGCGAATTCGTATGAGAGCTCGAAAACGAAGAATGGCTCGTTCATTCAAAATGAAATAAGCATGATTCACATCATAACCTCATCTCGGTATATAGTAAATAAGAAGAGGATACGGGATACGATTGCACAGGCATACAGCAATTTGTCTATTGACTTGTCTTTGACCGTGAACGTGGTGTTTGTGGGAAAAACTAAAATGAGATCTATTGCATCAACGTATAAGCAAGAAGATGTTGCGCTTCCCGTTCTTGCATTTCCATATCGAAGAGACAAGTCAACTGGAGAACCACTACTCGGAGAAATATTTTTGTGTTACCCTCAAATAATTCTTCTTGCAGCAGAACGTAATAAACGCCTTGATCCAATGATAGATGAACTCATAATTCACGGTATAAAAAATCTTCTTAAATAAACTCTTAGTTCTATACTCTTTACCCTAAGTATCTTACATCTGATTATTCGAATAATCAGATGATAAAGAGTCTAGAATTTAGAGTTTAGATTTTTGCTATAATAATCTAATGTTTTATCTTACCTATCGTCCTCGCACTATTTCAGAGTTGGATAATACTGCACCGCGTGAAACTATATCTTCCATACTTAAGAATGATTCAATTCCACATGCTTTTTTATTTATTGGCCAAAAAGGAACGGGTAAAACATCCACGGCTCGTATATTTGCAAAATCAGTAAATTGTAAAAATAAAAAAGGTATTGAGCCATGCAATGCGTGTAGTTCATGTAAGAGTATTGATAACTCATCATATCCTGATGTGGTTGAGATGGATGCCGCTTCAAATCGAGGTATAAACGAAGTTAAAGAACTTATTAAAGAGTCATCACTCCTTCCCCTTATGGGTGGATATCGCGTCTACATTATTGATGAGGCTCACATGATAACAAATGATGGATTTAATGCACTCCTTAAAACACTAGAAGAGCCTCCTGAAACGGTAATCTTTATACTTGCAACAACTAATCTTGAAAAAGTCCCCAAAACCATACAAAGCAGGTGTGTACTCGTGCAGTTTGGTTCGGCAAAAAAATCTGAAATTGTTCATATGCTAGAACGCATTAAAGCCAATGAAAAGATTGTGGTTGACTCAAAGGTGCTTTCGCTTATTGCAGACTATTCGGACAGTTCATTTCGTGACGCTGCAAAAATCTTCGAGGAAATGGTCATCTCTCAAAATCTAAGTTTCGAAAAAGTCGAAAAGCGATTAGGAATTAGATCTAAGCATTCATTATTTGATGCCATCCAAAAAAAAGATAGCGCGACTGCTTTAGCCTGGATGCAAGAGTTTACCTCATCTGGAGGCAGTATTACACATTTGGTAGAAGGATTGCTAAATGACCTCCAAAATCATTTATTATTCCTTCACAAAATACCAAACACCGAATCTACGCTTTCTTTAAATCTTAAAGAGACTATTAAGTTGATGCGCTTGTTAAACGATGCATATGGTCTAATAAAAATTTCACCAATACCTTCAATTCCTGTCCAAGTTGCAATTGTAGACTACTTAGCTTAACACTCATTTTCTTAGCAAATATCAGTTTGCTTCCTTTATACTGATAACATGAAACTATTTGCTGGTAGTGCAAACCCAAACCTTGCTCAAAAAGTTGCAGATTCATTAGGCGTTCCACTCGCTCAAGCAGAAGTTGTACGTTTTGAGAATTCAGAAATACGAGTAAGAATTGCCGAAGAAGTAAAAAATGAAGAGTGCTATGTGATTCAACCTACGTCAAACCCTTCTGATACGCATCTAATGGAGCTTTTTTTCTTTTGTGACGCGCTCCGCCGAATGGAGGCAAAAAAAGTATATGCGGTCATTCCTTATTTTGGATATGCACGCCAGGATATACAACATCGAGAAGGAGAGTGTGTATCTGCAAATGTAGTAATTAATTTTCTCCAATCAATTGGATTTGCCAAGGTTTATACGGTTAATATCCACGATGAAGCAACACAAGGCGTTTTCTCAATACCCTACAAAGATATATCAGCAATGCCGCTCCTTGCGGATACTGTCAAGGATTACTTACGTGAAAATGGCAGGTACGAAGTTGATAAGGTTACTGTTCTTTCTCCCGATCAAGGTGGAGTAGAAAGAGCACGTAAATTTTCAGATGACTTATTCCCCGAAACTGAAGTCCATCTTGCAGTAATTGAAAAAAAACGTAATTTAAGTAAGATTCATACCAGTAGAGCAGTAGATATTTATGGTGAAGTGAAAGGCAGAACGGTTATATTGGTAGATGATATGACCACATCTGGTGGCACTCTCATTAATGCAGCAAAATTATGTAAAGAGAAAGGAGCAAAAGAAATGGTAGCGGTTATTGTACATCATGATTTTGCACCAGATGCTCCGGAGAAAATACAAGCATCACATATTGCAAAATTTTTCACCACCGATACAATATATCTTAAAAAAAGTCAAGACTTTCCGAAACTTCAGGAAGTTACAGTGGCAACGTTGATTGCACAAGCAATAAGAAAATAAACCTTAATTTATTTTGCATCTTTTCCCTAATAAGGAGTGAGTCTTTCCAACTTGCCTATGAGACCGGGGAGAACTACGTTCAAGCGATCTAAACTACCTCGAATTCGCGCGATTTCGAATCCGTGTCGAAGAGGTAAGTGGAAAGAGCTCATTAGGTTTTTGTACTGGTTACTTCTGTTGTGAGATCTCAATCAGCTTACGCGCTGCTAATTCTTGTGTTTTTTTGACAGATTCATTTACTGCTTCTGCGACTCTATTTTCAATAACTCCATCGATTTCAACCTCTAGTATTTGTTGATCACCTCGCATGGTAATTTTAACTCCGTTCTTTTCAACAGTCACTGTTTCCTGTTGAAGGGCCTGTTGCATTTTCTGAGCCTGTTGTTGTAATTTTTGGAGATCTCCAAGTCCGCCAAGCATGTTCATACGATAATAAATTAATCTTTAATAATTATGACAAAAGTATACCATAGATTAGAGTGATTTCCGATTTTCGAGAGCTCTTCCAAGAGTACCATAGTCTGCATATTCAATACTTGCTCCAATTGGCAGTCCATATGCGAGTCTTGTTACGGTAAGCTTGCACTCCTGAGGAATTTCTAATTCATCACATTTTTTTTTAATATAGAGCGCAGTTGCATCTCCTTCCATATCTGGACTTGTAGCCAGAATGACTTCTATTGTTTTCCATTTTTTTTCGGAAACCATTGCGCTCAATCGTTGCATAAGACTAGCAATAAAAATATCATCTGGCCCTATGTTATTAAGAGGATCTATTCTTCCATGAAGCACATGAAAAACTCCGTGATAAATATTTCCCCGTTCAAATGAAAGTAAATCGAGAGGCGACTCTACCACCGTGATTGTATTTTTTTCTCTTTTTCCATCAGTACAGAAAGAGCATATCTTATCTTCAGTAAGGTTCATGCATATACCGCATCGCTTCGTTCGCTCTTTCAGTTCTGATATGTGTTTTCCTATCTCTTCTAAGTCTGACTGGGGAAGTCTTAATAGATATAAAGCAAGTCGATGGGCGGTTTTCTCACCAATACCGGGTAGTCGTTCAAAAAACAAAGAAACTGACTTTAAACTATCAGGCAACATATTACATATATTATTTAATACTTAAATTAAACCTTGATACGAATATAACACATTGTTCATGAGTAAAGTCGAGTAGTAAGCGCTTCAAATAGCGACATACGCAGACTTTACGAAGGGATAATGTGTTATAAACGATCAATTATATCTCCAATGTCTCAACCACAATGAGTGGCCTTCGTCCTCGCTCATTGTAGAAAAAGTCTTCCAAATGTGTGATGATGTCTCGTTTAATTTTTATAAAATCAGAGACCGGAGTCCCTCTTGGTTTCATTTGTTTTTCTACAACCTGCATAGCTTTATCAAATAACTCTGATTCATTCTGAGAAAATACAAATCCCTTAGAGACAAATTTAGGTCGAGTAACAAGTCCACCTTGCTTATTTAAAGCAAGGAAACATACAACCATACCTTCGGATGATAGTGTTTTTCTATCACGAAGCACTACGCTTCCAATATCTCCAATTCCATACGCATCTACGTATATATTTTTCGTTTCAACAGTATCACCACGCATTGCTTTACCTTTTTGAAATACAATTGTCTCTCCCTCATTGAGCAGAAGTACTGTGTTTTCATTAAATCCCAACTCCCCCGCAAGGTCTCGATAATGCTGTTGATGGCGTATTGTGCCGCCAATAGGTATAAAAAATTGAGGATTAGTAAATCGCATGAGAAACTTAAGATCTTCCTGGTTTCCATGACCTGAGGCATGAAGCTGGTCTGCAATGTCTGAATATACGACGTGCGCTCCTTGAAGGGTAAGCTCTTCGATGAGAGCATAAACTTCGTTTTCATTTCCAGGAATAGGGTCTGAGGAAATTACAACTTTATCTCCTTGTTTAACTTTAATAAACCTGTGCTGTTTGTTTGCAAGTTTCGATAATGCAGAACCATACTGCCCTTGGCTGCCAGCCACGATGAGGCATACTTTATTAGGAGGAAGCTGCATAACCTCTTCTTCTTTTCCCACAAAATGTGAAGGTATTGGTAGATAGTCAATTTGTTTTGCCAGTGTAGTGTTCTCTCTCATGGATCTACCCAAAAATACAATTTTTCTATTGAACTTCATAGCTGCTTCAACACATTGACGAATTCGAGAAATATTTGATGAGAAAGTGGTCATTACAAACTTTCCTTTCGTTGTACGCATCTCATCTTCGAACGTCTTTCCAACAATTGCCTCCGACTGAGTAAGACCTTCTCGTTGTGAACCAAGGCAGTCAGATAATAGACAAAGCACTCCATCATGACCTGCTTTGGTGATGCGATAAAAATCAGGTGGTTGTCCGTATACTGGAGTTACATCGAGTTTAAAGTCAGATCCATGATACAGTTGGCCGAGTGGAGAACCGATAAGAATGTGTGTTGTGTCTGGAATTGAATGGGTAATATTGATATATTCTGCGCTAAGATCTCCAAATGTATATTTTGTACCATATGAGATTACTTTTATATTTACGGGAAGATTGAACTCTTTGCATTTGTTTGCTACAAAAGCTGCTGTAAGCTTGCTTGCATATACTGGAGGTCTTCCTAAGTCTTCATAATGAAAGGGAAGAGCTGAAATGTGATCTTCGTGACCGTGAGTTAACAGAATAGCTCGGATTTTATCAGTTTTATCTTTAAGATAGCTGATATCAGGGATGACAAAGTCAACACCGAGTTCCTTTTCATGAGGAAACCCAATTCCGCAATCAACAATTAAAATATCTTGCAGGATATTATCTTTATAGAGTTCATAGAGGTACATGTTTTTAGTTACTCCAATAACACCGCCTAAGGGTACAAAACGAAGGGTAAACATATGTATTCAATAAAATTCAGTAATGCCTACAGTATATAGCGCAAATTCATAAATGACAAATAACTAATGTGTTTGTATACTTCTTTCTATGACTCGAAAAGTGATAGTTACAGAAAAAAAAGTAAGGGAAAGGTTGAATGAAGTTCTTGACCCAGAGCTAGGTATTTCTATAATTGACCTTGGGTTGGTCTATGAGATTAAAGTGAATAATACAAGTGCTCCAACTGTATCTATTCTTATGACCCTTACCACGATGGGGTGCCCTTTATTTGATGTGATCGAAGAAGATATGTATCTTAAACTGTCCGATCTTGACCTTACTCGCCAACAAATAAAGATAGATATGACATTTGACCCTCCCTGGGATATGGAACGCATGACAAAGAGAGGCAGAGCGGTTTTGGGAATATGAAATATTCCAAACTCTATACTCTAAACTCTAAACTCTGAACAAGGAACGGTATTTTAATTAACACTGTAGAAATTGATGTTTAAGGTTTAAGGTATAGAGTTTAGATTTCAGAGTTTAGAGTTTAGATTCTAGTATAATTAAGTATGGCAGTCAAAAAAATTATTCAGGATGCATTTGAGCAAGTTGCCGAAACGGGACGGGACATGGCAAAGACTTCGATAAAACAAGTACAAGAAACATTTAGTCCATGGGACATGATTCGTAATAGTTTTGATGCAGATTCAACACAACAGAAAGGGCCTGAATCCCAACTCAAGTCCATAAAGGAAAAAGCAGGCAAAGGCGGACATACGCCGCTTGATTTCGACCGTTTACAAAAGTCGTATCAAAATCAAGATAAGGCAAAGGCCGACGCTTTAGCTAATCGCCTTTTTCAACTAGTACACCAGCAGGATGAACGGAGTCTTATGGAATCTAAACAAAAAGCAGCTGAAAAAATCCAGATGGAGACATATAAAGAGACCGATGATAAACGTCGTCGTGAAGACCAGCTTCGTATTCAATCACAGTCTGCAGCTCCCCAAGGTAAAGAACGTAAAAATATTTTTGGTGGAAAAAAGAAAAGAAAAGGTACAGATGTACAACCACTTGAAGCACGTCCAAACTCAAGTAAACAGTAACCTTCTTAGCTTACATCGGCTCCCACCCACTTTAAAAAGTCAATAAGATCTGTTCTTGCCTCTACAATTTTTTCTGATGTTAGTGTGTTTTCTGCTGCTCTCTGAAGTACTCCATTTAAAAACCTTTGCAATCCGTCGGCATCTGAAATTCCTTGTCTTCTTAGCTGGTCATGACATGCATCATAGGTGTCTAATCTTTCAAAAACTTCCTCACGTTTTTGAACATATTGTTCAAGCGACACTTTGCCGTGAAGCAGGTCATCCCAAGTCTGAATCATTTCGGTCAACTGCCTCATACTTTGCACCATATGTTGAGGTCTTTTTTCACTCGCAAATAATTCGTCTTTTATTGCCGAGTGAAACTCTTGTTGTGCTTGAGACGGAAGTTTTCTCACTACATATGTAGTGTTGTCTTTTGTTTGTTGCAACATTCCAACAACACCAATACTTTTGTAGGGGTGAAGAATGTCTATCAAGTCAGGATTATATGCCTGCGATTGTGCAGTGCTAAAAAAAACTGGATTTTCAGGGTCCACCTCTTTTAGTGCCATCGGCGAAATCATACCTTGAGAATCTCTCAGCATTTTTGCGCCTTTATGAAATGCTAGACCCATTGTATATAGCGTATCTTCAAGTGCACCTGGCACAGCTGAAAATACTGCAAGATCAGAATTACCTTCTTTTGACCGGTTTGCCGCATCCTGCAGACGAGTACCCTATTCGAGCATAATATCACGTGAACTTGGCTTTTCTTTTTTACGACCGAGCGATGATAATAGATTGCGCAGTGACCAAGCTTTTTTTTCTTCAACACTCTTTTTTTGTGTAACTTTTTGCCATTCTTTATACGCATCCATAAAGTGATTAAATGAGACAATTGCAGGTTGAACATTGCTAAATCTATCGGCGTTCAACTGGAGAAACTCATTTTTTAGCGCATCGGATTGTGCATAAAGTTGATGAAAGTTATCGACGCCGTTTGCCATTGCGAGCGTAAGCGACTTCACCATGGTAGGAGTGAACACTACCTTTTCGCCAGTTGCGCGTTTAAGAGTTACTTTTGGATAATGCCCTGTGTCGGTTGTGTATGCTATACCCTCAGTCTGGGGATATACTCGTGTATCTCCGTCTATGACAGGAGAAAAGTCAACAGAGTTTAAACCCGATTTATGTTGTTCTTGTTGTAAAAGCTCTGAGTTGGCTGATTCTTTCAGATGGTTTGAAAGATGTGAAAAATGTTCGCTTGCCTGCAGTCCATCAAACTCTGAGTGATTATACCGAACCAACAGTTTATCTTTTGAGGAAGACTTACTGGCGCTTCGCATATCAATAAGCACAGCAGCTTTGTGAGAATCTACTGCAAACATACTTCCCGGGGAATGTTCATTGAGACTACCACCACTGTGCCCTTGTATTTGGATTAAATAGTCACCATTGACCGTTTTTTTTCCTTGCTTAAATCCGTAAAATTCCTGATAAACGGCGTTTCGTACTCTCTCTGGCGAATGGCCAGTATAGGTAAGAGCAGCGCGGTCAAATGAAGACATCTTAATGCGTTTGTACTCAATACCCGAGGTAAGAGTGGTAATAATGCGCGATCGTAACTCAGCTTTATCACGAAAAAAACGAGGAACAGCAAGTTTAAAATATCCATTTTCACCCCAAAGTACCGTTATATAATGACTCGTTTTTGTGTCGCGAACTGGAGTTTCAGCATCCCGCAGCACCAGGGCTTCGATTGTGTTAACCAACGTCCGTGCAGGGTATAGGCTACTAGTACCAGAGGGGATTTGGGTTGTTATTTCAAAGCCAGACGCTTCAGATCGCAAAAATGGGTCTGATACCCGCTCCTGATACCGAGTGTAGTCGGTATTTGTAGCTAGTCGGGTTGCTTGTTTTTTTATATAGCCCTGGACATCGCGACCTAATTTAAGTTGCCAGAAATACTCACGCAGTTCTTCAGATGCTCCCATCATTTCTGAAAAAGAGCTAAATCTGTTTCTCATAGAACTCACCATATCAAGTATTTTTTTTGGAGCATTATAGAGGAGCGATTTATGTTCATCCGGCGTTATATAGTTAAAATAATTCCACGCCGTATCAAGTTTACGTTTAAAACTTGTTGCTTTTTGTTCTATATTTCCGGAAGTTTTTTTGAACTCTTTCTTTTTAAATTCATTTTTTCGTTCTTTTACCAGATACTGTATTTCACGTAGCACATCATCCTGAGAGATAACCTCTTTTGCGCTATCGAGAATAATATCAATTTCTTTTTGCGTCTGCGCCTTATGTATCCGCTCAGCATGTGTATAAAAGGAGTTGACCGTATCAACACCAAAGTACTTCATCTCGCCAAGAAGTTCTTTGACTGCCTCAAGCCCTGCAAGTCCACCTGGTCCTACATCGTCTTGATTGTAGGATTTGTTAAAATGCTTTGAACGAAGATTTGTTTTTGCATTTCGTATTGCCAAATCGGTTTCAAGCGCATGTACCACATAATGCTCCATAAAACCCTTCTCCATCACGTCTTTTGCCTCACCACTAAATGATGCACTGGTAAGCGATTTTTGAATATGTTTTCGATAGCCACTATATGTTTCTTCAAGCGGTCGTTCAACAACATCCCTCGAAAGATCGTGACTACGGAGATCCAACACATCAAGAACTGAACGCGTACCATCTCGCTTATTTTGTATATGTATCACATCTTCTATTTCTTTTGAAATCTGAGATACTGCCTTATCACTATCATGAGGTGCAGATGAACCGACAAGGGTGTTTAAAAATGCGGCTTTGTACCTATGTATTTGGTCGCTTGCAGTATAGATCCCTTCCTGTCTCCGTTGAAGCGGACTTTTTTGTACAGAATGAGTAGGCGATTCAATACTGCGACTATGTTCGGAAGAAGCAATTTGCGACATACTATATAATATATCAGGAAGCTAAAACGGGGTATAGTTCAGATGGTAGAACATACGGTTCGGGACCGTAAGGTCGCCAGTTCAAGTCTGGCTACCCCGACTTATCTATATGCAATTTTCTTTACTAACATACAACACACTGCTGAACGATGCGCAAAAAGAGTTGCGTGATATTTTTCGTATTCATAAACCTGATATTGTGTGTTTGCAAGAAGTTGACACTTCTCCGGAAAACATTGAGTCTATCGAAAAACTAGGATATGTACTCGCCGACTACTCAAATGGGTTTATTAAGTTTGGTAAAGTGTTTGGTGTTGCTACCTTTTACAAAAAAACACGCTTCGCATTTATTAGTTCCAAATCAATAACTCTTCCACGTGGACTTGGGGAGGCAATTGCTTTTATTCTCCGCGTATTTAAAACGCAAAAAAAAGATCGTACCGTACTAAAAACGGTATTTAAAACAATTGAGGGCGATTCACTTGTGGTATATAACATACATCTTTCTGCACACGGGACAAACGGAATTCGGATTAAACAACTTGATAAGACGCTAAAGGATATTCATATTGATACGAAAAAACCAACAATTCTCGTTGGTGATTTTAACTATCCCTATGGTCGGAAAAAACTTGAAGAACTTATGCAGGTAAATGGTTTTGCCGAGGCAACTGCTGCAATACCGTTTACAACAGATGGTAAGTTGATTCATTATGCTTTTCTAGAAAAGGTTCTTATGCGAATGAGTCAGTTTGTTTTTGGTCGACTTCATAAACTCGACTATTGTTTTTTTAAAAATTGCAATGTAATCTCCGCTTCAAAAATAAACGCCTACTACTCCGACCACTTTCCGATACTTGCACGGTTTGAGATAACAAACACAATTTTGTAATTTTAGTTTAGGTATACTAATCACATGAAACTCTACAACACGCTTTCACGAAAGATTGAAGAATTTATCCCGATAAATTCCAAAGAGATTAGCTTTTATGCATGCGGACCCACGGTATATGACTTCACTCATATAGGCCATATCCGCGCATATGTAGTAAACGATATTATTCGACGCACACTCCCATATCTTGGCTATCCCGTTAAACACGTCATGAACATTACTGATGTCGGACATCTTTCGGATGATGCAGATAGTGGAGAGGATAAAATGGAGAAGGGAAGTCGTAAATATGGAAAAACAGTGTGGGAACTTGCACAGTTTTATACGGATTTTTTCTTTCATACCACAGATACCATGAATATTCTCCGTCCTCACATAGTTTCAAAGGCGACAGATCATATTTCTGAAATGATTGAATTGGTTCAAAAATTAATAAACAAAGGTTTTGCGTATGAAACAAAAGAGGCTGTTTATTTTGATGTAATGCAGTTCCCATCATATGGCAAACTTTCAAATCAACCTCTTGATGAAAAAATGAAGGCGGTCCGCGATGATGTGTACAGCGATCCTGATAAAAAGCATCCAGCTGATTTTGCTTTATGGTTTAAGCGTGTTGGTCGATTTAAAGACCACTCCATGCACTGGGAGAGCCCGTGGGGGGAAGGGTTTCCAGGGTGGCATATCGAATGCTCGGCGATGTGTATGAAGTACTTGGGACCGACAATTGATATTCATACTGGAGGTATAGACCATATTCCAGTACATCATGAAAATGAAATCGCCCAGTCTGAAGCAGCAAATTCAACTCCGTTTGTGCACTTCTGGATGCATTATCACCACCTCCATGTGGATGGCCAAAAGATGAGTAAAAGTCTTGGAAATTTTTACACCATTAAAGATATACAAGAAAAAGGTGTATCTCCAATGGGGCTACGACTCCTTTTTCTCCAATCCCATTACCGACAACCTATGAACTTTACTTGGCAGTCAGTACAAGCTGCAGATGAGGCATACAAAAAATTAAAAACAGAAGTAATGAAGTTAACAGTACAAAAAGAAGGCCAAGTGACCGCTATGTCAAAAGAGGCTGATAATTTTGAATCCGAATTTAAAAACGCAATTGCAAACGACCTCCAAACACCTAAAGCTGTTGCAACTCTATTTACTGTCATAAAGGCTCAACTTCAACCACACGAAAAACGAAAACTTATTCAGTCGTTTGATGAGGTTCTAGGACTTAGTTTATTTACTCAATCAGAAATAACGAATAAAGAAATACCGCCTGAAGTAAGTGAATTAGCAAAACAGAGATTTGAAGCTAAAAAGGAGCGTAATTTCGTAAAAGCTGATGAACTTAGACGTCAGATAGCAGAGAAAGGATATGCCGTAAAAGATACAAACAATGGATATACGCTCGAAAAGACTTCGTAATTTGTATATCAAACACATACAATATGTATCTTATATGTACATATATTTATTTTTTACGGTATAATAGCGTATGAACGGAGACACTGTATTTTTAGCATTATTAAGTCTTTTTGGCTGGGGGTTGGGAGCATTTTTCTCTAAACTTGCAACCAACCGAATGGGTGAGGGGTCTGTATTTTGGGATATTATTGGGTATGTGCCAATTGTAATTCTTTTCTCTCTTTCTGCATTCAAAGCAAAAGACATTTTCGGTGGTGATAAAATGGGTATCGTATATGGGCTCCTTGCAGGAGGAGTTGGAGCAGTTGGTCTTATTGCATTTTATCTCCTAATAGCAAAAAAAGATGCAGGCGTAGCCACATCAGTAACTGCAATGTATCCAGCGTTAACCGCTATTTTGTCGTTTATTTTTCTTGGCGAACAACTTACTCTCACTAAGGGCCTTGCAATAGTACTTGCCTCGGCCGCGCTCTTTCTCCTGGCTCTGTAATGAGAATGAGGCTCATGTATAATAGTCACATATGAAGAAGATTACACCTCGCACATTAAAGGGTTTTCGGGATTTTCTACCCGACGACATGCGCATTAGACAAAAAGTTATTGCGCTTTTTAAGGAGGTATTTGAGTCGTTTGGGTATGAACCTCTTGAAACTCCCACACTCGAACATGCCGACATTCTGCTTGGTAAATATGGAGAAGAAGCAGAGCAACTAATATACCAATTTGAAGATCGAGGCAAACGTAAAGTTGCTATGAAGTATGATCTTACGGTGCCCACTTCTCGTGTAATAGCACAATATACAGACAAAATTCCTCTCCCTTTTAAACGGTATCAAATACAACCCGTATGGAGAGCAGACAATACACAAAAAGGAAGGTTTCGAGAGTTTTATCAGTGTGACGCTGATACCATTGGCACGCATTCTATGATTGCAGATGCTGAGTTTATCCAAATGGGATTACAAATAATGCATAAACTTGGATTTACTGACTACGTGGCTCGCGTGAATAACAGAAAATTTATTGATGGCCTTGTACAGTACGCAGGTGCAACAGATACACAATTTTATGCTATTTGTGTTGCCGTTGATAAACTTGAAAAAATTGGCCTAAACGGAGTGGTAAAAGAAATGGAATCAAAAAAAATCGAGGCAAGTGTCATTGAAAAAATAGTTGAAGTTATTTCCCTTAAAGGAACAAATCAAGAGCTTATTACGCTCCTCAAAGAGCGAATGAAGTTGGTTCCCGTTGCTGTAGAGGGACTTGAAGAGCTTTCTCAACTTTTTTCTTATTTGCACTCGTCCGGAACAGATCCTACAAAGTATTTTTTTGATCTTTCCATAATTCGTGGATTATCCTACTACACAGGACCTGTATGGGAATTTTCTGTTCAAGATGGAGGAGTTGGTTCTGTTGCGGGATGTGGAAGGTATGACAAACTCATTGGGCTCTATTTAGGAAAAGATGTACCAGCAACAGGAGGATCATTTGGTATTGAGCGGATAATAGAAGTTGTTAAAGACCGTAAACTGCTATCAGGAGGTATAACGCAAGTTGGGTTAGTCACGATTTTTAGCCCTGAACTAGCTGAAGAGTCATTCCGAATAGCCCAGGTTATGCGTAAAAAGGGCTTATCGGTTATGCTTTATCCAGATGAGAACGCAAAACTCGATAAACAGTTGAAATTTGCGAATAAAAAAAATATTGAAACGGTATACATTGTTGGACCAGATGAAATAAAAAATAAAGTGGTGAAAGTAAAAAATATGAAAACAGGTGAACAAACCGAAATTAAGTTATAAAGTCCGTAAAGTCTTAAAGTCTTAAAGTTTATTTACCAAATAATTATATGCTCATTAACCCAAACGTAGCACTTATTGAGTCACTTCCAGGAGTGGGAGGAGATGAGAGCAAGCTCTGGATGCAAGAGCTTCTCATGTCGTATTTTAAATACGCTCAAAAACAAAATTTCAAAGTTAGCTATCTTGAGGATAACGTAGCTAAAATTCAAGGTGATAATGCATATGCTTTGTTTAAACATGAAACGGGGGTACATAGGGTACAGCGCATCCCAGAAACCGAACGGAAGGGCCGAGTACACACCTCAACATGTGTTATTGTTGTGCTTCCACATATAGTGCAGTCCGATGTAAAAATTAGCCCATCAGATGTTGAGTGGCAGTTTTATCGTTCTGGTGGCCATGGTGGCCAAAACGTCAATAAAGTATCCACAGCAGTTCGACTTATTCATAAGCCAACTGGTATTGTTACTACCGCAAGTCGTGAACGACAACAACTTGCAAATCGTGAAATTGCAATGAACTTACTCATTGCTAAACTGTATCAACTCGAAGAGGAACGAAAAAGGGGAGCAGTTCAATCATTTGTTCGAAATGTAGGGACAGGTGACCGTGCAGATAAAATCCGCACCTATAACTTTCCGCAAAATAGGCTCACTGACCATCGCATAGGCAAAAGCTTTCATAATCTTGAGGATATTATTGGAGAAGGTCGTTGGAACAAGGTATTTGAAGCACTACAGATAGCTAAACTTGCATAGATCGTGCTATACTTACCTAATATGTACTTCCTAAGTTTTTAATTTGTAATTTTAAGTTTCAATTTAAATTCAAATTTCGAATTTTAAATTAAAAATTGTTTATGTTTACTTCCCTCAAACACCGTTCGTTTCGTTTATTTACTTCTGGGATTCTTATGGCACAGATGGGGTATGAAATGCAAAATGTTGCCCTATCGTGGTACATGTACAAGCTTACCGGATCGCCACTTGCCCTTGGACTCATGGGACTTGCGCGTATACTTCCCGTTTTTTTCTTTGCTCTCATTGCTGGACATATATCCGACACACGACCACGCCGCAGAGTGTTGGTTACTGCTCAAACGATACTCCTTCTGAATGCATGCATCCTTGCAGGTATCATTATTGCAGGCAACGTTTCACCGTATGTAATATATGCAGCAATCGTTGTTAACTCAATAGCACTTACTTTTGCCTCGCCCGCAAGTCAGGCGCTATTACCAGCGCTTGTTCCCCAAAGAGATTTCTTAAATGCAGTGGGATTAAACTCTATTAACTACAGAATCGCAATGGTTATAGGACCATCACTCGCTGGGTTTATTCTTGCGCAAACATCTGTAATAGGTCCAATTATAGGAACTATCCTCTGTCTTATCTATTTTCTGACTATCATTTTTCTTATCGGTCGTCACCCTCAGGAGTTAGCTTCACGTTCCGAGGGGAGGGTAAGATCCATCTTGAAAGGTATTCGCTTTGTTAGATCATCTCGATTGCTCTGGAGTACGATGCTATTGGATTTTTTTGCTACATTTTTTGGCTCAAGTATGACTCTGATGCCTGTTTTCGCAGAAGATATACTTAAAGTTGGACCGCAAGGACTAGGTCTTCTCTATGCAGCTCCCTCAATAGGCGGACTCCTTGGTGGTTTTCTCTTTACACTCGTGCAAAAAGTCCGAAGGCAAGGATACGTACTTATAGTGGCCGTTATCGTATATGGAGTTGCAACAGCAGGCTTTGGCCTTTCAACGTATTTTGAAATCTCATTACTCCTTATGGGCGTTGTAGGAGCGGCCGATATGGTAAGTAGCGTAATCAGAAATACCCTTCGTCAAATAGCTACTCCCGACCATCTGCGCGGTCGTATGGTGTCTATTAATATGATATTTTACCTTGGTGGTCCTCAGCTTGGTGAGGTTGAATCGGGACTTCTAGCCTCAGTTATTGGGACGCCCTATACAGTTGTCGTTGGTGGAATAGCGACTATATGTAGCACTATTCTATTTGCTACTCGAATTCCGGAGTTAATGGGATACAAACATAAAATTACAAATGACCAGGGAAATGACCAATAAACCAATGATCAATGACCAAAGTATGAATGTGTAGTTTGGTAATTGGAATTTGGAATTTGATTGGTTTATGGTCATTTGAAATTGGTGATTGATTTGTAATTTGTAATTTGTGATTTGTAATTTATTTAGGTTGTGTTATAATTAACTTTCATTGGCACATTTAGCCTCATATATATGAAAGCATCTATTCATCCTCAATATAAGCTCGACGCAAAAGTCATGTGCGCATGTGGACATACCTATACCGTCGGATCTACTCGTGACCTTATCCAAGTTGAAGTCTGTAGCAAATGCCATCCTTTCTTTACTGGGGAGCATCGATTTGTTGATACAAAGGGTAAAGTTGAAAAATTCCAGAAGAAACAACAACTTGCCGCGGAAATGAAAAAGAAAATCTCTGCAAGCAAGAAAAAGGCAGATGAAAAGGGAGAGCGTAAAACTAAGTCATTACGAGAGCTATTAAGCGAATCGTAAGTATCAGGGGGTTGCAAAGATAGGTATATATGATATACTTGTCCTCAGTCACCATGATCTTAGGCTTGTCCTTCCGAAGACCTCCGAATTGGAGGACGAAGGAGGATTATAAGAATTAAACTTTATTAATTTTCCTAAGAGATTCCGGATGCGTCCGGAAAAGTGATATCCATGAAAAACCAAAAAAAACTCAATCAACGTGAAGATGTAGCTTCTTATTTGTCCTCAGCAGGCAATTTTGCCTTTGTTAAATTTGAAAAAACAACCCATATTGCACTTGAAGGTCTTCGTAAAGAACTTCGAAAAAATGGAGCCAAAATTAAAGTAGTTAAAAACACCATTCTTTCAAAAGCGGTAAACAAGCTCGCTGCTCAAAAAGAGTTTTCAGAGCTCAAAAGTATTCAAAAACAAGTAAAAGAACTTCGTGATAATACAGCAGTTGTTTCACTTGGTAAAGATTGGTCAAATGGCATGAATGCATTTGCTGGAGTTGCTAAAAACGATAAAAGTATTACATTTAAACTTGGATTTCTTGACAATAAGGGGTATGACGCTGTCACAATGGACAAGATTTCCAAACTTCCAAGCAGAGCTGAACTTATTGCAAAGATTATTGGCAGCATGAAGAGTCCAACATCACGATTCGTTCGCGCAATCAAATTCCCAGCACAAAAGTTTGCAATGGTTTTAAACGCTAAAGTAGCGAAACAAGGTTAATAATTCCCATTATCTAAAGGAGGTGATACACAATGGCTGAACTATCAGAAAA
>Ga0209835_1000804_pt1 | contig 19126 bp, 17 predicted proteins | sample LakKivwa52mmetaG_FD_184138 | JGI IMG/M metagenome (GOLD analysis project Ga0209835, IMG submission 184138) | Anoxic lake water microbial communities from Lake Kivu, Rwanda to study Microbial Dark Matter (Phase II) - Lake Kivu water 52m metaG... | ecosystem: Environmental > Aquatic > Freshwater >...
TTAGCGCTGCTAATGACTTCTATTTGATTGGCTGCGCCTATAGAGAGTTAAAAGAATATAAATCTGCCATAGAAACTTTTCTTGAAGCACGAACGCTCTTTAAGAGCGCACACGAAGTAATTCAAGTTGCAAGATGCGATCAGAAATTGGCACATTGTTATGTTGAGTTATTGGATGCAGAATCAGCCCTTCGATACGCACAAAAGTCGGCTGATGTCTTCGCGACTGCCCACGATCAGCGCCGCCTCATGTATGCCTCATTTGAATTGGGAAGGGCACAGGTTCTAAATGGAGATATTGATGAAGGGCTATCAACTATCGAGCGGGTACTTGATGTAGCTACCGAATCGGATATGCGGGAGTTTGAATTTATAGTGATAATTGAGAAGAAGATCGCCGAGATCCTCCACTCAATTGGACGTAGCGATGAGGCCGCTGAGATAGAGCGCCGGATCTCATCTGTTACTGAAATTCTCGAAGACTAGTGCCGCTTCCCAATCTCTCGCATTTAAAGCAGCGCGAGAGCCTATTAATAACGATGGTCTGCTACGGAAATATCTGCAGATCGCCTATGGCCGCCGCGGTACTTCATAATAAAGTAGCGAAGATTGAAAGACCTGAGATAACTGTTGACTCCGCTGGAACTTCCAATTGGCATGTAGGACAAGGCCCTAATCCGCCTTCAAAGCGAACTTGGGAGAAGGCAGGTTACAAGTTTGAACATATTGCTTCACAATTCAATTACTCAAGGTTGGTTGCCGCAGACCTTGTATTGGTCATGGATGAAAACAATCATCAAGAAGTCTCTAGATTTGTAACAAGTGATGAAGAAGAGCAGAAGATCTTCTATCTGCGCGAATTTGATCCCACAAATCCAACTTCATTAGTCGTCCCAGATCCATATTCACTTCCCGATTCGGCCTTTGAAGAAGTTCTTGAAATGGTAGAGCGCGCTACAGATGGATTAATAACGGCGTTACTTAGCTAAGTGCTGCATACCCCAGGCAAACATCGCAATTGCTCCAGCAGCCGAGGCATTCATCGAACGAGTTGAACCGTATTGGGCAATAGCAAGAACTCGAGCACAGGCTTTCACTGCTTCATCAGACATTCCTGCGCCTTCTTGACCAAAAAGTAAAACACATTCGCGAGGTAACTTTGCGCTCTCAAGTGAGCCCGAGTTTGCAACATTATCAATCCCGATAATTTCGATTCCGCGCTCATCAAACCAAGCTCTAAAATCAGCGATATCAGGATGATGAATCACATGAAGATATTTGTCTGTGACCATCGCACCTCTTCGATTCCAGTCACGCTTTCCAACTATATGAACACTTACAACGTTAAATGCATTCGCAGTTCTCACTATTGATCCGATATTCAGATCGTGTTGCCAATTCTCAATCGCGATTCGAATCGGATTTCGCTTAGTATCAAGGTCTGCCACGATTGCAGCGACGCTCCAATAACGGTATTTATCAAGAACATTCCTACGATCTCCTTGCTCAAGGAGTTCCAGATCATATTGATCACCAATGGGCCAAGGTTTTGGATGAGGGCCTACTCCAACTACGGGGTAGAACTCTCCCGGTCCTATCTCAGCGGGCGGAAGTGTCATAAGTTCTTAAGAAGTTCGCGGGCCTTATCAACAATCGCTCTTTGATGTTGTTGTAAATCTTGTCCGGGGTAGTCATTTCCATGAGCAAATGGATCTGCAAGTTTTGTAACACCGGATAACTCCTGTAATACAAATAGGCCACAAAACGGTGCGTAAGTTGCGCTATATCCACCCTCGTGAGTCATCATCAATTTTCCACCACAAACTTCATCTGCAATTGCCATTAATTTTCTAGTTAGGTTCTTATAACCCTCAGCCGTAATCATCATTCGACCAAGTGGATCTAGGTAGGCAGAATCAAATCCAGATGCAACTACGACAATATCGGGTTTGAATTTCCTTATTGCTGGAAGGACTACCTCATCAAAAGCATAGTAATAACCACCAACGCCAGTCCCGGCTGGGAGTGGAATGTTTATATTTGTACCAACTCCTACTACATCAAGATCGCCCGTTTCATGCGGGTATAAGCGATCTTGGTGAAGCGAGATTGTTAGTACATCTTTATCCTTTAGAAATATTGACTCAGTTCCATTTCCGTGGTGAACATCCCAATCAACTGCAACAACTCGAAGCTTTGGATTTAGTTTCTTCGCGACTCCAATTGCAACTGCGAGATTTGAGAATATGCAATAACCCATACCTCGTTCGCGAATTGCGTGATGCCCGGGCGGACGAATTAATGCGTAACCATTCTTTACCTGCCCGGACAGCACCGCATCAAATAATTCAATCGCACCACCCGCAGCCATTGAGGCTATTTCATATCCACCGCGACCAAAGGGCGTAGTTAAATCGCCGCCATCTCCTCCTAATCGAGTTGCGCTCTCCTTCTTAATTCGCTCAATATGTTCTCTAGTGTGAACTGTCGCTAATTCATTTTCAGTAGCTTTTCGTGGTGCAATCCGAACCAATTCATCGATAAGGCCTGAAACAACAATCAATTCGTGAATTCGCTTCTTAGTCTCAGCGTTTTCATAATTTAAGGAGGGCTGTAGGCCTGCTCCTGGATCAGAGGGTGTATCACCGACGAAAGTTTGAGTGTCATGCCATCCAAAAATCTCGTGGTAAACATAACCAGTTGCCATGTGCCGATAGTAATCTGCTCAGGTGCGCCGTCTACTAGCGATCTCTGTAGCGTTGCTCCTCTCACTTTCATCTGAGAACGCCCTCGCGTTACACACAATTGAGAAGCGAGCTAGCGCAACCGCGCTTTCCTCACCCGGAATGCTCTTTATGGAATCAACCGAGTTAAAGGTTCTCTCGGAGAACAAGCCAGATTCATTGAGAGTCCCAGCATCAGTTTTGAAGTTGTTGACAGCGGTTGTTGCGATTGAGAATCTCGGTACCGAAACTCGCTTCACTACCTCGGTCTTCAGCATGGCCAATAAGGATGAACTTCTCATACGTGGCTCGCGTGATCCATTTCTAACAACAAGTCGGGCGATTGCAGATAAATATGGTCACAAATACCTTCCTTATCTAATCTCAAAAGGTAACCCAGATAATCTAAAGAAAATCAAAATCTTCTATGAAGGTCTCTACCCAAAAGATCTCTACAACTTAAGTGTTGCGATGAAGAATCGGAAGATAAAAGCCAAGTTGATTGAAGTTAGTAGTGCCCAAGCCGATGAGATTGGCCGAGATGAACTAGCCTCTTTAACATCCGCCCCAATTAGCAAGATGATTGAGCACTTAACTTTATGGAGCGATAATCTCGTTGCAGATAGATTGGCTGATGCTGCCGCTCGCAAAGTTGGAAATCCCACAACCGGTAAAGGTTTAACTGCGACTTATAAGGAAGTTCTAAATAACTTAGGCATAGCAACGGAAGGGCTGAAGATTAGAGATGGAAGCGGACTCTCCAAATCAAACCAAGTTTCAGCTCGTATGATCGTCGATACCTTGATGTTGATTAGAAAAGATGAGAAATTTAAATCTATATACGACGGTTTACCGATTGCTGGTGAAACCGGAACCCTTGTAAAACGTTTTGAAAAAGCGCCAGAAGCCAAAGGAAAGGTGCGCGCTAAAACAGGCTGGGTAAACAACAGCGTAACTCTTGCTGGCTATGTGAAGAGCGGTGATAAGGAATATGCCTTTGCCATCCTTGCTGACGGAATTACCCCAAGCCTTAAGAATCGAAATCGCGCTCGCGCGGCTATGGATAAATTATTAGAGACAATCATCAAGGGCGATCATTAAATACTTTTATAGCCCCGCCATAACAAGCGACCCAGACTCGTTTATTTAGAGGTTCGTAAGTTACGCCTATCGGCTCACTACAGGGACGGAGGCGTTGAATCACTTTGAAGTTGTTGGTATTTACCTTAACCAGAGTATTACTCTTGTAATTGACCACGTAGAGAGCGGAGCCATCCTCAGCAATATCTAGACTTCGAGCAGCGTTTCCGGTCTTTACAGATTTAACTACTCTCTTCTCAGTTAAGTCGTAGGCGATAACTTTTCCAGCTGCATTAAGAGTTACATAGAGAATTTGGTTATCAGGCGATAGAACTAAAGCGCGCGGATTTGAGCCGACATTTAAAGTTTCTTTCTCCCAAGTTCCAAGTGTGATTTTGTGAACTACGGAACCACCCATCTGTGCGACATAAGCAAACTGAGAATCTTTAGAGATCGTAATCCCTCGGGGGTAAGAACCAATCGGAATTGTCTTCACTACTTTCTGTGTTTCAAGGGAAAGAACCGTTAAATCATAAGAACACCAATTGGATACCAATACATACTTGTTATCAGGGGAGACTTCAACGACTTTAGGAACAACGCCAACTCGATAGATTGAATCTATCTGCCATGTTGTGGTGGAAATTCTATATAGAAATGATCGGTCATACTTATCAGAAGGCTTACAGATATCTGTGCCCTCGCGATTAAATCCCTTTCCATACATCGCATAGTTTGTTACATATAGATATGCATTATCAGGCGAAAATGCCCCTTCTACCGGAGCACCTCTATGTGTTCCCGTAAATCCTTTGAACCCAAATGAATTCAAATCAATCTGGTCAGGGATCGTATTAATCAGATTCATATTTGAACCGTCATACACAGTTACCGAATGGCGGTACATCATGTTGTGAGCTGAAACCAGTCCATTACTTGAGGCACGAACGGATTTAGGAGCGATATTCCCAGTAATTGTCCGTTCTAACTTCATCTTGGAATCACTTGAGAGAAGTTCTGCTTTTGATGGTGAGATAGCAATCACCATTAAGAAGGCAATTGATAGAGAACGGATCCGCACGCGTCTAATCTAGCGGTAATCTCAGCGTGTGTTCTCTCCTTACATAGCGCTAATGAAGTTAAGGGTTGTAGAACTATTGTTGGTAACAACACTTCCCGCGCTCTTTTTAGCTGCAGAGGGAATTCCGCCACTTGATATAACGATTGCAACTCTCGTTGGTGGAACGCTTGCCGCAGGCGCCGCTAATGCATTTAACATGGTTATTGAAAGTGACATCGATAAAGTAATGACGAGAACCTCAAAGCGGCCCATCGTCAATGAGCAAGTTACTGAAGGACAAGCCCTTACCTTTGCATTTGTTATCGCTGCAATCTCGCTTCTAATTTTCTGGTTCTTTACTAATCCGCTTGCTACCGGGCTAACGGTTAGCGCAATCGCCTTCTATGTATTTGGTTACACAGTCGGCCTTAAGCGCAGAACTTCACAGAATATTGTCTGGGGTGGTATCGCGGGCTGTCTTCCGGTTTTGATTGGCTGGGCGGCAATTACTAATTCACTTTCCTGGACCGCTTTCTGGTTCTTCATGGTGATTTTCTTTTGGACGCCGCCACATTTTTGGGCTTTAGCAATCAAATATAAAGATGATTACGCAGCAGCCGGCGTCCCCATGTTGCCAGTTGTTGCTCCCATTAGAAAAGTCAGACAACAGTTGTGGTTCCACACGATTGCCATGATCATCACTTCATTCTTAACGCTCTACTCAGCTGGGTTAAATACTTGGACTTATGTTGTAACTGCAATTTTGGGCGCTGTCTTTGCTCTTCAAGTAAGAAATCCAGATAAGAACTCAGGGAAAATCTTCCAAGGCTCTATTACCTACTTAAGCCTTTATTCAATACTTCTCGTGGTCGCAGTCTTCATCTAAGTAACGGACACCACGGCAAATCTCCATGGGATTCTAAAGATTGCCCTTTATCCTTTTCACTAGTAACTGACCCCCATTTCCCCAGGGAGCCAATTAGTGAGAACTGTTTCTGCGCGCCGCTTAGCGCTTATCCTCGCCTCTCTACTTTTGATTTCATCTACACCTGCCTATGCAAATCCCAAGAAACCAACGCTGGCACAGATTGAGGCAGCAAAGAAGATTGAGGCAGAGGCGAAGAAAGAGGCTGATGCCGCCGCTGCCCGTTTAGCAAAAGCAAACCTCTCTCTTCGCCAATTAATTGGCGTAGCAAATACTGCGCGCATTAAATATGAAGCAGCTAAAGCCGAGTTAGCTAGGGCAAATAGAGAAGCCGAGGCCGCAGCTGCTGCTTATCAAGAAGCGCTCTCGCAAGTTAAGGCAGCTCATGATGCAATCGGTCGGCTAGCTACAAATGCTTACATCATGGGTGGCGGATTCACAGACTTTGATTCGTTACTGCATTCTGATGGACCACAAGATTTAATGGATCGTCTCTCAACTTTAGATTCTCTCGGAACCCAAAATTCACAAGCGCTCTTCCGATTTAAAAGGGCTGAAGAAGTTGCGCGGGAGGCAAAGAAAGAAGCGGATGCTGCCCAGGAACGTCAGCGAGTAGCAACGGCGAAAGTTGCGGCTGCAAAAGCTGAAGCAGATGTTGCGCGCGATGCACAACAGAAAGAAGTAGATCGACTACAGAAGATCCAAGATCAAATTCTAAAAGAACTTAATGCCGCAAGGAAGAAACGCGTAACTCTTGAGCAACAACGCCAACTTGCGCTCTTGGAAGAAGCGAATGCAACTATCGCTCAAGGCACAGCGATTTACACAAAGATTTGGCCTGATATCGGCTTCAAAGGTCGCTCAACTTCTCGCTCAACGCCTGAAATGCGTGAGAAGGCTGTCGAGTTTGCGAAGAAGCAAGTACTTGCACGTAAGCCATACATCTGGGGCGATGAAGGTCCAAACGCCTTTGATTGCTCAGGTCTCGTATACGCCGCATACCGCTCAGCGGGACTTGGCTGGCCGAATTGGGATCGCCTCAACTCATCTCTTTATTTCTCTTATACGAAACACGTTCCAATCAAGGATCTTCTCCCGGGCGACCTTCTCTTCTATTCCTACAAGGGAACGGTTAACACCATCCATCACATCACAATTTATGCTGGAAACGGGATGATGTGGGAAGCGAACTCAAAAGGTAAGGGCTTGCTCTTCTCAAACATCTACAGCATCAAGGGCTTGATGCCATATGGAGGCCGGGTCTAGTAATAACTACGCTTCTACCTTATGGCAGAAGCAACTCCGCTCTATCAGATTCGCCTTGCAGTTCGGGCAGAGCTAAGTGATGTAAACGCCGGAGACACAATTCTTGCCGCAGTCTCAGGCGGAGCAGATTCATCGGCCTTGGCTGTCGCGTTATTACATGAAACCAAAGAGCGTTCAATTCGAACTATCGCAGTAGTAGTGGACCATGCGTTACAAGCGAATTCAGCAGATGTTGCTCAAAATACCAAAGCCGAGTTAATAAAAATCGGATATACAAATATTGAAATCAAACGAATTAAAGTGGAAGTTATGGACGGTGTTGAGGCTTCAGCAAGGCGCGCTCGATATACAGCGCTAAACGAGATTGCAGATAGCGTAAATGCAGTAGCAATTTTTCTTGGGCACACTAAAGATGATCAAGCTGAAACAGTTCTACTTGGGCTAGCTCGAGGTTCTGGAACTAGATCACTCTCTGGAATGGCAGAGCGAATCGATAGATATCGAAGACCACTTTTATCCATCACACGTAAGCAAACTGAGGCTGCTTGTAAAGAAGTTGGAATTAAGTTTTGGAACGATCCGCATAATCAATCTATGGAATACACCCGGGTAAGAGTGCGCGAAAAAGTTCTACCTCTAATGGAGACAGAGATTGGCCCCGGAATTGCAGATGCGCTAACAAGAAGTGCACGGTTATTGCGCGATGATGCCGACGCATTAGATGAATGGGCTGAAGAAGTATTAGATGAGATCGATCCAAATGAAATGGATATCGAGATGCTTGCGAGCCTGCCGCGAGCAATAAGGTCACGGGTGATTAGGAAGGCGATTTATCTCGCTGGCGCCCCATCGGGCTCACTTTCGGCTGAGCATCTTGAGCCGGTTGAGGCTCTAGTCACAGCCTGGAAGGGTCAAGGCCCAGTATCACTACCGGGCGGTGTGACCGTTTCAAGGATTTCGGGCAGACTTTCGCTCTCATAAATCCCGGGTTAGGAAAGGTTGCGCGTGGATCTAGCATCTGTAAAAGGCGATATCGAAAAGGTAATCGTCACCGAAGAGCAACTCCAAAATCGCTTGAAGGAGATTGCTAAGCAGATTGATGCTGATTACAACGGCCGTGATTTACTTTTAGTTGGAGTATTAAAAGGCGCGGTCATGGTTATGGCCGATCTAACTCGTCACATGAATCGCCATGTAGAAATTGATTGGATGGCGGTTTCTTCCTACGGTTCAGGAACTAAGTCTTCCGGTGTCGTGCGAATCCTTAAAGATTTAGATCGAGATATAACAGGGAAGAATGTTCTGATAATCGAAGATATTGTCGACACTGGTTTGACCCTGGATTGGTTAACACAAAATCTTAAATCTCGTGGCGCTGGCTCAGTTGAAATTATGACTGTTCTTCGCAAACCCGATGCTGCAATGGTGAAGGTTGATGTTCGCTATGTTGGTTTTAATATTCCAAAGGATTTCGTAATTGGGTATGGATTAGATTTCAATGAGAAGTATCGCAATCTTCCCTTCATCGCAGTACTTGCGAAACATATGTACGAGTAGCGATGGCAGATAACAAAAAGTTAAAGCGACCTAAACTTCCGACCCGCTTTGGAAGTAAGCCAACCGGCAAACCCGGGGCTAAGCCGCCAGCTCAGTTGACTCGTCGCCCACTCTTCTGGATTCTTGTTGCAATCGCTGCTGTAACAATCTTTGGCCAAATCTCATCCGGTGGTAACTCCTTTACAAAGGTTGATACCTCCGAAGTAATGGCCGCAATCACGCGTGGCGATGTCGAGGCAGCTACCGTGGTAGATCGCCAACAAGTAGTTCGCATTGTCTTAAAGCCCGGAGTCGCAATAAATGGCGCCACAAAAGTTGAAGCGTCTTATGTAAGCGGGCAAGAGCCGATTCTGATCAATCTTCTAAGCGCCAATCCACCGCCAAAAGAGTGGAATGTTGAAGTTCCCAAGACAAATATCTTTGTTTCAATTCTTTTCACACTTGGTCCGATTATCTTGCTCTTCTTCTTACTTCTTTTCTTCATGGGCCAAGCCCAAGGTGGCTCAAGAGTCTTTTCATTTGGTCGCTCACGAGCGAAGTTACATTCAAATGAAGTTCCGCAAGTTACCTTTGCTGATGTCGCCGGGGCCGACGAAGCAATTGAAGAATTTAAGGAGATTAAGGATTTCTTAGCCGAACCCAAGAAATATCAAGAGATTGGCGCAAAGATTCCCAAGGGCGTGCTTTTGTTTGGCCCACCAGGAACAGGAAAAACTCTGTTGGCCCGCGCCGTTGCCGGAGAAGCAAAGGTTCCGTTCTATTCAATTTCTGGTTCAGATTTCGTGGAAATGTTTGTAGGAGTTGGCGCAGCTCGCGTCAGAGATCTCTTCAATCAAGCTAAAGCAAATGCTCCTTCCATCATATTTGTCGATGAGATCGATGCCGTTGGCCGTCATCGTGGCGCTGGTCTCGGCGGTGGACATGATGAGCGGGAACAAACTCTTAATCAATTACTTGTGGAAATGGATGGCTTTGAACCACATGATCAAGTAATTCTTATAGCTGCTACAAATCGTCCAGACATCCTTGATCCAGCACTTCTTCGCCCAGGTCGTTTTGATCGCCAAATTGGAATTGATCGCCCAGATGTAAAGGGGCGCGAGGAGATTATGAAAGTACATGCGAAAAATAAACCGCTTGAGAAAGAGCTCGACTTACTTGCGATTGCCCGCCGCACCCCAGGATTTACAGGCGCTGATCTTGCAAATGTTCTAAATGAAGCGGCTCTTTTAACTGCGAGAGAGAATCGAAAAGTAATATCCCGAGATGATGTCGATGAGGCAATCGACCGCGTGATGGCCGGTCCCCAGCGTAAATCAAGGCTTATGAGTGAGGAAGAGCGAAGAGTTACGGCATATCACGAGGGTGGCCACGCACTTGTTGCACATGCACTTCCACATACAGATCCAGTTCACAAGATAACAATCATGCCGCGCGGACATGCACTTGGTTACACGATGGTGCTTCCAGATGAAGATAAATACTCAACAACGCGTAATCAGATGCTCGATCAACTCGCATACACGATGGGCGGAAGAGCGGCCGAGGAACTTGTCTTTCACGATCCAACAACCGGGGCATCAAATGATATTGAGAAGGCGACAACACTTGCGCGCGCGATGGTTACTCAATATGGAATGACCGAGAAGTTAGGCGCTATCAAATTGGGAACGAGCGACTCGGCTCCATTCCTCGGAAGAGATTATGGGCACCAGCGTGATTACTCGGAAGATATTGCAAGCGCTGTTGATCAAGAGATTCGTAATTTGATCGAGACTGCGCATCAGGAAGCGTATGAAATCTTGGTTGAGAATCGATCAATTCTTGATTCACTTGTTGAAGAGCTGATGGATAAAGAGACGCTTCATAAAGAAGAGATTGAAGTTATCTTCAAGCGCGTTGCAGCCCGCCCTAAGCGCCCAGCTTGGACCGGCTCAGAACTCCGAATACCTTCACGCGTGCCTCCAGTTGAGATAAAGAAGAAAGCCGAAGTTAGCGAAGCGAAACCAAAACAACGTAAGAAGGTGGCAAATTCTAAGAAGCCTTCTAATGAGCAATAACTTTGATGGAGCGCGGGTAGAACGCGCTGAAGCAATCTCACTTATCACAGGGAAGTAAAAGTGCGCACTCTGGTGATGGGAATTCTCAACGTCACCCCTGATTCATTTGCAGATGGCGGAAAGCATTACACAATCTCCGATGCACTCAATAGAGCTAAGGAGATGATAGATGAGGGCGTTGACATAATTGATATTGGGGGCGAATCAACTAAACCAGGAGCCGAGCGCGTTACAGAAGATGAAGAAACTGCGCGAGTCTTACCAGTTCTAGAACAAGTCATTCCACTCGGAGTTGAGGTCTCTATCGATACAACGAGAAGTGTAATCGCAGCAAAGGCGATAAAGCTTGGGGTTAAGTATGTAAACGATGTCTCAGGCGGACTTGCAGATTCAAAGATGTATGAATTGATTGCCCAAAATCCAAAAGTCCAATACGTAATTATGCATTGGCGAGCGCACTCTAAAAATATGCAGGAACACGCGCTTTATAAAGATGTAGTTAAAGAGGTTAAGGAAGAGTTGGAAGAGCGAATAAATTCGGCTATTGAAGTTGGGGTAGATCCCGATCAGATCATCATCGATCCGGGCATTGGCTTTTCAAAGAGCGCTGAACATAACTGGGAGCTGCTTAAGAACCTTGATCGGCTTTCACTTTTGGGCTATCCCATCCTCATCGGGGCCTCACGAAAACGCTTTTTAGGTGAGCTGACTGGAAGTACGAACCCAGATGAGAGTGAAGCGGCAACACTTGCGATAACGGCAGCAATGGCAAAGCAAGGAGTTTGGGCAGTTAGAACTCACTCAGTCAAAGCACATCGTGACGTAATCGCCACAATCGACGCCCTATCAAGAAGATAAACTAGAAAATATGAGCGGCAAAATAAAAATTCGCCATGGCTTGAGATAGAACCCAATGGAATCCTCGCTGGAAAGGGGCCAATCAAAGGGCTTTTGGCCGCTCTCGATATCGGAAAGTAGACTTTGCCACGCCTGGTACCCCAAGCGGACTGGAGCTAAAAAGCGTGAAAGTTGAACGGGTTCTTACCGACCTAAAACGCCCCTGCGCATTTGTGCCGACAATGGGCGCGCTTCATGCTGGCCACCAATCGTTAATAAGAATGGCGCGAGAACTTTGCGATGAAGTAATCGTCTCGGTATTTGTTAATCCACTTCAATTTGAAGATAAGGATGATCTTGCTAAGTACCCCAAAACGCCTGAGATTGATGAAGAGCTCGCTAAGGAAGCTGGTGCGACAATTCTTTGGCGCCCTGAGGTAAGTGATATCTATCCCGGCGATGAGAAGAAGTTAAGCGCAGGAGATTTAGGAAAAAAGTTTGAAGGCGCAAGTAGGTCTGGGCATTTTGATGGTGTCTTAACTATTGTAAATAGACTCTTTGAATTAGTTAAACCCAATTACGCAATCTTTGGCGAGAAAGACTTCCAGCAACTCTTTCTTATTAAGAAGATGGCCGCCCAGCTTTATCCAAACTTAGAGATAATTCCCGCTCCGACTGTGCGCGAGAGTAGTGGCTTAGCGCTCTCTTCCCGAAATGTTCGCCTAACACCAGAGGGACATATCACGGCTAGAACAATTTCTAAGGCCCTAAGGGCGGCAGCCGCAAGAGATACTTTGGTAGATATGAAGAGTGAACTTGCACTTCTTGCAAACGAACGTTCATTCAAGTTGGATTATGCCGAGCTATTCGATGAAGATACATTTGAAATTGCAGATCAGAATTCGTTGAAAGTAAGAGCAATTGTTGCTGGTTGGGTAGATGGGGTCAGGTTGATTGACAATATGGCAATGAAGCGAACCTTGGTGCACACATGAGATTGCGTGCACCACTTCCGGGCTGGAGCGCTTCGGCCGATGTTGTTGTGATTGGTTCTGGGGTTGCTGGCCTTACAACCGCGCTACAGATTCGCTCGCATAACCTCTCGGTAATGCTTATTACAAAGGCCCAGGTCGATGAAGGCTCAACTAAGTGGGCCCAAGGTGGAATTGCGGCGGCACTTGGACCCGGTGATTCGCCAAGTGATCATGAACGAGACACTCTCGTTGCTGGCGCAGGTTTATGCGATTTACCTGCGGTGAAAGTCTTAGTTACAGAAGGCCCAGAAGCGGTTCGAAAATTAATTGCGCGCGGCGCGGTATTTGATAAATCTGAAACGGGCGAGATTGCACTTACTCGTGAGGGTGGCCATTTAAGAAATCGAATCCTGCATGCTGGTGGGGATGCAACTGGTGCTGAAGTATCACGCGCCTTACTCGCTGCTGTTTCGCAAGATCCCGGAATTGAAGTTATCGAACATGCACTTGTACTTGATGCCTTAAAAAGTGAGAGTGGTCGTGTTTGTGGAGTAACTCTGCATGTGATTGGTGAAGGAACTAGAGATGGCGTTGGTCAAATACTTGCCCGTGCTGTAGTTCTTGCAACCGGTGGTCTCGGACAGGTTTATTCGCAAACTACAAATCCTTCTGTTTCAACTGGTGATGGAGTTGCACTTGCACTTCGCGCTGGAGCTGATGTTGCAGATGCCGAATTTATTCAATTCCATCCAACTGTTCTTTATGTTGGCGAAAGTTCAAGTGGCCAACAGCCGTTAATTAGCGAAGCGGTTCGTGGCGAAGGCGCATTCCTTGTAAACGACCGCGGTGAGCGATTTATGAAAGGCGTTCACGAGTTGGCCGACCTTGCGCCAAGAGATGTAGTAGCAAAGGAAATTTCGAGACAGATGGCAGATAGCGGGGCTAAACATGTCTGGCTTGATGCGCGCAGAATCAAGGATTTTGGAGATCGTTTTCCAACAATCTCTGTATCTTGTAAACAGATAGGTATAGATCCAGCTAGAGATTTGATTCCAGTAGCCCCCGCTTCACACTACGCCTCAGGTGGAATTCGTACTGATTTAAATGGGCATTCATCGGTTCCCGGCTTGTATGCCGTTGGCGAAACTGCATGTACCGGAGCACATGGCGCAAATCGCTTAGCCTCTAACTCTCTTCTAGAGGGGCTCGTATTTGGTGCGCGGATTGCTGAAGATATTGCAAAGAATCTCTCTACTTGGGAAGACCCAATTACCCCAGATCCAATTGAAATTCTTATCTCACCATCCATTCGCGGCGAACTACAGCGCGCGATGTCAAAGGGCGCAGCCGTCGTCCGTTCCGAAAAATCCTTAACCGAAACTTTGAAAACACTTGATCGCTTAAAAGATGCAACCACAATCTACGCAAACTTAGCAGCCTGGGAAACAACAAATCTTTATTTATTGGCAACCGCAATTGCTCGCTCGGCACTTGAGCGCACTGAGTCGCGCGGCTCGCATTGGCGGGAAGATTTTCCGGGGCCCACAAGTAATTGGAAGAAGCGGATCCACCAATCAATAGATGAGATTGGTAATTGGCAGAGTACATATGAGGAGGTGTTTGATGACCTCAGCATTGTGCGTTAGCAAATTAGAAAGCTATGGAATTAATCTTGATGAAGTTGAACACCTAATTACCCATGCCTTTAAGGAAGATATGCCGGAAGGCGACGATAAAACAACCGTTGCAACAATTAATGCTAATCAAACCTCGGAAGCAAAGATGCGTGCGCGTAAAAACGGAGTTCTCGCCGGAGTATATGTAGTGGCGATGGTCTTTGAAAAAGTTGGTCTTAGCTCTATTACATTTTCGAAGTCATGTGGTGACCGAGTCAGTGCGGGTGAAACTATCCTCACTGTTAAAGGCAACACGCGAGACATTTTGCGAAGCGAGCGGATTGCACTCAATTTCATCAGCCACTTATCTGGGATAGCAACTTTAACGAGTAAGTGGGTTGAGGTGATTGCAGGAAGCGGGGCAATCATTCGAGATACCCGAAAAACAACGCCCGGCCTTCGAGAATTAGAGAAGTTCGCGGTTCGGATGGGCGGCGGCGAGAACCATCGAATGAACCTTTCAGATGGGGCGATCATTAAAGATAATCACATCGCCGCAGCTGGATCAATCACCTCAGCCATAAATCGAGTCCGCAAAGAATTTCCGGGCATGGCAATTGAAGTTGAAGTTGATGCGCTAGATCAGCTTCGTGAAGCGCTCGCTTGTGGGGTCGAAGTTATCTTGCTGGACAACATGAGTTTAGAAATGACTAAGGAAGCGGTTGCAATTGCTAAAGGTTCTAAATCAAAATTGGAGTCATCTGGCGGTCTTGCGCTAGAGAATGCACGAGCATATGCGGAGACTGGCGTTAACTATCTCGCAGTCGGAGCCCTAACTCATTCCGCCCCCATACTAGATATTGGATTGGACTTCTGATGCTGTTAACAATTGATATTGGAAATACAAACACTGTCCTCGGTCTATTTCACCAGGAAGAATTGGTTGATAGCTGGAGAGTTAAGACAGATGCGCGAGATACCGCAGATGAGCTGTGGCTCCAGTGGCGTTCTTTGATTACGGGCTACACAATCTCAGGGCTGGCAATCTGTTCAACGGTGCCCGCGGTTCTTCGCGAAGCGCGCAATATGGTCAATTCTTACTTCAACGATATCCGCGTAACTATTATCGAGCCGGGAGTAAAAACCGGTGTTCCACTTCTTGTCGATAATCCAAAAGAGATTGGAGCAGATCGCATCGTTAATACCCTCGCTGCACATCATCTTTATGGAAATGATGGCGCAGCAATAGTTGTCGACTTTGGTACTTCCACAAACCTCGATGTTGTTTCACCTAAAGGTGAATTCCTAGGTGGCGCACTTGCACCAGGAATTGAAATTTCAGTTGAGGCACTTGCCGCACGCGCTGCCCAACTCAGAAAAGTTGAGCTAGTTAAGCCAAAATCAGTAATAGGAAAGAACACGGTAGAAGCCCTCCAATCGGGCACTATTTTTGGTTTTGCGGGCCAGGTCGATGGTCTTGTAAATCGCATCTGCGATGAATTAGAAGAGCTCTATCCAACAAATGAGAAAGTATCGGTGATTGCAACTGGGGGATTAGCACCGCTTGTAATTGGCATTAGTGAAAGCCTTGAGTATCACGAACCTGATCTAACTCTCATTGGGCTAAGGCTGGTTCACGAGCGCAACGGTTAGACTCTCGGCATTATGACGGAGAATGACCTTCCCGAACAGTTAAGAATTCGGCGCGAAAAACGAGATTCACTTCTTGCCCGCGGCATCGAGGCATATCCCGTTGCAGTTCCGCGCTCGGCAAGCCTTAGTGAGATTAGGGAGCGATTCAAATCATTAGAGATTGATAAATCATCTGGAGTTATTGAAAGTGTCGTCGGAAGAATTATTTTTAAGCGCGATACCGGAAAACTTTGTTTTGCAATGCTCCGTGAAGGCGATGGCACAGAATTACAAGTAATGCTCTCGCTAGATAAAGTTGGTGAATTAGTTCTTGAATCTTGGAAGGCGGATATCGATATTGGAGATATCGTCAGCGTTACCGGTGAAGTAATCACTTCAAAACGCGGTGAACTTTCAGTCCTTGCTAATAGTTATGTACTTGCTTCAAAGTCGCTCCGCCCACTTCCTAATGAACATAATCCTCTTAGCGAAGAGACCCGGGTTCGGATGCGCTATGTTGATTTAATTGTTCGCCCAGAAGCGCGCGATACTGCACGTATTCGCCCCAAAGTATTGAAGTCGCTCCGTTCCACTTTTGATAAGGCTGGATTTGTTGAAGTTGAGACTCCGATGTTGCAGGTTATGCACGGAGGCGCGGCTGCCCGACCCTTCAAAACCCATTCAAATGCTTATGACATGGAGATTTTCTTAAGAATCGCCCCAGAACTATTCCTAAAGCGATGTGTTGTCGGGGGAATAGAGAAGGTATTTGAAATCAATCGCAATTTCCGCAATGAGGGCGCTGATTCAAGTCACTCTCCCGAGTTCGCGATGCTTGAGATGTATTGGGCTTACGCGGACTGGCGAGCTATGAAGGAGCTAACTCGTGAGCTAGTTCAAAACGCTGCTCTAGCTGTATTTGGTTCTCACAAAGTAAAACATCACGATGGACGCGAAAGTGATCTTGGTGGAACTTGGCGTGAAGTTGATTTCTACAGCGCAATCTCTGAGAAAGTTGGAGCAGAAGTAACTCCAGAAACTAAGTTCGATGAGTTAAAGAAGATTGCTCATAACATCGGTCTTAAGGTCGACCCGAAGTGGATTCATGGAAAATTAGCAGAAGAAATTTTCGAGTTTGTCTATAAGGATCATTTAAATTCCCCAATATTTGTTATGGGCTACCCAGTCGATACCTCACCGCTGGTACGGGAGCAGCGCGAGCGAAAAGGAATTGCCGAGAAGTGGGATCTCTATATTGGTGGCTTTGAATTGGCAACGGGCTACTCCGAGTTAATCGACCCAGTAATTCAGCGCGAACGCTTAGTTGAACAAGCAAAACTCGGCGCCAAGGGTGATTTAGAAGCGATGCAAGTTGATGAAGATTTCCTAAGGGCGATGGAGCATGGAATGCCCCCAATGGGTGGCGTTGGAATGGGAATCGATCGCTTACTTATGGCGCTAACTGGTCTAGGCATTCGCGAAACAATTCTCTTTCCGCTAGTGAAACCAGAAGAGTAAGAATGAGCGTTCTCATCCGCCCTGCCCGCACCTCAGATATAAAGGCGATCCGTGAGATTGTTGATTTATATTCCTTGCAACGCCGGCTACTTTCGAAAGAGACTGTAACTCTTTATGAAGCTGTCCAAGAATTCACGGTCGCAGAGTTAGATGGAAAGGTGATTGGTTGCGGCGCGCTGCATGTACTTTGGGAAGATCTGGGCGAAGTCCGTACGGTCGCAGTTCTTGAGGAACATCGAAACAAGAAAATTGGCCATCAGATTCTGCAAGCAATCATGGAGCGCGCACGAAAACTAGGTTTAAAGCGACTCTTCTGTCTAACATTTGAAACAAAATTCTTTGGCGATCATGGATTTACAGAGATTGTTGGCGCACCAGTGGAACCCGCGGTTTATCAAGAACTCCTCCGTTCTTTCGATGAAGGTATTGCCGAATTCCTTGACCTAGAGAGCGTTAAGCCCAATACCCTGGGAAATACCCGAATGCTCTTAGTTCTGGAATAAACGCCCAAAATAAACGCCCAAATATTGAGGTTTACCCCCTCACTTAGTCCCATATCTAGCCCCGCTTAATTGATGTCGCCCCATCGGGCCGCCTCTATTACGCTAGACCTAGATTCACCATAAGCGCAGTTAAAGAGGAGAAGTTGATGTTTGAACGCTTTACCGATCGAGCTCGTCGAGTTGTAGTCCTCGCACAAGAGGAAGCTCGCATGCTCAACCACAACTACATCGGTACTGAGCACATCCTTCTTGGCCTCATCCATGAAGGTGAAGGCGTCGCTGCTAAAGGTTTAGAAGCGCTGGGTATTTCACTTGAAGCGGTTCGCTCTCAAGTTGAAGAAATCATCGGACAAGGACAACAAGCCCCCTCAGGTCACATTCCATTTACCCCTCGCGCCAAGAAAGTTTTGGAACTATCACTTCGCGAGGCGCTACAACTTGGACATAACTACATCGGAACCGAGCACATCCTTCTTGGTTTGATTCGTGAAGGTGAAGGCGTTGCTGCACAAGTACTCGTAAAACTCGGCGCAGATTTAAATCGAGTTCGCCAACAAGTAATCCAACTTCTCTCTGGTTATCAAGGCAAAGAAGCAGTTACTGCGGGAGCACCTGAAGGAACTCCAGCAACATCTCTAGTTTTAGATCAATTCGGAAGAAACCTAACTGTCGCAGCCCGCGAAGGAAAACTTGATCCCGTAATCGGACGCGAAAAGGAAATTGAGCGCGTAATGCAAATTCTTTCTCGCCGCACCAAGAACAATCCAGTATTAATTGGCGAGCCTGGTGTTGGAAAGACCGCTGTTGTTGAAGGCCTTGCACAAGCAATTGTTAGTGGCGATGTCCCGGAAACTCTTAAGGGCAAACAGCTTTACTCACTTGATTTAGGTGCGCTAGTTGCTGGCTCTCGCTATCGCGGTGATTTCGAAGAGCGCTTAAAGAAAGTATTGAAGGAGATCCGCACCCGCGGTGACATCATTCTTTTCATCGATGAAATTCACACCCTAGTTGGCGCTGGTGCGGCAGAAGGTGCAATCGATGCCGCAAGCATCTTGAAGCCAATGCTTGCTCGCGGTGAGCTCCAGACAATCGGTGCGACAACTCTTGATGAGTACCGCAAGCATCTTGAAAAGGATGCAGCGCTTGAGCGACGTTTCCAACCAATTCAGGTGACAGAGCCCTCAGTTGCCCACACAATTGAAATTCTCAAAGGACTTCGCGATCGCTACGAATCCCATCACAAAGTTTCCATTAGCGATGATGCTGTAGTTGCTGCAGCAACGCTCGCTGATCGTTACATCTCAGATCGTTTCCTTCCAGATAAAGCGATTGATCTTCTAGATGAAGCTGGTTCACGCCTTCGTATCCGTCGCATG
>Ga0209835_1000806_pt1 | contig 19115 bp, 16 predicted proteins | sample LakKivwa52mmetaG_FD_184138 | JGI IMG/M metagenome (GOLD analysis project Ga0209835, IMG submission 184138) | Anoxic lake water microbial communities from Lake Kivu, Rwanda to study Microbial Dark Matter (Phase II) - Lake Kivu water 52m metaG... | ecosystem: Environmental > Aquatic > Freshwater >...
TGCCCCGCTCGACAAGGCCGCATAGATAGAGCAGCGGGGAAAACTCCTGGATTAAACATCCAACGCTGGAGAGGTGTTACTTTGGAATGTGAAAAAGGGAGGCAACTGGGGTCTACTGTATTTGTAACCCCGGCGAATGGTCTTCTGGCTAAAATTTCAGGTTGGGTACGCCAACCGACACCCCCTTTTTTTCTGAAAACGTGCAACATCGCAAATAGCTCTCATTAGAATCTCATTGACAAAAAGCGCTCAACTGGATAGGATTTTTAAGAAATTATAAATTGCAGCATAATAATTGTTGTACCTAAAAAAGATGAATTGAAAAGGAGGGACCATGTCTTTCAATACGATAGGGGATGCACTTAAAAGCAAGTCCCGCGAAGTCAGTCCTGCATTCAGCGAAGTTGCTATTTTCAAACATCTCATCAAGGAAAGGGTCCACGCACTTGATTTGATTCGCGAGTTACTCTCCTGCGGTCGAAAGGGAAAGATTAACAAGACCCAGAAGCCGTACAAGTTTACGATGGGCACAGACGAGTACCAAGTCCACATCTATGCAATAAAATATATGGATGGCATAAAAGTACTTTCCAGAAATGATTTGGAGAAGAGAGGAATAAAGATTTGAACATGGCACAACAAGGCAATCCAGCCGACTCATTAAACTTGCGGCTGATTTTTGCGTTCGATGCAGGAGAATGGGATGCGGAAACTTACGGTTGACCTTCTTAAGGCCGAGGCTAAGACTTTCGCCGAAAAGGAATCACGACACAAAGAAAAATCACTCTATGGCGTGACGGACGGCAAAGCAGTCGGCACTTATCTTGAACATAAATTTCAAAAGGCGCTCCAGGGAAAATACGAGTACACTCGAGGTTCCTCAGCAAAAGGGATTGACTTTCCAAAATTGGGAGTGGACATCAAAGTAACAAGCACACGGCAACCGCAATCGTCTTGCCCTTTCAAGTCAGCTCACCAGAAGGTATATGGCCTCGGTTATTCTTTGCTGGTATTCGTTTATGACAAGAAGGACGACCGAAATACACGAACTGCCACCTTAAACATCAAACATGTTATCTTTATTGAAAGCAGTCAGACTGGAGATTTTCAGACTACAACAGGAATCCTCAAGATTTTGGACAATAAGGGCAATGTGGATGACCTCGTAGCATTTATGACAGAGCGATTCCTGCCGGTAGACGATATTCAGGCCCAAAAATTGGCAGAAGAAATCTTCAGGACTCGACCGTCAGTTGGTTATTTAACCATTTCAAATGCGCTTCAGTGGCGACTTCAGTATGCCCGGGTGATTGAGCAGGCGGGTAAAGTCAACGGCGTTCAACGTATCGTGTGATGATAGCGAAGAGCAAGATTGAATACGGGGATTTCCAGACCCCACGAGGTCTGGCGGATTCGATTGTGGCCTTCCTCCACAACGCGGGCATTTCCCCATCTGTTATTATCGAACCAACCTGCGGGCTTGGAAGTTTTGTCCTAGCTGCAATCCAGGGTTTTCACCACGTTTGCCAAGTGTTCGCATACGACATCAAATCGGATTACGTTTTTGCCTTACGCAATGCGCTTCGCGATGCGAATGGGGTCCGTTGCCAAGTGGTCCAACAGGATTTCTTCACCTTCGACTGGAAGGAGTTCTTCGCCGCCTTTCGGGGGGAAATCCTTGTCCTCGGAAATCCCCCATGGGTAACCAACGCCGCCCTCGGGGTGCTGGGAAGCAATAATCTTCCTAAGAAAACGAACTTTCAAAAACAATCAGGTTTTGCGGCCAAGACAGGCAAGGCTAACTTCGACATTTCGGAATGGATGTTGATCAAAATTCTTGAATCCCTTGATGGTCAACGCGGTTGTATGGCGATGCTCTGTAAAACAGCCACTGCAAGGAAAGTATTGCGGCATGGCTGGATCAACCGCTTCAACATTGGGCGGGCAACCCTCCATCTTATCGACGCATCTACCCACTTCGGGGTTTCAGTTGATGCTTGTTTGCTTGTCGTCCACACAGGCGTCCCTGACCTTTCTCCCTCGGCGGGAGTTTACTCGGATCTGACCTTCGACCACAAATTAACCACGTTCGGTCTTATGGGTAGGGAACTCGTCGCGGATGTGGATGAATACAGCCGATTGAGAGACCTATACGGACTTTCCTATTATACATGGCGATCCGGTGTGAAACATGACGCGGCTTCTGTTATGGAATTCAAAAAGGAGGGTTCCACTCTTGTCAACGGGGCTGGGGAACGGGTTGAAATCGAGCCGACCTACCTGTATCCTTTGTTAAAGTCATCCGACCTTGCCAATGGCAGGCTCACGCCACAACGCTACGTTCTTGTCACTCAGCGTCGACCTGGCGACGACACCAAGGCAATTTCAAGGACCGCTCCGAAGACTTGGTCTTATTTACAACGCCACGCAGATGTTCTGGATCGGCGCCAGAGCATCATCTATCAGAAACGGGCAAGGTTCTCGGTATTCGGCGTTGGAGATTATACATTCTCTCCATTTAAGGTCGCAGTCTCTGGGTTTTACAAGAACTGCCGGTTCGAGGTCGTTGGTAGGTATCAAAACAAGCCGGTGGTTTTGGACGATACATGTTATTTTATCCCCTGTAGTTCTGAGCAAGAAGCATCCTTCGTGTCCCTCCTGCTAAATTCAGATCTTGCCCAACGGTTTCTTCATGCGCTAGTGTTCAATGATGCAAAGAGACCTATTACCATCGACGTGCTTAATCGAATCGACCTGAAACGAATCGCAGAGAGACTCGGTTTGGAAAACGATGCTCGCAAGTATTTTCGTGATGCTGCGATGTTCGAGGGAGGTCAAGGTCTTCTTGTCTTTGATAAAAAAGAGAAATATAGAACAAAACGCCCCAGCCGACGCATAAAAACTGCACGTAGCTAAGCTTTATTGTTGCTTGCAATCTGAAATCATCAAATCATACAGAAAGCTAATCCTCACCCTTTGTATAACCTTCGGTCGGGGCTTTTCCTCAGATTGTCTGTCAGGTCAAGCCTTTTCTAAGTGCAAATGAGTTTGTTTTTTTAATCCGATGAGCCAGCCTCTCTTTGCAGTTCCTTTTCTTTTCTTCATCCTTCCTTCTCTTTTGTTCTGAAAACCTCCTCAATGATTCTTACATCAGCGGGGTTTCCCTCTACCAAAACGAAGTGGGCGCAGTTACTTTCTAAGATGTTTAAAAAGGGTTATAATAAGCCATCCATAGAGTATGTGTGAGAGGGAAAATGGCAGAAAACGAGATGAATGAAGAGATCAGTTTTGAGGAGCTTTTGAAGGCCAGTTCCGAATCTCCGGGCCGGAGGGTGCGTCCCGGAGAGAGGATTTCCGGGAGGGTGGCGAAGATCGGCAAGGATACGATCTTTGTTGATCTGGGAGGGAAGAGCGAGGGCCTTGCGGATATTGGGGAATTTTTGGACAAGAAGGGGAACCTGACAATCAAACCAGGAGACCGGGTCGAGATGCGAGTGGCATCCACCAAAGATGGCATCCATCTCACCAGGGGAATGAAGATACAGGGTGCGGATACCCTCGATATCTTGCACGAGGCAAAAGAAAATTTCATTCCTGTTGAAGGGAAAGTCGCGAGTGTCGTCAAAGGAGGTTTTGAAATCGACCTTTCCGGCATTCGCGCCTTCTGCCCTTTGAGCCAGATCGACCGGATCTTTACGGAAAAACCGGAGGACCATCTCGGAGCACGATACCCGTTCCGGATCATGGAGATCAAAGAGAAAGGGAAAAATATCATCGTATCGCGGCGCGCGCTTCTGGAGGAAGAACAGGAGAAGTTATCGAAGGAGACCTTGGAGAGGCTGGAGCCTGATCTCGAATGTGAAGGAAAAGTGACGAAGCTGACCAACTTCGGCGCTTTTGTGGATTTGGGCGGGGTTGAAGGAATGGTCCACATTTCCGAAATCTCCCATGGAAGAATCAATCATCCCTCGGAAGTCCTTCAAACCGGCCAGCAGGTCAGGGTTAAGGTGTTGAAAGTTGAACCGGACAAAGAGGGAAAGCCCAAGATTTCTCTCTCCATCAAAGCCCTCGAACCTGATTCCTGGGAGAAGGGGCTTGGATTAGAGGAAGGAGAGATCATTCGCGGAAAAGTTTCCAGAATCACAGACTTCGGCGCCTTTGTGGAAGTGGCGCCAGGCGTCGATGGCCTGGTTCACATCTCTGAAATCAGTTACGAGCGAGTGACCCATCCCGGCAAACTTCTTCAGGAAGGAAATCTCGTTGAGGCGCTCGTTCTGGGAATCGATCCCGAAATGAGGCGTATTTCCCTGTCGATCAAAGAAGTGGGTGTAAAGAAAAAGATCACAGAAGAGGATGGGCCGGATAAGGTGCGTCTGGAGGCGGGGCAGGTTCTGAGAGGGATTGTTGAAGATGTCAAGCCCTATGGCCTCTTTATTCGCCTTCCCCAGTTTGGAAGAAAGGTAAGAGGGTTGCTTCCCAATGAGGAGTTGAGAGCTTCCGAAAAAGGGGATGTCAAAAAGAGGTTCCCGAGAGGGAGAGAGATTCAGGTGGAGATTGTCTCCATCGATGAAAAGGGAAAGATAAGGCTGTCACAGAGAGCGATGGAGGAGAGAGAGGATCGGGAGGACTACGAAAAGTTTGTGAAGAAGGAGGATAGGAGCGGGAAGCTCGGAACCCTCGGAGACGTTTTTAAGGATTTGAAGCTAAAAAAGGATTAAACAAGGCGTCCTATCGTCTCATGGTCGTATTGTCTTATCGTCATTTAACGAACTGACAATCTGACGAAAGATGATAGGACTTGTTAAATTGGATCCCAGAAAGAAGTGTAGCGTCGGCATTCAATGCCGACATTTTTTTTGTGGTGCAACAACTCTAAACCCATTTTTTATTCCTGTTTGACTTCTTCGTTTAAATTCAATAAACTCTAAACCAAATTAAAGCCCTCATTTTCTTCCCCCCACCCATCTTCCCCGTGGGGAGAGGGTAAGTGTGAGGGGTCTTCCATATAGCCCAACAGAGGGAGACAGGTGAGCAAAGAATCTTCTTTTACTGTTCGTGATCTTCCCAGGCAAGAAAGGCCCCGTGAACGGCTTCAAAAATTTGGTCCTGAGGCGCTCTCAGCGCAAGAACTTTTGGCTCTTGTTATTGGCCGAGGTATCCCCAAAAAATCTGTAATGAATATTGCACAGGAGTTATTGGTGAGATTTGGTAATGTTAGAGCAATAAGCCATGCGACCATAGAGGAACTTTCACAAATAAAGGGGATCGGTTTAGCCAAAGCAGCCCAAATCAAAGCCTGTTTTGAACTTGGCAGGAGAGAAGAGTTAGAACCGGAGCTAAAAAATTTTGATATCAAAGACCCCGAAGCGGTTGTAAAAGCTATTCGCGCAAGTATCAAGGACAAAGCCAAAGAGCATTTCAAGCTTATCCTTCTAAATCCCCGCAATAAAATTATCGGGATTTCTACCATCTCCATTGGTACACTCAATGCCAGCTTGGTTCATCCGAGGGAAGTTTTTAAAGATGCTATCACCCACAGCGCTGCTTCGGTAGTTTTAGCCCACAACCATCCTTCCGGTGACCCCGAACCCTCAGAGGATGATCTGAAAATAACTAAAAAGTTGGTGGATTCCGGTCAAATATTAGGTGTAGAGGTGTTAGACCATATTGTTATTGGTAAAAATAAATTTTGTAGCTTTAAGGAAAGGGGATTAATTTAAGGCTATGAACAAAATAAGTTACAAGCCTTTAGGGGAGAAGGTTGAGACCGATGAAATTTTGGACATGGTTTTTAAGGATTCTTCGGTGAAGCATGGATTGCAGGAATTTTCTAAAGGGATCCTAAAAAGAGTCAGTGCCTTTCAAAAAGAAGACGGCAGAGTTTATGTGCGTTGTTTAAAAAGAGGGAAAGACATTTTTATCTATGACCAGAACAAAAAAACAGGTAAGCCTGAAGAAATTATTCGACAACTATGGCTGATAAAATTGACCAACGAATATAAATATCCATTAGACCGAATCGAAGTTGAGAAATCAGTCCAATTTGGCGTGGAAGTCAGAGAGAAATCAGCCGATATCGTTTTGTATAAAGAGGACAAAATCACCCCTTACGTCATTTTTGAGCTGAAACAGCCGAACGCCAAAAAAGCTGAAGAACAGTTGAAATCTTATTTAAGTGCAGAAGGCGCAGAGGGTGGGGTTTGGTCAAATGGGGTTCAAAAATTTATTCTCTACCGTCCTTATCCCAAAGAATATATAACCACACTTTCAGATATTCCAAATGTTAATCAGACATGGGATGACCTTTTCGAAGAGAAAAGAACTTACGATGAGTTACAGGAAAAGTTTGATTTGTCTTTCATAATCTCCAGACTGGAAGAAATGGTTTTAGCCCAAGCTGGTGTTAATGTTTTTGAGGAAGTTTTTAAATTAATCTATGCAAAACTCTATGATGAAGACCAGGCAAGAAATTTACGGGCAAAGAAAGAGGTGCATTTCAGGCAATATAAAGAACCAAAGAAGACTTATGCCGTTATTAATGATGAGCTTTTTAAAGGGGCGATTAGAGAATGGGAAGATATTTTTAATCCTTTAGCAAAAATTGATTTAACGCCGGAACAACTTCAAATCTGTGTCCCTTTCTTGGAAGACAAGAAATTTTTTGGCTCTGGCAGGGAAGAGTTGGAAATCATAGATCGGGCTTTTGAGCATTTAATTGCTGAAGTTTCCAAAGGCCAAAAAGGGCAATATTTCACACCACGTAATGTAATTAAGATGTGTGTTAAGATGCTTAGTCCCCGAAAAGATGAGCATATTATTGATCCTGCTTGTGGATCTGGAGGGTTTTTACTTCACACAATGTATTGGGTTTGGGATAATGACTTACAATCCGCCACAATGACAGCAAAACAAAAGTACGCCAATCGTTATCTATATGGGATTGATTTTGATGATAATATGCGTCGCATATCTCAAGCCTTAATGCTCATCGCTGGTGACGGGAGACACAATATTTTTAAGCGTAATTCCTTGGATGGAAGGGACTGGATTGGCGAACAGGCTGAAGAAGCAAGGGCTGCTTTAAAATCGCTTTTAAGACATTTTGAAAATCCAAAGCAAGATGAAGAGAATCGTAGGATATATCGGTATCTCAATTTTGATATTCTGATGACGAATCCTCCTTTTGCCGGAGAGATTACAGACTCAGGCTTGTTGCGTCAATATGAATTTGCCAAAAAGAACGGTAAACTTAAACAAAAAGTCGAACGACACTTGCTATTTATAGAGCGCTCTTTGGACACACTCCGTCCTGGGGGAAGAATGGCAATTGTGTTGCCACAAGGAGTTTATAATAACACCAATATGGAATGGATCAGATTATGGCTTTTCGAAAAGGCGAGAATCTTGGCGGTAGTGGGCCTGGAAGGGAATACCTTTAAACTCCCAGCGCCAGCTAAAGGTACAGGTACCAAGACATCGGTTTTATTCTTACAGAAATGGAAAAAAGACGAAGAGCCTTTGGACGATTATCCAATATTCATGGCAGCATCTAAGAAGTCGGGTAAAGACAATTCTGGGGAGTATATTTTCCTAAACGAAAAAGGACAAAGAATAAAATCGGAAGGTGGCATCTTTGAAACATCAGGGAAATTAAGCCTCGATGATGATTTAGACGAAATAGCCTTGGCATTTGTAAAGTTTGCTAAGAAAGAGAAGTTTGATTGGTGGTGTGAATGATAACCTATTCCATCATCCAAAAATCTCAGATCAAAAGCGTGCGCCGAATTGATGCGGAGTATTTCCAACCGAAATATTTAGAATTGGAAAAGAAGATATATTCTACAAACTCATATAGACTTTGGGGAAACATAGAAGGGCGATTTATTACCGGTCCGTTCGGTTCCGAATTTGGTGTTGAAAATTATACCTCCGAAACTCAATATAGATATGTTCGTGGCAAAGATGTAAAGGAATTTTTTCTGCTCGATGATGATAATGTCTATATACCAGAAAAAGATTATGAAAGACTTAAGAAATATTCGCTTAAAGGAAGTGATATTCTTGTTTCAGTTGTTGGAACCCTCGGAAACGCTGCAATTGTTGATAGTGCAATAGTTCCTGCTATATTTAGCTGTAAGAGCACAGTTTTTCGGACTGATTCTATCAGTCCTTATTATTTTATTGCCTACCTTAACTCAAAATATGGGAGTAGACTGTTGGAGCGAAGCGTTCGGGGCGCTGTTCAAACTGGACTTAATATAGAAGATCTAAAGTCTTTACCTGTTTTTATACCTCCGCAAAGAGAACAAGAATCGATAGCCTCGTCTATTCTGAATGCAAAACAGGAGCATGATAAATCCAAATGTCTCTACTCCCAAGCTGAAGATTTGCTTTTGGAGGAGTTGGGATTAAAAGACTATCAACCGATAGAGGAATTATCTTATATCATCAAACTTTCTGATGTTAAATCTGCTCACCGGGTTGATGCGGATTATTATCAGCCGAAATATGAGAAACTGATATCAAAGATCAAGAATGGGAAAATCTTTCCTGATATTTTGAAAAATGTACCTTCTAATTTTAATACCGCTGATCAGCCGGAAAAGACCTTTAGATATGTAGAACTTTCCAATATAGATTCTTCAATTGGTATTATTGATGGGTATTCAGAAGTTTTGGGTCAAGAAGCACCAAGCCGAGCCAAAAGAATACTGAAGACTGGTGACGTAATTGTTTCAAGTGTTCAAGGTTCTTTGGGGAAAGTAGCTTTGGTCAGCGGAGAACAGGATGGATTCCTGGCATCTACCGGATTTTTTCAACTTCGTAGCAAGGAAGTTTTACCAGAGGTATTACTGGTCTTGGCAAAAAGTTCAATTTTACAGATGCAGTTAGAAAAGCAGTGTGCGGGTACCATATTAACTGCTGTGCCAAAAGAAGGAATTAAGAATCTGCTTATTCCCGTTCTTGGGGAATCGCTACAGGAAAATTTCTGATTTAGTTCACCAATCTCACCAAGCACGCAAAAAGGCAAAGGAGCTTTTAGAGAAAGCCAAAAGAGAAGTGGAAGAATTGATTGAGAGGGGTCAGAACCATAGACGGTAGATAGAATTTTCCATTTCATGGAGCAATATAATGCCGGAATACAATGTATATTGTGATGAGAGCTGTCATTTAGAGCACGATCAACAACCAGTAATGCTTCTGGGTGCGGTTTGGTGTCTTAAATCAGATGTTCAGAGATATAGCATTGCAATCAGGGAGTTAAAGGAAAGGTATGGCGCAAGAGGAGAGCTAAAGTGGACAAAAGTTTCCATGTCAAAACTTCAATACTATTTGGATCTTGTAGCCCTATTTTTTTCAAGTCCCAATCTTAACTTTCGCTGCCTCGTGGTCGATGATAAATCAAAATTAGACCACGACTATTTTAATCAAGGGAGCCACGACTCCTTTTACTACAAAATGTACTTTTATCTTCTTAGGAACATACTATCCAATAAAAACCAATATTACATTTATTTGGATATGAAAGATACAAGAAGTCAAAGGAAGATTGACACCTTAAGAGATGTTTTATGTAACAATGTTTATGATTTTGAGCAGCTTATGGTCCGTCGTATCCAACACATTCGCTCCTACGAATCAGAGCTTCTTCAACTATCAGATTTTCTTTTAGGAGCAGTCTCTTATCGATGTCGTAATTTAAAAGCTAATCAGGCAAAGCAGACTGTCATTCGAAGAATTTGTGATATGTCAGGTCTCGACTTGCAACGGAATACCCCCCCATGGGAAGAAAAATTTAATCTTTTCTTTTTCTCGCCCACCGAGGTTAAACAGTGAGAAGTGAACCAGATTTCTTGCCTCCTATTTTGAATCTCAGTGGTTCATGGAGAGAGATTCTGGATCGTCTATACTCCGTTTTTATTCGGGATTTTAAATCAGGAACAGTAATACACCGAGGCTGTGAAGTTTTATTTGACAAAAGAATATTAGCAGATGGGGATGGGAAAGAAGAGGGATTTTGGCATGTCGTTTCGCGTCACGACCCTAAAACGGAGGATCGTTTAATAGATTATCGAAGAGCCGAACGTCTACCTTGGGCGCGGCCACTGATGGAAAGTTCTGATAGGCCGGAGATTAAGGTTTTTGATTATATCGAGGGACCCAAAGACAAAGGTTTAAGGAGATACATTTGGTTGGAAGGGTATGATTATGCATTGATCTTTCAACGTAAGAAAAAAGCTTTCTATTGGGTCACTGCTTTTTACATTGATATTGAATGGAAACGGGAGGATATGAAAAAGCGATTCGAAGGTAGGCTATAAAAACAGCGACCGCCCCTAAAGGCGGCCCCCGAGCTCATTCTTCCATAGGTAGATGAGACAATCATTTATTAAACATTTGTTTAGAAATGTCAAGAGATTTTTTAACAGAGATTTTTTAAAGGCAGTTAAATTACAAGTAGTTATTTAAGGATAAAGAACAACACTAAGAATCTTTACCAAGTAAACGGTCATATCCCAGTGATTACCCTGCACCGGCTGGAGGCAAAAACGCCTTCAGTACAGGGATGATCACGATGCGGTGTCAGTCTCTTTAGGCCGCCAAGGCTTTTCTTGAGAAGAGGAGGCCAGCAATCAAGGGCGACTGAAGAAATAACATCACCCATACCTTCTGTTGAAAAATTTTTCTCCATAACCATTTGCCCCACTTAGGACAAGGCCCCTATCCCCTGAACTTCTCCTATAAATGCGATCGCATTTATAGGAGAAGTTTAAGGGCTTTCCGATCACAAACTGGATTCGTAGCCCAGCCCGGATCGATTTTGGACGTTTTCTTGAAAAAAAAGGGGGTTCGTGTTAGTTTGGAATGAATGATACAGATGTTTTACGTCTCGAAGACTTATCCCAGCCAGATTACTGCCCTTTCGGATTTTTATCTCGAGGTTTCGGCAGGGGAGTTCGTTTTCATCACGGGCCCGAGTGGATCGGGCAAGAGCAGCCTTCTTCGCATTCTTTTTGGGGCTGAAAAACCGAGCAGCGGAGAGGTAATCGTCAACGGAATCCATCTCACCCATCCCAGCTTTAAGAAGGTCTATCCACTGAGGAGGACAATGGGGATCATTTCTCCGGATTTTAAACTCCTGAGAGATCGAACTGTCGGAGAGAATATTGGTTTCGTTCTTGAGGTTATGGGTCATCCGCTGAAAATGATCAAGGAAAAAGTTTCTCAAACGCTAATCCAGATGGGCCTTCAGGAGAGGGAGAAAGATTCGATTCTCTCCCTTTCTGCCGGAGAACAACAACGCGTGGCCATTGGCCGGGCCCTGGTCAAAGACCCTGCCCTGATCCTGGCAGATGAACCCACCTCCATTCTGGATGATGAGATGACCGGAAGGGTAATGGAGATCTTTTCCGAACTTCATCAGAAAGGAACGACCATCGTCTTTGCCACTCAGGATGCCAATTTGGTTCAACGCCATCCCTATCGAGTGATTCCGCTCATAGAAGGGAAGAGAGGGGATGAGGAAAACAATGAAGGGGTGAGATCCGAGGGATGCTCTCTTTTTTAAGCTATGCGATGAGAAGGGCCCTCCGAAACATGAAGGGAAATCTTTTTCCTAATCTGACCACCATTGCCATCACCGGCATCTCGCTTCTCATCTTTTCATCCTTCTCGCTGATCGCCTTTAATCTGACCTCTCTTCTGAAGGTCTGGGAGGAGAAATTCGAGGTGATCGTCTATCTGAAGCAAGGGACTTCCTTGGGCGAGGTGGAAAGCCTTTTGAAACAGATCCGGCAACTCGAGGGAGTGGAGACCGTCAATTATCTATCCCCTTTTGACGCCATGGCTTTTATGGAGTCAAGGCTGGGCGGGCAGAAGAATCTCCTTGAAGGCATTCAGCCGGCGATCCTACCCTCTTCAATCGAAATTCGATTGAAGAAAGACTACTGGGGACAGACGAAGATCGATGAAGTGGTGGCCCATCTGAAAGGAGTTCCGCAGATTGAAGAGATTCAGTATGGCCAGGAATGGATCGAGACCTTCTCCGTGCTGGTCCATCTGGTCCGGCTCACCCAGTTGATTTTGGGAGGGCTGTTGCTTGCTGCGATCATCTTCATCGTCTCCAATACGCTCCAGCTCACCATCTCTTCACGCAGGGAGGAGATTGAGGCGATGCAGATGATGGGGGCCAACCCGGCCTTCATCCAGGTCCCGTTTTATATGGAAGGCCTGATTCAGGGACTGTTAGGAGCGGGAATGGCAACGGGGCTCCTCTTCTTATTATATAAGGCCGTCCTCATCACGATTACTCCCCTGATGAAGGGATGGATGGCGGGCATACCCATTCTTTTTCTGCCCTGGGAGACGATTGCATGGATCTTATCAGGAGGAATGGTCCTGGGTCTTTTCGGCAGTTTTGTCGCTTCGATGAGGTTTTTGAGATACGGCAGGTGAGCGGATGATGAAAAGGGGAAGGAGGGTTTTGATCATAGGGGTCGTCGCGGGATGGATCCTCACTCTTGTCGTTTCCGACCTTCAGGCGAGTCGAAAAGATCAGATTGAGAAGGATATCACTCAGAAGAAGAAGGACCTCGGCGATGTTAAAAAAGAGATCTCCGTGACCAGGAAGAGAGAGAAGGAGATACGGGGGAAAGAGTCTTCCATCCTCGGAAACCTCAATTCCCTTGAGACCGAACTTTATAAGAAGACGAAGGAGTTAAAACAGATGGAAGGCCAGCTGGCTCAAATCAGGGAGAGGCTCAGACAGACCAGGGGCCAGATTGCCATGCTCAACATTGGATTGGAGCGGACCAGGGAAGAGCTCTTTTCGAGATTGACAGCTCTCTATAAAATGGGAAGAACGCCTCCGGAGACGATCCTCCTGACCTCGCAGTCCTTTCCTGATCTATTAAAGATCGATAAATATTTCAGGGTCATCCTTCACTCGGATGCCCGTCTGGTTGAAACCTACCAGTATCAGGTGGCACTGAAGGAGCGATACCAGGATGAGTTGACGCGGGATCAGCGCCAGTGGGAAAGAGATATCTCGGAGGTGGAGAAGAAGAAAGCCGAGATTCAGGGCATCAGGAAGGAGAAGCAAGCTCTTCTCAGATCGATCCAGAACCAAAAGGTGGTCTATCAAAAACTGATCAAGGAACTGGAGGAGAGGGCGAAAAACCTCCAGACGCTTGTTCGGAAATTAGAGCGGGAGAAGAGCCTTCTCTCCTATGGGAAGGCAAAACCTGAAAATTTCAAGGGGAGGCTAACCCCCCCGGTTAATGGAAAGGTGATCAGCCTTTTCAAGGAGAGGGGGCAGAACGGAATCGAGATTCAGGCGGCGATGGGAACGGAGATTCGGGCTGTGCTTCCCGGGAAAGTCCTCTATGCTGATTGGTTCAAGGGGTTCGGGAATATCGTGATCATCGATCACGGAGATCATGTCTTTACGGTCTCGGGATACTGTTCCGAGTTGTTGAAGAAGGCAGGAGAAGAGGTGGCCCAGGGTGAGGCGATCGGTCTGGTGGGCAGCGCCGGATCGCTGAAGGGTCCATCTCTTTACTTCGAAATCCGTCATCAGGGAAAACCACAGGACCCCATGGATTGGATTTCACAACCGGATAAATTGGCGTTGCTTCCGGAAGGAGATGAGTCGAAGAAGAAATGATTAACAAGGAGGATGATATGTCACAAGGAAAAGGGATGAGAACCTTAAAAATCATCTCAGTGGTCTTTCTGGTCTTTATTCTGGGCGTGACTGTGGGGCTGGGTCGGTTCCATAAGGCCTCTGCTCTCTCCAACCCCATCTATGAAGACCTGAAAGTGTTTACCGATGTCCTGGGTCTGCTTCAAAAGGAGTATGTGGAGGAGACGAAACCGAAGGATGTGATCTACGGAGCAATCAAGGGGATGCTGGAAACCTTAGATCCCCACTCGGCCTTCATGCCGCCCAATATGTATAAGGAGATGCAAGAAGAGACCAAGGGCCGGTTCGAAGGATTGGGGATTGAGATCACCATGAAAGAAGGCGTGCTGACCGTGGTCTCTCCCATCGAGGATACGCCGGCTTTTAAAGCGGGCATTCAGGCGAGGGATCAGATCCTCAAGATCGATGGGGCGCTGACAAAGACCCTGACCCTGATGGAGAGCGTGAAACGCATGAGAGGCCCCAAAGGTTCGAAAGTGACCCTCACCATCATGAGGGAGGGATTTCCCAATCCCAAGGATTTCACTCTGATCCGCGATGTGATTCCGGTTCGAAGCGTTCGGTACGAGGTGCTGGAAAAACAGTACGGCTATGTCCGACTTTCTCAGTTCCAGGAAAAGACCGATAGCGAATTTCAGAAAGCGGTCAAGGCCATGGAGGAGGAGACCAAAGGAGGGCTGAAGGGTTTGATCCTCGATCTGCGAAACAACCCCGGAGGCCTTCTGGATCAGGCGGTGAAGGTGTCGGATCGGTTTATTGAATCGGGCGTCATCGTCTCCATTGAGGGGAGAAGAGAAGAACATAAGATGAAATTTAACGCCCATTCACAGGAGGATAACTTCAGCCGTTATCCTCTCGTTGTCCTGGTCAATGGAGGGAGCGCGAGCGGCGCGGAGATCGTGGCCGGGGCCATTCAGGACCACGGTCGCGGGATTATCCTCGGCACCCAGACCTTTGGAAAAGGTTCGGTCCAGACGATCTTTTCCATGAAAGACGGCTCAGGACTACGGCTGACCACGGCACGGTATTACACGCCCAGCGGTCGCTCCATCCAGGCCAAAGGGATTGCGCCTGACATCATTGTGAAACCTTCCCCTCCCGAAGAGGAGAAAGCAGTTCCTCCGAAACAACCCACGGAGAAGGATCTGGAACGCCACCTGAACGATGTCAAAGAGAAGGAGAAGCCAAAGGTGGAGGTGAAGGAGAAGGTGAAGGAGAAAAAGCCGGTTGATAACCAGCTCGAACGGGCCCTTGAGCTTCTGAAAAGCTGGGAAATCTTTAAAAATATCGCCACCAAGAAATCGGGTTAATTAGACCTAAATTGAGCGATTCACCCTATTTCACAAGGGAGGCAGAGATGCCTCAAACCCTTTTAGAATGCGATACGTTGAAGGTTTGGGCAATTGACCATAAGCTTTCACCAAACAGGTGATCATTGAACTATCCCCATGGTCGATTCAACCCATCAAAGGTGATCGCTCTAAAAGGCTTTTCGGCCTCCCCGCCCCCCTTGTGAAGGGTGAAAAAATCGCTCAATTTGGGTTAGAGTCTGTTTATAAACTGCTTTCGCCGTCATGCCGGACCTGAGAAGCCTGCTCCGTGTTTTGATACGGGGGTATCCAGACGTCGTCCCGACGAAAGTCGGGAACCATCTCTAAGACTGGGTCCCGGTTTTCACCGGGAACCCTGGATTCCGGTCGTTGCGACTCGAAACCGAGCTTTCGCCGGAATGACGACCTTTTTGGAAACTGTTAGTTTATAAACAGACTCTAATTAGAGAGAGAAGATTTTTCTCTTACACATAAAGGAGAATCGCCATGCCGAAATTCAGTGCCAATCTCACCATGCTGTTCAATGAGGTCGAATTTTTAGATCGTTTTGAGCGAGCGGCCAAAGCGGGGTTTAAGGGGGTCGAATATCTTTTCCCATACGGATGGGACAAGGAGCAATTGGCAGAGCGCCTGAACAGGTATGGCTTTGTCCAGGTATTGCACAACCTTCCTGCAGGCAACTGGCAGGCAGGGGAGCGAGGCATCGCATGCTTGCCGGGAAGAGAAGGAGAATTCCGGGATGGCGTGGGAACGGCCATTGAATATGCCAAAACCCTGGGATGTCCCCGACTCAACTGCCTGGTGGGAAAGACACCCCAGGGAATCCCTTTGGAGAAGGTTCGCCAGACCCTGGTCGATAATCTCCGGTTTGCCGCCAACGCCCTTGAAAAAGAGGGAATCCGATTCCTCATCGAGCCCCTCAACGATCAGGATATGCCCGGATTCTATCTGGTGCGAACAAGGGATGCTTTTCAATTAATGGAGGAAGTGAACCATCCCAATCTCTTTCTTCAATACGACATTTACCATATGCAGATCATGGAAGGAAATTTGACGAAGACGATTTTAAGCAACCTGGCGAAGATCAGGCATATTCAGTTAGCCGATGTTCCTGGACGCCACGAGCCGGGAACAGGAGAGCTCAACTTCGTCAATCTCTTCCGCTTCATCGATGAGGCGGGTTATGATGGATGGATCGGGTGCGAATACATCCCGGCAGGAAAGACAGAAGACGGACTGAAGTGGATTGAACCTTATCTTAAGTAGCGATTATTAAGATTCCGTAGGGCAAGCCTTTAGGCTTGCTTCTTTTTCGCATGTCATTACATTGAGGGAAGGAGAAAAAATATGGCAGAGATTGGCTTTATCGGTCTTGGGATCATGGGCAAACCCATGGCAGGTCATCTGGTTAAGGCAGGCCACACCGTTCATGTGTGCGATCTGGTCGAGGAATCCGTGAAGCATTTATGCAGTCTGGGTGCGGGGAGATGCTCCTGCGCCAAAGAGGTGGCGCAGAAATCAAAGATCATCTTCATCATCGTTCCTGACACGCCCGATGTGGAGGCGGTGCTCTTCGGCGCGGAGGGTGTGGCAGAAGGCTTGAAGCCAGGCTCCATCGTTGTGGATATGAGCTCAATCTCGCCACTTGCGACAAAGGAATTTGCAAAGAGGCTGGTCTCGATGGGCGTGGAGATGCTCGACGCGCCGGTTTCAGGAGGCCAGGTCGGAGCTGATAACGCCACCCTCTCGATCATGGTGGGAGGAAAAGAGGAGGTGTTCAACCAGGTCAAGCCTTTCTTTGAGTTGATGGGGAAGAACATCGTTCATATCGGCGGCAATGGGGATGGTCAGACCTGCAAGGTGGCTAACCAGATCGTTGTGGCGCTGACCCTTGAGGCAGTGGCTGAGGCTCTTCTCTTTGCCTCCAAGGCAGGCGCTGACCCGATGAAGGTACGGGCCGCGCTTTTAGGAGGGTTTGCCCAGAGCCGTATCCTGGAGATTCATGGAGAGAGGATGATCAAGCGAACCTTCAATCCGGGGTTTCGTGTCCGGCTTCATCAGAAGGATTTAAACATTGCCCTTCAGTCCGCTCGGAGCATGGGATTGAGCCTGCCCAATACAGCCACAGCGCAGGAGCTCTTCAATGGACTTGCCGCCCAGGGAGGAAGCGAACTGGACCATTCCTCGATCGTTACGATTCTCGAAAAGCTTGCCAATCATACGATCGGATGATTTTTCAAAGAACAAAGATGAAAGGCTCTTTCATATTTAGTGAAGGTATTACGATGCCGATCACCCTGAGGTTCTCGAAGGGTGATCGGCTTTAATTTGCCCTTCGACAGGCTCAGGGCGAACGGAATTTAGTTGAAACTTTGAAGAACTAAAATGGTAGGAGGGTGAGTGAAATGGATGTGGGTCGCAAGCTCATGCTGATCAATGGGCAGTGGGTTGAGGGTTCGGACGGTGAATTCATCCCGGTTGAAAACCCGAGCCGGAGAGATTCGATCGTCGGAGAAGTTCCCCGTGCAAAAACCGTCGATGTGGATCGTGCGGTTAAAGCGGCTGCCAGGGCGTTTAAAGATTGGAAGCGGGTCAGTCCTCGTGAGCGGGGCAGGTTGATGATCAGGATCAGCGAGGCGATTGAAGCGAAGGCCAATGAGATTGCTCGCATCACTGCCCTTGAAACAGGCAATGCCATCCGCACGCAGTCCCGGCCTGAGGCCATGCTCACTGCGGACATCTTTCGTTACTTCGGCGGGGTCGCAAGCGAGATCAAAGGAGAGACCGTACCTCTCGGAGAGAATCATCTAAGTTATTCGCGAAGGGAACCCATCGGTGTCGTGGGAGGCATTGTTCCCTGGAATTCGCCGGTGGGTCTTGCCGCGCTCAAGATCGCCATGTCAATCACGGCCGGAAACACCCTTGTCCTTAAACCCTCCTCGGAAGCGCCCCTTGCTGTTTTAAGGGTGGCAGAGATTTGTTCTGAAATTCTGTCTCCGGGAACGCTCAATGTGGTCACCGGAACCGGATCCGAATGCGGCATCCCTCTGGCAAAGCATCCTCTGGTGAGGAAACTCTCCTTTACCGGTTCCCATGAGATTGGCAGAACGATCATGGAGGCAGCGGCCGAGCGCATCGTGCCGGTTACGCTCGAGCTTGGAGGCAAAAGTCCCCAGATCGTTTTTCCTGACGCAGATGAACTGCAGACAGTGGACGGAGTCTTTTTAGCCATGCGATTTACACGACAGGGGCAATCCTGCACAGCAGGCTCGCGCCTTTTTCTTCACGGATCGATCTATGATTCCTTCCTCGAAAAGCTCGTCAAAAAGCTAAAGGGTCTTAAAATTGGCGATCCTCTCGATGAAGCAACGGATATGGGAGCCCTGATCAACCGGACTCAGTTCGAGAAGGTCTGTTTCTATGTGGAAGACGGAATCCGGCAGAAAGGGGCGCGCCTTCTGACAGGAGGCCTTCCGCCGAAAGAGGGGCCGCTCAGCCAGGGTTATTTCATGGAACCCACGGTTTTTGGCAATACGGATAATAACTGGCGCCTTGCGCGGGAGGAGATCTTCGGACCGGTGCTGGTTGCCATTCCGTGGAAAGAAGAGGAAGAGGCTATCCGCATGGCGAACGAGAGCCATTATGGCCTTGCCGCCTTTATCTGGACGCACGACATCGGAAAAGCCCTTCGCACAGCCCATCGCATCGAGTCAGGGTGGGTTCAGATCAACCAGGGGGTAGGCATTGTTCCCGGTCAATCCTATGGTGGATTCAAACAGAGCGGTTTTGGCCGGGAATACTCCCTCGAAGGGATGCTCGAAAGCTTCACCCAGCGAAAAAGCATCACCATCAACCTCCAATTCTGAGGGACAATGTTCAAATTCCTACATTAAAGCTTACAAAATCCGATCTCGCCTAAATTTAGTTGCTCAAATTCTAAAATAAGAATATAATAAATTTCACTACTGTCCCAACGTTAATAGAATAAATTCAACTGGTTAGAAGGAACGTCTATTATTTCCTGGGGTTTAATAGTTCCCAATGCCTCTAAAATGGGGCTTTTCTCAAAAAGATTGACG
>Ga0209835_1000807_pt1 | contig 19101 bp, 15 predicted proteins | sample LakKivwa52mmetaG_FD_184138 | JGI IMG/M metagenome (GOLD analysis project Ga0209835, IMG submission 184138) | Anoxic lake water microbial communities from Lake Kivu, Rwanda to study Microbial Dark Matter (Phase II) - Lake Kivu water 52m metaG... | ecosystem: Environmental > Aquatic > Freshwater >...
AAAATGATGCGCCGTCTCCTCAAACGCCTCGCGCCGCACCGCGTCGAGCAGGCTCTCCCCCTTTTCGAGATGCCCCGCCGGCTGGTTATAACGCAGGCCGTCCTCGGTCTCTTCCTCGACCAGCAAAAACCGGCCGTCCTCCTCGATCACCGCCGCCACAACGACATTCGGTTTCCAGTTTTTTTCAGACATGATCCAGCGTCAAGGACACAACAACCCGCATTGTATCGGGAACGCACGGTTTATCGGGCCAGGAAGCGCACCTGTGTGGGAATCGTATCGGAGTTCAAGCCCATGCAACTTACCTGCCTGCAAAAAAATGGGAGCAGACACTATTTCTGATCCCAAGAAACAGTTCATACCCATATTTCTCACCGTGTCACGGCCGCTGCGATGCTGGCGTCCAGTTTGCTCATTGAGTTACCGAGGACCTCGGCGATGCGGGATTCCATCTGGCCAGCCAGCAGGCCCGTGTTCAGGCGCGAGACCACATAGTGTTTAAAAACCATGCGTCTTCACTGGTCAATGAACTTTTTCTGTTGCGCAGATTAAGCGGGTTGTAGTTGTAACGCAACTTTTTCAAACCGGCCGCCCCCACAGGTCGTAGTCGTCGCTGCGGGTGACGCGAACTTTGACGAAGTCGCCGGGTTTGAGGCCTTGGCCTTGGGCGATGTGGACGACGCCGTCGATCTCTGGTGCATCGGCATAGCTGCGGCCGGTGGCGCGGCCTTTGTGGACTTCGTCGATGAGCACGGTGAGTTCCTGCCCTAGGCGGGCTTTGAGTTTCATGGCGCTGATGTCGGCCTGGTGATTCATGAATCGTTCCAAGCGGTCTTGCTGAATGTCCGGATCTACGGGGTTAGGCAGGGCGTTGGCGGCCGCGCCTTCGACCGGCGAATAGGCAAAGGCGCCAACGCGGTCGAGTTGCGCCTCTGACAGAAAATCGAGCAGTTGGTCGAAATCGTCTTCGGTCTCGCCGGGAAAACCGACGATGAAGGTACTGCGGATGACCAGTTCGGGGCAGATTGCGCGCCATTTTTCGATGCGGCGCAGAGTGCCTTCGATGTCGCCCGGGCGTTTCATGGCCTTCAGGATGCGCGGGCTGGCGTGTTGGAAGGGCACATCCAGATAGGGCAGGATTTTGCCTTCGGCCATGAGCGGCAGCACGGCGTCGACGCTGGGATACGGGTACACATAATGGAGGCGCACCCAAATGCCGAGCTTGCCGAGTTCTTCGGCCAGGGTGTGCATCCGGGTCTTGACCGGGCGGCCGTGGTGAAAGCCGCTGCGGTATTTGACATCGACGCCGTAGGCGCTGGTGTCTTGCGAGATGACCAGCAATTCCTTGACGCCGGCTTGGGCCAGCGCTTCGGCCTCGGCCAGCACTTCGTTGATCGGGCGCGAGACCAGATCGCCGCGCAAGGACGGGATGATGCAGAACGAACAGCGGTGGTTACAGCCTTCGGAGATCTTTAGCCAGGCGTAATGCCGGGGCGAGAGTTTCAGGCCGCCGGGCGGAACGAGGTCGGTAAAGGGGTCGTGCGGACGGGGCAGTTCGGCGTGCACGGCGGTCATGACTTCGTCTAGTGCGTGCGGGCCGGTGATGGCCAACACCCCGGGATGGGCGTTGCGAATAACTTCGGCGCGCGCACCCAGACAGCCGGTGACGATGACTTTGCCGTTCTCGGCCAGGGCCTCGCCGATGGCGTCGAGCGATTCTTGCACCGCGCTGTCAATGAAGCCGCAGGTGTTAACTACCACGACATCGGCGCCGGCATAGGTGTCAGACATGGCATAGCCTTCGGCGCGCAACTGGGTGAGGATGCGCTCGGCATCGACCGTGGCCTTGGGGCAGCCGAGGGAGACCATGCCCACGCGTTTCATTTTTGACATAGACATTTCAATCGTTTTGAGTGCGCCCATTGTAAGACAGGCGGTGCGGCGTCGAATGACGATTTGGGGCCCACGGCGTGTTGTCCCGAACTGATATTTATCAAGGCTATTCCCCTTCTGGGCAACGAATATACGAGGCCTCACAACCTTTTTCGAGAGTCTTCAATGACCTTGCAGCACACGATCAATATCCCGGTTCACAACCACAACCGCGCCGATGGCATCTACGCCTTCGACGCGCGCGGCATCGCCAAACGCTTTCGTCACGCGGCCATTTTTGGCGCCTTGGACAGCCTGATGCCGGGCGAGCGCATGCGCTTCGTCAATGACCACAATCCCCTGCCCCTGCTGCAACAGATGCAGGCCCGTTACGGCGAGCGCGTCGAGATCAATTACCTCGAACAAGGAGCCGACGGCGTCATGATCGACTTCATCGTCAAAGGCGCCTGAGGCATCCATGGCCCAGATCGCCGATTACCTCAGTGAGGACCACGGCCACTGCGACGATCTGTTCGTGGCGGCCGAAAACGCCGTTAGCGCGGCCGACTGGGCGCTGGCGCAAGCGGCCTTCACACACTTCAAAAACGCCACGCTGTGCCACCTGGCGCGGGAAGAAGTCATTCTCTTTCCGGCCTTTGAAAGCACTTCCGGAATGGTGGCGGGACCAACCCAAGTCATGCGCATGGAGCACATCGAGATGCGCGATACCCTGGCCGCCATGGAAGAAAATCTGCTGCGGCACGATAGCAAGGCGTTTCTGGGCCTGTCCGAGACCCTGCTGATGCTGATGCGGCAACACAATATCAAGGAAGAGCAAATCCTCTACCGCATGTGCGATCAAATGTTGGCCGGGGACGCTGACAACCTCGTTAAACGCATGGCGGCGGTCACACCAGGAGCTGCTCCCCAAGCCTGATTTTCATGCAACCCGTCACTGGTCTGTCGTACGAACAAGGGCCGCCTCTGGGTGTGCCGCTGGGCTTTTTCCAGTCGGCCACATTGTTCTTGCTGCTGGCCGCCCTCGCTGGCCTGTTGGCGAGCCTCTGGCCGGAGTCCTTGACCAGTCGCTGGTCCCCTGCGGTGCTGGCCATCACCCATTTATTGACTTTGGGTTTTCTCGGCTTGGTTATGGTGGGGGCTATGCTGCAAATGCTGCCCGTCTTGCTGGGCGTTACGGTCAAGGTACGCCCGTTCTGGGCTCAGGCCGCACGCCACGGCCTGAGTGCCGGCACTTTATTACTCGCGCTCGGACTAGGGCTCGGCGACCGCATTTTGCTGATCGGGGCCGCCACGATGCTTGGCCTCAGCCTGCTAAGCCTTTTGCCCGGCTTTACCCGCGCCCTCTTTTTCAGCCCGGCCCGCACTTCCCTGACCTGGCCCTATCGCAAGGCCTGGCTCGCTCTCTGGGTAACTTTTATCCTGGGACTGAGCCTCGCCCTTGGATTGGCGGGGCTTTGGCCCCTCGCAGACCCCATCGGCTTGACCCATCTTCACCTGACCTGGGGACTCGGCGGCTGGGTGTTGTTGCTCATCATCGCTTCGGCCTATCAAGTCATCCCCATGCTGCAACTGACCCCGCCGTATCCGGCTCGGGTCAGCCGTAGCCTAACCTGGCTGCTCTTCACCGGGCTGCTCCTTGGTAGCCTCGGCGCAAGCACGATGGGTGCTGTGATCCTCGCCATGACGGTCCTGATCTTTTCCCTCAGCACCTTGTGGATACAACACCTACGGCGGCGCAAAGTGGTTGATGAAACGATGTCATTCTGGCGTCTCGGCATGGTCAGCCTGGCCCTGTGCGCCCTGCTCATGCCGGTCACCGGCCAACTTACCGAGCCCCTCGTCGACCCCGCCCAAATCAGCCTTGGGATTCTCTTTCTGATTGGTTTCGCAAGCTCGGTCGTGATGGGCATGCTGTACAAGATCCTGCCCTTCCTGGCCTGGTTTCACCTGCGCACACAAACCGGGGCGCCCTCCAGCCAGATTCCCAACATGAAGCAATTCATCCCGGACCGTCAACAACGCCAACACTTTTGGCTGCATCTGCTCAGCGTTGTTTTGCTCTTGCCGATACCCTTCCTGCCCGGCCCTTTCGCGCTCCTGGGCTGGGCATTGCTCACGCTGTCGGCATTGCAGCTGCTACGCCACATCGACGCGGTCAAGCGATCCTTCCTTGCGCACGGCGGACGCCTTTAGAAAACGCGCAATACCCTGTTAAGCGGCGGCCGCTTTCCCTATCAGCTCGCTGGCGTGCTGACGCGTCGTCTCGGTTATTTCCAGGCCGCCCAACATGCGGGCGATCTCGTCGATGCGCGCGTCGGCGTTCAGCCGCTGCACCACCGTTGTAGCCTGCCCGGCTTCCAGCGTCTTACTCACCGCAAACTGATAGTCGGCAGCAGCAGCCACCTGGGGCAAATGGGTCACGCAGATCACTTGCCGTCCGCGCCCCAGTGCCGCCAGCTTTTGCCCAAGCACGCTGGCCACGCGGCCGCCGATTCCGGCATCGACCTCGTCAAATACCAGCGTATCGCTGCCTTTGTCTGCCGCCAACACCGTCTGCAGGGCCAGCCCAATGCGTGATAACTCGCCGCCCGAAGCGGTCTGAGCCAGGGGTTTCAGGCCTTGACCGGCATGCGGCGCCACTTGAAAAGTCACACTATCCTGGCCTTGCGGCCCGGCCGGGCCACGCTCGACCACAATCTCCAGACGGCCACCCGCCATGGCCAATTCCTGCATCACCGCGGTCACAGCACCGGCCAGCGGTGCAGCACCGTGCGCCCGCGCCGTGCTAAGGGCATCGGCAGCGCGCTGCCATTGCCTCTCGGCCTCGTTCGCTGCCTGCTGCAGGGCCTGCAGGTCGGCGCTGGCCCGGGCCTCGGCCAGCCGTTGTTGCGCCGTCACACACAATTCCGGTAGGGCATCGACGGCCACCTGATGACGCCGCGCCGTCGCGCTGATGTCGGCCATCCGCGCCTCGATCTGGCTCAGGGCCTGCGGGTCGATCTCGATCCGTTCCGCGTAACGATTAAGACTGCGGGCCGCTTCTTCAAGTTCGGCCCTGGCACTGTCAATCAGCGCCTGCGTCTCGGCCAGCTGAGGGTCAATCTCAACCAAACTGACCAGCCGCTGGCGCACGCCACTCAAGCGCGTCAGGGTGGCCATCTCATCGCCGGCAAGCTCCGTGGCCACGGCCTGGCTTCCCGCCAGCAAGTCGGCGGCGTGCGCAAGGCGACTGTACTCAACTTGAATTTGCGCCCATTCCTCCGGCTGCAAGCCCAGCCTCTGCAGGTCATCTGCCACCCATTGCCACTGTGCCAGCACCTGAGCCAGCGACTCGCCCTGGCGAGTCGCCTCGGCCAGACCGTGCTCGGCCGCCTTCCAGGTCCGCCAAGTCACCGCCAATGCCGCCGCGTCGGCCATCAGGCTCAGAGCCTCGTCGAGGATCTCCATCTGCCGGGCCGGTTTCAACAGGGAGTAATGGGCGTGCTGACCATGAATATCAATCAAGAATTCGCCCAAGGCCTTGAGCTGGGCTTGGGTCACGCTAACGCCGTTGATCTGGGCACGCGAACGGCCACCGGTCTCCACGACCCGCCGCACCAAGCACACACCGGGGTCGCCGACCAGATCCTGAGCGCGTAGCCAAAGCGCCGCCGGGCCCTCTTCGGGAAAGGAAAACTCCGCCGCAATCTCGGCCCGCTCGGCTCCTTGGCGAATGAGGTCGCCTTCGGCCCGGCCGCCCAGGGCCAGATTTAGCGCCCCCAACAGGATGGACTTTCCCGCTCCGGTCTCGCCGGTCAGAACCCCGAAGCCCGACGCAAAGGCCAGATCCAGCCGATGGACCAAAACAAAATCACGGATCGTGAGGGACAGCAGCATCGCAGATCAGAGCTTTTCGCCCCAATGCAGTTTCTGTCGCAGGGTGTCGTAGTAATTGTGGTTGATGGGGTGCAGCAGGCGCACGGTATTGGCGGCGCGACGAACAATGACTCGCTGACCAACACTCAAGTCAAAATGGTCCTGACCATCAAAATGCACCCGCGCATCGGCGGCATGGATCAGGTTGATCTCAATCTCGAAGTGACTGTTGACCGCAATCGGTCGGGCCGACAGGGTGTGCGGACAAATCGGTGCCAAGACCACCGCTTCCAGGGTCGGGTGAAGGATGGGGCCGCCCGCCGACAGAGCGTACGCCGTCGAACCGGTGGGAGTGGCCACCACCAGACCATCGGCGCGCTGGCTGTACACAAACTGACCGTCGATATAGACCTCAAACTCAATCAGGCGGCCCATGGCCCCCTTGCTGACTACCACATCGTTGAAGGCATGCGTTGCCAGCAGTTGACTGTCACCATCCTCAACGCGGCAGTCAAACAGGATGCGCTCCTCAATCTGGTGCTCCCCGCCCAACATCTCCTGCAGGGTTTGGATCATGGTATCCACGGAGACATCCGCCAGAAAACCCAGACGGCCTTGATTGACCCCGATCAACGGCACTTGATAATCCGCAATCCGGCGCGCCATATGCAGCATGGTGCCATCGCCGCCCAGCACGATGGCCAAATCGGCCTGGGCGCCAATCTCTTCGAAACTGACCAGGCGCGCATCGCCCGCACCACAAAGCCCAACCGTCTCGGGCATCACCAAAACTTCATAACCCGCTCGGGTCAACCACGCATTGAGGCGCGTTAGTGAACCGCAAGCGACCGCGCTCTCATACTTGCCTACTAATGCAATGGTCTTGAAAAGTGTGGACATAGCGTAGGATTATAGGGGCTGAAATAACGAAACTGACAAACCAACCAAGATACGGCGCCACCCGGCGCCCAACAGAGACCTATGGATTATGGCATGCCGCCGACCGCCGAACTAAAACCCCGTGCCCGCATCCTGCTCAAGACCCTGGTCGAGCGCTATATTCACGACGGCCAGCCAGTTGGATCACGGACCCTGGCTCGCCATGCCGGTCTCGACCTATCGCCCGCCTCGATCCGCAACATCATGTCTGACCTTGAGGAGGGCGGCTTTATCACCAGCCCGCATACCTCGGCCGGCCGGATCCCAACCCCGCGTGGTTACCGGTTGTTCGTCGATAGCCTGCTGACCGTCAAGCCGCTGGGCGACCCGGATCGCAATCAGATCGAGGCTGCCCTCCGCTCCAACAGCCCGGCCAGTGACCCGCAACGCATCATTACCACAGCGGCGACCCTGCTCTCCGAACTTACCCAGTTCGCGAGCATCATCGCGGTCTCTCGCCGCCGCGAACCCAACTTCCGGCAAATCGAATTCCTGCGTCTGTCGGACGCCCGCGTCCTGCTCATCATCATCACCGAGGAAGGCGATGTTCAAAACCGCATCTTGTTCACCGACCGGCCCTATAGCCAAGAACAACTCACCCGCGCTGCAAGCCATTTCAACAAGCACTATGCCGGCCTGACCTTTGAGGCCGTTCGACCCCGCTTGCAACAAGAACTGTCCGGTCTGCGCGCCGACATCAGCAGTTTAATGGCGCTGGCCGTCGAGGTTGGCAACGAGACCTTAAACGCAGCTGCCCAACAATATGTGGTGAGCGGCGAATCCAACCTGCTGCACACGCCCGACTTGTCTTACAACATGGAACGGATGCGTGAACTGTTCCGTCTCTTTGAGCACCGCACCGAGCTGATGCAATTGCTGAACCTCGGCCACCACGCCAGCGGTATCCAGATGTTTATTGGCGCCGAGGCGGGCGTAGCTTCGCTCGACGAATGCAGCGTTGTGGCCGCTCCCTACGCCGTCAACGGCGAGGTGATCGGCACCCTCAGCGTCATCGGTCCAACCCGCATGGCCTATGAGCGCATCATCCCCATTGTCGATATCACCTCGCGCCTGTTGTCCAGTGCGCTCAGCCATCCTTAAATGGCCCCTAAATCAGCCCTGAAAGAAACCCTCATGCCCCTGTTCACATCGCCTTTCCAGCCTGAGCCGCCCACCCGCCCGGCCGTCGCCCAGCATCGCAAAGGGGTATTACTGGTCAATCTGGGGACACCCAACAGCCCAACGGCCCCGGATGTGCGCCGTTATCTGAAGGAATTTCTGTCCGATCCACGCGTCGTCGAACTACCGGCCCTGCTCTGGCAGCCCATCCTGCGTGGCATCATCCTCAATACCCGACCGGCCAAATCGGCCCGCAAATACGCCAGTATCTGGATGCCCGACGGTTCTCCTTTGTTGGTCTATAGCCAGCGTCTGGCCACCAAACTGGAAGCCGCCCTCGAGGACACTCGAGTCATCACCGCGATGCGTTATGGCCAACCCAGTATCGCGGCTGGTTTGGAGGCGCTGCGGGCCGCTGGCTGCGATCGCATCGTCATCCTGCCCCTTTACCCGCAATACGCCGCCAGCACCGTAGGGAGCGTCTATGACGCCGTCTTTGCCACGCTGCAACACTGGCGTAACCAGCCCGAGTTGCGCTTGGTCCGCCAGTACTTCGATCACCCGGCGCACATCGAGGCCCTCAAGCAGCAGGTTTTGGGCTACTGGCAGCAACATGGTCGTCCCGATTGCCTACTCATGAGTTTTCACGGTCTGCCCCAGAAGAGCTCCGAGCTTGGCGACCCGTATGCCGACGAATGCCTCTACACGGGCCGCGCCTTGGCCGATGCCCTGGAGCTCCCTGAGGCCGGCTACCGGATTACCTTCCAGTCTCGTTTCGGCCTCCAAGAATGGTTGCAACCCTATACCGACGAGAGCTTGCGCGCCTTGGCCAAAGAGGGCTACCGGCGCGTCGATACCTTCTGTCCGGGTTTCGCCACCGATTGCCTGGAGACCCTGGAAGAGATCGCCATGGAGGGCAAGGAGGCCTTCCTTGGCGCAGGCGGGCGGGAGTTCCACTACATCCCGGCCCTCAACGACAGCGACTCGAGTGTGGCTATGCTGCAAGCCATCGTGGCCCGCCACGACGCCTGATTGGCCCTATCCCTGCGGGGGCAAGCGCGCAAGCATTTCCAGTCCCCAGGCCACGCCGAAACCGGTCACCTCGCTCGCCACCGCCCCAAGACCGTCTTTGCAGCGACTGGCAGACAGATCCATATGAAGCCACGGCCGGTCGTCCACAAACCGTTTTAAGAACAACGCCGCCAGGATGTGGTCTGCCTCACCCTCCAAAGTGCATTGCTTGACATCCGCAATCTCGGAATCGAGCGCCGGAGCATAATCGGCTGCCAGCGGGAAGGTGCAAACGCGCTCCCCGGTTGCGGCGCCAGCCGCCACGGCTTCGGCCAGCAGGGCCGGCCGGTTCGACAACACCCCTGAATAGCGTGTCCCCAAAGCGGTGTGCATCGAGCCGGTCAGGGTTGCAAAATCGAGAATGGCGTCAGGCTTGGCACGCGCCGCCAAGGTCAGCGTATCGGCCAAGACCATGCGCCCCTCGGCATCGGTATGGACCACCTCAATCGTGGTTCCGTTCAAGGCGGTTACGACGGCGTTCTGTGTGTATGCCTCCGGGCTGAGGTGATTTTCGGCAACCGCCAGCCAGGCCGTCAGCCGCAACGGCAGCTTGAGACGCGTCGCGGCCAGCAGGATTCCCAAGACCACCGCCGAACCGTTCATATCCTCGTGCATCCCGGACATATAACGGGCCGGCTTCAGGTTATGCCCACCGGTATCAAAGCAGATCCCCTTGCCCACCAAGGCAATATCACGGCGCTGCCCCTTGTCTGCCCCGTCATAAACCAGCTTGACGATGGCGGCATCAGCCGGTTGCGAACCCTGCGCGACAGCAACAAAGGCCCCCGCCCCCAGCGTGCGCAATTTCTCCAAACCATAGGTCGTCATCTGCCACCCTTGCTGCCGCGCGAGACTCGCCACCTCTTTCCGGTAACGGCCCGGTGTCAACAGATTGGGCGGCATCAAGGTCAGGAGCCGCGTCAAGGTATTGGCCTCGGCCAAGGCGCGCAGGCGCGGCAAATCGGGCAAGGCGGCGGCGCCTTGCAGGGTCAATTTCATTAACGCCTTCGGCTGGGGTTTGCTCTTCAGCGTCGGCAAGGGCGTGGCATTGAGCCAGACACAATAAGCCGCCGCCGCCAACATTCGCGCCCGAAAGGCCGCCGGACCATAAGCCGCGACATGCAGACGCTCCGCCTGTTCAGCTAAAAGCGGCTTGAGGGCATCGCGCAAACGGGTATGGACCGCAAAGGTCTCGCCTTCTGCTGGCACCCTGACCCAGCTAACCAAGATTCCACCGGGCATTTCGACCAGCACCGGCGTGTCACCCAAGGTCGTGTTGCGGCGTCTGGCGAAATTGGCCTGCAATGCCTCCAAACCCGGAACCCCATGCCCAACCTCGGGCCAATCGCCCTCTTCGGGCAGGATCAGACAGAGGTGTTGCACACCTTTGGGTAACTCTGACAGTTCAGCCATGACCGTCTTGATCAAGCGGGTCGTGGCCAACTCGGGCCGATCAGATACTTTCATACAGCTCCATTATTAAGAAAATGAATACTCGGTATTAAATTGACTCAAGGCCCAAGGGCGGTGAAAATCCGGCCTCAATGTACGCGATTCCATACGCACCACCAAACCCATCGCATCGAATTTGAACCCCTCGAATTCTCAGGCGCAACCGCAACATGCGCCCTTCGGAGATCTATCCCATGGCATCGACCGCCCCCGACATTGACCCGCAAGAAACCCAGGAATGGCTGGACGCCCTTAAGGCCGTCCTCGAACAGGAAGGCAGCGAACGCGCGCACTACCTGCTTGAGCGCCTGATCGACAAGGCCCGCCGCTCCGGCACCAACCTGCCGTATAGCGCTACCACAGCCTATATCAACACCATTCCACCCCATCGTCAGGACAAGCATACCGGCAATCCTTCCATGGAACGCCGGATCCGCGCCATGATCCGCTGGAACGCGATTGCCTGCGTGATGCGTGCCAATGACAAGGCCCCTGGCGTGGGTGGCCACATCGCCAGCTTCCAGTCAGCGGCCACCCTCTACGATATCGGTTTCAACCACTTCTTCCGTGGCCCGGATCACCCCGGTGGCGGCGATCTGGTTTTTTTCCAGGGTCACTCGGCTCCCGGTATTTATGCCCGGGCTTTCATTGAAGGCCGGATCAGCGAGCAACAACTCGAAAACTTCCGTCAAGAATCGACGGGGCAAGGTGTCTCATCCTATCCCCACCCGTGGCTGATGCCCGACTTCTGGCAGTTCCCCACCGTCTCGATGGGTCTGGGACCTATCCAGGCCATCTACCAGGCGCGCTACCTGAAATATCTCGAACACCGCGGCCTGGCCAAGACCGCCGACCGTAAAGTCTGGGCCTTTCTCGGTGACGGAGAAACCGATGAACCCGAATCGCTCGGGGCGATCACCCTCGCCTCGCGCGAGAACCTCGACAACCTCATTTTCGTGGTCAACTGTAACCTGCAACGCTTGGATGGCCCGGTGCGCGGCAACGGCAAGATCATCCAGGAACTGGAAGCCGCCTTCCGTGGAGCCGGCTGGAATGTACTCAAGGTCATCTGGGGTTCCTACTGGGATCCGCTTCTGGCCATGGATAACAAAGGCATCCTGAAGCAGCGCATGGAAGAATGCGTGGACGGCGAGTACCAGAACTTCAAGGCCAAGGGTGGCGCCTACACGCGCGAACATTTTTTCGGAAAATACCCCGAACTGGAAGACATGGTCGCGGCGATGTCGGACAACGAAATCTGGCGTCTGAATCGCGGCGGCCATGATCCGTACAAGGTATTCGCGGCCTACTCGGAGGCCGTCAAACACAAGGGACAGCCCACAGTCATCCTGGCCAAAACCGTCAAGGGCTACGGCATGGGCGCCTCCGGCGAAGCGCAGAACCCTACCCACTCGCAAAAGAAGATGTCGAAAGACGACCTGCGCGCCTTCCGCGACCGGTTTGATATCCCGATTGCCGACAACGATCTGGAGGCCCTGCCCTTCTACCGCCCAGCCGAGGACAGCCCCGAGATGCGCTACCTGCGCGAACAGCGCGAACAACTCGGCGGCTACCTGCCCTCACGCCGCCGTCGCTCGCCAGAGTCCTTGGCCACCCCGCCGCTTGCTGCCTTTCAGCCACTCCTCGAGGCCACCGGTGATCGTGAGGTCTCCACCACCATGTCCTTCGTGCGCATCCTCACCACCCTGCTGCGCGACAAGACCCTCGGCCGCCACATTGTCCCCATCGTCCCGGACGAAGCACGCACCTTCGGCATGGAAGGCCTGTTCCGCCAGATCGGGATTTACTCTTCTGCGGGTCAACTCTATGAACCGGTCGATTCCGACCAGTTGATGTATTACCGCGAAGACACCAGCGGCCAGATACTCGAAGAAGGCATCACTGAGGCCGGTGCCTTCTCCAGTTGGCTCGCTGCCGCCACCGCTTACAGTGTCAGCGGGGTCCAGACCATCCCGTTTTACATCTTCTATTCCATGTTCGGTCTGCAGCGCATCGGCGACTTGGCCTGGGCAGCTGGCGATTCACGGGCACGCGGCTTCCTGCTGGGCGCTACCGCTGGCCGCACCACGCTAAACGGTGAAGGTCTGCAGCACGAGGATGGTCACAGCCTCATCCTCGCCTCAACTATTCCCAACTGCATCGCCTACGACCCGACCTTCGGCTATGAACTGGCTGTCATCATCCAGGATGGTCTGCGCCGCATGATCAGCGAACAGGAAGATGTGTTCTATTACCTCACGGTCATGAACGAAAACTACACCCAGCCCGCCATGCCGGTGGGTGCGGAGGTCGGCATTCTCAAGGGGTTGTACAAGCTGCGCGAGGGGGAAGGCAGCAAGCCTGGCAAGGGCAAGAAAAAGGCGCCGCGCGTCCAGTTGCTGGGCAGCGGCGCCATCTTGCGCGAAGTTATTGCCGCCGCCGATCTGTTACAGAAGGATTGGGGCGTCGCTGCCGACCTGTGGAGTGCCACCAGTTGCAACGAACTCTGCCGGGAAGGCCAGGATGCGCAACGCTGGAACCTGCTCCATCCAACCGAGACGCCGCGTCTACCTTATGTCACCGAGTGTCTGCAAGCCACCGAAGGCCCCGTCATTGCCGCCACCGATTATATGAAGGCCTATGCCGAGCAGATCCGGCCCTTTATCGAGCGCCGCTTTGTGACCCTCGGCACCGATGGCTTCGGTCGGTCCGACTCACGCGAGGCCCTGCGCTATTTCTTTGAGGTGGATAGCCGTTTCATTGCCATCGCGGCCTTGAAGGCCTTGGCCGATGACGGGATCATTCCCGCCAGCACGGTAGCGCAGGCGATTGCCCAATATGGCATTGACCCTGCCAAGCCCAATCCGCTGACCGTTTAAGCCAAAGGAACAGGAATATCATGACGACACAGAAGGAAATCCTCGTTCCGGATATTGGCGGCTTTGACGCGGTCGAAATCATTGAGGTGCTGGTCGCCGTTGGCGACGCCGTCAGCAAAGAACAGCCTCTCATTACCCTCGAGTCCGACAAGGCCTCGATGGAGATCCCCAGCCCGGTGGCCGGCATCGTGCGTGAGATCAAGATAAGACTCGGCGACAAGGTCTCGGAAGGCCAGCCGATTCTGGTCCTCGAACTTACTGAAAACACGGGGGCCACAACGGCTGCCACGGCACCTGTGGTGACTTCTTTCACCCCGCCGGCGGCTGACATTGCGGCCACCGTGCCGCCGCCCTCGCGTCCGGCCCCTGCCGTGCCGGCGCCGATCGCGCCGAAAGACACCCCAAATCCAGTCGCTGAACGGGTCGAATTTGCCCCTGGCAAGCTGCCCCACGCCAGCCCCTCGGTGCGCCGTTTTGCCCGCGAACTGGGCGCCAATCTGGCCCTGATCACAGGCTCTGGCGCACATGGCCGTATCCTCAAAGAAGATGTGCAGGCCTGGGTCAAAGGCGAACTGGCTAGGCCTCGCGGCGAGGCGCAGGGCTTCGTCCTGGCCGCGGGCCCGGCCATCGACTTCAGCAAATTTGGCCCGATCGAAACCCAGGCCCTCACGCGCATCCAGAAGCTGTCCGGTGCCAACCTGCACCGCAACTGGATCACCGCGCCGCATGTCACCCAGTTTGACGAGGCCGATATCACCGACCTGGAAGAATTCCGCAAGTCAATGGGCGACGATGCCGCCAAGAAAGGCGTCAAGCTGACCCTGCTCGCCTTCCTGATGAAGGCCGTGGTCAACGCCTTGCGTACCTATCCGAAATTCAATGCCTCGCTCGACCCGGATGGCGAAAACCTGATCCTCAAACAATACATCCACATTGGTTTTGCCTGCGACACACCGGATGGCTTGGTCGTTCCGGTGATTCGCGATGTCAACCAGAAAGATGTCATGACCATCGCCCGCGATCTAGCTGACCTCTCTGCGCGAGCTCGCGAGCGCAAGCTCAAGGTCGAGGAAATGCAGGGTGGCTGTTTCACCATTTCCAGCCTAGGCGGCATCGGCGGCACCGCATTCACGCCCATCATCAACTGCCCGGAAGTCGCCATTCTGGGCTTGTCGCGCGCCGATACCAAACCCATCTGGAACAAGGCCACCAAGGCCTTTGAGCCCCGCCTGATGCTGCCCCTGTCGCTGTCCTACGACCACCGCGTCATCGACGGGGCCGATGGTGCGCGCTTCACCAGTCACCTGCGCCTGATGCTGTCGGATGTGCGTCGCCTGTTGTTGTGATTAAATAACCCACAACACGCCGAGGCGCACCTTACCTTGTAGAGTGTCGCCCTCGGCGCGAGCCACCTTCCTTTCGAGACGATCCATTTAAAGGTCCATCATGAGCAGCACCGTTAAAGTCCCGGACATCGGCGGTTTTGATGCCGTCGAAATCATCGAAATCCTCGTTCAACCTGGCGACACGGTCAGCAAAGAGCAGTCCCTTATCACCCTCGAGTCCGATAAAGCCTCGATGGATATTCCCTGCCCGCAGGCCGGTCTGGTAAAAAAGTTGCTGGTCAAGGTTGGTGACAAGGTCTCGGAAGGCACGCCAATCATGGAACTGGCGGCGGCGAGTGCGACCGCCAACGGCGAGAACCAAGCCGTAGCGGCTGCACCTACCCAAACCTCGGTGCCGCCCGCTACCGCCAAGGCGGCGCCGTCCAGCCCCCAATCTTCTGACCTCGACACCCAGGTCCTCGTTCTCGGCGCTGGCCCCGGCGGCTACACCGCCGCCTTCCGCGCCGCCGATCTGGGTCTCAAGGTGATTTTGGTGGAGCGTTACCCCAGTTTGGGTGGGGTCTGCCTCAATGTTGGTTGCATCCCGTCCAAGGCTTTGCTCCACGCCGCCAAGGTCATCACCGAGGCCGAAGAAATGGCACAGCACGGCGTCACCTTTGCCAAGCCGGTGGTGGACCTCGACACCCTGCGCAACTGGAAGGCCAACGAGGTTGTCGCCAAACTCACTGGCGGCCTGATGGGTCTGGCCAAGGCCCGCCATGTCACTGTCATTCAAGGCACGGCGCACTTTACCAGCCCGAACACCGTGTCTGTGCTGGGCGCTGACGGCCAGGTAAAAACCCTCCGCTTCGAGCACGCCATCATCGCCGCCGGTTCTTCCGCCATCAAGCTGCCTTTTCAGCCGGACGATCCGCGCGTCATCGATTCCACTGGTGCCTTGGCGCTGGCCGATGTACCGCCGCGCCTCCTGGTTATTGGCGGCGGCATCATTGGCCTGGAAATGGGCACGGTGTACGACGCCCTCGGCAGTCGCGTCACCGTGGTCGAGCGCGGCCCGCAACTCATCCCCGGCTGCGACCCTGATCTGGTCAAGCCGCTAGCCAAGCGCATGAGTGGCCGTTTCGAGGCCATTCGCCTAGCCACCGGCGTAACCGGTATGGCAGCGAAAAAAGATGGCATTCATGTCACCCTGGAGGCCGATGGAAAACCGGAGACCGCCGTGTTCGACCGCGTCCTGGTCGCGATCGGCCGCCGTCCCAATGGCAAATCCATCGCGGCCGAGGCCGCTGGCGTAAGCGTGGACGAATGGGGCTTCATCCCGGTGGACCGGCAGATGCGTACCAATGTGCCGCACATCTTTGCCATCGGTGATATCGTCGGCCAGCCCATGCTGGCGCACAAGGCCGTACACGAAGGCAAGGTCGCCGCCGAGGTGATCGCTGGGCACAAGGTCGAGTTCCAGGCCTTGGTGATTCCGTCAGTCGCCTACACCGACCCCGAGATCGCCTGGGTGGGGATGACTGAGACTGAGGCCAATGCCAAAGGTATCGCCATCGAAAAACAGAGTTTTCCCTGGGCCGCCAGCGGGCGGGCGCTCTCCATTAGCCGCACCGAAGGCAGCACCAAGATGATCATCGACCCCAACACGCACCGCGTCATCGGCGTTGGCATCGTGGGCACCAACGCGGGCGAATTGCTGGCTGAGGCCTGTCTTGCCATCGAGATGGGCGCAGTACCCGAAGATATCGGCCTGACCATTCACGCCCACCCGACCCTCTCCGAAACCGTGTGTTTCGCCGCCGAGATGCTGGACGGCACGATCACCGACTTCCTCCCGCCGAAGAAAAAATCACTCTGACCGACCGGGCCATCCCTGCCCCCGGTCGCTTCGGCCTCGGTTGACCCCATGATTCGTCTCCAACAACTTGGCCTCATTCGAGGCAGTAAGACCCTGCTGAACAAGGTCGATCTCGTCATCCATCCAGGTGAGCGTTTCGGCCTGATCGGCGCCAATGGCTCGGGCAAGACCAGCCTGTTCGCCCTCTTGCGCGGCGCTATCCAGGCCGACAGCGGCGATGCCTTTCTGCCCGCCGCCTGGCGAATTGCCCATGTGGCCCAAGAGACGCCCGGCCTGGAGCGCAACGCCCTCGACTATGCCCTGGACGGCGACACCACCCTGCGCCAACTTGAGGCTGAACTCGCGCTGGCCGAGGCGGCGCATGAGGGGCACCGCATCGCCGAACTGCACATTGCTCTGCAAGATGCCGATGCCTACACCGCGAGTAGCCGGGCCCAGCAACTCTTGACCGGTCTCGGCTTTAGCCAGACTCAGATGAGCCAGCCCGTGGCGGCGTTTTCGGGCGGCTGGCGGATGCGCCTCAACCTCGCCCAAGCCCTGATGTGTCCGTCTGACCTTCTGCTCCTGGACGAACCCACCAACCACCTCGACCTCGATGCCATCCTCTGGCTAGAAGACTGGCTCAAACGCTATCCCGGCACCTTGATCGTCATCTCCCACGACCGCGACTTTCTTGACGGTGTGGTCACCGCCATCGCCCATATTGATGCGGGGCAAATCAAGCGCTATGGCGGTAACTATTCCGAATTCGAACGCCAGCGCGCCATTCATCTCGCCCTCACACAAGCCGCCTATGTCAAACAGGCTCGCGAACGCGCCCATCTGCAATCCTTCATCGACCGCTTCAAGGCTAAGGCCAGCAAAGCCAAACAGGCCCAGTCGCGCATGAAAATGCTGGCGCGCATGGAAGACCTCGCGCCCATCCACGCCAGCGCCACCTTCAGCTTCGAGTTCCGCGAACCCGAGCGCGCGCCTAACCCACTTCTGGTCCTCGAAGCCATCCGCGCCGGTTACCACGCCGACGCACCGATCCTGAGCCACCTCGATCTCAATCTACAAAGCGGCAGCCGTATCGGCCTGCTAGGGGTAAACGGGGCCGGCAAATCCACCTTCATCAAGACCCTAGCCGGTGAGCTAGCCCCGCTGGAGGGCAAAATCACAGCCGGGCAAGGACTCAACATCGGCTATTTTGCCCAACATCAGGTCGATCGTCTGCGCCACGACCAATCCGCCCTCTGGCACCTGCAACAAATCGCTCCTTCGGAACGGGAACAAGACCTACGCAGCTTCCTTGGCAGCTTCAATTTCGCCGGCGAGATGACGACCCAAGCCATCGCGCCCTTCTCCGGCGGAGAAAAGGCCCGCCTCGCCCTGGCCCTGATCGTCTGGCAACGCCCCAATCTGCTGTTGCTGGACGAGCCGACAAACCATCTCGACCTTGAAACCCGCGAGGCCCTCACCGTCGCCCTGGCCCAGTTCGAAGGAACCCTCGTGCTGGTCTCGCACGACCGACACCTGTTGCGCGCCAGTACCGACGAATTCCTCATCGTCGCCGAGAGCCGCCTTGCCCCCTTCGACGGCGACCTCGACGATTACCGCAACTGGCTATTCAAGACCCGACTGGCTCCAGTATCCGCCACCACAACCTCGGTCGCACCTGCGGTTATCACTCCCAGCGTGGATCGCAAGGAACAAAAACGCCTGGAGGCCGAGGCCCGGCAACGGCTCGCCAGCCAACGCAAACCCATTGAGGCCCGCATCAAACGCCTGGAAGAACTCATGGCCCGGCACACCCTCCGCAAAACCGAACTTGATACGGAGTTGGCCGATCCCACCCTCTACAGCGAGGCCAACAAGGAACGGGTCAAGCAAGCCCTATTCGAACAAGCCAAGCTCGCCCGCGAACTGGAACAACTGGAAGGCGAATGGCTGAGCGAACAGGAACAGCTCGAGACCTTGGCCTAAATATCCGCAACCGGAGCGCGCCCAAGCTGCGCTCTTGCGTTCCCTCTGCGCTTCGCGCTCTGGCGCCCGGTTACCGCAATTATTAGGAGTCGCCAAGGGCGCTGGGATAAATAGCCCTAGCGGTAGATCAACACCGGAATCTTGCAGTGCGTCAGCACCTTTTGCGTTTCTGAGCCTAGCAAAAACGCCCCCGCCCCCCTCCGCCCATGCGAGGCCATAAAAATGAGGTCGCAGCCCGCCTGTTCAGCTGCAGCGATGATGCCTTCATACGGCGAGGCACATTCACTACTCACCGTGTTGTGCTCCACACCGGCCTCCCGAGCCAGCCCCGCCGCTTCCAGCAACAGAACCAGGGCCCGTTGCTCAACGGCCGTCCGAAAGACCTCGTAGGCCGATCCATTGTCGAACAAGGCATCAACGCTCAGCGCTGCCGGCAGGTAAATTGGAATCGCATGGTAAAACACCACCCATGCCCCGGCCTCCCGAGCAAAGGCGCACGCCCGCGCCATCGCGGCGGCGGAGAGATCACCGCCATCGACAGGTACCAGAATGTTCTTGAACATAGCCCAGCCCCCTCATTGACTTGTCTGTAGGCTAGCACGGCGACCACAAAGAGCGAGCGCCGCTAGTGTAGTGTTCTGCGCTTGATGGAACTTATATCAAAGGATAGGAAATCCAACGCGACGAGTGGGACTATCTTCGACTCTGGTCGCTCCTGTCAATC
>Ga0209835_1000809_pt1 | contig 19084 bp, 18 predicted proteins | sample LakKivwa52mmetaG_FD_184138 | JGI IMG/M metagenome (GOLD analysis project Ga0209835, IMG submission 184138) | Anoxic lake water microbial communities from Lake Kivu, Rwanda to study Microbial Dark Matter (Phase II) - Lake Kivu water 52m metaG... | ecosystem: Environmental > Aquatic > Freshwater >...
ATACAATATGCACTATTCCATCAATAGACCCACATTTACCGCAACGTCTCCGATCAGAATTATCTTGACCATTTCCAAGCCAATCTCCATATAGCGTGATTTTATAAGTGTATTTATTTGCTGGTGCTTACATAGCAACTTGTGTAAGCCACGGGGCGAAGCTGTAGATTGAGTTGGCAATCTCCGAATTGCCATTGAGCGGTTTTCTTGGGTTGGCAATCTCCGAATTGCCATTGTTCGGTATTCTTGGGTTGGCAATCTCCGCATTGCCATTGAGCGGTATTCTTGGGTTGGCAATCTCCGAATTGCCATTGAGCGGTATTCTTGGGTTGGCAATCTCCGAATTGCCAATTTAAACAAACAACATCTATATAAGCAAGATGACCCCTTGTCCAGATTCTATTGCCACCAAGTATAAGAGTAAAGTATGATAGATAACAAGAAGAATACATTCTGGGATGTCGATAGCTCCAAGCTCGATTTTATAGCACACAAATCATTTATCATCCCCCGGGTGATGGATCACTAAAGAGATCATCCCATCGAGGGATCGTAGTATTATGCGTCTTGCAAAATCCTCAGAAATCAAAGCTCTGATCCTCTCTTTTGATCCCAGTGCCGAGGTATATCTTTTTGGCTCGAGAACGGATGATACTGCTTTGGGTGGTGATGTTGACCTTTTGGTTCTTTCAGGTCAGATTTGTTTACGGTCAAAACTCAAGATTCTTACTGGTATTTACGATTTGATTGGAGAGCAGAAAGTGGACATGATCATTGCCAAAGACCTATCCAATCCCTTTCATCAGTTTGCGTTTAACACCGGATTGAGACTATGATAGACTATTACGATATCTTACAGCACAATCTTGAATCTCTACGCAAGGCGTTTGATTGGCAGATTGTTTCCAGAACTGATATTAGCAGCCAATAACCTTAAGCCCATTGTAGAACAAACCATCGCCTATGCAGAGAGTTTGTTGGAGGCTAGGGGGTATTAAAATTACTTTGACTTGATGGAAAATACTATTTGCTGACGAGCTTTAAATCGTTGCAATGGACGACAGCGCTTTGTGTTTTGGGGACATATAAATAATGCAGTTGCGACTTAAAAACCATGGCGTTTTCTTGCAAGGTACTTTCAAAATATACTTCGGAGCATTACTCCAGCGCAAAAAAAAAATCATAACACCGGCTAAACATGATATCTCTCTGAATATCAATGCTTTAGCTTTCTATAAGAAGTAAGTTTTCAGCTAAAAACATGCACTTAAGCCCCAAAAAAGCTATTCAGGCACAACCGAAGTGCAAAAAAAAAGTGTCATTGCAAAAAATAAACTTTTCGCCCTTTTTCGGAGCCTAACTCTCTTGATTATCAGTGCTTTGAGTGTGGGGGTGATAGTGCTGTTTATCTCCATGATGCACGCCACATACTATGCGTATATGATTATCCTATAAGCAGATATAAATTCGTCCAAATGGCTTCATTTTTGTCCACCTATATATTATAGGCACTCGTGAGTGAGATGCCAAATAATGATTAAGGAGGCTTAAATGAAAGCCACCGTTAAAGTTGCTCTTCCCGGATACACGGGAAAATCGGATGACATGTCCTATTACTTCAATTCAAAGTTGAATCGTATGATCGCACGGAGAATCGTAAAACCATCCTTCGTTCCCTCTCACGATAACTTTGTCAAAATCAATAGCATGCCCAAACGTATAGGCTTATCCGAGAAGTGGAAGGATGATTGCAATCGCTATATCACTGCTTACAATGCATTTTATCGCAGGAAGGGAAAAGCACTCTTGTCTTGGCCCTCTGTTTGGCTCAAAATGATGATGGCACAGTTGGCAACCAATCCAGAGCTTGATTTTTCTACTCTGAACCGAGAGGATATCATGGAACAAAACCTGCCATGCAGATCCATAGCCACTGCCATTGAAACCGGTTTAATCCTCAAAGTGAGAGACCCTCACCGCTTTACGCAGCTTATTTGATCAAGTAATATTTTTGTGGTGGGGCAGAAATGCCCCGCCACTTTATAATGTCCATAACAGTGGATGAGATGTATTATGCTAATCATCCGAGTTCAAGAAAGGCAGGATAGAATGTATTCAACTCTAAAAATACTATTACCTCGTTTGTGCATTGTAGCATTGCTTACTATCATATTGGGTATTGGTTGTAAAGAACAAAATTCACCTAAACTTGCCAATCTAACTGGAGTTGTTCAGCTTATCAACAATACTGATGATGTATCTTTGACACCTGGGGATTTCTCAGGAGTGACGATTTCTCTCTACGCTGAAGCTCTTGCAGATACAGCTCTACAAAGACTCAACCAAAAATATCCACAAATTGGGGTTCCCTACAGCCAAATGACGAATTTCGATCATAGAAACTCAAATCCGATAGCAACTGCAAATAGTGGGGGTGATGGTTCCTTCAAACTGGAAGGCATTCCGACAGGAAAGTACAATCTTGTCATATCAAAACCTGGATGGGGTGTAAAATACCTTTTTGGTAAGACATTACTTCAAGGGGAAAATACATTAGATGCCTCAGAGGGCGAATATCTTTTATTGCATCCAGTAGCGGAGTTTGCCGGAGTGTATTCATCCAACACATTTACGTTTTCTGCAGAGAATGACGTTGTAATTAGCAATGACGTACATTTTTTGGAAGGTACTATTGTGATCATTAATCCCGAGGCAAAGATATGGATTAGTCCAGGAAAGAAACTCACTTTTTATGGAGAGGTAAGGTTCGGTGGGACTATAGAACACCCCATCTCAATCAATTCGGATTATGCAATGTATTCTCATGCTCAGACTGAAGTAAGCGGTTTTGAAGCGATAGTCTTTGCTGAAACAGCATCATTGGGTGCCAATGGCATGCATGGAGTAATTGTTTCAAACATCAATAGCGGTCTAATCGCAAGATGTAATAGCTTCAAACTTCATGATAGCTACATTAGCGGTATAGATGGGGCTGTGTTGGGGATAAACAACAACATTTTTGAGATCAATAGATCAGTACTCAGGAGCAGATCACAAACACCCAATTATCTGGTTAATCTATCAGGTGTTGCCAGTGCAAGTGTAAAAAACAGTGTTATATTTCATTCATCTTATGGCTTGTATGCTACAAACACAAATGCTTTAGCAATAGAGAAATGCTACATTATTAGTGCTAACAGATGTATTTATCTAAACAATTACGTGAATACACAAATTAGAAACAATGAATTTGTATCAGGGGATATGGCAATACTCACTTTTTTGGGGATCAATAGTGATATAAGGTTAAATAACATCATTGCACCAAATGGAGTAGTGTACCGATCCTATCTAAACATTGGACCAATCCACGATAATAACTTTTATTGCACGAACTACGCTATCGATTTTCATACGAACTCTGCCTATTTGGGACATTTACCAGCAACTCAAAATTGGTGGGGTACTACAGATGACGCACAGATCCAAATTCTCATTAGGGATAAAAATGATTTTCCACCTACAACTCCGTATTATGATACAATTAGCTATGTTGACTATACTCCCTTTCGATCAAGTAAGGTGACTACTGCTGGGATAAACTAATCTATGATAGATCAGTATAATACTCTTATAATCGGTGCAGGGATTTATGGACTCTATATTGCGAGGGAGTTGGGTCGTTTGGGACAAAAAGTCCTACTAATTGAGACAGATAAAGAGGCGTTTAGTAGAGCCAGCTATATCAATCAAGCCAGAGTTCACAATGGCTACCACTATCCGCGCAGTGTCTCTACGGCAAGGAAATCCGCTAAGTATTTCTCTCGTTTCAATGATGAGTTTGCACCGGCGATAAATGATCAGTTTAGAAAAGTTTACGCGCTTTCGAGCAAATTTTCATATACCAATGGGATACAATTTCAAAAGTTCTGTACATATTCAGGCATCAAGTGTAAAGCGATTGATCCATCGGAGTACTTTCAACCTGGGATGATAGATGCAGCGTTTGAAACAGAGGAATATGCCTTTGATGCATTTATGATCCGCGATATGCTACTCAGAGATTTATCCAACCATGACAATGTATTGATAAGTTTTGAGACCCATATACACGCTATGCAAATAGAGGGAAACAGGTACCGTCTTACGCTTAATAACGATAAGTTGCTATATGCAGATAGAGTGATAAATACTACTTATGCGAGCGTAAATCAGGTTCTTGACCTTTTCGGGTTTGAAAAGTTCAAGATCAAGTATGAGATTTGTGAAATAGCACTCTGTAAACCAAATCATAAGCTACAGAATGTGGGACTTACCGTGATGGATGGTCCATTTTTTTCCGTCATGCCCTTTGGGTTGGACGGCACATTCTCTCTTACTTCGGTAACCTTTACCCCTCACGTTACATGCTATGATAAACTTCCAAAGTTTGATTGTCAGAGTGGTAATCCAAATTGCAGTGAAACTCATCTCGATAACTGCAATCTATGTCCTGCAAAGCCAAAAAGCGCATGGGGTTTTATGTATCAATTGGCAAGACGCTATTTAAATAATGAGTATGATTTTGAGCACACGGAATCCTTGTATGCCATCAAGCCTATATTGCTTGCTTCAGAATTGGATGATTCAAGACCTACAGTTATAAGGCAATTTAGGTCAGCGCCGGATTTTGTCTCGGTACTTTCTGGTAAGATCAATACAGTTTACGATTTAAGTGAGGTGATAAGGTGAAGGAAAAGACCTTTGTCTCTGCGGTAGTATATACATACAATGCAGAAACCCTAATCGGTGATTTTTTACGAGGTCTTGACAATGTATTGCGAGATAAATTTGAGCTGTACGAGATCGTCCTGGTAAATGATTATAGTACAGATAATACCAAGGCTGTGATAAAGAGTCTTGCCTCAGAGATTCATGGAACTCTCACAGTTTTAAATCTTGCTTGGAGGCACAAACGAGAGCTTGCCATGTTGGCAGGAACTGATCTTGCCATCGGAGATTTTGTCTATGAGATAGAATCGGTTAGACAGGATTATGATTGGAACTTGATAGCAGATTTGTATGACAAATCTGTTACCGGATATGATGTAGTTTATGCCTATCCCAAAGGGGTAACAAAGGCAAAATCAAAATTGTTTTATAACTTGCTAAACCACCTGTCTCATCTTCGTGTAGATCCCCATACAGAAACGGTAAAGATCATTTCTCGTAAAGCCCTCAATCGTGTGCTGCTTGAAAGAGGAAAGGTAAGATATCGCAAAGTTTTGTATAAATACTGCGGTTTCCCCACAGCTTACATAGAGTATGAGCCATCAAAGAGAATTGATGCAGGAGACGAGATGTCTCTAATGCAAAAGATATCACTTGCCTCTGATGTGTTCATTGTCTTTTCCAATGTGGGGACGCAGATCGCGATGTTGTTTTCTACTGTATCCCTTATTCTCTCTCTATCTATTGGTCTCTACGCGGTAGTAACATTTTTAACTGGGCATACAACGATATCCGGGTGGACAACTACAATGCTCTTTCTTGCTATCGGTTTCTCTGGCCTTTTCCTCGTTTTGACTGTAATGGCAAAGTATTTAAGTGCAATATTGATAGAGCAGAGACATGGGTCATTATATACGGTACAATCCGTTGATAAACTGAGTAATAGATAAAGTATGAGGGAATTTGAGATGAATACTACAGATTGTTATATTAGCCATAAAGCAAAGCTTGGAAAGAATGTTAGTGTGGGCAAGGGCGCAGTTATCTATGATAACGTAGAGATTGGAGATAATTGTTTTATCGGTCCATACGTTATCATTGGTGAACCGACCATGAGCTTCTACAAAGATCCACAGCATGAAAACAAGAAAACCGTTATTGGGGCAAATTCTATCATTCGTGCTCACACCGTGATCTATGAAGATGTTTCAATTGGAGAATACTTTCAAACTGGGCATTATGCCATTATTCGGGAAAACACTACAATCGGGCATCACACTAGTTTTGGTTCATGTTCTGAACTGCCTGGAAAAGCGATTATTGGAAACTATGTCAGAATCCATAGTAAAGTAATGCTGAGTGAGTACAATGACATAAGGGATTATGTCTGGATTTTCCCCTTTGTAGTGATAACAAACTCAAAGTATCCTCCACATGGAGATTTAAAAAAGTGCATAATAAACGAGTATGCACAAATCTTCTCACATGCTGTGCTTCTCCCTGGCTTAAGTATTGGCCGTAATGCAATCGTAGGAGCCGGAGCACTGGTGACCAAAGATGTAGATGATGATCGGATAATAGTTGGAAATCCCGGAAAAGATGTTAGAGCAGTTTCAGATCTTCGAAACGAGAATGGGGAACAAGTATATCCTTGGCGCAACTATCTCAAAGATTATCGTGGGTATCCATGGCAGGAAAAATAATGCTATCGGAAAGATTTGTTAAGTTTCTCGATATAGCCAAGATCAACAGCACCTATCGCGATGAACTAAAGAGTTGCTTTGCACGCGTGCTGGAACAAGGTATGTTTATCATGGGTGATGAACTTAGCGGCTTTGAGAGAGAATATGCTGAGTATCTTGGCTCAAAGTATTGCATTGGCACAGCCAATGGTCTCGATGCCTTACGTGTGATCCTACGTTCATATATAGAGCTTGGTGTCATGAGTTATGGCGATGAGATAATAGTTCCAGCCAATACATTCATTGCTTCCATTTTGGCAATTACCGAAAACCGTTTGATACCCGTCTTTGTTGAACCATCCCTTTATACTTACAATATTGATGAGGATCTCATAGAAGCGAAGATCAACAAGAAAACAAAAGCGATAATGGTGGTGCATCTTTATGGTCAGAATGGCTTAAACTCCAAGATAATTGATCTTTGCACAAAATATAGCTTAAAGCTCATTGAGGATAATGCCCAAGCACATGGGGCAGAATTTACGGGTAAGAAAACCGGCTCAATTGGTGATGTAGCAGGACACAGTTTTTATCCGGGGAAACTATTAGGTGCTTTAGGTGATGGGGGAGCAGTTACCACCGATGACCCAGAGCTTGCTAAAATGGTACGGGTTTTGGGAAACTATGGCTCAAGGGTAAAATATATTCACGACTACAAAGGTCTCAATAGTAGATTGGATGAGTTGCAAGCAGCATTTCTCAGGATAAAGCTAAGATACCTTGAAGGTGAGAATAGTATCCGCAGGTCTATAGCGGCTATGTACGATAGATTCATAACAAACAAGAGAGTGATTTTGCCAAAGCTTGCCAATAGTTCCGAAACTATTGCAGAGTCGAAGCAACATGCGTGGCATTTGTATGTGATTCGCTACCAAAATAGGGATGCTGTGCAAAAACACCTTACCGAGAAGGGTGTTCAAACCTTGATTCACTATCCCATACCACCCCATAAACAGCTTGCCTTGGCAGAATATGCCCATCTTGATCTTCCCATCACCGAAAAGATCCACAGAGAAGTTCTCTCTCTACCCATCAGTCCAGTGCAAAGCGAAGGGGAAATAATGCAAGTTATCGATGCTGTGAATACCTTTGTGGATTGATGAGGAGAAACTTTATCGCTTTACTCAGTGGTAAAAAAGCCGAGTTTTTTCGCTTTCTAATAGTGGGTGCCTCTGTCACGATCCTTTCTTTGCTACTTGCTTATATCTTTTTGCAAGTACTCTCCACGCCATTAATTCCCACGTACATACTTTTGTATATGCTCACGATTTACATCTCCTACCTGCTCAATAAAAGCTTTACGTTCAAAGCAGATGGGAGTACCGGCAAAGCACTCAAGTTTTATCTTGTTTACCTTACTACCTTGGGCATTGGCACGCTGGTGCTAAGGTATATGAGGAGTCATCTTGCTTTTGAAAACTGGGTTTTATTTTGCCTTGTTGTTCCTCTTACTACTGTTATGAACTATGTTCTCTCAAAACTGATTTTCAAGAAAGGAACCTGATATGACACACAAAGACTGTCTTGCGGTAGTAGTTTCATACAATAATGGAAAAAATTTAAAAGCCACACTTGATAGTAAACCAACAGACTTTCTCATTGATCTGATCATAGTGGATGATGGTACTACCGACGATTCGTTTGAAATGATAGAAAAATGTCCATACCACATTATTAGGCACGAGTCTAATATGGGTATTGGAATTTCAATACGCGATGCTTGTGATTATGCAAAGCGAAATGGGTATAAAGCGCTTGCCTTTGTTCCTGGGAATAACAAAAATACCATAGCCGAAGTACCCAAGCTCTTGGACCCCATTATCCAAGGTAAAGCAGATTATATTCAGGGCTCCAGGTATTTGCCGGGTAGCAAAAGAGATCATACACCCTTGTTCAGATTGATCATGGTCAAACTGATAGCCTTGTTTTTATCCATTATTACATTCACAAAGATAACAGATTCCATGGAGGGATTTAGAGCTTTTAGACTTTCCATATTGGATGATCCTGATATTGATATCAACCAAGAGTGGCTGGACAGATATGCCTTGGAGATATATTTGTTTTTCAAGATTACCTATGGTAAAAAGTATAGATACAAAGAGGTGCCAATTTCCAAAGTATATCCCAAGATAAAAAAGAGCATCATCAATAAGAAAGGTGCCGAATATACAAAGATAAAGCCATTTACGGATTGGTGGGATATCTTGAAGCCGATCTTTCTGTTGTGGTTTGGGATTAAGAAATAAATGATGAAAGTAAATGTGAAATTGGTAAAAACTGGGCTGATGCTCCTGTGGCTGGTCTTTGGATTTGTGGTGAGCTTTTCTGTTTATGTCGAAAAAGCTATCCAAATTTTCCAGAAGGTGCTTGGTTTATAAATGCAAGACCTATTGATGTTTATCATCGTTACGCTTACAGCCTTTTTGCTGGGGGGGGTGATCTTATCAAAGCTAAGGCTGAGCTTTGTAGGTAGAGCGGAAAATTTGTTATACTCTACAGCAATGGGTTTGGGTGCTTTGGCACTTATGGTATTGACACTGGGATTTGCGGGGCTAATATACAAGACGGTTGTATGGTCTCTTGTCTTGGGACTCTTTGCCATTATGATAGTATTTCGCAGAAATAGATTGCTGGTATTGTTTAATGGTAGGTATCGGGGTTTGGAGGGAAGCCCTCTATGGATAAAGGCTGCAGTAGTGATATGTAGCGTATATATCATATATCAGTTTTTAAACTGCCTGACTCCGGTGATAAATGGTGATTCCATTGCATGGTACTTGAGTATTCCCAAGCACATCATAGAAAATGCAGGCATTATGAACAGACAGCTTACAGAGGACTATCTCTCCAGTAATCTGCCCATGAATCTATATATGCTTTCTGTTATTGGGATACTGCTGTCCTCCGAGATTTTATCGCAAATGATCTTGGGCTGGCTGATGTCAGTACTGTGTTTATTAGCTATCTATGTGGCTGCAAAGCAATATGTAAAGCGAGATTGGGCTCTGTTGGGGGCAATAATATTCTACACAATGCCCACTCTTTCCTGGCTGATCTTTAGTGCCAAGATGGATCTGGGCTATACTATGTTTGAGCTTACTTTTTGGGCGTTGTTTTTCAGGTGGCTCAAGACAGAGGTAAACAATGAATTGTATATATCTGCGCTCTTCCTGGGCTATGCCATTGGCTCTAAGTATCATTCTCTAATAGCTCTTACGGTCGTGGCTGCAGCAGTTCTATTTATGCTTTGGAAGAGGTATTTAGATTTGGGTAAGGCAGTAAGGGTCACATTTGTCTTCTCAGTTATATGCCTTGCTGTTGGTGGGGCTTCATATCTAAAGTCGTGGTATTTTACTGGCGATCCCTTCTTTCCCTTTTTTAGTAGTCCGGAATTGGTAGAGGGGGAAGGCTTTGATATCTACAAGAGCATATTAGAATTTCCAAGGTTTTTCTATCACATGGTATTTTCAAAAGACATATTTATCAAACCACTAAAATGGGGCAATCCTCCTTTTGGGTTTATAAGCATTATTTTCTTACCATTGATTTTCTTGAGGGACCGCTGTAAGCACGTTTCACATACATTGTGGATTGCTTTTCTTTACTTTCTTTGTTTGGCAATTCCCGTTATGCTTTCTGTATGGCCATTTCCGAGGCACATCCTTCCAGCGTGGAGTCTTCTTATTGTCATTGGTGCCATACTATCGGAGGCTTTAGAGACTTTTAAGATCAGGGTAATTGTGGGTTGGAGTATTGTATTCATCTTACTTGGCTTGATATTTACACACAATTTGGGTGTGTCGTCTTGGCGAACCAAACTGTCATATCTTGTTGGCAAGGAGTCTAAGCAGGAGTATCTATCAGAAACCGTTTTCGAAGGGAATTTCTGGCATATGAACACAAAAATGATTGCCCATATTGAATCGATGCCAGAAGAAACGCGCATCCTTACTTTAGATTATGGCAATGGGTATTATGTCCCAAAACCATTTGTTAAGAAAGGTTATGTGTTTAGAGATGAATCGATAGATTTGTTCATTAATAAGCTCAAACGCGATCGAATTAGCCATATTTATCTATCCACTTCAGGGATGAACTTCTTGAATATTACGTTTAACCATGGTAAGCAATGCATAATTCTATCTCATCCAGAGCATTTGCAACTCGTTTTTCAATCTGATGATCAGTACTTATACAAGATTGTGTATTGATGTTTGTTTCAAGTGCCAAGGTGGATGAATGCGCATAGCTTGGATTTGTCACTTTTCTGACCCCGATGTTCAACAGAACATTAGGCCATTAAAAATGGTTTCTCAGTTTGCGCCGTGGATAAGTTATACGCTAAAGGTATTCGAACATTGTAAGGGAGTTGAACTTCACATCATAGCCCCACATGAATATATTTCTGAAAAAAAAGAATTTTGCAAGGACGGGGTCTACTATTACTTCTATAACCCTTACATTCCTTTGTGGGGAAGGCACTGGCCCGGATTCTTCAAATGGGATAAATGGACTAATTATGCAAGAAACAAAAGAATTACCAGAAGTTGGATAGATAGTATCAAACCAGATGTTATTCATTTGCAAGGAGCAGAAAACCCATATTATGCATCGTCAGTTTTATCCTTAATTAGGGCATATCCGGTCATTGTAAATCTACAGCGGATCAATTTAAGTGTATTGGCTGTAGGCAACCATCGTACACAAGTAGAATATTCGATACTTAATACAGCTAAGTACTTCACTGTCAGAACCAATACCATGTACAGTGATTTTTACTCATACAGACCTGATTCCAAGATATTTATGGTAAACTATGCCATGCCGGAATATAGCCCACTGGGGGCTGTGAAAGAATACGACATCGTTTTTTTTGGGCAAGTATGCCAAGCCAAAGGGATTGAAGATCTATTAGATGCCATGGGTATTGTATCAAGTCAAATCAACCCGGTTAGCTTGTGTATTATTGGACAGGTAAATGGCACATACCAAGAACAGCTTTCTCAAAGAGTGGCAAGCTTTGGATTGTCAGTTAAACTCTCCTGGATGGGTCGCTTAGCTAAGCTTGGTGATGTACATAAGATAGCCAGTAAAGCAAAGATTTCTGTGTTGCCAACATACAACGATATAATCTCCGGTACCATCATTGAAAGCATGCAATTAGGTTTACCAGTGGTCAGCTACAAAACTGGCAGCATCCCAGAACTAAATGAAGACAGTGAGAATGTCCTCCTCTCCGATAGAGGCGATGTAGTAGGTTTGGCAAAAAATATCTTAAGATTATTGACGGATGATGATTTATATAGAACAATGTCCCAACGTGGGATTGAATGCATCAAGGAGCGGTATTCCAATCAAAATGTGCTACAACAGCACTTGGATTGCTATAGAGAAGTCATAGCAGATTTCTATAAAGATGAGAAACAGACTTAAACCACAGAGAACACTGAAATCACCGAAAAATAGGTATTGATACATGATAGCTATAATATTATCCGGCGGTCTTGGCACTCGCCTCCGCCCCTTTACAGAAGTAATACCCAAGCCACTTTTGCCAATTGGGGAGAAGGCGGTTTTGGAAATACAAATAGAACACCTCAGAGAAAATGGGTATGATCACATCTTTTTAGCTACAAACTACAAGTCATCTTACATTGAGAATTTCTTTGGCGATGGCAGTAAATATGGAATAAAGCTTACCATCAGCAAAGAAGATACACCCCTCGGTACTGCTGGTCCTGTGAAACTCGTCCAAGAGTATCTAACTGAACCTTTTTTGGTGATGAATGGTGATATCTTGACCCAGCTATCATATCGTAAGCTGTATGACTTTGCCATCAAGAGGGATTCACTACTCACTATTTGCACCAAAGAGATCGTTACTCCTTTTCAATTTGGAAATATCTTTACCGAGGGTGACTTTGTGACTGGTATAGAAGAAAAGCCTGATTTCCGAACCACGATACTCGCTGGTATCTATATCTTCAAGCCCAGAATATTGGAACTTATCCCAGATAAAGAGTACTTTGGGATGGACACACTTATCAAGAAAATGATTGATCAGCATTTACCAATAACTCATTATCCCATTGATGATTACTGGCTGGATATTGGGCAAGTAAAAGACTATGAGAAGGCACAGGAAATTTATAAAGAGATGTTTTAAGATGAAAGTTTAGATGGTTGAGAGCTTCGCTGTTTAGAAGGTTTAGAATGTTAGCTCAACCTCCTAAACTCTCTCAACTCACTCAACTCACTCAACCCTCTCAACTATTTAACACAAGGACATATATGAAAGCATTAGTCACTGGCGCAGATGGATTTATCGGATCCCATCTTACAGAATACCTCCTCAGGCAGGGTTACCAAGTGCGTGCCCTATCCCAGTATAACTCATTCAATTACTGGGGTTGGCTGGAGGACATCCCTCCTCAGGAAAATCTTGAAGTTGTCTGCGGAGATGTTAGGGATCCAAACTACTGCCGAGAAATATGCAAAGACATCGATATAGTCTTTCACTTGGCAGCATTGATCGCTATTCCATATTCGTATGTAGCGCCGGATTCCTATATCGATACCAACGTAAGAGGTACTCTCAATATATGTCAAGCCGCAAAGGATAACGGAATAAAGCGTATCCTGATCACTTCCACCAGTGAAGTGTATGGTACTGCCAGATACGTCCCTATAGATGAAAAGCATCCCTTGCAACCGCAGTCGCCTTATAGTGCCAGCAAGATTGGAGCCGATGCCATTGCTATGAGTTTTTACAATGCCTTTCAGCTTCCAATCACGATTGTGCGTCCCTTTAATACTTATGGTCCACGTCAATCGGCTCGGGCAGTGATACCCACGATCATATCCCAGATTGCCTCCGGAATGAAGGAAATCAAGCTGGGCGATACCACTCCTACAAGAGATTTTAACTATGTGGAAGATACTTGCAGGGGATTCTATGAGCTTGCCAATTGTGAAGCTGCCATTGGTGATACGGTGAATATCGGCTCAAACTACGAAATATCCGTGCAGGATACTCTGGAATTGATCAAGGAAATCATGGGGAGTGATGTGGTCTTTAGTACCGATCAGAGCAGAATTAGACCCGAAAATTCAGAGGTATTTCGCCTCTGGTGTGATAATACCAAGATCAAGGGGCTTACAGGATTTGAGCCAAAATACAGCATTCGTGAAGGGCTGGAAAAGACCGTGGAGTGGTTCACAAAACCAGAAAACATGGCGAAGTATAAGCCGGGGTTGTATAATGTTTAGAAGGTTGAGAGAGTTGAGAGAGTTGAGAGAGTTTAGAAGGTTGAGAAAGTCTTGATGATACGGCATTACGGATTTGAAAAGCTAAATGTCTGGCAGAACTCCAGAGTGTTAGTAAAGGATGTGTATCAACTATCCAAAAAATTCCCATCTGAAGAGCGATATGGCTTATGTAATCAGATTCAAAGGGCTGTTGTCTCTGTAAGTTCAAATATTGCTGAAGGGGCCTCTAGGACAGGTAGCAAAGATCAAGGACATTTCTATCAAACAGCTTACGCAAGCTTGATGGAAGTTCTATGTCAATTGATCCTTTGTCTTGATTTGGGTTTTATAGACGACGAAGCTTACTCATCCACTCGAGCTAAGGTGGACCTAGTAGCTTATCAACTTAACCAACTCAGATCAGCAGCACTTTCTAAACTGTCTCAACCTTCTCAACCTTCTCAACAACGCAGCACTCAACCCTCTCAACCTAGATAACATGAACTACCAGCCAATCATCGATTTTATCCGCAGCCTATATCCCAATCGGGATTTCATCCCCCTGCACGAACCGTATTTCGGAGGAAACGAAAAGAAGTACCTTGCAGACTGTGTTGATAGCACATTTGTATCATCTGTAGGAAAGTATGTGGATCGCTTTGAAGAAATGATCCGTGAGTTTACCGGAGCAAAGTATGCCATTGCAACCGTTAATGGTACCGCTGCCTTACATATAGCCCTCAAGCTTGCCGGAGTGGAGCAGGGAGATCTGGTGATAACACAACCTCTTACCTTTATCGCTACCTGCAATGCCATCAGCTATTGTGGTGCTGATCCCGTCTTTGTGGATATTGATAGGGATACGCTGGGGATGTCCCCTGAATCTCTGGAAGCATGGCTCTCTGATAATGTAGTTTTAAAGGGTCGAGAAGGTTTAGAAGGTTTAGAAGGTTTAGAAGGTTTAGAAGGTTTAGAAGGACGCTCTCAACTTTCTAAACAGCGAAGCGCTCAACTATCTCAACGTACAGCAATTCACAAAACTACCAAGCGTAGAATTTCCGCCTGCATTCCCATGCACTCCTTTGGTCATCCCTGCAAGATAGACAGCATCGTGGAAATCTGCGATCGATATCACATTCCAGTAGTGGAAGACTCCGCAGAATCGATAGGCTCTTATTATCAAGGCAGGCATACGGGCACCTTTGGTAAGCTGGGTATTCTCAGTTTCAATGGTAATAAAACCATCACCACAGGCGGTGGGGGTATGATCATTACCAATGATGACAGCCTGGGACCACTCGCAAAGTATATTACTACCACGGCAAAGAAACCACATCCCTGGAAGTTTGAACACGATATGATAGGCTATAACTATCGGCTACCAAATGTAAATGCTGCCCTTGGCTGTGCTCAGATGGAAAATCTCCGGGAGATCGTCACCAATAAAAGAACCACTGCATTAGCATATCAGGAATTTTTCTCTGGAACAGGGGATCTTACTTTTGTCCCGGAGCCAGAAAACAGCATCTCAAACTATTGGCTCAATGCCATTTTGTTACCTGATGAAGCAGCGAGAGATTGCTTCTTGAAAGAAAGCAACGAAAACAATGTAATGACCAGACCGGCTTGGATTTTGATGAATAAACTTCAGATGTTTAGATCTGCACTATCTGCAGAGATTTCTAATGCACTGGAAATTGAATCAAGGCTGGTAAATATACCCAGTTCTGTGAGGCATAGATGAAAAAGAAAATCAGAGTTTATCTCCGGGCATTGGAACCGGAAGATTATACACTGCTCCACAAGTGGAGAAACGATGATGAAATCGGCCGCTATTTCAGTGGTACACGTCTCTTTACTTCCACACAAAACGAAAAAAAGTGGATTGAGGACAAGATCTTTGATAAAGTAAACGTAAGCTGTATGATCTGCATCAAAGAAACAGAAGAACCCATTGGCTGCGTGTTCTTGAATAGCATAGATTTTTTAAACCGTTCTGGGCATTGCCCCACCTTTATCGGAGCAAAAGAACACTGGGGAAAGGGATATGCTACTGATGCCAGAGTTTTGATCTTGAAACATGCCTTTCTGGACAAGGGTTTGGAGAGAATCTGGGCGCATGTTCACGAGGATAATCCCGGATCATTAAGAATGCTGGAAAAGTGCAATTTCAAACAAGAGGGGATTCTGCGTAGAGCCTCGTATGTGGATGGAGTTTACAAAAACTTTGTAGTGCTTTCCATTCTTCGCGATGAGTTTGAAGAAGTCTTGGCTCAGTACGAACTTGGGGACTGATGACTTATAAGTCCGGCATAGCAAATCTGGTTTCTCAGGATCAATGGGATCTGCTCTATTCCCTATTGGATGATGGAGATCAGAGTCCCTTTTATGCTACGGAGTTTTATCGATCCTATCTGGATATTGAAGACCATGAGGCACAGTGTTTTTGGATCTATGAAGACGAGCAGAACTTCCTCTTTTATCCCTTTTTACTACGCAGTATCAACAGCCTTGGTTACAGTTTGGATCAGCAGTATTACGATGTTTGCGGTGCCTATGGTTACAATGGGCCTGTAGGGAAGATCCAAAGTACAGAGATAGTGCAGCGGTTTAATGCGGAGCTATTGAAGTACTGTACAGAGCATAAGGTGGTAACAGAGCTTGTCCGCTATTGCCCCATTATAGCAGGCAGGGACTACCACACCTATCCTACACAGCTTGATGTACTCGATAACGTTTTTATCGATCTCAGCAAGGGTTTGGATTGGGTATGGGAGGAATCCTTTGAATACAGGGTACGCAAGACTATCCGCAAAGGTGAGTCTTATGGCCTCCAATCCCAGATCATTTCTGCAGACCAGGTTACTACAGAGCAGATAGATATCTTTTACGCCATCTATACCAGCACTATGCACCGCAACGAGGCAGATGGCTTTTATTTTTTCCCAAAGGACTTCTTTATTCATCTATTTGCCTACATGCCCAGGAATATTTTGTATGTGATTACCACCTATCAAGATACCCCTGTATCTGTAGAACTGGTTTTGATAGATGGCACCAATGCCTTTGGGTTTTTGGGAGGCACTCTCAGCAAGTATTATAGCTACAAACCAAATACTTTTCAACGCTGGGAATTGATCCGCTATCTGGTGGATAGGGGCTTTCAAAAATACTCAATGGGCGGTGGTGCCGTAAGAGGTGATGGGATATACTCATTCAAGATGAGCTTTGCCAAGGACTGCCAAAATCCCTTTTATATAGGTCTCTTTGTGCACAACCCTTCCATTTATGAACAGATCAAGGAACAGTGGAAACAGAAGTATCCAAATATGCAAAAGTATGAGGCTAAGCTTCAGTGTTATAGGATACAAGGATGATCAAACTTCATTAACCAATTCTATGCTTAATCGCTTATGGCGCGTTGCATGTGATTCGTAGAGAATAACAAGAAACATGTGATTGTCAACATATACTAACCCAGAAAGGATTTATTCGTAAAATGGATATTCATAAGCCAAGGAGATTTCATTAAAGACCTGATTAGAAAATTTTTCCAAAAAGGGCACCCAAGGAGCCAGAATTTAAAAAAGAATATTGGTGCTTCTTTTGTAATAAAAGCCGTTGCGATTATTCTTAGTCTCATCAAAGTACCGATTCTACTTTCTTATCTTGATGCTGAGAAGTATGGAGTTTGGCTTACCATTGCTTCAATATTGGAGTGGATCAGCATTTTTGATTTCGGTTTGGGACACGGCTTTCGAAACAAGTTTGCAGTAGCTATTGCAGAAGACAAGCTTGCATTGGCAAAAAAGTATGTAAGTACTGCTTACATCTCTATGGCTGTCATTATGCTTGCTGTTATGTTTTTGCTGATCCCATCTGTTGCCCTTTTGAATTGGGGTGAAATCTTAAACACCGCATCAGTTAGTGGAATTGAACTGAAATTCACAATTTTACTTGTTTTAGTAGTCTTTGCCATACGGTTTACTTTGCAATTGGTAACAGTAATGCTCAAGGCTTTGCAGCAACCAGCATTATCAGATTCTTTCTTACCAATAGCAGGTTTGATTTCTTTACTTCTAATCCCAATTATGAGACACTTTGTCACGGATTCGTTGTTTTGGGCTTGTGCTATTATCGCCATACCTCCCGTAATGGTTCTTTTGATAGCCAATGCTTATATCTATTTTAAACGTTATCCCCAATATTGTCCCAGCAGAAAATCTTATGATCGATCCCTGCTGTCTGATATCTATTCCTTGGGAGCTAAGTTCTTTATCGGACAGGTAGCGGCTCTCGTAATGTTTGGTACCTCAAATGTCATTTTAGCTCGGGCAGTTAATCCTGCAGAAGTAACACTTTACAACATTGCAAACAAGTACTTTTCCCTACCATTATCATACTTTATGATAATAGTTACTCCCTACTGGTCCGCTGTTACTGATGCTTATACAAAAAGTGAGTTTACTTGGATCAGGCAGAACATGAAGAAGCTAAATTACACGTCAGCATTCTTTTGCGTGGGACTATTCATCATGTTTCTGCTTTCCAAAGTAGCATTTTCTTTGTGGGTTGGAGATACGGTTCGTATTCCATGGAGGGTTTCGCTTTCGATGTTTTTTTATAACTCAAGCTTAGTTTTTTTATCTCCCTATACAATGTTTATAAACGGTTTTGGAAAACTAAAATTGGGTACCTATGGGGCTGTAGTAAAGACTCTTATGTTTATTCCTATTGCATGGTATCTTGCACTTAGTTTCGGTGCTTTGGGATTGGTCGTAGCTTTGATTTTGGTTAATTCACTTCCCAATGCGCTGTTGAGCATTATCCAATATAATAAAATTGTACATAATAAAGATCATGATATTTGGGCAGCATAAGCTGTAGAGATTGTTATGAAGCTTAAGAATAGCATTTTCTACATAGCGATTGTTTTTTTAATATTGGCATTTGCAGAGTTTATACCACAATTGCTGACCTTTAGGTTTATGGGGCAGAACATACTCAATCAGCGTGTCTGGATAAATCTGCTTTTTATCTTTGCATTTGTTACGCAAAGTAAGCGCATGTTCTCAAAGAGCTTGATGTGGCTTTATGCATATTTTGCGATTTATCTCTTGCTCGAAATCGTAGGACATTATAGACTTTCTGGATTCGGAGAAGGAGGAAGGTACTTTTGGTTCAGAGATCAACATTTCGCCTTTGGTGTATCAATCCTCTTAGCAGAACTATTTATACGCGATGATAAGCTTGATGAGCTTCGTTTTTTGATAAAGCTTTCTTTTGTAGTAATTGTGATGATGAGCCTATATAATAGCATCTTGATTTTTCGGAATCCCGGCTTGGTCCGTGGAACCGAGTACAAACTCTTGGGTGATGAG
>Ga0209835_1000810_pt1 | contig 19081 bp, 11 predicted proteins | sample LakKivwa52mmetaG_FD_184138 | JGI IMG/M metagenome (GOLD analysis project Ga0209835, IMG submission 184138) | Anoxic lake water microbial communities from Lake Kivu, Rwanda to study Microbial Dark Matter (Phase II) - Lake Kivu water 52m metaG... | ecosystem: Environmental > Aquatic > Freshwater >...
CGCTTAGAGCGATACTATCGCTATTTTATTTGGAATCAATCGCTTTGTCTCCGGGAGGCCATCTAAGGAAGCCAGCCCCGACCCCGACGAAGGAGGGGGCTGGCATGGTTGCCCTTTTGAAAAAACTACCGGAGATTTTAGGGCTACCACCCCCTGCGGGGCCGGCTTCCCTTCGTCAGGGTTACTTTTTGAGGCTGTCACAATAGTCGCTAATTTTGGTTTTCAACACTTCTTGACCCTTGATCCCTAAAGAGAAAGCGTTGAAAATCAGGCTCCCGGAATTTATCCCAAGACTTCGGGAGGGACCGGGAACTCCTGATTTTTAAGGTTTGGGGATAAATCCAGACTATTGATACAGCCTCATAATATTAAACTTCTCCAAAAGCATCTGTCAGAAAGAATTCCCTTGTGGAGTTTTTCATCAGTCACTAATTAATTTCCTTTATCTAAAACTATATTTCTTCTGAGTTGTTCGAATAACTTACTATTCAACTAATAATCTGTTTATGAAAACTGAAAAATTGACGCTTTCAATAACCTTTACATCCGTCATTATTGGTATTCTGTTGCTATCATCACTAGCACTGTCAACACATGCCCAGACACTAACCGTTCAATCGCCAAACGGCGGGGAATTTTGGACTTATGGGCAGGAAGAGATCATTACCTGGTCCGGTCAAAACCTTAGCAGCACTGTAAAAGTAGAGTTTTCTCAGGACGGTGGGTCGAACTGGTATTATATGGGAAACGTCCCTACCGGCCCAAACGGAGGCAGTGCAACTTTTGGAGTACCGGCTTTTCCAACCACCAATGGATTTGTGAAGATTACTGACGTCGGCAATACCAGTGTAAACGACATGAGTGATGGGCCATTTACCATTTACATTCCACCGATTATCATTTTCGAACCCAATGCTGCATCAGTTATTTTTGCTGAAAGTGAAACAATAGTTTACTGGATATTAAGCATTTTTGATTTTACGATGATGAATGCCGAAATATCTCTTGATAATGGTAATACCTTTACTCCCGTTGCTCAAAACATTGATGTACAAATGGGCTTTACCTATCTCACTTTATCCGACACCCCTTCGGATTCATGTATCCTGAAGCTTTACAACGCTGATGATCCAACAGAGTTTGGCCTCAGTCAAGTCTTTACTATTAATCCTCTGCCGTTTTATACCCTGACATCCCCGGCCGAGGGAGAGTTTGTAAATGCCAACAAACCTTACACAATTTCCTGGACCGTGGAAAATCCTTATTCCGAATATTGTTACCTCGAATACTCAACCAATAACGGCCAAACCTGGGTTGTTATCAATAATGCCACGAGCCAGGGGAATTCCGGAAGTTATGAGTGGTTTACACCCAATGTGAATTCAGAGGAATGTCGGGTAAGGATTACCGATTCCTTTGCATTAACCTCAAAGGCAACCAGTGGGATGTTCACCATGTTCCCTTTCCCGGAAACGCCGATTTGTATGGTCTCGGTTGACAGCCTTACCAACTTTAATGTTATCATCTGGGAGAAACCTGAATCTGACATAATATCAGCGTTCCTGGTTTATAAAGAAACCGATGAGGCGAATGTTTATGAAGTTATTGATTCTGTTGGATATAACGAAATGACAATGGTCACCGACACCAGCTCAAATCCTGGTATGAGGCCCTATCGTTACAAAATCGGTTTCGTTGATTTCGAGAACAGGCTTTTCCCGGCTGGCAATTTCCACCAAACCATTCACCTGACCATCAACCAGGGAACAAACAATGCCTGGAACCTGATCTGGACTCCTTATTCCGGGTTTAATTACTCATCCTATAAGATCATGCGAAAAACTGCTACCGGCAACTATGAACAGATAGCCTCCATTTCAGCCAGTTTCACTTCATTTACTGACTTCAGTGCGCCTCCCGGTGAGGTTAATTACATGATAAGGATTGATCACCCCAACGGTTGTAATCCAGGTTCACGCTTTGGTGAATATGCAAGTGTTTACTCGAATGTGGCTTCAAACGGTTCAACCGTTTCGATTTCTGAAAATAATAACCTGAACTTCAACATTTACCCCGTACCGGCCGGCAATCAATTCAATATTGCATTCGGCGAAAACATCTCCGGAATCACAAAACTGATAATCAGCGATTTAGCCGGTAGGGTGGTCTATTCAGAAGAAATCAGCGATGTACGTTCCGGACAGGTGAAATCAATCAACAGCCTTGGTTTTAAAGAGGGGATGTATTTGCTTAGTCTAACCTCAGCTACAAGCAGCCAGACAAAAAGGATATTGATAAAACATTAGCAGGTTTTCAACAATTCTTTACAGATGGTCAGCTTTATCTTGGCCATTTTCCATCCGACCGGAACAGGTAGTGTTGGTGCCAAAGGTCTCCTTCGTGGGAGTCCGTCAGACCTTTGGGAAGGAATCGAGGGTTAATAAACGATGAAAATTCAAATGAAAGACTTATGAGACCGTCTCAGTTTATCATTAGCTGTCTTTCCTCATTCGCCCAATTAATCGATTCATGCCCGCTTGCACTGGCAACATTGCAGATTAAGCTGATCAAAATGCCGAATAATGAATATCGAATATTTGTGACCTTGCCTGAAATAGGTTGACTTTTTTCTATCTATAATCTTTTACAATGTTTGTTATGTTGACTTTTTCTCTTTTGCTACTTTTTTCTTTTGTTGAAAACTACGGGTTTTGTTAATAACTCGTGGTTCCATTGATTTATTCAATATTTTGACAAAAACCGCCACAAAAAAAGGCGTCCGGAAAGTCATTTTTCTTTCCTTATGTTTGTGTTTCAGGGTCCAAAACTGACCAAAAGCATGGCGTTGAGAGTAAAAAACGATGGTTGTCTTAATACCTCACTGCAGCGCTGGCAAATGCAAGTCCGCCGCCAGAGCCGATGAAGAAGAGCAGATCGCCGCGCTTAAGATTGCCGGACTCCAGCCGCTCCTGAAATGCAAGCGGGATGCATGCCGAACCGGTGTAGCCATAGTAATGCATGCTGGTTTGTGCTTTGGAGTGGGGCTGCCCCAGGATATCCATCGTTTGCCGGATGCTGTTGATGTTTATTTGGGTAAGAAAAAAATGATCTACCTCATCGGGAGTTATTTTCAACCTGTCGCAGAGCGTCCGGCTCATCATGCTCCACATTTCGGGGTTGAGGGTCTTGGGGAATTTCTTTATAAACTGAAGCAAATGTCCCTTTTCCGCCACCACCTCATCGGTGATGGGCTGATTCGTTCCACCGGCGTAAATTCCCATATAGTCGTAAAATTCACCACGGGTTATCAACTGACTGGACAGCAATCCCCTACCCTCTTCGCTGGTGGATTTCAGAATGAATGCACCGGCGGCATCAGCAAAGAGCGTAACCGTGTTTTTGTTGGTCATATTCAGGTATTTGCTCATCGCATATGCCCCGACCACCATCACGGTGTTGTATTGCTCGTCGGCACGGATGTATTTGGCTCCGAGGTCAAGAGCGGTGACAAATCCTGCACAGGCCGTGTTGATATCGAAGGTTCCGGCATTTATCATCCCCATTTTATACTGCACTTTGGATGCAGTGGAGGGTGAAATATACTCCGGTGTATCGGTGGAAATCACCAGAAGATCAATCTCTTCTGGTTTCACATCTCCTGCCGCCATTGCTTTGGCTGCGGCCTCCATCACCAGATCGGCCACCGACTGGTCTTCACGACACCAGTGGCGCTCGTAAATCTCCACATTTTCGCGCAGCCACGAATCCACATCCTCGCCCAGCAGATCGTTGAAGTAGCTGTTGGGAATCACCCTGTCGGGCACGGAAATCCCGCTTGAATGAATATAGGCGTTTCTCATCGTCATGGTGGAGTATTTCAGTTATTGGTAGTTCTGTCAAATCATTAAACAAAAGAGATAAGCTAAACCGTCATTCCGCCGTCCACACTCAGGGTATGGCCGTTGATGTAGGCTGCTTCATCGGAGGCAAGGAACAGATAGGCGGCAGCCATCTCTTCAACCGTGGCAAGCCGGCCGAGCGGAACTCTCTCTTTCATGGATTGCAGTACATTTTCGGGCATTTTAGCCACCATGTCGGTAAGGGTAAAGCCGGGAGCAACCGCATTTACCGTAACTCCTTTTCTTCCAAACTCGCGTGCCCATGTTTTTGTCATCCCAATTATTGCGGCCTTTGTGGCAACATAGTTGGTTTGCCCGAAATTTCCGTACAAACCCACCACCGACGAAGCATTCACGATCCTGCCAAACCCATTGTCGAGCATAAAAGGGGCAATAGCCTTTGTGCAGTTGAATACTCCGGTGAGATTCACATCAAGTACCTGCTGCCACTGCTCGTGCGTCATTTTCCTGAATGAGGCATCGCGGGTTATCCCAGCGTTGTTAATCAGGATGTCAATCCTGCCGAACTGATCAATCACCTGCCTGGCAGCCAATTCCACCTGAGCGAAATCGGTTGTATTTACCTGGAAAAATGCCGCTTTTCCACCATTATTGCTGATCTTGACTACAACCGATAAACCTTTTTCGTGCTGAACATCCCAAACACACACAATTGCCCCTTCAACCGAAAACCTTTCAGACACAGCCTTCCCGATGCCATCGGCGCCACCGGTTATTACCGCTACCTTTCCTTTTAATCTTTCCATCTTCTTTTTATCTGATTTTTTTGAGTTGTCGCTTTTCTTTGAAAAATCCCAAAACACAAATGACAAAAAACAAATAAATCTCAATTATCTAAAAATCAAATTCAAAACATTCTTAAACGTGAGCAACTCTTACCTTTTAAGATATCGAAGTTGTTTGAGTTTTGCTTTTTGGATTTTGTTTGAGTTTTGTTTTTGTTATTTGGATTTTGTTTGAGTTTTGTTTTTTGCTATTTGGAATTTGTGATCTATCCTGGGATTGATCACTATTTCTTCTGTTGCTCTTTGATAAGATTGAGTGCCGAACCCGCTCTGAACCAGCTGATCTGGACATCTGAGTAAGTATGATTTACAGGGAATTGTTCCACGGTTCCATCGGAATGATGCAGCGCTATGGTCAACTGTTTACCGGGTGCAAAATCAGTCAGGCCAAGGATGTCAATAGTATCATCTTCCCTGATCTTGTCGTAGTCCTCTTTGTTGGCAAAGGTGATGGCGAGCATACCCTGCTTTTTGAGGTTGGTTTCGTGGATTCGGGCAAAGCTACGCACCAGGACAGCTCTTACTCCAAGATGACGCGGTTCCATGGCTGCGTGCTCGCGTGAGGAGCCTTCGCCGTAATTTTCATCGCCCACCACGATGGATCCGATGCCGTTTGCTTTGTAATGACGGGCAGTTGCCGGAACTTCGTCATAATTACCAGTCAGTTGATTTTTGATCGAATTGGTTTTGGCGTTGAAAGCGTTCACCGCTCCGATAAGCATATTATTGGAGATATTGTCGAGATGACCACGGTAGCGCAACCATGGGCCGGCCATCGAAATATGGTCGGTGGTGCATTTTCCGGCTGCCTTGATCAGAAGTTTTAATCCCTTCAGATCGTTGCCGTCCCATGCCGGAAATCCTTCGAGCAATTGCAGACGGTCGGAATTCGGATCAACTTTTACCTCCACCGCGCTGCCATCCTCTGCCGGCGCCTGGTAGCCGTTGTCTTCCACAGCAAAGCCTTTCAGCGGCATCTCGATTCCCTCGGGCTCGCTGAGTTTAATCTTCTCACCTTTTTTATTTACCAAATAATCCGTTACCGGGTTGAAATCCAGTCTGCCGGCTATGGCGTAAGCGGTAACTATTTCGGGGGAAGCCACAAAGCCGTGTGTATTCGGATTGCCGTCGTTACGTTTGGCAAAATTCCGGTTGAAGGAGGTCATAATGGAGTTTTTCTCCTTTTTGTCAGCGCCATGACGAGCCCATTGACCGATGCAGGGACCGCAGGCGTTAGCAAGCACTACGCCACCAATTTTTTCGAAAATGTCGAGATAGCCATCTCTTTCCACAGTGAACCGAACCTGCTCTGAGCCGGGGGTTACCGTGTATTCGGATTTCACCTCCAGGTTGTGATCGAGCGCCTGCCTGGCTACCGATGCTGCCCGGCTGATGTCTTCATACGACGAGTTGGTGCAGGAGCCAATCAATCCAACTTCGAGTTTTTCAGGCCAGCCATTTTCTTTCACTTTTTGGGCAAACTGCGAAACGGGCGTAGCCAGGTCGGGTGTAAAAGGTCCGTTGATGTGTGGTTCGAGTGTTGTCAGATCAATCTCGATCAACTGGTCGAAATATTTCTCAGGATGTTCGTAAACCTCAGGATCAGCGGTGAGGTAATCCGCGATTTTATCGGCTTCGGCGGCAATAGCTTCGCGACCGGTGCCTTTAAGGTAGTCGGCCATTTTTTCATCATAGCCAAACAGCGATGTAGTAGCGCCGATTTCGGCTCCCATGTTGCAGATGGTTCCTTTCCCGGTGCAACTGAGGGTTTTGGCTCCAGGACCAAAATATTCAACAATAGCACCAGTTCCACCTTTGACGGTGAGAATCCCGGCTACTTTCAGGATAATATCCTTTGCCGATGTCCAGCCGCTGAGTTTCCCCGTCAGCCGCACTCCGATGAGCTTTGGCATTTTCAGTTCCCATGCCATTCCGGCCATAACATCCACGGCATCAGCGCCTCCCACACCTATGGCCACCATTCCCAACCCGCCGGCATTCACCGTGTGCGAATCGGTTCCGATCATCATTCCTCCGGGGAAAGCATAATTTTCGAGTACTACCTGATGAATGATGCCAGCGCCGGGCTTCCAGAAACCGATACCGTATTTATTGGAGACCGAAGCCAGAAAGTCAAACACCTCCTTGTTGGAGTCTTTGGCCACCTGCAAATCCTCTTTGGCGCCCACTTTGGCCTGAATGAGATGGTCGCAGTGAACCGTTGATGGAACTGCCACTTTATCCCTGCCAGCCTGCATAAATTGCAACAGAGCCATCTGCGCCGTAGCATCCTGCATGGCAACCCTGTCCGGGGCAAAGTCAACATAATCGGCGCCACGACGGTATTCCGCTGCAGGCAATTCATCCCACAAATGAGAATATAGAATTTTTTCGGTCAATGTGAGTGGTCTGCCCAACATTTTGCGGGCAGCATCTACTTTGGCGGGCAAATTTTTATACAATTTCTGAATGAGATCAAGATCGAATAGCATAGATTAAACTTTTTTGAATTTGCGGCAAAAGTACCTAAAAATGACGGTTTAGAGCCATTTAAAAATGTTAAACCGCAAGGATCATATTATTCCGAGCCTATTACATAATCTGCCCGTGTGTAACGACATATGCCTTCAGTTCAACTTTTGGATTATTTTTGCACCAAAATGAATTTCTTATCTACTAACTAAATCAAAATTCTAATGAAGAGAGTATTTATTTATCTTACCTTAGCGCTTATGATCCTAGTGCAAAGCTGCCAGCAGCCTGTCAGCGTGAATTACCCCGAAACCAAAAAAGGAGACGTAACCGACGACTACCACGGCACTGCTATTGCTGACCCTTACCGCTGGCTCGAAGATGACAAATCGGACGAAACTGCCGCCTGGGTTGAAGCACAGAACAAAGTTACTTTTGGCTACCTCGAACAGATTCCATTCAGGGAAAACATCAAAAACCGGCTCACCGAAATCTGGGATTACCCTAAGTACAGCGTAACTTTCAAAAAAGGAAACCGCTATTTCTACTTCAAGAACGAAGGAATGCAGAACCAGAGCGTGCTTTACGTTCAGGAAAGCCTTGAAGATGAGCCCAGAGTGCTGCTCGATCCCAATACACTTTCGGAAGACGGAACGGTTGCTCTTTCGAACTACGACGTTTCTAAAGACGGAAAATACCTCGCCTACGGCATTTCAAGAGGCGGCTCCGACTGGAACGAGTTCTTTATCATGGAGATCGAAAGCGGAAAATTGCTGGATGACCACCTGAAATGGATCAAATTCTCCGGAATTGCATTCCAGGGAGACGGATTCTACTACAGCCGCTACGACGAACCCACAGGTAGCGAGCTCTCTTCGAAAAATGAATTTCACAAGGTATTCTACCACAAGATCAATACCCCTCAGACGGATGATGTGCTGGTGTATGAAAACAAAAACTACCCGCTGCGCAATTATGCCGCCGATGTAACCGATGACGAGCGCTTCCTGATCATTTACGAATCGGAAAGCACTTCCGGCAATTCGCTCTATTTCAAAGATCTTTCAAAACCAAACGCTGGATTCGAAGCTATCGTGGAGAATTTTGACAACGATTATTCGGTAGTAGACGACCACAACGGAAAGCTCTTTGTAATGACCAATTATAATGCGCCCAAATATCAGCTCATCGAAATTGATCCGGCCAACAAGGATGCCGCCAACTGGAAAACCATTCTGCCAGAGCAAAATGAAGTTTTGGACGGTGTTACGATGGTAGGCGGAAAGTTTGTAGCAAGATATATGAAAGATGCTTACAGCCAGGCATTTATCTATGATCTGACCGGAAACAAAGTTGGCGACCTGAACCTCCCCGGTATCGGAACCATGGCCGGCTTCAACGGGCAGAAAGACGACAATATCGCTTTCTATGGATTTACATCGTTCACCTACCCCACTACCATTTACAAATACGACATTGCCAGCAACGAATCCACCGTTTACCGCGCTCCGGAGATTGACATTGACCCGGCAGCCTACGAAACTAAACAGGTATTTTATGAAAGCAAAGACGGAACCAAAGTCCCGATGTTTATCGTTCACAAAAGGGGCATCCGGATGGACGGTAAAAACCCGACTTTGCTCTACGGCTATGGCGGATTCAATGTCAGCCTTACACCCGGATTCAGCGCAACCCGGCTTATTTTGCTCGAGCAGGGCGGTATATTTGCCATGGCCAATCTCAGGGGTGGTGGCGAATATGGAAAAGAGTGGCACGAGTCCGGAACCAAAGAGCGCAAGCAAAACGTATTTGACGACTTTATCGCTGCCGCAGAATACCTGATCGAAAACAACTACACCTCCTCCGATTACCTGGCCATCCAGGGCGGATCAAACGGTGGACTGCTTGTAGGAGCTGTGATGACTCAGCGCCCAGACCTATTCAAAGTGGCGCTGCCAGCAGTTGGCGTGCTCGATATGCTTCGCTATCACCTGTTTACTATTGGCTGGGCATGGGCTACCGATTACGGTAAAAGCGACGTCGCCGAAGAGTTTGCCTACCTGATAAAATACTCCCCGCTTCACAACCTCAAATTTGGCACCTGCTATCCTGCAACCCTCGTCACTACTGCCGATCATGACGATCGCGTTGTACCAGCTCACTCCTTCAAATTCATTGCATCACTCCAGGAACACCAGGGCTGCAATAATCCAACGCTAATCAGGATAGAAACCAAAGCCGGTCACGGCGCCGGAAAGCCAACATCAAAGATCATCGAAGAGTACGCCGACATCTACTCCTTCATCTTCTTTAATATGAAATTTACACCGGAATATTAGGAGAAACTTATCTCCAAAGGATAATCTTAAGTATAATATTATCAGCATAAACAGGGTGAAACAGTGGTTTTACCCTGTTTTTTTTATCTATTCCGGCATTTTAGCTCCCGTTTCTCAAATTAAATTACTTTTGACCCTTCAACCAATAAAATTTATATCCAATGAAAAGACTTTACGCTTATCTGCCACTTTTAGTGCTGCCCGTAGTTTTCGTGTTAATTTCCAGCTCTTCGGGATCACCGGGAGGATACAGCGGATCAACCGGCGATTCCGGGCTGAACTGCACCGGATGCCACATAGGAACCGCTCAGAATGTTTCAGGATGGATTACGTCAAACATCCCTTCGATAGGTTATGCCGGCGGACAAACTTACACCATTACCGTAAATGGTAGCCATGCCAGTTCCAGCAAATTCGGTTTTGAACTAACTGCCGAAGACCTGTTGGGCAATAAAGTGGGTACATTCATCATTACCAACACACAGCAAACCAAATTGGTAAATCAAAACAAGTCAGTTACGCATACTTCGCAGGGTACTGCCGGCAGCGGGGGAAGCAAATCCTGGAGCGTTAACTGGACAGCACCCGCCGGAAGTACAGGCCAGATCAGGTTCAATGCCGCTGTTAACGCTACAAACAGCAACGGTGGAACGGGCGGTGATGTTGTTTATTTAACCAATGTGATTGTTAATCCGGATGTTACAGGAGTAGAGGAACTGACGCAGAATTTTGCCATCTATCCAAATCCCTCTATTGGTGTGGTGAATTTTGATGCGTCAAAAGCAGATCAATCGCAGCAGGTGAATGTTTACAACACGAACGGCCAGGTGGTTTACAATTTCACTCTGGTAAACAGTCTGAACACCCTTGACCTGACCCATCTGCCTAAAGGAGTCTATTTTGTAAAAAGCTCTGCAGATCAGTTTGCGGGAGCTACTAAACTTGTTATCCGATAGATTATCAAGGAAAAATGACATTTGCGGAGTTTTGTTGACAACATTTACCGAACAACAAACTTCCTGAAAAATAAAAGGCTGGTCTGCAAATGACCGGCCTTTTGCTTTTTCCGGCAAACCACAGTTTTTGTCTTCGCGTCTTTGCGTCTTTGCGTGAGCCTCATTTATTTTTTCTCGCAAAGGCGCAAAAGCGCAAAGGGGATTTTGAATAATCAATCAGACAAAATTCAATGGCATTTAATGGCCGCTCATCAGCTTCATTTTACTTCTCTTTGTCTCTGCGTCTCTGCGTCTTTGCGTGAGCCTCATTTATTTTTTCTCGCAAAGGCGCAAAAGCGCAAAGGGGATTTTGAATAATCAATCAGACAAAATTCAATGGCATTTAATGGCCGCTCATCAGCTTCATTTTACTTCTCTTTGTCTCTGCGTCTCTGCGTCTTTGCGTGAGCCTCATTTATTTTTTCTTGCAAAGGCGCAAAAGCGCAAAGGGGATTTTGAATAATCAATCAGACAAAATTCAATGGCATTTAATGGCCGCTCATCAGCTTCATTTTACTACTCTTTGTCTCTGCGTCTTTGCCCAGAGCCGGAGCAACCTTTTCGTTGATTAGAATTATCTTTTACTTATTTCTTTGCCGGGGCAATGGTATAAGTAAGATCGTTGGTGTTAGCTGTGATTACATAGGTTCCAACTGCATCCGGAGCGGGGATTGCCGGTGGATCCGGAGTATTTTCGTCAGGACGGTAAACAAGGTTACCACCGGTGTTGGTTCCGTTGGCATCTGTTCCGTACTGAGGAGCCCATTGACCTAATGTAACAATGAATTTCAGGTATTTACCAGCGCCGGCCAGATCGGTAGTGATGGTGTAAACTCCACCTGTGCCAGTAAGTGGCAGAGCAGCAGTGTTGTCCCAACCAGCCAGTGTAGCATCACCGAGGAGGTAAAGCTCAGGAGCAGCACCTGCCGGATTAACTGTCACTTTGTAGGTCTCGGTTACGGCATCAATAAAGAGTTCGAAATCATAAGTACCGGCCATCTTTGGAACAAAGTTGCCATCACCATTGGTTTCGAAATCATCAGCAGCCAGACCAGCCATTGTAACCTGAGTGTAACCGATTACTTTACCATTCCAGTCCTGACCTTCTCTGAATTTGAATCCGCCGCCGTCAACCTGTACTTCAACGCCGTCGTAAGTCCAGGTGTAGTTGGTTTCGTTTTCAACTGTAGGAGTTGACAACATAATGGTTTCGTCCCAGTTGTGAGGTACACCGTTCACTACAAGGCTTGCTCCAACAAGACCAAGCTGGGTATTGGTGTAGTTAAATACCTGCAGATCACCGGTTTTGGTCATTGTAGCTGTATAGGGCTGGCCAAGTGTCCAAACCATTTTAGCTGTGTAGATACCGCCTACTTCGTTGGCAATATTGGCTCCACCGGGAACGAGTGCGTTAACAGCACCACCGTAGTTGGTGTTAACTCTAACAACTTCACCGTCAAGAACCACTTTCCATCCACCTGAGTAACGGAATTTGTAATCGGCTTTTGTCATAGTTACACCGGTAACTTCAAAAGTCATGGTGTTGAGGTCGAAAGCACCGGCAGGAATCTGTGTGTCGTTACTCCATCCACCGGGACTGGCAGCACCAATCAAACCCCAGTATTGAACTGGAATAACCACCACTTTACCTAACTCAGTGTCAATTACCACATGGTACAAACCATTGGCGGGAACTGTGAAAGGAGTAGCTGACTCAACATAAGAACCACGCCAGAAATCGAGTTTTGGCTCATCACCGATACGATCGGCTTCGCCAACAACTGCGAAGTCGCTTCCAGGACCGTAGGTTGTTTTTGTTGCACCGTTTACTCTTTTGATGTTGAAACCATCAGAACCAGCTTTTACAGCAACAAAAAGTTCCATAAGGGTAGCTCTATCTACCTGACCAACCTCATTGCGGGTTGATTTGAGTAAACCTTTGATGTTATAATCGGTAAGAGCTGTACCGTTACCTACGACGTACCAGCCATCCTCAACTACTACTGGAGGAGGAGTATCGTCATCGTCATCTTTACAAGAAACGAGAATTACAGCAGAGAACAAAAGCAGCGCTGCTGTGCGCAGGAACCATTTTAATGAACTTTTTTTCATTTTTAAGATAGTTTTGGTTTATAAAATTAAGTTAGAAAAAATGAATTAGCCTTTCAAACTGCAAAAGTATTATTTTATTATTTGCTGATTGCAACTGGAGGTAATGCAAGGTTAGGATTAGCGTCAATTGCCCATTGCGGCACCGGGAAGGTATTGCGGTCAATTGAACTAGCCTGCTTTTCCCACCAGGGTTTGTTGAATTCGCCAAAGCGGATAAGATCCTGGCGGCGATGACCTTCCCAGAACAATTCGCGGCCTCTTTCCGCTAAAAGATTTGGAAGAGTAGCCCAGGTATTTCCAACTTCCAACCCAGCCCTTGTCCTGATCTGGTCAAGGTTAGGAACATTGACTGCTTTACTCTGACGAAGCTGTGCCTCGGCCATCATCATCAGCACATCGGCATACCTGAAGATTGGAAAATCGTTGCTCAGATTGTCTTTTGCTCCGCGCTTGATTTCAAATTTCACCACACGTGCGCCGGTATTTCTGATCTCGTCGGGCGTATTACCTTCACCCATAGTCAAAGATGGGATAACAGGATTGAAAACCAGTGGAATTCCACCGGCGCCCTGGTCAATAATAGGTTGACCGCCATAGGTGTACTGAGGCCCTACGAGGAAACCTTTTTTGCGAAGGTCGCCTTCTTCGTAGGTCATATAATGGTCATACATAACAGCAAAGCCATTCCAGGGTCCTACAACCATTTCGAAAGTCTGGTTGCTGTTATAATGGAGGGTTCTCATGTGAAGATTGAAACCCTGGTAGGTATCTTCGTCAAAAGGAATAACCCAGATATTTTCAGGCGAATTATCGTTGTTGGTAACAAAAGGCGCCAATGCATCGCTTTCGAGTGAATACTGACCCAGATCAATAACCTTCTGGCAATATTCTTCAGCTTTTGCCCAATAAGCAGGATTTACCTCACCCAGGTAAACAGCATGGTTAAGATAGAGTTTAGCCAGGAAAGTATAAACCATTCCCTGGTTTACACCGGTTTTGGAGGTGCTTGGGCTGATAAGTGGGGCACTTTCCTCCACCGTTGTGAGGATAGCGTTGAAAATATCCTTGCGGAAATTTCTCATAGGTTGTTCTGGTGCCCCGAGATAAATGGTAATGTAAGGTACGTCTTTGTAGTTATCAATAAGTAGATAATAGTAGTATGACCTCAGTATCAAGGCTTTTGCAATAGCTTCGTCCACTATGGGGTCGCCGGCAAAATTGGCCTGCTCTTCCAGGAACTTATTGGCCTCCACTACTCCGCGGTAAAAACGGCTCCACATACTGTTAACGGCTTCGGTGTTATTGTCCCATGTATGCTGGTGCAACACGCGCCACTTGCCACCATCATCCCAGTCGCCGCCACGGGTAGGGCACACCACGGCGTCTGTAGTAACTTCCTGAGCAAACCACCAGCCACCCCAGTCGTTAAATTCGCGCATGGGAGCATAAATCGGGCTCATTTTCAGAATAGGATCTGCAGTGTATTCATCTGCGGGTATTTTGTCATAAAGAACGTCATCAAGGTCGGTGCAACCGAACTGAATTACTGTAAGCATAAAAAATGCAAGAAATATCTTTTTCATGGATTATAATTTTAAAGGTTATAGAGTTATGTTAAGTCCAAAGGTATAAGTCCGTGCTTTCGGGTAGGTGTTGTACTGGTCGAGACCGAAGGATAGACCGCTTGGAGAGATTTCAGGGTCAATGCCTGAGTATCCGGTGATGGTAAACACGTTATTGGAGGCAAAGTAGAGACGGATGCGCTCGAAGCCGCCGATGTTGGTGAAATTGTATCCGAGCGAAAGGTTATCCAGTCTGACAAAAGTACCATCTTCAAGGTAGTAATCGCTCAGCTTGGGATTATCGCGCAGTCCGCGGTCGTATTCATCCAGCGCTTCGTAAAGCACGTTTCTGTCGGGCAGGAAGATCGGATTACCGAAGATCAGGCGGGTTGTATTGAAGATTTCATGACCAAAAACACCGCGGAAGGTAAAATTGAAATCCCAGTTTTTCTTAAAGGTAAAGTAGTTTGACCATCCCAGTTCGAAGTCGGGCTGTGCTGAACCAACCACTCTTCTTTCAGCCTGTTCGAGTTCGCGGGTTACGCCACCTGAAGCGGTGTAGAACAGAAACTTACCATCCTGAGATAAGCCGGCATACTGCGGCATGTACCAGGTTCCGAGCTCTTCGCCGGGTTTCACAATCTGCGTCCAGTTGAGATCGCCAACAAGGCCGGGACCTGAAAGGTAACCAACCTGAAGTTGCGACCATTCGTATTTATCGTTGGAAAGCGAGATTACATCCTGTTTGTAGGTTGAGAAGACCAGGGATGATCTCCAGTCAAAGTCTTTTTTCTTAATAGGATAGCCTTGCACATACATCTCAAAACCTGTTACCTGGAATTCGCCAACGTTTGCCCAGATGCGGTCAACCGGGTTTGGCGGCACGGGAACGGAGTAATTTCCGAGCAGGTCATAGGTATTTTTCTGGAAAAAGTCGAATGAACCGGAAATACGATCGCTTAGGAACCCAAAATCAATACCGATGTTCAATTCAGCATTTTCTTCCCATTTCAGGTCGGGGTTTGCGTTGTGAGCATAGGCAAACAGGATAGCTGTTTCGCCGGTTTCGAAGTTGAAAGAGTTTCCGGCCGATTGATAGTAGGCAATGTCGTTGTAATTACCAATCTCCTGGTTACCGGTGATACCATAACCAACGCGGAGGCGGAGGCTGTTCATGAAATCCACGTTCTGCATAAAATCTTCATTGGTAATGTTCCACATCGTTGAGGCTGAAGGGAATAAACCCCATTCATTGTTTTCGCCAAATTTTGAGGAACCGTCACGACGCAGTGTTGCAGTGAGGAAATACTTGGAGTCGTAACTATAAATACCCCTGGCGAAGAAGGATATCAGTCTGTTGGAGTTTTTGTAGGAAGTAATATCTCCGGGGCTTACACTTTGAAACAGTGAAAGGTCGTGCATCATGGTGTAGTTTTCAAAAGGCTGACGACCCTGTGCTGCAAAACCGTCGTACATATCTTCCTGGAAAGAGTATCCCAAGACGGTCTGTAAATCGCTTAAGCCCCAATTGTGATTATATCTGAGGGTAGCTTCCAGCACTTTTGACTCGAAGTTGTTGTAACCGCGGCGGCCATATCCCTGGTGGGTTCCGAGATACATGGTGGTAGGCTCGAAGTAGAAGGCTTCATCGTCGTTGCGGGTATAAGCCATATTCACACCGGCAAAGAGGCCAGTAACGATTTCATAATCAGCTTTAAGATAACCGAACAACCTTTTGGCATCGCGTTCGTTGTGAATCTGGTCAACTAGAGCCACAGGGTTGTAATATTGAAAAACGCGCTCGATTTCGTAGAAATTGCCATTTGCATCATACACCGGATCGGTGGGATTGCGCTGGTAAGCCTGATAGAGTACCTCATTGGAACCCCAGCCGCTGTAACTGATGTAATTGTTGTTTTCCATTGTAGCTGACAAGCCGGTGGAGATGGTCAGTTTGTCGTCAAGCGCTTTCTGGTCGAGGTTTATACGGCCAATGGTGCGGGTTTTATCCGAACCGATTACCAGACCGTTGAATTTCTGATGAGACAAAGAAGCCCGGTAGCTGGTTTTGCTGTCGCCGCCGGAGAAGGCAAGGTTGTAATTTTGAGATGAGCCTGTGCGGAAGATCTCATCCTGCCAGTCGGTGTTGGCTCCACCGTCAATGAATGCCGTTCCAAGGCCGGGGTTCTTGGCGATAAAGCCGCGATAGTCTTCACCGCTAACCAGGTCAAGTTTGTTGGCTACATTCTCGATCGAAAAGAAGGTATTGAAATCAATCTGTGCGCCTTTTCTTTCCACACCTCTTTTTGTGGTGATGATAACAACGCCGTTGGCGCCTCTGGAACCGTAGATTGCGGCTGCCGAAGCATCTTTAAGGATGTTGAACGTTTCGATGTCCTCCGGGGCAATGGCAGTGGGATCAGCGCCCGGCACACCATCAACCACGTAGAGAGGCCCGGTATTGGTAACCAGACTGGAGGCTCCCCTGATTTTGATATCGAAGCCGGAGTTGGGGTCGCCACCCTTTTTGGTAACCATCACACCGGCAACCTTACCCTGCAGCCCCTGTACCGGGTCGGTAAGAACGCCGGTATTCATGTCGGCGGCCGAAATTGACTGAACGGCTCCGGTACGGTCAGATTTTTTCTGCACACCGTAACCGATTACCACCAGTTCATCAAGGGCAGTTACCTCCGATTCCATGATAATGTTGAGTTTCGCTCCGGGTTGAGCAACAAGCTCCTGCGTTTTGTAACCAATAAAGGAGACAACCAGGGTGGTGTTGGGATCAACAGTGAGGCTAAATCCACCGTTGATGTCCGATGTTGTACCCTGAACGGTTCCTTTGATAACAATGGAAGCGCCGGGGATGGTGGAGTTATCAGAGCCGTCAATGACTGTTCCCGTGACTTCACCTCGTTGCGCAAACGCTGATGTAACGCCAAATAGCAACATCAGCAGAAAGAATAATTTGCTGACAATTTGTTTAGACATAGTATTAATTATTTCATTATTAATTATTTAGAACAATATTCATAATCAAATTCAACGCGCAAAAGTAGATAAAAAACAGAATCTGCAGTCATTTTAAAACAGTTGTTGCAACTAAAAAAATTATGAATACCCTGCTTGATTTAACCTCGCATCACAAATTACGCAGAATGGAAATCCTGCCTCCAGAATTTTGTTTTGGATAAAATTATAAATTTGTGGCCAGATTTATTCTCAACATTTATCAATAACAATTAAAAAGTTTAAAACATGAGAAAACTATTACTTTTAGCGATTACACTCCTTCATTTCGGAGGACTTATGGCTCAGAATGCCATCACTATTCACCCGGCCAATGCCACTGCTTATGAGCTGGTTACCATTTATCTGGATGCCACCAAATCCTGTCCTGACGGCGCATTGTTAAGTGCTGATTCGGTAATGATGCACTCCGGCGTTACCGTTAACGGCCAGGCATGGCAAAAAGTGGTTGCTTTTGACGGAACCGGCGCCAACGGGCAAAAACCAAAGCTCGTGAAATACACACCACCGGTGTATCCGGTAACCATCAGCCCATCAACTGCTACTGCATGGGATGAAATTACACTCACACTTAACGCCAACATCTCCTGCCCTGCCGATGCTTTGCTGGCAGCAGACTCGGTGATGATGCACTCCGGAATTACTTTGAACGGCCAGGCATGGCAAAAAGTGGTTGCTTTCGACGGAACGGGCGCTGATGGCAAAAAGCCAAAACTCACCAGCAACGGCGATGGCACCTGGAGCATCACCTTTACCCCGGCTGCCTTTTATGATATTCCGGCTGGCTCGGAAGTAACAGCCATTAACTGTGTTTTCAACGCCGGAGCCTGGTCAGCAGGCGAAGGAAAAGCATTTGACGAAAACGGTAACTGTGTGGATTTTGTCGTTCCCTTTATGGGTCCTCCCACCGGTGACCATATCTGGACGATTTCCTACGTTCCCGCGCTTTTCTACGGGCTCTTGCCAACTGATGTTGTAACTGCCATTGACTGTGTGTTCAATGCAGGCGACTGGGCTGCAGGCGAAGGAAAAGATTACGACGAAAACGGCAACTGTGTGGATTTCAAAATTCCGCTCACCGTTCCGGTTCCCCAGATTGCACGCGTTCAGATCATCCACAACTCGGCTGACCTGGCTGCTGCTGCTGTTGACATCTGGCTCAACGACCTGAAAGTTCTCGACGATTTCGGTTTCCGTCAGGCATCTCCTTTCCTCAGCGCTCCGGCAGGTATGCCTCTCAACATCGGAATCAAAGGTTCCGATAGTACCGATCCTCTGAATCCTATCTATTCTCAGGTAGTTACCCTCGAGGCCGACAAAACCTATATTTTTATTGCCAATGGAATTGTAAGCCCGAGCGGTTACGATCCTAATGTGCCTTTCAGCGTATTTGCCTATGATACAGGCCGTGAGGCATCTTCGGTAGCAACCAATACCGATGTCCTCGTTTTCCATGGCTCTACTGATGCACCAACGGTTGATATCTACGAAGTTACCGGAACACCTACCGAAATCGCCAACGACGTTGCCTATGGCGCATTTGCAGGTTACCTCGAACTTCCGGCAGCCAACTATTCTATCCAGGTTCGCGATGGTTCCGGAACCGCTGAGGTGGCTACTTTTGCTGCTCCTCTGGGAGGATTTGCAGGCCAGGCTGTTACGGTTCTTGCCAGCGGCTTTTTGAATCCAGCCAACAACAGCAGCGGCCCGATGTTTGGCCTCTACGTTGCTACTCCGGCCGGCGGCGCTTTGCTCGAACTCGAAAAAACCAGCTCCATCGAAAGCCTCGAAAGCAAGAGTTTGAAAATCTACCCAAACCCCGCACAGGAGGTTCTTTTCATCGAGATTTTGCAGGATGCTACC